>Ga0115567_10005077_pt1 | contig 12771 bp, 10 predicted proteins | sample COGITO_mtgs_1204_2_FD_88679 | JGI IMG/M metagenome (GOLD analysis project Ga0115567, IMG submission 88679) | Pelagic marine microbial communities from North Sea - COGITO_mtgs_120412 | ecosystem: Environmental > Aquatic > Marine > Epipelagic | place: Germany:Helgoland, sampling site Kabeltonne...
CGCCTGTGCATGAAGCTGCTCTACTCCCCACTGCATGTTCTGGAGTTGGCCTGCCTCGGCGAGGGTGCTTTCCTCCGGACGTCGGCCCGCACTATCCATGGCCCCGTTGACGTTTGCCATGCCCTTCCTGTGACCCTCCGTACCGTTCTCGGCGTTGCTCTTCTTCCCTTTCTTCCCCTTTTTGCCCTTTGCCGTTTCATCGGTGCTGTGATCATTTTCGTCCGCGTAAAAATCTTTCCCCGCCTTGACATTCCCCTTCCCCTTCGAGCTTGCCTTGCCGCGGCCCTTTCCCTCTTTCACATCCCCCTCGCTTGCATCGTCGGAGTCGTCCTCCTCGTCCTCCTCCTCGTCGGAGTCAACCGTTTTGCCCTTCCCCTTTGCTGCTCCTTTAGTCTTTCCCTTCCATGCGGTCCTGCCCTTGCCAATGTTGCCCTTGCCTTTTTTCGAATCCTCGTCGTCGTCGCTCTCCTGCTTTCTTCCCTTCTTCGGCGATTTGATGCCCCGCACAGGTTTAATGCCCCTCTTTGGCTCCGGCTTGATTCCACGCTTTCCCGATGCCGGCTTCACGTCCTGTGCCACAGCTCGCCGCATCAGTTCGCAAAAAGGAGTGCGCAACCGTCGCGGCGCATCCGCGTGCAGGCAAGCGGGCGCCCGGATGCGGCGGACAAGCCTGCTCATCGCTCTCCTCGTCTTCCTCATCGTCATCCGCGATGCGTCCTCTTCCTCTCTTTGCTGCAGGTTTCACTCCAACCTGTCCCGCTCATGCGTAAGTGCCAAGCCGACGAGCCAGCATCGAGCTTTGCAAGATTACAAGGAGAGCGCGAGGGACCCTCAGCCCACGAGCTCAAGAATGAGGGGCTGTGCTCCATTGAAACAGCAAGAAGACACGATAGAGCAGTACTGTGTGTAGATTGGTGCACAGACCTTATTCTTCGGCCCACCCTTGACACCAATATTGGCCCGGGAGCCTTGCTTGGGCGCCTCCTCATCATCATCCTCATCCTCATCCTCATCCTCATCCTCATCCTCATCCTCGTCACTAGCATCTTCATTATCACTCTCCTCCTCCTCTGACCCATCTGATTCAGAATTTCTCTCATCATCGTCCTCGTCATCGTCTTCACTTTCGTCCCAAGACCCCTTGACTCCCTTCACATTCTTCCTGGCCCCGCCGGCGTTTCCGCCCTTCTTCAAAACCTTCGCGCCCTTTGCGCCGTTCCATGCACTCCTTGGACCGGCGACTACTGCACCCCTCGACTTTGCAGGCTTTTTGGCATTCTTTACGATCGCTTTGGTCGCCTTGGGCGTCGGCTTTATACCCACCCGCCCTCGCTCCGACTTGGCCTGTGGCCCCTTGACCTTTGCACCCTTCTGCGCGGCCGCGCCGCGCTTGCCGGCCGCAGCATCGGCGTCTGCCTCGCGCTTGCGAGCGCTCGGTTTGTGCGGACTCTTAGCTTTTCTCCTGGGCAGGACCATCGCGCCCGATCCCGCGCGGCAGCTGCAGCCAGGGACCCGTCCGTCCGATCTTCGGAGTCCTGTTCGAGGTTCAAATCACAGTACCAGATTGGGACACCGCGGACCTCACACGAGTTTTTAGCAAAATGTAAACGGTCGTAAAGAGTGCTGGACACACCAGAGCAATGGTCGGATTTTGAGGAATCATGCCGCGGCGAGCCACAGCACGTTTCGCGCGGCGCCGGCGCGATGCATCCCCGGAATCAGCGAAATTACGCCAACTTGACGCTTCGAATGAAAATGATGACGATAACGACAAGGGCGACAGCTGGAGAGCGCCGTCGGCACAAATCTTGTGCCGACACGGAATCAGGGCCGGAAGCTTGCTAGTTTCTGCTGCTACCCTTCAATTCTGATTACAGTGCTGCAGCCGCTGGTGATGCGCGTGGTGAGCTTGTTTGTGGAACTTCACTTGTGTGGTGGTGATATTGACGCTGGAGGCGGCGTTCTAGGCGTGGAATGGTGGCATTGGCCACCATTCCAAGACGATCGGAAGAATCGGACTTCGGCAGATTTTTATTGTCCAACCGTCCTGCCGCAGTCGGGCCTGCCACTGAGCCCCTGCTCCTCGAGTCCCAGAGCTGTAGAGTCCCGGAGAGCTGCAGAGTCCCGGAGACTCTACTGCGCGGGAGGTGCCGCGTCGTCTGCCGGCGCGGGCGCCGGTGCAGCCTCGGCCTCTGCCGGCTTCTCCGACCCTGCCGTGCCGGGCTTCGACTCCGTACCGCCGCCTACGCCGGCCGAACCCTCCTCCGCGGGGGGCGCGTCCGCTGCTGGCGGGTCCCCACCAGCTGTCCCCGGCTTCTCTGAACCCGCTGTCCCCGGCTTCTCTGAACCCGCTGTCCCCGGCGGCGCGGCGGCACCGCCCTCTCCGGCCTCTCCCTCTACAGCCGCGGGCTCCTCCGCGCCGCCCGGCTGCGCCTCCTGCTCGCCGCCCTCCTCCCCGCCCTCTCCGGCGCCCTCCTGCTCGGCCTCTGGCGAGAGCGTCGGCGCGGTGAAGGAGAGCAGGCGCATGGCGTGCAGCATTACGCGGACGGCCTCGGTGAAGGACGGCGAGGAGTCCTCGCACCGCGCGACCGGCGTGTCCTCCGATACCTCCCGCATCAGGCTCAGCGGGTGGAACTTCGTCTCTGGCCCCACGTTGGGCGGCGCCCTGTTGTTCCCTGCCGGAGCGCACCCGCGCTGCCTCAGCGCCTGCGCAGGCAAGCGCTGCCGGGCGGGGCGGGGCGAGGGCGGGCGGCGGGCGGGGCGGGGCGGGGCGGAACCATCGCGGTCGAGGATCTCTCCGTTGGCGGAATGCGTGGCGCTCTCGGCCGCGGGGTCGAGCAGCAGGCAGTAGCTCAGCTCGGCCTCGCGGAACAGCACCGTCCGGAACAGCGTGTCGTCCTCCGTGAGCGGCGGCGCCTGCAAGTCCGTCACGGGCGCCGCGCGGAGCGTCGCCTCCGTCGGGCCGAGCGTCGCGTTGACGCGCGAGCAGCTGAGAGCGAACGCCGGCGCGAGCAGCGAGGCGCCGAGGCACGCGCGCTCCTCGAGGGACGGCTTCTTGAGGAGCCCCGGGAAGTCGACGCGGTGGCTAGAGAGCTTGTCAGCGTCCGCATCCGCGGGGAGGAGGTTCAGCCCGTGGAAGATAAGGTCCTGCAGCAGGTCCATCGCGGGGCGCGGGTGGTCGCGCAGGTCCGCCAGCGCGTCCTCCGCCGGGGACACGAGGCGGCAGCTCCCGGCCCCGATCTCGATCTTGACGGTGAGGTCGCCGTTGAGGTGCACTGTCAACACCGCGAGGTTCGGGCCTGTGGGCTGCAGCATCCAGCCCTGGTACGGGAAACAGGCCCAGCGCGACTGCAGGACCGCGAGCGCCGTGATGTGGTTCGACGTGAAGGTCAGCACCTTGCCCTCCTCCTTGGCCTCTAGCGACACGTCCGCGATACCCTCCTCGTCCCAGTCACCCTCGCCGTCCCGCTTCTCCGCGTTCCACCACCCGATGCGCGGCACCACGCCCTCCGCAAGCAGCACGTCCCCGGGCAGCGTGAAGCGGATGTTGATTGGCGGGACCTTGGCGACGATGCCCGTGGTGGGGTCTTTGGACGGGTATTCCTGACGGACGACGCTGCCCGTGGACTCCGAAACACGTTTCATGGACCAGTTTCCGCCCTCCTTGACGTCCGGAATGTGTGACTTGATCTGCTTGGGCCGCTCAGGGACGTCGAGCACCTCGAGGATGAGCACGCCTCCGATCGTGAAGAAGTCGCCCGCCTCGTCGTGCGAGCGCACGTCCTTGCGGAAGTGCACGAGACGCAGAGCACACGTCTGTAGAATGATCGGGCGCGGGACATCCGTGACGACCCCGAGCGAGGAATACTCGATGTTCTTGAGGCGCAGGTTCTTGGCGATGTTCACCCAGATGCCCAGCTTCTGCAGCGCGCTCGAGTGCTCGATCTGGCACGTGTTGTCCGCCGCGATGAACTGGTCGACGTGCTCGAGCATCCACGCCGACGCGCGGTCGATCTTTTGCTGGATCAGCAGCTTGATCTGCCTCATGTATCCACGGTACTTGTCGACGCCGGTTGAGTCACCGGCGGTCAGTGCCTTGTTGACCATCCCCTCCAGCCCACGGATAACCTGAAGCGCCAGCTGGGTGTCCTGCATCGTGCGCTCGATGTCTGTCTCCTGCTCCTCCTCCCACAGCGCAATGTACGTTGACAACTCGGACTCCTTGCTCACGTCTGGGAGGTGTGTGCAATCGATGAAAGCTTGCCACTCCTCCTGGTCGAGCCGCTTCTTGTCCTCCAGTTCCAGCGTCTTCGTCCGCTGCGTTAACATCGGCTCTACTTCCGCTTTCTCCTCGCCCAGGCGCTTAGTTTCGACCTCGATCCACATGCGCTTCTCCTCGGCAAGTCTTCGCTCCTCCTCTTCCTGCTCCTGCCGCTCACGCTCCAGCCGCTCCTCTTCTGCGATAGCCGCAAGGCGTTCCTCCTCCGCCTGTAGAAAAGTAACGTCAGATAGCGTTCTTCACAGCGCGCAGCAGAGCAAGGATTTCTTCACTGCGTCTGGCGAGCTGGCGCAAATGGCAGCAGTGCCCAACCCTTGCGGGCATGATCCGAGGGATGCCCGATTTGCACATGAGGCGATGTGTGCTGCGACACGCTCACGCGATCCTCTTAATGGCTCAGTGTCTACAACATATTTTCCCGCTCAACCACTGCGCTCACCGCCTCTTTCTTTACGTGCCCGCTGTCAGAGGGGCGAGAGCAACCTTGCGCGCTGCTTCCTCCGCCTTCTGCTTCTTGGACTTGGCCGGCATTTCACTCTTGACTGCTCCTACGGGGGGTTCTCAGCAAGCCGTTGTCAAATTGACGGAATCACTGGCGCCGCTCACTCAATCAGTTCGACTACAGTGCGCCGTCCAGGCCCCCGGTTACCTCCCGGTGCGTTTCAACTGCTCCTGCCCCCTCCGTCCACTTTTGTCGGTCCACTTTTTGCCGGTCCACTTTTTTGCAAGGAAAGGCATAGGTCCACCCCAAGAGTCGAACAGCCAGGGGGGCTGCCTGGCGATGCTCACGCTCCTCTTCTCGCCGTACGGTCAGTTGCACGCAGCGTCGTGCAACATCGATGCCGGTCCGTGGGGTTCTAATTCCAACTGCTACAATGGTCGAACCAAGTAAGCTGAACCCACCGCTCTTTCGCCAACCTAGCATGTGAGCGACGCGGGGGGAAGGCTGTGCTTTGATCTAACCAGGCCCTGCACCCCTTTGAAGGTACTATCAGGATTCCGACAACCAGGACCGTGCGGGACTAGTGCGGGGATCTATGTGGTACGATTCGAAGACGAATGGGGATTGGGCTGTGGAGGGGCACAGGCCAACGGCGCTCTACGGTGCTGCAATGTGAGCTGGTTCGCGCCAGGAGTGTGGGCAGCGTGTGAATAGAGTGTGAAAATGGCAGATTTCAGTCTGTTGTAACTTACCGGCGTCTTTATCTTTCCGTTTCTGTATGCTGCGGCATCTTACAAGCAACAGGAAACGATGCTCGCAAACATGTATCACTGAGACGCGGTCTGCAGTATGAAAGTGGAAGAATTGATGTCGTGCTCCGAACAGCCGGCCGCTAGGCGCGCCGCTGCTGAAGTCATCTGATCCGCTCCATAAGTTCGGCTGCAGCACTACTCGTGCGTTGCATGTTCAGTGCGCGGCCCACCGTCTGCACGCTTCCAAATGCATTGGTATGCCAGCTCCTGTGCTTTATTGCATGCGGCAAGACCTGTGCACACTGGAGCCGCTCAACCCTTTCTTCACGCCCAGTCCCCACTACCCGGGCCCCAGTTTCCGCCATCGACCTGGAAGTCCGAGTCGGCGTCGTCCCACGTGTTGTCCGCAAGCGACTGCTCGCGCGCCTCCTTCTCCTCGCGCGCCTTCTTCGCCGCCACCTTCTTGGCCACCGCGTCCCGCTTCGCCTTGAGGCGCGCCGCCGCCACCGTGCGCGCCGTGCGCGCGAGCTCGCGCTGCGCGACCGCCGACTTCTCCTCGGCCTTGAGCCCCGCCTGGAAGCCCTTGGAGTAGGCGCTCTCCTCCTGCGAGGCCAGCTTCGTGGGGTCCACCGCGCCCCGCCGCCGGCGCGCGGCGCCCAACCCCGCCTCGTCCGTCACAAACGACGCCCCCCGGCCGGACGGCACACCCAGCGAGGCGATCGCGGCGTACTGCTCGTCCTCCTCACGCGCCCCACGGTCTGCCGCGCGCTGCTCCTCGCGCTCCTTGGCCTCGACGCGCGCCGTGCGCCGCCGCTGCCGCTCCTGCTTGCGCTCAAACGCCTCGTGGTCGAGTTGCATCGTCGCGGCGTGCAGGTCCAGCACCGCCTTGCGCGCCGCCGAGATCTTGCGCGAGCGCAGCTGCCGGCGCGCCTGCCGCTCCCGCTCCTCGTACTCGCCCGGCAGGCTGTGCGCGCGCCCCGCTGTGCTGCCCGCCACCGCCACCGCTGACGCCGCCTTAGGCTGAAGCACCGCGGGACGGACCGCGTCGGCGTGCACGGGCGCAGCCGCCGCCTTCTCGATCTTGGGCGCGGCCGGCGCGGCGAACTTCTGCTGGACCTTGGCCGCCGCGTGGGTTGCCGCAGCGGGTGCTGCCTCCGGGTGCCGGGCGGCATGAAACTCCGCCGCGGCCCACGCCCACGCGTGCTGCTCGGCGGTGGCACGCGACTCCGGGATCGCCGTCGTGAGGGGGGCCCCGCGGCGGTGCGCCATGGCGAGCGACGCCGGGCCGCCGCGCCCACGCGCTGCGCGCAGGTGATCGACCGCGCGCCCTGCCGCCGCCTCCTCCATGTCCCCAGCGAATGCCCAGGCCTTGGTATCGTCGCGCGCCGCGTCCTCACGAACCGCCGAGGTGCGCGGCTCGGCGTGCGCCGCCGGCGCCGGCTCCTCGGCAAGCTGCATGACGCGGCCCTTCATGTCGGCGCGCGAGGTCTCGTCGTGCGAGATGGAGGCTGCGAAGGCGTACGCATCTGCATCACCGCCCTCGCGCGACTCCGGCACTGCGCTCGTGTAGCCGTTCGGCACCGCGGACGAGCGCCCAAAGCGCGACGGCGCATCGTTGCCCTCTGCAATGGAGGAGCCGCGCGAGAGCTCACGACGCGCGTAGTCCGCCGCAAGGGCCTGTGTTGCGGCTGCCGGCTTGCGCTCTTTCATGACGCGGCGGTTAACGTGCGGCTCCGCATGCTGCAGCTGCTCGGCAAACGCATACGGCGAGCGATCGCCAGACTCGGCCACGTCCGAGGTGTACCCTCTGTGGCTGTTCGAATAGCCGCGCGTCACCATCGAGCGGCCCAACTGCGATGGGGCATCCTTGGACTCAGCGTCCGAAGAACCGCGCTCCAACAAAGCCTGCGGAAGAGCGGGCCCTTTAGCACCGTTTCAATCCGGCGGCCAAGCTACCTGCGCTATCCGTTCATCGAGGAAGCAGATATGGCACGGAAAGGGCACACACTTGCGCCCAAGCGGAATCGTGGTTCCGCGCCGGAACCTTCCAGCCACCATGCGGATGCGGTAGCTGCGAGAGGAAGGTCTTCCGCCCGAGAGACGCCTTCTGCTCACAGTCGTGGGGGTCGTCAGGGCGTGTTTTCTCGGGCGAAGCAGGCCACGCTGGTCGCTCACACAAGCCTGGGGCAATGCAGCAGTTTTGCAGCTACAGGTAATACACTCGCTGCTAGATAAAGCCAGACACTCGCGCGCGTGCGGCACACAAGCTCCGAGCTGTGTGGCTGAGAGACCGCCGCTCCATCACCAAGTCGTCACATGGTGGGATGGACTACCTGACGTGCCTCCATGAGGGTGAGCGCGCCCTTGTGAGGGACCCAGCCCAACAACTCAACTGGAGTGTGCCCCACGTACATCAAAGCCAGGGCGATGAGCCCGCCACAAAGGAGGGCGCCCCCGACCGCGTGTCGCGGAGCCATGATGAGTTGGGATTGCTCTGCGAAAGGACAGGACAACTTTTAGATATGTGAACCGTAAGTTGTTCACATATGTCTTTTCATCGCAGTTCCATGTATGCACCCACTTCTGCCCGCAGTCGCGCCTCTGGTCACGCGCGCGTGTATCGCGTGCACAGTTGCGATACATTTTTTGCAATTATTCACGATATGCAAGTCCTTCCCCGCGGCATGTTTTGCAGCGCGGGCCCCTAGCGGCGTGGATGGTTGACATCAGCTGAGCAACCAGACCTTGTGCCCTCAGCTAGTAGCTGTGGGCGTGGTGATTTGGGTGGGATTGGGGGCTGACTTGCGGGACGTGAATGGCAGCAACGATGCTCTACAAGATCGTTCAAGGAGCTCCGATGCTCTTCTCTGGATCGGTGGCTGGCATCACCGGGATGGACACTCCGGGCATCTCGCAGGTGCGCGCCCATTCTGGTGAGAGGGGCCTGCTTCGTGCAAGACTGTTGCCATGTGCGGTGTTACAGACAAGGATCGGACACACCCTTTCTGACGGAATCAGAGGGCGAATGCATCTGCCGCGCATAGCACGCACGTGCCGCGGGGCAAGATAGCTTGCAACGGTGCGCTAGCTACTCTGCAGCTGGTCTCCAGATTGGTTGACGCACCCATTTTGGGCAGTGCACGGTGAACAACTCTGGATTCTTTGTGTGCAACAACTCCGTTGAGGACATGCAGTACCCGAGCTACGGGACTGGCAACGACAGCGACGTCGTTTGGGAGGGTAAGCAACTAGCTCCTGCGCACCCTTGCGCCGCACCGTTTCCGGCAGGGGCCCGTGCCAGCATAGGGTGTGGACAAGTAAGGTTCTAAACACGTGTACTTGCAGGCCCGACCGACCAGGGTTTGAACTCGTGCGTCAACTGCCGGTTCCTGAACTGGAAGTAAGGAAGTTGCGATGTTACGGACAATTCTCTTGGAACCGCAAGGAAACGATATTTTTTCTGGCCTTCGATGACGCATGCCAGTGAGGAAGTCAGCGCATCGCAAGAGATGAAAATGGGGATGGAGTGAATATTTTTCTCATCTGGGTTTCAAAAATGCTCAGGTCAGGGGTACACGTTGGTTCAACAGTGGGTCGTCTCGAATGCATTCCAGACACAAACATGCCATGGGATCCCCAGGACAGCACCAGGATGCGCCCAATCGTATTGCACAAATCACTAGCCTTGTTGCAGCGCGGTGTCCACGGCACCGATAGAAGGTCTACAGCCGGGGCGCGGCTGCAGCCCCTCCAGCGGGATACGGCAGGAAAACCCTCAGCTTTGGCGCTCGAGGTTGCGGCGGCGCTGCTCCAACTCCGCCTCCTGACGTGCCAATTCCTCGGAGTTGCGCTCCAAAATACGGTTGCGCTGCGCCTCCATCTTTTGCTTCTTCAGCTCCCTCTGGCGGCGCTCCGTCTCCTTGAGCTGCAAGCGTTTGCGCTGCTTCGCCGCTGCTGCCTCAGCAGCCTCGGCAGGAAGGAAAGCCCTCTGGGGGACGAGCGAGATAGTGTCGCGGATACCAAGGCGCTCGATCAGCTTGAAGTAGCGCTCTTCCGACTCGCGGCGAAGATATTTGAGCATCTTTCTGCGGTCGTTGACCATCTGAACGAGCCCCCTTTTGTTGTGGTTGTCCTTCCTATGCGTTTGAGCGTGCTTTGTCATGTACGCGATGCGAACTGTGAGGATTGCGACCTGGACCTCAGGCGATCCCTGCACAACGCCGCGCGCGACGTCAGCCGTGCGTTGTGCAATGCCGCCGTGGCTTCACAAGGAGCAGCAGTGCGAAAGGAAGGCAAATGCGGCCCGAGAGGCGCACCGTATCGCTGGGGTGGAGCTGAAAATCTTTGATCGCTGCACGCATGTTGTGCCGATTGAGTTCCATCTGTCCGTGCGATGCGATTAGGTATTGGCAAACGCTAGGGCTCAAGAGAACTCCCGGCACGCAGTGAAGCCCTCTCTCCAGCTGTCTTGGGACTGACACACGCACTCCCATGGTACCAGCACGGTATCATGCACGAATATATGTCCTATCTGCCCCCTGGCGCGAAAGCAGGATCGAAAACACGGGGGGGCTGAGTCTCAGGACTGAGTACTCTGGCAGTCTTCGGCGGGATGCACCTGTGATGCGTTCTCGAGGCTAAGCATACGCCTGATCGTCTCGGGCAAGGCATCCAGTTCCGTGTCGATTTCTGGTGCGACGGGAGCCGTTTCAGACATCGCGCGCTTTCCCATTCCTTCACCCATCCTCCTGGCGCCCCCGGCGCCCCCGCCAATACCGCTGAGCCCGAACCCTGGCCAAGCGAGCCCCGGGCGCACCAGCACCGACCCAGCAACTGCCCGAACCATCGGTACGCGTGTCACCACAGCGTTTGATCCGGTCCGCACGTGGGCCAGAGCCTTCATGCTTCCCCCGCGCGCGCAGACGCCCTGCAGCCAGCCGCGCATGCCCGGCATTTTCGCTGGAATTTTGAACATTATTAGCCAACTTCTCCCTTTGACCACGGCCCGACGCTTTTTAGGGTCAAGCTTCCGCACGGGGAAACGTTCGCAACGATTGATCCGAAGCGCAGTGGAGTGGCCGAGGCCTTTCGTCAGCACCTCCAGGGCTCGAGAGCACTAAACGGCTTTGAAGAGAGCTTCCACGGCGGGCAGTTACCCGAAGACGGAGTGACGTTTGCGCGAGGTGGTACGCCTCTAGCAGGCCCTGTTCCAGTCAGACCGCATGTCGCACTCTTGTTTACGGTTCCAGGTCTTATGATTCAGTAGTAGTCAAAATTTTCTGGAAGTGCGAACGAGTCGTCGCCCGGAGTCGTTCGAAGAGCACAGGAACCCAGGGTCGACCAGAAGGTCATGGGACGGATGATGGCACAGGCAGATAAGATTCAGCTTGCACGGTTCATTTCATTATAGCCCAACTAGTGATTGTCGAGCGATGAAATATGAATTGAGGAGTCTGGTGTCACAGGCCGCACCACGACCTTGACGTCCTCTGTAACATATTTCGAGTAGAGCGCCGCAAACGATGAGGACGATTGCGAGCCGTAGCTCATTGCTTCCGAGTAGCTCATCGACATCATTGGCGCCCCCGCCTCCTCGTCGCTCCCCATTCTGTCCCCCCCGCGCCCCGAATCGTCGCGGTCCTGTCGCCTCCCGACGAGAGGGGCAGTGGAATCGAACTCCTCGTCCTCCTCCATCTCTGCAGCGCCGTCCAAATCGTCCTTGAGCCGAGAATTCCGCTGCGCCTCCATGATCCAGGAGGCGATGGGGTAGATGAAGAGCAGCACGGGAATTGTGCCCAGGATGGTGTCCACGGTAGTCCAGCTTGATGCAGGATCCTGCGACCACGCCAACCGCGCACGGTCAGAGTGAAACGCCCGGACCCCGTAACAACGTGAGCCGCCGCAGGGCAGAGACAGGGTGGGCTCTCTACCGAGCCAAAATATCCGTCTTGGACCAATCCAACGAGAGATGTCTGCATGAGCTGGAGAAGCCCAGCAAATGTCGACGCGACGCCTGCGATGCGCCCAAAGGACGCATAGCCGAAGGTGTTGGCCGCGAACGAGAAGAATGTAGAGAACACAAACTGGCGTGCGACCGGGAAGACGACAAAGAGGACGATGAAGGCACCCGCGTTGTGGACGAGCATCAGCAGCCCGTACACCATAGAGAGCAGCGTGACAACGATGAAGGCAAGGCGCGGGCGAGAGAGGATGAAGCCCGCGAACCCAGACGCAGTGCAGAACATCATCGGAATGAAGCCGAGGGGCAGGATGATGTTGAAGAGCCCCTGAAGCGCCTTGGATTCTTCCGGATCTGGGAAGAACGCCTCAACCTGCGGTCCGAGCGTCCCGAGCAGGAATCCCTGCCGGAAGATGTGCGTCGAAAGGAAGCACACCAAGTAAAGGAACTGCACCGAAAGAACCTGCGCTCGATAAGCGTACTCGATTAGCGTGCCATGCTCAGCGTGGCTATGCGGCCGGCATGGGTGCAGCCTGAAAGGCTACGTGGCGAAAGGGAAGGCACCTGCTGCATCAGCGGCTTGTCCATCAGCACCGGCACTGCAACCGGCACAGGAGGCTTCGGCGGCCCAAGTCCCACACGCTGTTGCGGCGCCGGCGGAGGTGGTGCCGCGCGGTACGGCATGTCGGGCCAGAACGCAAGAGCCGTGACCAAGCAGAAGAATCCGACACCGGCATATCCGACGAAGAGCACGTCACGGCCCCAGCCGAGCGTCACATTCAGCTCGCCAAACACCCAGAAGACCCCCGTCGAAAGCTCGAAAAACGTGATCAAGTACGCCATCGCCGTGGCCTGCGCCAAACCCAGCATGTCCATCACTATCTGCCATTTGAGGCAAGCTGGCACGCTGCCATGAGGCAGGAATCGGACCTTTCTGTGCGCAAACAGCTCCGAAAACTGGAAGCACGGCATCTGGAGGCACGGTCCAGCCATGCCAAGTAAAAGATAACCCGCGACGGGGAGAACTGTGTTGTTCACATCGCACAGACCTGCAGCAAAATGAGCTTCTCAGGGCTTGGCTCCCTGGTATGTGTTTGGGGGGGGGGGGGGGGGGGGGGGGGGGGTGCGGCGGGGGCCAGAGGGGGGGCCCCCAGGCTGCGAACCCCCCCCCCCCACACCACACGCCCCCCACCCCGCCCCCCAGCCACGGACCAGGGAGCTCAGCACTGAGAGGGTCGTTTGGGTGCAGGACTGAGCGATGTGCATAACACAGTGCGCCGCGCCGCGGGTAAACTGTTCCTTGGCATGGCTGGACCGTGACTCCAGATGCCGTGCTTCC
>Ga0115567_10005086_pt1 | contig 12761 bp, 11 predicted proteins | sample COGITO_mtgs_1204_2_FD_88679 | JGI IMG/M metagenome (GOLD analysis project Ga0115567, IMG submission 88679) | Pelagic marine microbial communities from North Sea - COGITO_mtgs_120412 | ecosystem: Environmental > Aquatic > Marine > Epipelagic | place: Germany:Helgoland, sampling site Kabeltonne...
ATGGTGATGTAGTGACGCAAGATTTTGACGATCCTATGCGAATCTGGCGGGGAAGCGTTGCCACCAAAGCAGCAACCTATCAGCTATGGTCTCCATCAAAGCCGTTTGAAGCCATCACCGCAAGTATTGCCAACTAACCACTACACATAGTGAATATGCTTGCTCTCCATAGCAAGCTGACATAGTATAAAGTCAATTAATCGGAGTGCTTGATGTCAACAGAAACCACAGAAATGATCAAAGATTTTCCAGCTACACAAGCAGGCAATCGTGTTGGCTGGGTTTCCACTATGCAATATGGCGAGGGGTGCGAACCAGGACTTACTCAAATCAACATGGTAACTGCTACGGTAGGTTCAGAAGGAGCGAAGTTATCTCATAGACATTGTGAAGACGAAAAAAGCAAGTATACAATTTCGAACCAGTCAGGTTTTCTAGCAATCAGCGGAATAGTAGCCACTATCAGCCCTCGAGCGCTTAATGAACCGATGTTTGAAACAAACTTTAGGTATGCGACACCTGAAAGGCATGGCAATTATGATGGCATACTGCTATCCAATGGCGTTGGTCAGCATACTCCAGATTCGGACAGGGGACATAGAGAATGGGCAACCGGGCCCAGCGATCTTATCGATCTACTCAAACAGAAGATGACTGATGCTGAGCTTGCTGAGCTATATCCGAAAATGTACTACTTGTTTAATGGCACTATTGATCAAGAATACCCATATTCTGAGCCGCTAAGAGGCAATGAGCTAGGTATTGAGGATTTATTAATGCCAGACAGTGCTATGAGAAACACTACTGATGAGCAGATAGAGATAGTTAGATCAATACTTGCTCAATTTGAATCTCAGATACTAAACGATGAAAAAATGAAACGCGACCTAACAGTGTTTGGCACCGTAGAAGCTAGTGACATAGCAGATGAATTTGAAGGCTCAAGGCGAAGAGCGCATGAATCAGAGCTAGAAATCACCGAGCAGATGTCTAAACTAGCTTTACGACGGTTGGTATACGTACCTACCGGTCAAGGCAAATCAGGGCGCTCATGGCCGTATATGGACGCGAGCGAAAGCAACGAGTCAGCAGCTTTTGGACAGGAATTGCATTTCCTGAAAGAACAAGATATATCAAATACTAATTATCAACTCGAACAAGAAATCAAAGAACTATCCGGTCGTTCAGCGTTTGCTAGAGATGCATATTTACGTCTAGAGGATCTCAGACAAGCAGAGAGCCAGTGCTAATAGTGCTCGGCGTGCATTTGCTATAAACATGAATACATCTGCTTATGACATTCTGCGAGAAGGACCTACTAAGATTGGTCCACTCAATTTCTCACCACATCCTGCATACGAGCAATATTTAAAAATTCACAAAATTCAGACAGGTCCAAAAACATCTAAAACCCTAGAACAAATTGCTGATCAATTGGCTGGTGAGGCGTTACCACGGTATCAGTCAGCAGCCGGATGGGCGGCACTTGAAGCAGCCCTGGGACAACCTGATTCTTCGATAGCTCACAAGAATAAGCTACTTACAGATGCCGAATCATACTGGGTAAACGCTATAGAAACGCAGCTTTCATGCAATGCTTCCGAAAAACAACATTTAATCGAACATAGTGCTCCATTTCGCTATGCACTTGATCTCGCTCATTTACCGCTTTATCAAGGTATTATTTCAGGTAACGTTACAGAAAATATGCGAAGTGCGGTCATATCAGACACTCTCGCAATTGCGGAATCAAATATTGTACAGATGAGCCTCGCTTGTAAAGTAGGGGATCAGGAGGCTATCAGCGATCACTCTGGATTTGGGTATGAAGCGAACGCATTATTAGCCTTTCATTCTTTCAACATGCCTACTTTTGTGGCGACTCCTGGGAGCGCTAGAGCCGACTCAGGCCATCACCACCCTAAACAGACCCACGACATTTTAGTTATACAGCAAAAATGGGGTGAAATTAGATCAATAACACCTATAGAAATAAAAGCAGCTGCCTCTCAAAGAGATAGAAAAAGATACAAAGCGCTTATCATGAGAGGTAAAATGCATCTCACAAAAACGAATGGCTCTCGGTCAACTCCTGAAATCACGCTCAAAGCATTTAGCTCATTTTTCAGCGGTCAACCAACAATACAAGAACTTGAAATAACTAATTACGCTCAGCAAAATGCAGCTAATCTATATTGGCTTTATCGTAAAGGTAATAATGACAATGATTTTACCTCTCGTGAGAACTCCTATATGTTCAAAGATAAGAGCAACATATATGCTAAGTACCCCGAACTTAAGCCAAATTAATTACTATACTATTTGACACAATCAAATTAACCATTAGTACCATCGGATGATTTAACATGCTATAAATATTATTTATGAGTGAAATAAATAGTAAACTTTGCGTTTTTCGAGTACCCACAAAAGAGTCGCTACGAGCCGTCAAGACAATGCAGGCGGAAGCCATAAGACTGCTTGGTGGCAATGCGCTCACTTCACCTCATATTACTTACAGAACTGCCGATAGGAGCAATGAACACCGTATAGTTCCTATGGATGCGCTACGAAGATCACTTAGATATGAAATACCTAAATTTCCAAAAGAGTCATTTGACCCAATCGCATTGCCGGTCAATCGTGTGAATTTTGTTGGTAGGTTGGTGACCAATCCATATCTGGCTGTGATCCTTGATGACCCTGAAGATATCTATACAGCTGAATACAGAAAATTTAATCCAAGAACTATGACCAGATCTACACCGCATATCTCAGTAGCCAAAAAAATAGATTCAGGATTATTAACGGATGAAATTGCTGACAGACTACAGCAAATGATGCCTTCGACGTTCAGTTTCGGACCAGCAAGAGTAGGACAGAAAATGAACCGTGGCGTGTCTGTTGGCTCAATGGCACCCAAGAAATCAAATCGATTAGATAACTAAAAATGTAGCTATGGTGGGCCGGGAGGGACTTGAACCCTCAAGGTCGTAAAACCATCAAATTTTGAACGCAGTGCGCACGTGTGCGCGCCCTGACGATATTATAATTTCTGGTACCGCGGACCGGACTTGAACCGGTACGTCCGCAATGGACATCAAATTTTGAGTCTGACGTGTCTACCAATTCCACCACCGCGGCACAAGAAATTATAATATGAATGAACAAAGTGAATCGTATACCAATTCCGCCACCGGCCCATCACAGATACATTTTAAATTGTAAATTCCATAATCACTAAGATTAACTTGGTTGATTGACTTAACAATTGTACAATAAACCAAAGTGGGAATCTAATTTATGCAACCAAACAACGACAAAGACCGATCCATTTCTATACCTCAGCGCCAATCAACTGGCCGCACGACTAATTCTGACAGGGAATTAGCCTCTAAACTCATGCGCGAGCAGATTGATAGGCTGTACGACGAGCAACCGACCCAACACCAACAGGTTGAACAACAAATAGATGAATCACATCGGCAACAAGAAACACAAACAACAGCTCAGTCATCCAATCCATACGACCAAACTCAATCTACCGAGCCTGGGGCAATCCAAAAAGAGCAATGGGATAAATATCACACTGCGTGGCAACAATATTATCAGCAGTACTACCAACGCTACTACGAAACTCAACAGCGAGCCAACCAGTCACAGGCTCAGCAACAAACACGAACTAGTCACTTCGCACCAACACCAAACGAAAGCGTCACGAAAGACCAAGCAGTCGATGATATCCGTAGCGACCTTCTTGGCAAAGTAAAACAAAGCACCGATGCCGTCCGCAAGAGCCGACACTTCGTACCAATACTGAGCGCACTGGTCGTCATGAGTCTGTTTCTATTTCTACAGTACAACCGTCTGATATTCGCTCAGGCCAAAGCCTACGTTAGCCCAGGCTCAATAAGCGCCCAAAACATCATCCTTGATCCGACTACCGACGTCAAAGTCAGCAAAGAGCCTCGTATCATCATCCCAAAAATAAATGTTGATGCACCAAATGTCTACGGGCTCGACTCACTCTCAGAGGGTGTCGTCCAAAATGCGCTCAAAGATGGTGTGGTTCATTATCCGATTCCAGGCGCTAGCTCAGTACCTGGACAAGCTGGTAACTCAGTATTCTTAGGCCACTCCAGCAACGACGTCTTCGATGATGGTGATTACAAGTTTGTATTCGTGCAGCTAGAAAAAATAAAAAAAGGTGATACGTTCTACATCAACTACCAAGGGACCCGATACACCTACTCAGTCACTGGCACTGAAGTTGTCCTGCCGAGCGAAGTTAATAAACTCGTCACCGACGATAACAAACCAACCGCCACACTCGTATCATGTGTACCAGTTGGTACAGCCGACAAGCGCCTACTCGTCCGTGCCGATCAAATCAGCCCTAACCCTGCTGATGTGAAAGCTCGTAGCGATGAAAAAGCTGCCGCAGATCCACCCAAAATTACCGGTAACTCTCCGACTTTGTTTGAACGCCTCTTCGGTAGTTAACACAGCAGTATTGCTGGCCTATTAATAAGCATTGATTAATCGTCGAGTATGAGCTGAGATCGCTCAAATGATACACCGTTTGATGACTTGTTGAACGAATAGATAAACGATCCATCGTCACTAAGTGTGACATCACTTTCGGGTATGATCTTGGTTATTGCATGACGGTTGCTACCATCAAACTCTGTTGTCACCAATGATCCGTCACGTGTTTCATACAGGTAGTAGCTATCGAGCCACTGCAACTCATCGTTAGTCGTCTTAAGCTTAACCTCGTGGAGTGAGTCGGTTTCAAGGTCATAGACCTGTAATTTAGTATCGTTTGAGGCTACTACAAAACGCTCTCCAGGTGAAAATGTCAGCTGGGTAGGCTTAAAATCTAGCTCAAGCGAGGCAAAGGTTCGACCGGCTTCATCGTTTTTCGTTTCAGGGGATTTGACGATAGCCAAGCTAGCGCCGTGTAGCATAGCCATATAGGCGTCGTCATAATAAGATCCAACGGCTGTTATATGAGTATCCTTTTCAGTGTTTGTTTGGACAATAGTCTCATCTCCCTCACTATAAAGACCGCTTACTTGTGATCCATCTCGAGTTGCCGTAAAGGCAATATCACCATTGTTAGCTATATAAAACTGATCAACATCTGAAACGAGCGGACTAGAAATGGTCTCATCAGATAAATTTACTCGTCGCAAAGAGTTCCCAGTTTGTGCATAAAAAACCGAGGAAGAGTCTTTGAAAAAAGTGAGGTCATCTAGTGACAAACCCACCGAACGGGTGATGTTAACTGGTTTGCCGTTAGCTTTCGTGCGATCAACTCGTATATAATCATTTTTCTTACCACCATCATATGTCGCCTTCATAAGCAAGAATTTCGAATTTGCATCCCACTGCGCTAAGCTATACGACGCTTTCTCGACTGGTAAAAATTCTTCATCAAGTGTAATTGTACTGGTTTTTATTTTATCTTTATCTCGGATGTCAATCATAGTCACGGTTGGTTTTGATTTTGACTGCAAAAGTGCGACAAATCCTCGATCAGGCGTAGGTAACGAGTCACCATATGAGTCGAATCTCAATGCGTCAGAAGTGATGATACTTTGCGGTATCATACGAGCATAATTAAGCCAGCGTAGCTCTCCCGGTGCTATATCGACTTTTTTGCGCCATGGTAGATAGCCATCTTTAGTAAATGAGACCGTGTGTGGGCCAGTTGGTATGTTTAACTTTCCTGGAGTCGTAAATGACAATTTCTTGTCGTCAACTGTTACCGATACATCGGATGGTACAGAACGGAACTGTACCAAACCACCTTGAGCAAAACTTCGATCCTCAACATTAAAACGGTAGCCCAAGATCAAAAACAAGCAAATAGCAGATATAACAAATACCATAATGGTCATCATGGTGTAGCTTAGTAGCAGTATGAGCTGGCGTCTGCGAGGTGAGATATTTGGATTATGCATAAAAGGTTTTAATTTACTTTTGTAGTATACCATTTTTGTGAGATAAGCACTTGCAAGAAACCTTTAAAACGCTTACGATAGTTATAGAAATACAGAAATGTGGGTAGGGAAAGAAAAAGGACTTACGGTAGTGACTAAGAAAAATACAATTACCATAAATGGGCGACAGTACGACGCACGCTCAGGTTTGCCCGTAGAACAAGCTAAATCAATATCCGTCGTAGATACTATATCAACTGCTCCAGTAAAACCTATTAGCCCGAGAATTGACAGGCACCCGGTCAAGCACAATCCCAAATCGACCTCACGTAGTCAGACCCTTCGCCGTGATCTTGTCGAAAAGCCTAAGGGAACTCACGCAAATACCAGTAAACGCACTGTTCCGCAACGTGCAAAAGTTGCTCAGAGTCCACACATTCAGAAGTTTGCGCCACATCCAGTTGCAACCTCAAAACCAACTAATAAACACACCTCCACGAAACCAAATCACCAGACCCATTCCAAAACAGTGACAACCGCACACGCCAGACACGCTATCAAAAAACCAGCTCACCAGACCCACACAACACATGCCCATCAAACAGCTAAACAAGCCTCGGCAGCTCTCTCATCTCGTGAGCTAAAAGACCAAATGATTGCTCGTTCACTTGAGGCAGCTATCCCACAGAAAGCAACTGCTAAACACAAAAAAACTCGTCAACCACTTCTGACGAAGCCGCTCCGAGCTAGTTCTGTAATGGCAGGCTCAATGGCTATTGTTATGCTTGGTGGCTACCTGACTTACATCAATATGCCTGATATTTCTACACGAGTTGCCGCATCACAGTCCGGCGTAGAGGCAAGCTATCCTGGCTACAAACCTGACGGATATCGTTTCAAAGGTCCAGTCGCATACGATGAAGGTACCGTTACAGTATCCTTTGCTAGTAACAGCGGGCCACAAAATTTTAGCATCAACCAAAGTAACAGCAACTGGGATTCAGAAACGGTACTCGATAGTTATGTAGCTCCTAAAACGACAGATTACACTGCCAACACTTCACAGGGTGTCACCGTTTACACCTACAATGACGGTGCTGCGTGGGTAAATGGCGGCGTTTTCTACACGCTCGACGGTGATGCAACCCTCAGTACTGAGCAAGTACTGCGTATCGCCAATAGCATGTAGGTAGAACTGACGCCTTTGGTGCATTTTTAATCTTTACCCTGCGCTACTCATGTATGGTAAACATACTATCATTTATTTCGTTATTCAATTAAAAGTCAAAACTATGCTCAAATACATCAGTTATGGTAAGCGTTGATTCAATTTACGAATCTAACTCAACACAGTACACTAGTAGATATATGAAACCTACTCGAACTCGTTTTGCACCTAGTCCAACTGGATTTATGCATGTCGGCGGTATCCGCACGGCGCTTTTTGCCTATCTGGTTGCTCGTCAATCAGGTGGTCAATTTATACTCAGACTAGAAGACACTGATAAAAACAGGGAAGTTGAAGGCTCTGCTCAGCATATTATCGATTGTCTCAATGCACTTGAACTAGACCGCGACGAAGGCGTCCAAGAAGGCGGTGACTATGGTCCATACATCCAGAGCGAACGACTCGATATCTATAAATCATGGGCTCGAAAACTCATTGACAGTGGTCGAGCTTACGCCGATCCATATACCTCAGCTGAAGTACAGAAGTTTCGCGAGCAAGCCCAATCAGAAAAACGAGCCTTTTTATACCGGCACCATCGACCCGAGATCACAGAGCCATGGGACGGCACCACACCACTCCGTTTCAAATCCGACCCCAAATCCTATGACTGGACAGATGCCGTCATGGGCGAGCTCTCGACTGGTCCAGAAGTGATTGATGATTTCATCCTCATCAAATCCGATGGCTACCCGACGTATAACTTCGCCCACATCGTCGACGACGCCGAAATGGGCATCACCCACGTCATCCGTGGCCAAGAATTCATCTCCAGCCAACCAAACTACCTCAACCTCTACGAGGCACTGAATATTCACGAAGACCCAAATACCACGCTAGCCGTGGGTGACGGTCGGCGGGGCAGCACCCATGATTCTTTTTCTGAGCTTTCAGAAAAAAATCTTGGGGCGGACCGACCGGCAGGACCCGCGGACAGCGAAACGTACCAACCAGAGCGAAGCTCTGGGGAAGTGAGTGCAGCCCCTAATGCAGCCAAAACTACCTACACTCGTCCCATCTTCGCTACTATGCCTCCAATCATGAATGATCAAGGCAACAAAAAACTTGGTAAGCGTGATGGTGCCAAAGACCTACTCGACTACATCCGCGAAGGCTATCTACCTGAAACAATGCTCAATTTTATCGCCACCCTAGGTTGGAACGACGGTACCGAGCAAGAAATTTTTAGCAAACAAGAGTTGATAGAAAAGTTTTCGCTTAATCACGTCCAACGATCAGGCGCTCGCTTCGATCAAAAACGCCTCGAGTGGATGAACGGACAGTATATTCGTGCGTTGAATCTCGAGGACTTATCGACGAGAGCAGCGACTTACTGGACAGAAGCTGCCCTTAGCGCAGACAAATCCTACCGAGACAAAGTACTGGCTCTCATCCAAGACCGTTTACGATCACTAGAAGACGTAAAAATTATGAGTCACTACTTTTTTGCCGAACCGGAGATCGACTGGTCGCTTATAAACGAAAACAAACAGCTCAAGAAACTATCACGTGATGATATCAAATCTTACCTTACTGATACTCATACGACACTTGAAACCACTGAGTGGAACGAAGCCGCTATCCAGGATTCACTCAATACATTACTTGAAACAACTGGCCAGAAACCAGGCATCCTCTTTAGCCTGGTTCGTATCGCTACGACCTGGGCACCGTTTAGCCCGCAACTCAACCTTACACTTGAGCTACTTGGCAAAGAAACGACACTTGCACGCCTCAAGAGCACCATAGAACAAGCATAAGCTTTTTGCTATACTGAGGCTAATGCCTAACGATCAATTACCTGAGCCCGTACTCGAGGCCCCAGAGCCTAAAAAAACCAATCTTCTCAAACGTGCTTGGCACTATAGTATTCATACGAAAAATGGACGTGTTTTTGTCGCGGCACTACTCATCATCATAATGGCCGGCGCAGGAACACTCTATGCAATCAGCGGCTATAGCGTTAACATCGCCGAGAATACGCTTTTCAAAGCACCAGAACCAACCTATTCACCGCTCACAGGTAGCGAACTAGAAGATCCCAAACGAGCTGACCGACCGGTGACAGCTGTCATGATCGAAAACAGTCCATCTGCTCGACCTCATTCCGGCCTCAAAGAAGCAGGGATTGTATACGAGGCCATTGCCGAAGCCGGTATAACTCGGTTTGTAGCACTTTACCAAGAAGACGAGCCAAAACTCATTGGACCTGTTCGTAGCGTTCGACCTTACTACGTAGAGTGGGCAAGTGCATATGATCCTGCCATGGCGCATGTTGGCGGAAGTGCTCGTGCGCTCAAAATGATTCGATCAGGTAACTACGGCGTTGATCTTGACCAATTTTTCAATGCTGGATCCTACTATCGTAGCAGCGATCGTCAAGCCCCGCACAACATGTATACTACTGGCGCTAAACTCAGCAAACTCATGAAACAAAAAGGTGCCACAAAAAGCAATTTTGATGGTTTCGAGCGTAAAACCATCAGGCCAGTTGCCAAGCCAAACGCTTCTAAAATATCGATCGGTATATCAACCGGTGATTACGCCGTTAGCTACAAATACAATTCGGATACAAATAACTACACCAGATCTATGGGTGGCAAGCCACACAAAGACAGAGAAAAAGGCATCATTAGACCAAGTGTCGTTATCGCCCTAAAAGTAACCGAAAAAACCGTCGAAGAAGACGGGGTACGCGAAAACATAAAAACCACTGGTGATGGCAAAGCATACGTTTTCCAGGCTGGTACCGTCACCAAAGTCAATTGGTCGCGTAGCTCCGCTACCGCACCACTTATTCTGAAAGACTCAGAAGGTTTACCATTCAGCCTCAATCGTGGTCAAACCTGGATTACGGCACTTGATAACTCGAAAAAAGTGTCATGGCAGTAAGACTAGCCGACTACTATAAACTTCATATCAAACGAGTCACAATCGTGGCTAGCGGTATGCTCATAGCCATCAACGCGACACTACTAATACTTTTTACGCTTCTGGGCATAAGCTGGTTTGCACTATTCGTATACATTCTTGTTCCAGCGATATTGATGCAGATATTTGCGCTAATCATCATCCTAAGATACGCGCTTGAGCCACTGGAAATGATCACACAGACATTGTCTTACGTCTCACCACAACCGACAGTTATTACCCCTCCCAACTACAATCAGATCCGACACGAACGATCCGGTCTCAAAGTGATGATACAAACGATCTACGACCGCCAACCAAATCAAACATCTGATGATACTGAAGGCTCTTCGATACTCGATAGAGTACCATGTGGTATTGTCATGCTTGATAGCAATGGTCAGATTACACGTTACAATAAAAACGCACCCGTAGTGGTCGATAGCAATCAGAAACCAAGTTTACAGCTACTGTTTAGCGAGACTAACTCATTAGATAACTGGCTCAAAACCGCTACAGACTCAAAAGTTAGCGATGAGAAGTTTTGGCCACGTGTACAGGATAAAATACCAGGTGATACTAAACGTAAAATCTATGATGTCCTAGCCAGCTATCACAAAGCCGGTGAGGCAGGGGTTGAAACAATACTAATTACGCTTGACCAGACTAGTCGATATGGTGAAGACGAAGAATCAGTTGATTTCTTATCGGTAGCCGCCCACGAACTGCGTGGCCCTATCACCGTCATACGTGGTTATATGGATGTACTCAGATCTGAACTTGAAACGACTCTACAGCCTGATCAACGTGAACTTATCGAGCGACTTGACGTATCAGCCTCTCGACTAAGTGGATACGTCAACAACATTTTAAATGTAGCCAAGTACGACCGCAAACACCTAAAATTGCACCTCCGTGAAGATAAACTCTCCGATGTATACGCCAGTATAGCCGATGATCTACAGCTGCGCGCTCGAACGCAGGCGAGGATACTAAATGTCACTATTCCTATAGATTTACCGACCGTAGCTGCTGATCGAACTAGCCTATCGGAAGTTATTGCAAATCTTGTCGACAATGCTATTAAGTACTCTTACGAGGGCGGGCAGGTGAATGTTACCGCTGGAATAGAGGGTAACTACGTCCGTTGCTGGATAAAAGACTCTGGTATTGGCATACCAAGCTCCGTTGCGAGCAATCTATTCCAGAAATTCTACCGCTCGCATCGCTCTCGCACTACTGTTGCTGGCACAGGTTTGGGGCTGTTTATATCTAAAGCAATAGTCGAATCGCATGGTGGTACTATTGGCGCTAGCTCTACAGAACATGAAGGCTCAACGTTTAGTTTCACCGTACCCATCTACGCAACAGTTGCCGATAAACTGGCGGCGGGTAATAATGGTAACGAGGGCATAATACAGACATCAAGTGGCTGGATCAGAAATCATTCGAAAATTGGAGGCTAACTGTGAACGATATAATTAAAACAATACTGATGGTTGAAGATGATCGTTTCATCGGTGAAATGTATGTCCGTAGTCTAAAAAAACAGGGCTATGAAGTCGACTGGACGGTGACCGGTGCCCAAGGTTTTGCCGCTGCAACCAGCAAGACATACGACCTGATACTACTCGATATCATGCTACCAGAAGCCCAAGGTACAGAAATCATGGATCAGCTACGTAATGGCAAAGAAGATAAGATTCCTAATACTCGCGTCATCATTCTAACCAATTTCGAGCAGGACGATGAGTCTCGTCTGGCCATGCAACAGCGAGCAGATGCGTATCTAATTAAGGCAGAGATTACACCACGGAAGTTGATTGAGATTATTGAGCAGCTGGGCTGATGTCTGCGATTATTCTACATCACCTAAAGACTTAATCAGTATTCAGTATTTAGGTAATGCACCAGTTATATTAAACGAAAACTGGCAAAACGTTTACGGCTCACGCGGACATCTTCAACCTTATTGCGAGCGCATAATAGCCCTCACCGATTCCCCACCGAGGAGTGATGAGTGGCACCCATATGGTCTCGTCACCGAGCAAGTTGATCATGCTGTACTTCACATGACGACTGTCGAGCCACCTCTGCGAAGGAGCCAAGCTACTGGTATAGACACTGGCGTATCCACCCCCAGCCATAAGCCGCGAGTCTGAATGATCCGCAACTGATATACGAGGGATGTCATTACCCAAGTACCAGCACAGACTTTCTTCAGGCTCCAGATCATGCTGGAGACCTGATGTCTCTTGGCCTCCTGAAAGCAGACTCATTGATGTACAGTGCACGAGCTTTGTAGCCAAACTGCGGCTCATCTCCTCGTAGTCTTCGGAGAAGACTACGAACGTGAAACTTTCAACAACCAAACTGTTGACCAGTGATACACCACGCCCTAGCTCTGTCCACTCAACTGCGTGCATGCAGTTATTGATGACGGTCTGGGGCGAGACGACGGCTCGCATTCTTGGGATAATATTCCCCATGATCGTTCCTTTCCTAGGGAGTGAGATCATTTAATATTATAACATTTTAAATATTTCTTTGCAACTATTATCCCAACAACTCGCCTCAGAATAATAACTCACGTATCACTCCATATGTTTCGATATGCTTTTCACTATCAACGCCCTAGACACTGATGGCTCAGTTTTGTTACAGTTAATAAGTCC
>Ga0115567_10005087_pt1 | contig 12758 bp, 19 predicted proteins | sample COGITO_mtgs_1204_2_FD_88679 | JGI IMG/M metagenome (GOLD analysis project Ga0115567, IMG submission 88679) | Pelagic marine microbial communities from North Sea - COGITO_mtgs_120412 | ecosystem: Environmental > Aquatic > Marine > Epipelagic | place: Germany:Helgoland, sampling site Kabeltonne...
GGGGGGGGGGGGGGGGGGGGGGGCGGTGGGGGGGGGGGGGGGGCGGGGGGGGGCCGACTGGGGGGGGGGGGGGGGGGGGGGGGTGGCCGCACCAGCTCCTGCTGCTGCTTGACGAGCTGCGCCTGCGCCCGCGCCGCGGCGTCAGCGCCGCGCGGCCCGCGCGGCAGCGCTGGCGCTGCAGCCGCAGCGCGCCGCCGAGCTGGTTCGCGCGCGCCCGAGGCGCAACCTGCTGCTCTTCCTGAGCGCGCTGCTGCGCGCGGAGCCTAGCGAGGAGCTCCGCCGCGTCCCCCTGCGCTCGCCGCGTACCTCACGCGCTGCGGGGCGCGGCGCGGCATGGCGGGAGAGTCGGCTGCCGAGCTGGGCTGGGTGCGCACCGCGGCAGGGGGCTCGCCCGCGGGCTTGCCAGGAAGCTGCACCGACTGGCTCCTCACGCGCCCTGCCGCGGGAGACGCCTGCGGGAACAGCGCGCGAATATATAATGACTTTAGCCGTCACACAAGCGCACCGGGTGCTCGGGCCCGCGCAGAGGCAGTCAGCACCAGCCGCGCCTCGGTCGCAGACCGCGCGGTTACGCCCCTGGGGCACAGCGGCGTCCGGACACGTCTCGTCCCTCCCTTCGTACTAACCGGACAAGTCTCGTCCCTCCCTTCGTACTAACCGGACAAGTCTAGTGGGGCACAGCGGCGTGGAGGGCGGAGCGCGCTCCTTGGCGGGGGCGCTCGCGAGGCTGGACGTGGATGGTGCCGGCGACGAGCGGACAGAGGGCGCGGGCGACGAGCGCACGGAGGAATTGCAGCTCGGCGACACGCCCAGGAGGCTGAGTACTTTGAGGTACGAGTCCAGCTCGCCGCCTGCCAACAGCCCCTGCCCATCCACACGCTCCCGCCGTCACCACGCTGGGCTGCGCGCGATTCAGTGCGTCGGCCCTAGCGGAGCGGCGCTGGAGGGGGCGAGATAGGGGCGGCTTGGCGAGGCGCAGGGCAGAGTGGCAGCGCGCCTGCTTCCACGCTTCGAGGGCCGACGCGCGCTTGCCCTGCGCCTCAAGAGCTTGTCCCTTTCGCTCCCAGGCCTTGGTGCACGTGGGATCGATCGCCAGCGCGGCGTCTGCGTCCTTGATCGCCGTCTTGAACAGCTCCATCTCGATATACGCCGCCGACCGGTTGCTACCAGCGCTGTGGACTCAGCCAAGCCCGTGCGTGTGCTAGCTGGGACACCTCCGCGCGCCGGGGGGGCGCGGGCGCGGCCACACACCAGAGCGCAGTCACATCTGAATCGTCCTCGTCGATCGCCGCTGTGTAGTGCTGGATTGCGCCAGAATAGTCCCCCTGCGCCGAGAGAAGCGCCCGGCGTCAGAACTTTCGGTTGCTTCCGAACCAGACAGCAATCTGGCAAACAACCGCGGAAGACGCCTGCGATGGCGAAGCTCAAAATAACAGATACAGCAAAGACTGCTGTACCTGGGCGAACAGCCTATTCCCGCGAACCAGCGGCGGGAACGCGGACATCTGCCCGCTGTCTCCCATCCTGCGGAGCCGCCGGACAAGGGAAGAGTCAGGCGGCAATGAAAAGAATTTGTTAGTAATCTAACGCGCCGTGTTTGACAAATACTGCGCCAAAATTCCGAGAATGGGTGCGAATCCCGACAGTGTGCTGATCTAGCTTCCCTGGCGAGGCAGGTCTACTTTGAGGTGCGTGCTGTCCCAGTGACAGGGTGCTTGCACATGAGCCGAATTTGGCTACGGTTCTACGATCTTAGAGACGGTCATTACCTCAGTAGTGGCTTCGTCTTCCAGAATCCGTGGGAAAATGAGCGGGTCCACCCCCGGAGAGTCCCAGGCGCCGCCCGTGATGTTGCGATACGCCTTGACGCAAGTCTGCGATCTCGCGGGAACCCTCGTCCACTTTTGGTTGTTGGATTGTCAACTTTATGTGGCCGGGTTTCGAAGCTGTGGAAAACCCTTCCTTTCCCACAGCTGCCGTTAGTGGCGGGTCCGGACCATCGGCTGGGGAACGGCTGTGCGGCACAATGGACTACAACCTCGGCAACAAGAAGGGCTGCCTGATTGGCAATTGGCAAGAGGAGAATGCGCTTAAGGATTACTGCGGGCACTATCGCACTGCTGGACCCGAGGAGCCGAAGTGAGCGGGCCAACCCAACCCTGGCCCTCAGGAGCGCCAGTGCGCGCTGCACGGCTGTCGGCCCACTCGGACCGGATCATTACCGTGCTGTGTTGTAGTCTCCACAATCTGAGACTCTCTGATAGGGTCCTACGCTTGCTAGAAGCTGTGCAGGCCATCGCAGCCGTCCGGCAGAAGAAATGTGGGCGCTTAGGAGGTCTTGCCTGCTGTCGTGAAACTTCTGAGGGCGCTACCTGATTTCACCGTCCCGCTATTTTGCCCATGGCAGGCTCGCGCAATCTTACAAGCGCTGCCTGGAGCACACGGTGCGCATTCAGCCTACTGAGTCGGACACCTCCAACCGCAAGGACTATTTTGCCCCCAAGAATGCGCAGAGCGACCAAATGCACCTCGTGTACAAGCCCGACGCTATGGTTGGCGCGCGCCAGCGCCTCATGATGCAAAAGCTGCAGGCCAGCGCCAGAGTCACGACACAGGCGCCGGTCGCGCCGCGCGAGTGGGAAACGATGCACTCGACCATGTACACGCAGCCGATTGTCGAAGACAACTACAAGGAGACGCTCGGCGCCAAGCGCATGCGCAACCAGGACAATGCGCCGATCAAAGGGCGCGACCAGACGTTCCTCCTCGAAGCGGGGATAGTTGCGCCGCACATCTGCCTGGAGGCGCCCGATGCGAAGCAGGCCGCGCAGGACTCGGCGCTCGGGGCTCAGGGCGTGCCTGTCACCGTCTACTCAGACAACCCCTCCGCCTTCTACATGTCCAATCCGGCGCAGGGTGCGTACCCTTTGTCAAGCCTGCTCTGGGCAGAGATTCCCTTGCAATTGGGTGCACTTTGGGCTTGCAAGACCGTAATGTGCCCTCCGCTTCTCCTCAGGCCACAACCCGTTCGGTAAGGTCTCAGACTTTTCTATCCCGATTCAGTGAGCGCCGCCCTCCCCATACCCCGCTGCTGGCTATTGGCGGGTGTCCTGCGACGTTTGCTAAATACGTGTCTCTTTTTGGGACATAGCCACTTCAACAAGAGTTTTTGGCATGACCAGTAGGCGAATTAGGACGACATAGCCTACCAGTAAGCGTGTGATGCCTTCATTTCAGTGCTCGTTGGGAGGCCCATGAGCTCTATGCTTGCGAGGTGTAGCTGGTGTGCTGGTAAGGTCGGTATCTGTGGCTGATCTTGCCAACTCGCCGAGGGATTCTACTGTTGAATTTGCCAGCTCGCCAAGGAACTCGTCACAAGAGCGCAGGTTACTATGACATTCGTTGTCTGACCTGACATGTCACCGGACTGCAGGGAGTTTACCAAAAGGAGGGAGAAGGACATCTAAGTGTGGCGTATTTGGTTGGCAAGCATGCGCTGCCGCAAAATGACGCTTGGTCAATCTGGGCCACTTTTCAGCATCAGCGGTCCAGATTCGTTGGCGCGAACCGTAGGCAGGGCGCATGCTCAGGTGTGGCCAGACTCGGAGCATGCGAAGGGGAATGGAGAAGAGGGAGGTAGAGAAAATGATTCGATTACGGCCACGAGAAAAAACAGCTCCTCATCTCGGATGGTCCTGCCTGCTTCCCTGAACGACTCATGCAACCTTCCTTTCAGCCGCCCGCTCCTCAGCACGTATCGCCCATAGAGCGATCTCGCCCCCCGCCAAACCTGCCCGCGCAAGCCATCGCTGAGAGTTGATTCCACTAATCGAGCATGAAGTTCTCCCCTATTTGGCCGGACAAGGCGACCAACCGAAGCCTTCCGCATGGTGTGTCTGGCATGCCAGGAATTCTTCCACCCTTTTGGCCACATCAGATTACACCATCGCGTCATGGAAGGGTTGACACCTATCAACATACTCCAAAGGCCACTGTCGTTCCAAATCGCCTGGAGAAAGGCAGGCCGTGACGCGTCCGGGATGCAGGGAACGAGCCGCCAGGCAACGGGTACTTACCTTGAGGAATGCAGGCTCAGACGTATCCACCGCTCTGCCCCAGAGAAGCAGAGATCCCGTGCGAAGCTGTAGGAGGGGGGGCGGGAGGCTCAGGGACGCCGGCCTTTGATGTAAGGAGTCCAAAAGTCTCTACTTTCCCTGCCTAGCGCCTTTGCCCCATCGAGGGCGTCTTTGGCAGTGTGCCAAATGCAGAGTTGCTCGACAAATTTGTCGCCATCAAAATGGGGGGCAGGGGGGTTACTGCAAAGTGCAAAAGCGGGATCATGGCCCGCATGATTGACACCCATATCCCGCTTGCGACGTGACGGATCACCCACACCTTGTGGGCTGAAAAATCGCGGCGGCGTGCAGCCACCAGTGCGGTGATGCCTGTCACACAGAACCACAGCGCCATGGCCTTGATCCCCCTGCTTATCATGGCGTTCGAGTACGTTTCACGACGGAGCGTGAAAAGAGACTGCGTTGGTCCAAACCGTTTCAACGCGAGTCGTCCCAGCGGATGGCAAGGCACGAGAGCAGTGAGGTATCGGAGGGGCGGGCATGCCTGCGCAAGATGAGGAGCAACTTCCGCATGTTGATCCTCCAGGCCGTTGCGAAGTATCAGGATGTAGCCAGCCATGAGCATAGCAGACGCCGCGAAGAAGATGCGACCAAGGACGCGGTGGAGACGCGGGTACGACGCGCGAAGGTTGGGGTGAAGGTTAAAGGGAATGCAGCCCGCCCAGAGAAGCCCCGGCAAGCAATGCAGCGCCCGAACGAGCGGAAAAGGTCCGTACTTGGAGGCATACCCGGCCGACACGAATCTTAAAGGGATTGCGGGACGGGCAATGGCGTCAGAGAACGACGGGTGTTGAATGCCCGGGCGTCCACTTACTTGATTCCCTTTTCAGCCCTTCTCCCAACCTCGCGTGCGAGGGAGGGAGTGCGATGTGCTATCGCAGCCCAGAGTATCGGGGTGAGGTCTACGAGGGGGCAGCTACCGTATTTTGTCGTCCTTGGACACCCTGAACGCAAAGCACGAGAGCAGTGAGGTGTCGGGGGGGGGGGCATGCCTGCGCAAGATGAGGCGCAAACCTGAACGGATCCGGAGCCTGTGGCAGGGCAAGACAACGACCGGTGAGCGACGCACGCCGCGCGCTGCGCAGCATTTTGGAACCTATCACCGTCTGCGAGCAGGGTGCAACTTCGCTTGTGAGGTTGAGTACAAAGTACTAGCTTCGACAGGGGGTGATGAGCTTCGCACTCCGTTACCGGGACAGTTGGGGTTGGGTTCGGACGACAGGAATCACCATCATCATCTCGTCCGTCATCTCATCCAACCCAGGATGCATGCTCCGTCGCCATGTCGCAGGAATCACCAGAACCCACTTGACCTATGAGACGGACCACATGATGTGAGTAGCATGTAACTCGTGAGGCAGCCAATTACTGAGAGAAAGATACGTTCAACGAATTACTCCTGTAGTCGGGCGCGATGGCCGGCGCACCATCAGGAGACAGAGCAGCGTCGTTGCCACGTAAAGAGCGCGCAGCAGTCGCGCGCTTATACGACCTATGTTTCGGCGCAAGGTTGAGTCTTCAAGATTGGACTGCATGCTTGACGGGCAAGGACCCGCCTGCAGGCTCAGCGCGGCAGGCCGGGGGAGCTTTCGGGCCGAGTCAAGTTTCAACATTGCGCTCGGGGGCACGTGCCTTCTGCTTGTCGCTTGTCGTCAGAACCCGGAACGTGCGCATCACGAGGTAGATTGCCTTCGAGGCACATGCTGAAGCTCAATAAAGGGCGCGGTAGCGTTTTGTTGGCTAGTCTACAGTAGGGGGCACGCTGCGGTCCGCAACTCCCGCGCGATCCCCAACCGCGCGGTGCCTGGGCGAACAAAGCGCACCAAGCCGACGGGCGTCGCCATCAGCAGGACTGGAAACAGCGGCGCCACGATCAAGTGCGGAATCCCCAGTGCCTGGCTGTCCTGCAGAACGAAGAGACCCGCCAGGAGATCTCCCGCGATCTGCGCGCTATTTGATCAGCGGTGTGCAGAGACAGCAGAGAATTGGAGCGGACGCCCAAATGAAATGGTAGTGGGGCTGTGTCGTTACATAGTGCACCCATCCGAGCAGGACAACCTCACGGAGTGCGAACGCTTTGGCAATGGAGTCAAGAGATCCGAAAGTGTCGAGGCTGAAGAACGTGGCGTTCTCAGCAAGAATGTAAGGGATCAGCCCCGCGTAGACCAACGAGTAGATGAACACACAGCAGTAACACACGGTCCTGCGGCAATCGAGTGATTTAGTGCATGCTCCGCATGAAATAAGCTTGGGTTCCGCTAACACTGAAGATTCTCTCACTTCGTGTGGCGCCACGTCGGGAGAAAGATCAGGCAAATCCAGCCTAGAATGACACCATTGAGCGAGTCGAAGATCTGTGCGTCCGAGATGAGCACGTCGGCAGACACGCCGATGGGCATGAAATAGTAAGGCACGTCCCCCACCTCCTTCCGTACTGTACAGGTTGGCCTGGCAGTCGCATCCACTTTTGCCGAACCTTCTGTTGCTATGAATTCCGTTGCTGTAAAGTGACGTCCGCTCCATCTCGCTCGGCGTTCGCGCATCTGAGGCGTCCAACTGACTCGGTGCCAGCGTTCTTTGTGGACCTGCACCGGCTGTCTGGCGCTGTAATCTGCTCTGCTGGGCTCGCGTGCAGGGCGTGCTCCGGTTTTGAGCTGCTGTGTAGCACCCGTAAGCCTGTGGCGGGATGGTAGCCGGCGGGCGTGTGCCCGTGCTGAGCCTGCCACGCATGATCGACAAACATATTTCGCGCCCCATGCGGCTGGGCTCCATGACGGCACGTGTTGTTGGGGAGGACGTGTCCGAGCACGAGCTAAGGCGCGTGTTTCGAGAGACCGATCGGCTGCAGAAGCGCTGCGAGCGACTCGAGTTCGAGCGTGACCGGGCGCGGAACGAGGTATCCCTGCCCAACACCCAGCAGCCCACCCAGTCAGCTACGCAGCTGCCCCGTGATCGTGATCCCTCCCACCTTCTGTGCGCTGCGCCACCGGCGGCGTGCTGCGTCCCGAGCGCGGTGGGCCCGGCTGCAGGTCTCCCGGCTGGAGGACAAGGTCCGCAGCTTTGTTGTGCGCTGGGAAGAACGCGAGGCGGGCATGGCTGAGATGCGAGAGACGATCCGAAGGCTGCAGGCCGAACTCGAGGCAGCGTCAACAGCTACGCTTGCGCCGGCGGAGAGTGCGCCACCCAAGGCGTCATCCGCGCAGAGCACACGTGTGCCGGACACGGCGCCCTCGGATCTCGGAGCTGTGCGGGAAGACTCGCGCGGCCGCGAGCTCATGCAGATTCTGGAGGAGCAGCGTGCTACGGCGCGGCGAAAATATCGACAGTGCACGGACGTGCCGGTGCGCCAGCGCCCTTCACGAACGCCTGCCGCGCCACAGTGCGCGGAACCGTTGCGCTGTGGTTGCGCTGTTGCGGCAGTGACCGCCAGCCCGATCGCTGTCACTGTGATCGAAATTGGGGGGAGGTGGTCTGCGAGGTAACGTTGAGGCCGAGAGCGAATGCACCGGTTGCACAGGTTCTCGCTCTGACAGAGCGCGAGGCGGCGACCTACACTGCAAGCTCGCACATGTCGGAACGCGTAGCCTTCCGGGCCGGAATGGTTCTCAAGGACCAGATCCGCAACCTCAACAGGTTGCCTTCAAACCGTCTTGAACTGCCGCGGTGTCGGGGCCCCAAGGACCCATGTCTGCCGCTTCGGAAGAGCCGCTAGTATTCACGCCGCCGTGGCCTGGGTGCGCAGGCGAGACTTTCTTGGGGCGAATCAACGCCTCCTTGGAAACATCAACACCCTTGTGCAGGTTCCACTCCCGCGTGTCACCTTGCCCGTGGGAGTGTCCAGGACACGCATCTCCCATCCGCGGCCGATCACGAGGGGTTCACGCTTTACAAACGCCCTCACGCGCACGACAGGTTAAACTGCGCGAGGCGGCCGCGGCGACTGCGGGCGCGGAGCACCCGAACCTCCCGCGCCTGGCGGTCGCGTGCGACCTTTTCGACAAGCTTGCCGCAACCTCCCAGGTCTCGCTTCCTTATCTATCATTATCTCTCCCTTATCTATCATTATCTCCATCAGTCTACCCTCGTCTCCCCGAAGGGTGTGTTGTGTTTCTCGCACGTGCCAGACTAACAACTCAGCCATCTCTGCCAACACGCGCGCCCCGCCCGCGTCTGCTGCGCGCAGCCTCATGCTGCCAGATGCACGCGTGTGAGCGCCCCGTGCTACTCTCTGGACCTGAGCCCGGCACAAAGATCACAAAATGTTGACTTTCGGTGCACGGCTATGCAGTCGCACTACGTCGCCCTCATGGCTCTCCGCCACGAGCTCCTCTGCGCGGTCTCACAGCTGGCCCCGTGCCCCTGCCGCGACCGTCGCCGCGAGCGGTCCGGCCGGCGCGGCAACGCGACCGAGTCCGCACCGCGTCTCGCTGGGGGACAGGCGGGGTTTGGGGCGTGCCGACCGCGCGGAGTGGCCCCCGCAGGTGTTTGAGGACTTTGACAAGACGACAGGCGACAAGCTGTGGGCGGTCCCGGACCCGGCGGGAGGACTCGCGCAGCGGCAGCGGCAGGCGACCGCGTTCGAGACTGCGAGGGACTACGGCGCTCTCACGCCCTTCTTCGTCCAAGCCCGCCGCCTGCGCGGGTACGCGCTCGCGGCTGCGCTGGGCGTGCTGCGTGAGCGATGGGCGAAGCCCATCGCTCGCGACGGCGCGAGCTCACGCGGCGCCGGGGTGGCAGGGCGAACGACGAGGCTGCTGAGCAGATCCGGCAGCGGGACGCCGAATCTTTGAACGTGGAACGCCGGCTCATGGTCTGCACACGCCCGCGGCCGCCCCCGCGCGCCTGCCTGCACCATGCCGCTCCCTGGAAGAGCCGGGGGAAGTGCTGCGGAAACCCTGAGCCGAGAGTGGCCCGCCTCGAGAAACGGTGCAGCGCCCGGTGCGCGTGTGGCTCTGAGCGGCGTGCGTGCGTGCGGGGGCGCAGCTCGTGCGGGCGTTCATCCACCGCCTGTCAGACTCCTTTGGGCGGATGGTGCACAAGGTCGCCCCCAACCCCCCCTCCCGGCTCGCCTTCGTTTGCAAGAATGTATTCGGAAGCCGCGCCTGAACGCGCTCTGCGTGGCGGCACCGCCCCTGCGTGCATCTAATGCGGGCCCGCGGCTCGGCAGGTTGCGTTCCACTCGTGGCTCGCGCTCATCCGCGACCGCCTCGGCAACCAGGCGCGAGCCTTCTGCGGGACCCGCGACTCGCAGCACGCACACGCGCGTGCGCGCCGCCGCGCGAGCAGCGCCGCGCGGGTGGCTGAGCGGCGCGGGACGCGCGCTGGCAGCGCCTGGTGATCCGCATGCGGCGGCTGGCGCACCGGAAGCTCGAGAAGAAGCAGGTCTTCTACGAGTGGTGCCCCCCCGCGTCCTCCGCGCCTCCCGCGCAGCCCGCCTCGCAGCGGCGCGGCTGCCATGGTCACGAAGCTCTGATGACGGTGCGCTTTGTGCGCGGCAGGTACCGGGCCGTTGTCATGGATAAGCACGGGAGCTTCATGCAGGTGTCTACCCATCCGGGGCCCGGGCGTGATGGCGCGACGCAGGCGCTGGTCCCTGCGCATGGATCCCGGTGCGTGATGCTGACCTTCTTTGTGCGCAGTCCGTCGCGCGGGAGGAATTCAAGGGGCAGCTCACCGAGCGGCGCGAGGCGGTGCTGCGCGCAGCGGACGAGCATGCGCACCTCCCGCCTGAGGACCTCGCGCAGATGGCCGCGGCGTGGGAGACCTTTGCCCTCACGGCGAGCGCCCCCCCGCCCCCGCCCCCTCCCCCGAAAGCGGGGGTCCCGCGCCAGGGCTGCGCCCCGCGAATACCCCGCTAACCCTCCCCCCGCCGGAATTGAGGGGCCGAGCGCACCCTTACCATCGTGAGCCACAGCTGTGGGACAACGCCGGGTGCCCCGCGCGCGCCTGGCCCAGGGGCAGCGCGGGTGCTATGGTAGACGTCGGCACACCGCGGGGGATGAGGAGCGCGCGCTCGACCCGCGTGGCTGGCGCGTGACCGCGGGCGCGGGGCGCAGGCGGTAAGCAAGATCATGAGCGACACCAGGGAGCTGCTAGACGATATGTCGAGCCACCGCCTCCAGGCGCGCCCCCCACCCCCCGCCCCCCGTAAGGCGCCAGGGCGGCTCGCATGCTGGACGCGCGCGGTCTCCTGGCTGGCCGGCGGCTTCGTTCGCAGGCTTTATGCGCGTGCGAACGCGCGGGGCCCGGGGCGGGTCCTGACTGCGCGTGTCGACTGCCTCACAGGACGCGCGCCAGCTTCTGCGCCCGCACGAGTGCCTGCCGGGCTCGGCGCGGATGGACATTGTCGCAATGCTCCGGTGCGTTCCCGCGCAGCGCTGACGGCACGGGAGGGGGGCTTGCGGGCGCACCCTCTTTTCTCCTGCAGCGGCCATGCGTCCAAAGCGTCGTGCGCTGATGGAGCGGGCTTCATGTGCAGAGACGTGCCTGTCGAGGAGATCCTGCTGCGCTGGATTGAGATGGTCACTGGGCTGGAAATCACGTCCTTTGGCTCAATCCTCATTGACGGGTCGCTCACGAAGCTCTCTGTTGACCTCAAGGTCGCCGCCTCCGAAGCCACAACTAAATGACGTAGCAGAGGCGCTGGTCTGCGACCAAGGTAGCGTGATTGAAACCCGCGTCGCGTCGCAGGCGCGCGCTGACGCTCGGAGCGTCGCGCTGCTGTGGGAGGCGCGCACCCTGGGCAGTAGCCGCGGAAGCAGCATGGCTGGCAGAAAGGTGCGTGGCTCGCCCCTCCTGCCTGGAGGTAGCCGACGAAACGCCGCCGTTTCGGAGCACGATCCCGACAAAAAGGCGAACGGCTCCTTCCGGCGTGTGGGCTCACCCCCGTTCCGTGCGGGCGCAGACTCCCGGCGCTACCCCTAGCATGACATCGCCGATGCAGGCGTCCCCGATCGGCAGGGATCGGTGCCTCGCCCGGCCCCAGGCCCCACGAGCAGCTCTGATTGGGCGTGCGGGGCCCGCCTCGGGACCGCTCTCCGTGGTGCAAAGCGACTCACGGAACGCGCGCGGCTCCGGCAGCGCCCTCCCGCGCCAGGCCTCGATGAAGTGGGGCGGCGCGGAGCCTCAAGACTCTTCTGAGAAAAAAGGCTCCGTTGCGAGACAAGACAGCTTTGTCAAGCGCGGGGGCGCTGCCGGAGCCGAGCAGGCCGAGACGCCAGGAGACAGCAGCCCGCCGGGCCGGCAAGGCGCGGCCAGGCGGAGGCGGCAGGGCGAGGGGTCGCCGACGGGCATGGGGAATTACCGGATGGGCGAGTGGGGCGCGGCGGAGCGCACGATCATGGGTGATGCCGACGAACCTGCAGAGTGACCCGCCTCCATGCCCCTCCCGGCGCTTGCCCGGTGCAGCCTGCTGCGCCCGGGGCACGGGAGGGTCCTGCGTCGCGCGTGCGAGCCGCTGACTCCCAGCCCCGCGCGCCGACAGGGCCAAGAGCGGGGTGGGGGCGCGCGACTACAAGGCAGGCCGCCCTGCGGGCGCCGGAGCGTGTTTCTTTGTGCGCACGCGGGCGCGGGCGGTCTGCGCCCGCCGCTGCTGGGCTGCATCGCTGAGGCAGGCCCGCCATCACAGATGCCCGAGAGGCTCGGGGAGTACTACGGGCGGGAAGACCACTCGGTCATGGGAGTCCTGCAGGCCTCGCAGGCGGCCAAGCAGGCGATCGCAGCGTTTCGCAAAGCGGGGTGCCCGGAGCTGTCGTGGCTCTCGGGGCAGGTCTGCCCCGCTTTTGTGCGCGCTGCCTTGTTTTCTTGCGGCTGTCGTCAGCGAACTTGCATTTGCTCTCTTTCTCAACCGCTTTACATATTCTCGCAGGACCTGGTTGAGGGCGGCGACTACACGCGCGTCCTCGTCCTCGCGCGAGCGTTCCAGTGCCACCCGGCCCACCCTCGCGCCGAGCGTCTCGGGCGTGCTGCGCAGCGAGGCAAGCTGCTCTAGTTCTGAGGCGGGCTTGTGACTCGGGTGCAGGTACGCGGGAAACCTTCCAGCGATCGGCGCCGTGATTTTCCACAAGGAGCTCCAGCAGCTCGAGCTCTCCTTCAAGACACTCAAGCGCGTGGGGTGCGCTGCGCCCGCGCCCGCGCCCGCGCTACTCGGTCGACCATCCATGAATCGCCCGTGGTTGGCATCAGTGCTGATCACCAGTAGTGATGACGTCATCAGTACTGCCATCGCGTTGCAGACGCGCGTCCGGCGGCGGACGCGCTAGTCGGGGCTGCCACTAATGCTGATACGCCCTGTGCGCCGTTCCGCGCGCGCGTAGGGGGCTCTACTACGGGAGCCTCGACCCGGTCTGCGAGCAGATCCTGCGGTTCCACACCAAGGTGGGAATCCTAAAAGTTTCTCGCGGCCCTGCACGCCGTTCCCCGCAAGTTCCCCGCAGCCCTGCACGTCGGACCGCTCGCGCCCCCGCGCCGCTGCGACCGACCCGGCGCACGCGTCCGGCACCGATGCGGCGGCGGCGGCGGGGCCACGCAGATCAAAGCGGAGCACGCCGAGATGCTGCACGCGCCCCCCCCCCGCCCCCCCCCCTCCCTACTGTTGCCCCTACCCGTGTCCCTACTGTACAC
>Ga0115567_10005090_pt1 | contig 12748 bp, 4 predicted proteins | sample COGITO_mtgs_1204_2_FD_88679 | JGI IMG/M metagenome (GOLD analysis project Ga0115567, IMG submission 88679) | Pelagic marine microbial communities from North Sea - COGITO_mtgs_120412 | ecosystem: Environmental > Aquatic > Marine > Epipelagic | place: Germany:Helgoland, sampling site Kabeltonne...
ACTAGAAGATGCGCAAGACTTAAAACAACAGCAAAAGGAAAAACTATTATGACAAAATTATTAACTGGCCTACTAGTACTAACCTCATTGGCCACTTATGGTGAAGATGGATTAAGAACATTTATCTTCCAGAATAGAAGTAATCCTGAGGATACTTTTACCTTAGATTGTGAGGATCTTGGGTGTAGCTCAATGACTGTGACTACAACTGTTCCTGGCCATAAAGCAAGTATTAATCAACTCCTTGTAAATAGGTCTGATTTAGAGAGTTTAAAAAATTATGCCATGAAATCAGATTATGGTGCAACCAAACAAGCTCACTACGAAATGAGTAGAAACTTTGATAATGGTGATGTTTTTGATGGTGTTTATCGTGCTGTCTTTGAGCTTCCCTCTGAATTGATAGGAGACCTCTATAGTGACTTGTTTAATCGAGCTCGATACCAGAGACAAGAGACCCTTCACCAAAGTATTTATCAGGATCGTCGTGGAGCGAGAAGAATCTTGTCAAATATTGATGAGGAAGACTCAGACAAAGAGATCATAAGTTTAAGAAGAGGTCTATTCAAGAAAATGTTTTACACTGTTGTTCGTGTAGCAAAGTAAACTCAATAACCGAGGCTCTTCCAAATTGGGAGGAGTCTTAGTTAGAGTAAAACTCTCTTCCTCGAGCGCTTATTTTAACTGATTGATCTGTTTCGAATTTTGTTTGATTCCACGTTCTTATAATTTGCGATGTCTTCTCATCTACCATTGCTTCAAAACTAGAGTTTTTACCCTCTTTTGTCTTTATTTTTACAATAACGTGACTCGCTTTAATTCGTCGTGAGTTATGATTTATGAATATTTCTTTTTTCTTAAGTATGGAAACACTTGAATCTTTTGGAAGGCTTGTAAAGAATTTATTCTTAATACTAGTGAGTTTCGGGCTTTTTCTAGATTGACTTTTTTTATTATTTTTAGAAACTTTCTTTATAGTATTTTTTGATTGCTGTGTTTTATTTAGAATATTATTTTGATTCTTTTTAACTAGAGCTTTCTTTGTAGTCTTACTTTCAACTAGTTTACTCTGCTTCTTCTCATAAGAGAAGTAGTAGTAGGCGCAACATACTATAAGCGTAAATGTTATAATCTTTTTGATACTTACTCCGTTACCTTAAAATTAAAGTCGATGACTTTAAATGGCTTGTTAGACGTGTAGTCGCTTGCGCTGTACTCGTTGCCATCTTCGTCTGAGTAGCAGTCACTACAATTACTCATCCTTGCTCTAAAACGGCACATAAACTCTGTTCCAGGAGGCGTCTCTTTATTGATTTCCATTAGTATAAGATTACCTGATTTTAAAACAAACTCACTTCCATCTTGAGTTAGAGTCTGGGCAAGTGTGTCTCCAGCATCTAATTTGCTGTAGAAAGCCTGTGATGCACCTGGAAGTACTCTTACTAAGCATGAGTTAGGGTTAAAGCTGCTGCCACTGATTGCATTGTTGAGGCATCTATTGTCATCTATGTTAAACTCTTTTCTATAAAAATTTTGTGAAACCCATTTCTCTTCATTTTCATCAGCGAAACGAACTAAACAAATCGGTTGCGGGGCATCCAAAGAGTGTAGAGGGTAGGTTCCATTTACATCACCAGGTTCAAAATCAAACTTCTTATTAGTTTTACTGTTAAAGTCACAGTCTCCTTGATTTAGACCGTCATCTTCAAAAGCGCCTTGGCTTATAAGTGGCCAGCCATTTATTCTACATGGTCTATGTTCGGCCAAATTGGAGTTCCTAGAGCTTGAGTTTTCATTGCTAAATCTGTTTACATATCTTTTTGTATTATCGACAAGCTTCATATGGTCCCAATCATTACCTAGGACTTGAACTCCCGCTAGAGGAGAGTTAGAGCTATTTAGAATGTTTAAAGATACTCCAACAATTTCACCTGGACTAATTTGAACATTATTATTATTGTATTCAACTCCGGCAAGACCAGTTGATGTTGCAACAGGTGAGCCTTGGAAAGTCAGATTATTAAGAATTGATTCGATACCAGATCTTGAATCAATTAAGTAGGCCGTATTTAGGCCTGAGCTCGTCCCAGGAAGTCCAATAAGACTTTTTGAAACAAGGATCGAGTTATTTCTATTGATCTCATCGACCTCGGAGCTAGTAGAAGTAGGATTGAAGTTTATACTTACACCTGGAACATTTACAGGTACATCATCATAAATTACAGGTGAGTTACTTGCAATATCTCTTCCTGGACCTTCATCTGAGTATTTTTTAAATAATAATAAACCATACTGATCAAGAAGAGCTTCTGAGTGTGACTTACTAAACTCAGGGCACATGTAGTTTGTAATATTGTGATAAACATTCTTTGCAAATGTTTTATAAAACTTTCTGTAAGTAATTGTATCAACCGATTGTGACCATTCAAATGCATTTGCTAAATTAAGGTTGGTAAAGGATACATTTTGACTTGTGAAAAAGTCAGAGCCTTTAGTTGTTAAGTCACCAAGCTCAGCAAGTGTTTCACTTAATAAATAAATCAGATAATCATTTGCTTTACTGTGTTTGTAGTCAGATGGTGACATACCTGTATTATTAGCTGGAAAGCTACATGTATTTTGAATCTCTTTATGTAGGGCCACTAAGTAATGTGATGTTATTTGCCCAGCATTGTGAAGTGCTTCTTTATTTGGATTTACTTCAGATGGAAGAACATTTGCATCGTAGTGAACATATCTTGGATATGATAATTTTTCTGTGGCTGTGAAGTTAGCATGGTGTAGAGAATCACTCTCGGTAACAGGCCTTGCACTTCTAAATTTTGTTCCTAGTGCCCATTGAGCGAACCTTGTTTTCTTATTCATATAGTATGCAAAGAAGTCGGCTATCCCTTCGTTTATTGCTCCACCTTCATCATAAGATAAATGACCTAGAGAAGCTTGGTATGGAATAGCACTAACACTAAGGCCATCCATAAAAGTATTTCTTTGGTTTAAAAGTATCTTTACAAAAACATGGCCAAGCTCATGATAGATAACACTAGGGTCTTGAGCGAACCTGAAGTTTCCGTAAGCAGAGTTGAATCCAAAACATAGCTTTGCTTCAGCTGGTGAGAAGAATGCATTGATATCTTCTGCTGGAAAGAAGCATTTTGAAATAACAGTTAATGTCTCAGTCGTTGCATTCTTTGTTAACCAAAAGGCTTTAGTCGAATTTAAATCAAATTTAGTTGCAGAAGGGATTGTCCAAAAAAGTCTATTAAATGATGCTTGGTGAGCAAAAGACATAGAGTCTAAAACATCACCCATCATTTTCTTTACATGATAAAATGTACTTACTTGATAGAACTCATCACTTCCAAATGGATATGTCCATCCGCCATTTAGAGATTCAAGTGGGGTAGATAAAGAGTCATCTTCATTCTTAACACTAAAGCATGGGATATTTGTTTCAACTTCAAAGCTGAAGTTATATTGCTTAAATGAGCAGTTTTCAATTAAGGAAGTATTATCTGTGATCTTTCTAGAGAAGCTATTTTCTGCGTAGTCTGGAGCGCTATTTCCATTGTCACTTGGACTGGCAAGATAGACTAGTCCTGCTCCTGTGCCTTCAAAGTTCTCTGGGTCATCTGCTCTAGAGTTTTCTCTGGCCACAAAACCATTACATGAAAGCAGAAATAGCACACTTAGAAGTGCGCTATTTTTTATGATTAATTTTGCAATATCCTTATGCATCCATCTTCCTTGTTATCTTTCTATTTGTTCTTATTTACCAAAGACGCTATTTGTTGCGCCACCAAGAGAGCCGAGGCTTCTGTTGATTGTGCTCCATACGTCGTCTGTTTTGTCTCCGCCGTTTCTTGAGCCCGCTAGTAGAGACTTACACTCAGTATTACTCTCGACTGCTTTTTCCCCTAGATCCTTATAGTTATTATTCGCAATCGACACATATAGCTCCTGTATAGACTCATTTTTTTCAAGTTCATCAAACTCAGGACAACTAGCTAGTCCTCTTAAGTATATTTTGGTATTATCCTCTAAGTCCTTGTAACTTATTTTGTTAAGTTCCACTTCCTCACCTTTACTGTTTTGTGTATATGTTCCTGCCTCGAACTCGAATTTCATTGTATTCTTATTGGTTGCTTTGGCAACTCGATCTAGTAGATCGTCGCCGTAGCATGCACTTATAACTTTATAGTTGCTGGGAAGATTTTTACATTTAGAGCCATTTTCTCCACATTCATCTTGTATTCTAGATAGCTTTTCCTCTTCTGTGTCTTCTTGTATATTAGCGAGCTTGTCATCATAGTTGTTGCATAGATCTTTAACTGCACTGGAGTAATCTGAGCCAGTTGTTGCTGATGTGGCTTGTAGTGTAGGCATTACAATTGAAGAAACACCAATGTTGTGACAGCCATTTTGGCTTAATGCCTCTATTTCTCTACAATGTGCAACTTGCTTCGAGTATAGCTCTTGTTGCTTCTCATTCGCCTCAGCTCTTCTCTTATTCTCTTCGTCTCTTTGTCTATTAACTTCACTAATACTAGCTAAACATTTATCTTCAATCTTACTCCATCTATCCTTTTCAAGTTCTACATTCTTAATGTACCCAGAGATCTTCCCAAGGAATCCATTTGATGAAGCTCCTGAAGAGGCAAGTCCTGTCCATGTATCAACATCAGCACCAAAGATTTCTTTATTAGATTTCTTTAAAGAGTCTTTCGCTATTGCAATATCTTTTTTCATGATTTCTAAGTATGCATCAGGATCTTCTATCTTTAAAGATGGATCTAAACCTTCAACAAACTTTTCTTTTAACTGATCCATTTGAGTATTAAGTGGAACGTTGTATACAGAACCAACTTGATATTGACCGTCTAGTGTTCTTGAGACTGCTTCCATATTTTTAGAGTTATTGATAAAAGCTGTTTGAAGCTTTGCTTTTAAATCATCCATATGAGCTGTATATCTAGCTGCAATGTTCTTTTGTTCAGTTCTAGTTTGTACTAAAATTTGATTTGCTTGATCAAAACATGCTTTCATATTACCAGCACACATCTTAGCTGTTCTTAAACAAAAATTATTAGAAGTTTTATTTAATGCTTTATCACAGCTTAAGCTTCCAATACCTGTAGAGTTATCTTGTGGACAGTTAAGAACTTTATCTTTTACTTCTGTTTTAAGTTTTTGAGCTAAAGCTGTTTTTGAGTTCCTTATATACATTGAGTAACCAGATAGTTGGTTTTCCACTTGCTGAGCACTCAGTGATTGACCTGATGACTTTGCATTGTATTGCTTTTCACATTCACACTTATAAAGTGACATAAGTTGAGAAACACTTACTCTTGTATCTGCGTAAATATTTGTTCCACAAAGAGTCTGCGATGAGCCCATTCTTATCTTTTCATTTGCACTCTTATCGTACTGAGAGATGTTTTGAATCTTTTGATCAATTCCAATCTCATCATCCATTAAGTTTTCATATACAGTTGTTCTAAGTAAAGAGTCCCTGTTCTTATCTGCATTTCTTGATAATGTGAAGTTCGTTATTGATTTAGCAAAAGCTTTACCATCACCAACATAACCAGATAAACATGCATTGTACTGTTGTCTTTTATATACTGCTGCCGCATCTGCAGATGTTTCCGATCCACTTTCAATTAAAGCTAATGTCTCTTTTGGAATTCCTTTGAGCTGCTTTCTTTTATCACTCATTTTTCTTTTGTAGTCTTTAAGCTCATTTTTAAGAATATTTGTCACTGACTTATTTCCCTCAGGGAAAATACTTGTCTGTGCGCCATCAAAAACTTCTTCTGGCTTCATATCTACAGCATCAATATTAGTGATGTTGTTTTCAAAGTTTGCAAGTAAGTCATCAATGTCTTTTTTGATTAACGATTCATTACCAAATAGCTCTTTAGGTGAGTAAGCATCGTTTTTACCTTCTGAGCTTTCAAAGTTTTTACTAAGCATCTCTTCGATTGCTCTGTATCCACCTTTGTTACCAATATCTGACAAATCAGACTCTTGCATGAATGAAGAACATGATTGACTTTTAAATTGCTTACCAAAGTCAAAGTCAGCAAGGCTATTATTCTTTTCATCTTTGGCCTTACCATTTAATAATGCATCACCTTTTCTTAACGCATCAAGATCAGCCTCTGTAAGTTTTTTTGTATTTTTTATTGTGTCTTCGATTAATTTTTCAAATTGATTTAATGATTCAACTCTTGCTTTTAATTGAGCTTGAAGGTTTAACATCGCCTTATTTAAACACGCCTTACCCTGAGAAGTTTGAGACTCATTTGCGTTAACAAGATAGTTTTCAAATTCATTTACATTACTTTGGGCCGTAGAGAGTAGAGCAAGTGATTCACCGATGTTTGCTTCTCCTGCAACACTTGGTTCACACATATTTGTTGAAGGAGACTCAGTCCTAGCTTCAAATACTAAACATCCAGCAGCTTGAAGTGCTGGAGGAAGTTGAGCTGGATTGATTGGCTTGGCCAAAAGGTTTTGCATTGGGTTTGCTTGACCATTGATCATATTTAAACCTTGATCTAATGCGCCCATTGCTGTCTCTGTTATTTTTGAGGTTGTAGACCAAAACTTACTTTTTCCTTCTTTTGGTTGAGTTGTTGCACTGTCACCGCCAGGTAGCCCGTCGTCTTGTGCAAAGGCTATCGGGGAAGCGATAAGCTGTACATTGATCGATAAGGCCAAAAGTTTTAGAGTAAATTTTTTAAGTAGCTTTGCCATTTCTTTCCTCGTTATTAAACAATTCAAATACTTATCGGCAGAAATCAATTTTTTTTTAGCTATAAAATTACTGCTTACTTATATTATAAGGGGAAAGAGTGTTTTTATCGGTTATTTTTGGTGATTTACTTGGCAAATGAGAAGATATAAGTAAACTAAATATATGTAATTATAGGCTTTTTTTTGAATTAGGCGGTACCAGTGTCCAAGAGATTTACCTCAAAAGGTAAGCCACAAAATAGTGGCAAAAACCGGATTTATACACTAAATAATAATGATTTATCATATGAGATCACTAAGATCTTAAATGTCTCAATTGTAGAAGGTCGCATCGTTTTTGAGCGAACTAATGAGCTTATTTTTGGCCTACTACTTAGTGAGAATATTCTTTCGATTATTCCAAGGGTCGAGCTTGAGATTAATGGAAAAGAAGTTGCTCCAGATAATATGTATATATTAGAGCTTAAAGATAAAATTACATTTGATGAGTTTGTATTTGAAATTGGGGAGAAAAGAGCTGAGCCAACTCCTCATGAAATTAGTGCAAAAGGAACTCAAACACCTCCTGATATAACGAGAGAGATGTTGCTTCCTAAAAAAGAGCTTAAAAAAGAAAAGAAGCCAAAGAGTAAGAAGCCAACATTCGATAATATTGGTAAACCTAAAAATGCGATTAAAGATAAAAAAAGTGCTAACTCGCTAGTAAGAGTCATTGCAATTTTAATTGAGTCCTTAATCGTTGCCATATGTTTGGAGTTCTTTGTTATTGATAAAGAGTTTTTAGATTTACTTGGCGTGAATGAGATTGATCTATCTGCTATTAAGTTGGATTTTGATCCTGCAATTATCTACTCTTTTCTAGCTTCATCCGTGGCCTTCTATTTTTTAAGAATTGTATCTGCTCTTGTGTTGGGAGTTAGTTTAGGACAGTTCTTAATTGGTGTGACTGAAGTTAATGGAGTTATTGCTAAAAGAATTAAAGGTGTCTTTAGAGAGGCTATAGGAGTCTTTACAGGAAGTATTATTATCCTTGATTTACCGAGTTTGATTTCTAAAAGAACATTTAAAGAGGTGATCACTGCAAGTAATATTAAAAGCAGTGGTTTCTTGAAAACTTTTGTATTATCTATACTTAGTATTAGTATCTTTTTATCTGCATGGCTTGTTGCCCCGATTGTGGCATTTGAAGGAAACCTAAATCCTGTTACTGTTAATCCGACTGTGCTTAAAAGAAAATCAAAACAAATTGATGGACCAAAGCTAGAAAGTAGGCAGTTTGGTTTGGCCATTTCAGATGAGAGTGCTTATCTTCCATTTTTTAGAGTAAAGCGAGCAGGGAGATCAGTGATTAGTACTCCTGAACTTAAAGTATATTCAAAAGAAGAGATAAGTATTAAATACGTTAAGACCTTGGACTTAAAAGAACTTCTTAAAACAGCTACTGGCAATAATTTACTTATTTCAAGTCAATACCCTACAATTGCAAGAGTTGTATTTAATAAACCAAACCCAAGCGTTGAGTTTAAAGTAGATAAGTCTGAACTCACTCAAGAGATTTTGATGCTTATAAAGAGCGCATATGGCCTAAATCTTGAGACTAGTATTGATCATGTTATGCAATATGGGCCTTTTCTTAAAGGTCTTTTAGAGTTTAGAAAAACTTTAAGTAAAAGTCTTGAAAGAAGCTTTATCAATATTAATTATAAAAATATTGCAGGAAGGTTTTTTATTGAGTTTAAAGCAAATGCTTTTCAAAGTCGCCTTGTTGAAGTTGATCTAAAACGAGCTGATGTTATAGATATTAAAACTAGGGACAGAAACTACAGTAATGAGCTATTTGCGATAGAGGAAGGTGGAGAACGTCCAGATAACTTGATGTTTTTAATTGATACTTTTCTAAGAAAAGATTTCTCCCAAGTTAGTCTTGAGAGATCTTTTAGAGTTAGCTTTGACTTTTTAAAAGAACATCTTAGTAAAGAAACAAAAGCGCCTAAGGAAGATATTGTCAGCAGTTTCTCTAGCCAAGTCACTTACTTAAACACAATGAAAAAAACGATAAAAGACAAAAATGTGAAGCTGCTTATTGATAAGTACGTTCAGAATTTATCTGATGTCATTAGAGCGTACAAAGAGAATGATAAAGCTTATTTTGGTTTGCTTCCAGAAATTGAAGAAGTAATCAATGAGTGAACTAATAATAATCATATACGGACTAATTCAGGGTCTCGCTGAGTTCCTACCAGTTAGCTCTAGTGGACACTTGGCAATACTACCTTCAATTATTAACTTTGAAGATCCTGGGGTCATTTTTGATCTATTGATGCATTTAGGAACGGCGATTGCAATCGTCGTTTATTTTCATAAAGAAATTAAAACGATTATTGTTCAGTTCTTCTTAATTATAAAGAATAAGTCATTTAAGGATTCTTGGTTCTTTATAAACTTTTCTTTTGCAACTGCCTTTAGTGTTATCTTTATTTTGGCCCTTAAAGGAATAAGTGAAAAGATTGGAAGAACAACTGATCTCATCGCAATCAACTTAATTGTCTTTGGGGTGATCATGTGGATAAGTGACCTTAGAAGGGTTGATAAGAGTATTAAGATGGATGAGTCACATGGTTTTAAAAGAGCTATCTTAATTGGTATAGCTCAGGCCTTTGCCATTTTCCCTGGAGTGAGTCGCTCTGGAATTACATTAACTACAGCTAGGTTTTTAAAAATCTCTAGAGAGGAAGCTAGCCGTTTCTCTTTTTTAATGTCACTTCCAATTATCTTTGCAAGTATAGTTTATAAAAGCCCTGAGATTATTAGGGGAGAGGCCACTTATGTGTCCTTAACAGATACGCTTTTAGGTGTAAGTATTTCTTTTGTTGTTGGACTTCTGACTATACATTTCTTTTTAAAATTTATTAAAAGGATAGGACTCTTTCCATTTGCTGTATACAGAGTACTACTTGGTATCGTTTTACTACTTCTTTATTAAAAGTTACTTGGTACGCAATAAACGTGATTGTTCCACTTTACACCAGCATCGAATCTTGAGAAAGCACCGTTTACTTGGGGATCATTATCCATGCCGGAGTTGTCAATGAACCTTCTTTTCTTTAGTTGAGGGTTAATTGTATCACCCGTAAGAGGTATGAATAACTCACTAATTGCAACTCCATATTCAGCTCTTCCAGAGCAGCACATTGAAGCACCCATTTGCTTAACAAGCTCTTTTCTAACAAAGCCACTGGCCTGATCAATATCAGAGTCTGTTATATCGAGTCCATTGTATTGAGCACCTTCACTTGAAACGTATCTATTTGTATAAACACTGAGGTCAGTGAAGTCATTTAAACAACATCTTCTTGGACCATTTTGAGAAGTTACTTGGCCAGTACAACAAGCAGAGTTTGTTACATCATCTCCAACCTGAATTCCGGTAGGTAAACAACAAGCAAAGTCTTTATCAGAAAATACTTTCTTTACTGTTAGTACATCAAACTTTGAAGAACTAGTTCCAACACTTGCTGCACTAAATAGGTCTTCTCCTGCAATATTTGTATCTTCAACAGGTGTTCCATTAAAAAATCCATTTAGTGGATCTTTTACACCCATAGGGTCATTTTGAGAGTCATCAACTGGCTTAAAGTTTTGATCATTATAGCTTTCAATAAATATTTGTGGAATACCTGCAAGTTCAAGTTTTCCAAACCACTCTAGCCAGATTTTTTCATAGTTTGATCCTTCAACAATATTTCTCATCTCACAGTTACCTGTATCTGCATTCTCTAAAGTACAGAAGAACTCTTGTCCGTTTGCAACATCAACATTTGGTAGCCAGTTTAAAGCTCTTAAAGAGCCTTCTGGAATCTTTTGACCTGTGTCTCCATCAAACTTATGTCCACCTGAACTAAACTCTCTAACCCAGTGACCAGTACAGCACATTCTTTCGTTATGGGCATGTAAAGTCTTGTATTGGTTTCTAATTTGATTAATTCCACCTGAATAGGGCACAGTTGATGCGGAGTTTTCATTTGGAGTTACTAGCAGAGGGTATTCGTCAGCAGGAGCTTGTAGTAAATCATATATAGTGTGAATTCTTGAATATCTTTGAGGATCGTTTAAATTAGTATTTACTCCAGCAATTACTGCTTCTCCAGATGCAGGAGCGGTTTCAACTTTAAAGTTACTCCCTGTTTCTCTTTGAGTATAAAAAGTAAAACTCTTATCAGTTTCTCTACAACATTTTTTCTCATTAGCAGCATAAGCCGGGTTAGGGTAGATTGATCCAGCAGGGTATCTTTTTTGGGCCGTTGCACATACTAAGTCTTCTCTCCAAAAGTCTTGTTCTGCTTCATTTATTTCGCCATTGAAATTAGAAACAGCTTTGAATTTATTTGAAATCCAAGAGTTTACTGAGCAGTCTAGGTCTGTAAAACAAGTAGAGCCAGGAGATCTTGTACATGCATTTCTATTGTAGCCACCTTTTGTTTTTTGAGTGGAGTCATCGTTAAAAATTTCTGATCCACTTAAAGCACTTAGATTGTAGAGGTTGGAGCTCATATTCTGACTAATGGCATATTTATTATGAAGGTCTAAATTATTTAAGTCTATAGGGCCACTTTGTTTTTTGAATGTAAAGTTACCTGTGTCATCAGTTGCTGGACAAGCAGCAAGGTAAGTTTCATCAAAACTTAAACTCGATTTTGTTTGTCCAATTCCAAAGTTCTCATCTGCTTTATTTGTAAATGGATCAAAGTTACTTAATTCATCTGTTGTTGTTGCTGTATTAGTCGCAACACCAGGAGTACAGACACCATAAACACTATTTTGTGTTAGTTGCGTTTGAACACCAGATGGAGGTAATTCACTTCCAAAGTACTTATATGGACGACCTAGAAATCTAGCACCTAAACCAAAGAGATCACTTTTATCTGTAATATGATCTTGAAGGTTTTGAGAAGTCGGTGACTTCGCGTATCTAGAGATTTTTGTATTGAAGTTTGCAGTGTTTAAAGGTGCACAAAATGTATTGTTTGCGCATCTATTAATTCCTTCATTTTGAGTTTGAGCGTATGAGTCGTTAGAGTCAACTAATCCAGGATCAATTGAGCATAATGACCCACGACCTCTGTAGACACATCTTTTTGCTTCACCGTTTACGCCTCCAACTAACGAAGCGACACTAACATTATTTGATCCACTTATTTCATTTCCATTATTATCAAATCTAGGCCATGTCGTTTTAATCTGAGAGACAGATTCACAGACATAGTCGTAACCAAGTTGAGTTGTACAGTCATTGTCGCTGCTACAAAGGTGAGCTTGTTGGCATTGAGCTCCATCACTTTGAAGGTCGTGAACAACGTCTGATCCAGAGTTTGCGACAGGTACGACTTCATTGATTGTGATTCTAAATGAGTTATTTAATGTCTCATCAGAGTAGTAAGAGTTTATGGCCAAAAATAATTTATTAGATTTTGCTACAATATTTCTTTGATTACCTATTGAGAACCAAGTAACACCGTCAAAAGAGCCAATAAGCGATCCGTAGTCAAAGCCATACCAATCTTTATTATAACCATTGGCAAAAAGAAAGTGTTGGGCCTTAAGTCTATTTCTTCTTTGTGTTGTAACATCTGCATTGGCCACATGAGTCCATGGGATCATAGTTGCTGGAACGAAGCAAGCTCTACCAAATTTATGATCATCAGCATTGAATTCACTTTGATTATCTACTCTTCTAGATTCAACCATATTGGGGAGGTAGCCTCCACCTTTATGAATAAAACTATTAGGGAAAATTTTTGCTAGAGTGCTGTAGTAATCATTTCCACAATCACTACACGATGAGAATACACCCTCATCTGTAAAAAGGTCATATGTTCTACCTTTAATTACTTCAAGCTCAGTGCTTGGAACACCTGAGTTTGCCTCAGATGTGAAGGTTCCATATATTTCATTGAATCCTATATATTGGAACTGATTATTTGGTTTATTC
>Ga0115567_10005094_pt1 | contig 12736 bp, 10 predicted proteins | sample COGITO_mtgs_1204_2_FD_88679 | JGI IMG/M metagenome (GOLD analysis project Ga0115567, IMG submission 88679) | Pelagic marine microbial communities from North Sea - COGITO_mtgs_120412 | ecosystem: Environmental > Aquatic > Marine > Epipelagic | place: Germany:Helgoland, sampling site Kabeltonne...
ATCAGAACGCGAGCATCTCCGGGATGTAGTAAAGGCTCAACCGGGACTGCAATGGTTTTGGTCAGCGCCGCCATTTTATAGTCATGACGTTCGTTGAAGGCAGGGTTGGTGGCAATCTCAATCACATCTCGGCGACTGCGGTAGCGAAAAAGCGCGCCCTGGTCCCAATGCGCTGCACCCTCAATGCCAGAAAGATCAAGCGCGTTAGACACGGACTGACCGAAGAACACAGGGTGGCAAGCGCGCTTAAACTGGGCTGGATACATGTGCTCCATGTAGTGAGCAATCAAGTCTGATGCGCTAGCCCCAGGGCCGGTAGCAGGCAGTTCCGGCGGAGACTCATTCATATCGAGCAGATTCACCATGATGAAATCGTTACCGGTGTCGGTGCGCATAAAGTTCTCGAGTGTCGCCAGGTTTTGCTCAGAACGACCAAGAGATTTTGCCCGTTCTAATACGACACTGATCTCTTTCTCGGTCATCGGTTCTTCAAAGCTGGTGTACCAACTAAAAAACAAACCGTAAAGGACGAAACCAGTAATCCAAATGTAAGAACGCTTCATGGGGTTAACCTTCGGGTCAGTTGTTCCAGTAAATGTAGGTATCGGATTCTTCGAACTCTTGACGTAAATGCTTATCCACATTAATTGAACTTGCACCGGTTGAGTCCCAAAGCGGAGGCACCATTTCGAAATTGTGGGCAGCGAGCAAGCCCATCATGTTTTCGACCACATCCGGGTGCTGTGCCGCGATATCGGTTGACTCACCTGGATCCGTTGACAGGTCAAACAGCATGGTATTGCCCATTAAAGGATCGACAGCAAGCTTCCAGTCATGATGACGTATAGTCCGATACTGACCGGCGCGCCAGAACAGAGTGTCATGTGGTTTAGCCAATGGGGTTGCTCCCAGAGCAAAAGGAATTAGATCGACGCCGTCGATTTGATGCTCTATGTCGGCACCTGCCGCACTGGCTGCGGTGGCGTAGATATCAAAATGGTGAACGGGTTTTTCATAAGCGACGCCAGCCGGGAGTTTTGCGGGCCATTTAACAAAGTACGGCACATGGATGCCGCCTTCAAAATTGGTGATCTTCCAACCACGGAATGGCTTGTTTACATCATCTATACCAATATATCCTGCGCCGCCGTTGTCTGAAGTAAAGATAACAATGGTGTTTTCATCTAGTCCGTTGTCTTTCAAAGCTTGAAGAACTTCCCCTACACCACGATCAAGACTGTGAATCATGGCCGCATACACTCGCTCGGTGTGGTCCTCAATATGGGATAAGGCGTCGTAGTCTGCTTTTGTTGCTTGTAACGGTGTGTGCGGTGCCCAGTGCGCAAGGTATAAAAAGAACGGTCTATTCTTGTTGTTTTCGATCACTTTTACGGCTTCATCCGTATAGTAATCGGTGAGGTAGCCGCCAGGTTTAAAAGCTGGGCTTCCGTTGTAACTTGCCGCGTACTTCATGCCCGCCCACAAGAATCGGTCTATGGGATCATAAGCAAGTTTCGAATGAACAACATCGGGGTCATCTTCTTCGCCATAAAGGCCGGAGGCCATCAACAAGCTTTGATCAAAACCTTGATCATGGGCTGCACTACCGTTTTCCCTACCCAGGTGCCACTTGCCAATATGCGCGGTGTAATAACCTTGCTCTTTTAAAACCTCAGCGATGGTGATTTCGCTCGCGGGTAAGCCCATTTCCTCGTAGGGAATCGTTTTGGGGTTTTCGGTTGGTATGCCCGGTGGTTTGGCGTCGTTACTGCTCATCATACCCAATGCCGTGGACATACCTGCAGGTGTTGGCGTGTACTCGAAGCCAAATCGTGAGCCGTAACGACCGGACATCATCATGGCCCGAGAGGGCGCGCAGGTGCCTTGTCCAGCGTAACCGTTAGTGAAGTTGATGCCAGCCTTAGCAATAGAGTCAATATTAGGCGTGGGCACTGTACCTTCGGCGATACCACCACCATTGAAGGTGAGGTCGTTCCAGCCCAGATCGTCAGCGACGATCAATACCACATTTGGCTGATTGGTCTGTCGCGGTTCGGCAGGACCAGCCTGCCAATCAACTTCTTGGTGCGCACCTGTGGGTGTCCTCTGTTCAGACATATACGAGATTCCAACGAGAAGAAGCTCAATCCGGAAAATGTAGCCGGCCACGACAATGCCAAGGACTCCAAACAGTACAATGGATAGACGCTTACCTAACATGAACTCGAAACCTCATTAATGATGAGCATTAATATTGTCGAATGGCAACTGAAATAGCAACAACTCGCTTCAGACAATTCTGGCGGCTTCAACTATTCTTAAAGGCATTGCTCGAGAAGTACCAGTCCGGTTTTTCCATGCGAGAAAAATAGAACACAGCTTCTCTCTTAGCTGGCAACTAAACCTTCTAAATAGTTTCGCTCTATTCGTTATTCCATAGGATAGTTACATGGTCGCCATCTGGTAACTGGTTGATGGGGCAATCGATAGCGATTTCCGATTCTGATGTTGTTGGCCAGAGTGGCTCGACCTACGCTTCGCTGTGGGCGTCGAGTGCGCCTCTCAATCGATTAGCCGCTAGCGAATGCTCGGCCAGCAGGTCTATCCGCTCGCCTTCTGCGTTGAGATCAAAGATCCACTCCTTTTGAACCGCCTCCAAAGGAGCACCGATCATCAGCTTTCATCGCTCATCTCTTACCGCCTGAGCGGCGCCGCCCCGGCAGAACAAGTATTCATGTGGTGAGCTCAAACGCTCCAAGCCTGTTGTGAACATCCCATAAAATCGGGGGAGGTTCACTCTGAACCCAAATATCCTTTATTTAACTCGCTGGTCCAGAATGGCCATGATGTTCTGGGCGGTCTCATGGCTGGAGTTCTGGTTCTGTCCGCTGACAAATCGCTTGTCGTCGTCCACCACCGTGCTGGTAGCGAAGAAGTCCAAGAATCTTTCCTGCGAGGAATAGATACCACCGGCCTTGCGCAACTCGGTTTCCGGGTGCAAGGGAGTTACCTCTATGCCCAATTCTCTTATCTGCTTGTCGCTGACGCCGGTAACCTTGCGCCCGGCGATTAGCAGTTTACCATCGCGATCTCGCGCCCGAATCAAGCCCAGAGCACCGTGGCAGACCGAGCCAAACACGGTTTCTTTTTCACCATAATAGGCCTCGCTGACCTTCTGCCCCAAGACATCGGAATAACCGAGATCGTAAGCCGCACCCCAGCCACCGGCAATCCACACCACGTCGTAGCGAGTAAAGTCCAGGTCATCGATTTTCAGGGAGTTGTTCGCCTTGGCCTGAGCCACGGAGTCCTGCAGGAAGCGCTCGTCTTCGGGTGACCTGATAACCCGGCTCAAGGTCTGGGGGTCTATGGGTATCTCCCCGCCCTTGATACTGGAAATATCCACTTCCATTCCTGCATCTTGGAACTAGTAGTAGGCGATGGTGAATTCTGAGGCCATGACACCAGTGGGATCACCGCCGGTTTTCCCCGGTGTATTCAGCACACCATGACTGGTAGTAATCAACAGAGCCCGTTTGCCAGGCAAGTGTAGTCTCGGGCATCCTCAAAGACGGGATGTATGCCCAGGCTGTGGACGATGGTGGGCAGGGCCAGAACCAACAACAACAGCAAGGCCAGCATCGTACCAGCACCCACTAACATCTTCTTAAGCATATCCACGAATTCCTAAACTTACTTTAGCTAGCGAGTTCCTAGTGTTGTCAAAACATCTGTATTTAATGGAGGGCATTATCTAATGCTTATCATTAAAAATCGACTAATTTGTCGAATGAACGCGTTGACCCCTATAGGAGATCGCGGTTGCAACCTGCCGGCACATTCAACATCGATGAATTCAGCTCTCCTGACGTGGTGTTTCTCAGGAAGCTGGGCTGGAGGTATCGCCCTGATTTTTAATTGTGCTAATTGCTTTAGGCGATTCTCCTGCCTGGCTCGGCCGATTCCATAACGCCAGATCACCGCAACAACGGCAACCGAGACAAGCAGGGAAAATGGTCTCCAGATTAAGCCGCAATATTTGTACGCAAAAAGACAAACGCTCCATGGCAAAGTTGAAATAGCAGTTGCTTGCCGAAGAATCTTCAAGTAACCCACAAGATGCTGGCGACATGTACGAAAGGGTCGTTCGTGGCGAAGCATATTCACAATCGAGGTTTGAAAATATGGATTACGTGGCAAGCGCAACAGGGAACGAAGCACTATAAACAGTGCGCCTGCATCGACAAATGGCTTAAAAGAATAGACTACAACAATCGCTCAACCTAGCTCGCCCTTATTTCGGGTCACAGCAGCATAATTCGCGTATGATCATACTTCGTATTTAAACCATGGGAGAAAAGTACATGGCTGCAGCTTTTATGGCCTATCCAGAACTCCGCCACCCATTTGAGGCTAAGCCCATTCATGCTGAAGGCAGCACGAGTGTGCTTTATCAGGGTCGGCAGATTACACTCACAGAGACGGGCACTGGCCCAAATCTGTTGATTAGCTCTGAAGATCTCAAGCGTATCAATGGCTTTGAGCTCAAAGCCGAAGGCGCCTGTTACGCAGATATGTGCATTCCACTGACGAGCGAATTACAGGTCGCCCAAGAGGGAAAGCAGTGGTTTGATCTAACCGCCTTCGCTGATCTACTTGAACAGCCCTATGTTTTTGATGTGGAATCGAACGTCTGGAGTTTTGCTGAGATCCCCGCCAAACGTGACAATATGATGGTGAATGGCATGGCGCCGGAGTTCGAAATCCCTGACCGCCTGGGTAACGTCATCAGAATGACAGACCTAAAAGGTAAAAAGGCACTCATCGTCACCTGGTCCTCATGGTGAGGATGCTTCCTAGATGTGCCCGTGTGGCAACAAGTCTATGAAGAAATAAACGATCCTGATTTTGTCATCCTCTGCGTTGCAGAAGATACTGGCGGTGAAGCAGTAGCTGGGCCAATTTTTGATGCTGCCAACGCCACCTATATTCAAATTGTCGATACAAACCACATCATCAGCAGTGCATTCAATTTTGTGAACGTCCCCTCAGCCGCCTGGGTTGATGAAGAAGGCAGAATTGTGCGAATCGACGAAGGCACCTATGCCAAAGTTCATGAACTCGGCGACGAAACACGCTCCATTACTTTTGGCACTAATGTCTATACACCGGCATTGCGCGATTGGGTCGCAAAGGGTAGCGAGAGTGACTATGTTCAATCTATCGAGACAGTCACGGGCAACATCCGTGAGCTAAGTTTCGAGCAACAGAAAGCCGATGCTGCGTTCCGACTGGCCAACCTGTTTCGTGAACACGGCCTGACGGAAAAGGCTGAACACTACTGGCACCTGACTCAGACGTTAAACCCGGATAGCATTAACTTTTTCAGGCAAAATCTGACGCTCTCCGAGGAAGGCTCAGCAGGTGAACAGTTCATGGCACGAAGAGGCGAGTACGAAAGTCAAAAGAAAGACTATTATCGACCGCTCGATATGGACAGCTAAGAACTATAGCTTGAATCCATAGCTTGAATCCATAGCTTGGATCCATAGCTGGCGTTGGTCAGAGCAGCGTATCTATTGCCGATGCGCTTGCTCTGCAGCTATTGTCTCTGCGAACAACAATGTGGAGATGGGTTCGCTTAAGGCACAAGCATAAGACGATAAAGTCGGATCGCCTCTGGCACCGGATCATAGCCTCGATTCATCAATGCCGTCTTGCGGGTCCCTTCATCACTAACAAGTTCAGCACGCATCTTGTGAACTTGACCATCAATCGCCACCAGCAATTCGGGCCTCATCGCGATAACATAAACCCACGCATCACCGAAGCCAAATGCACGGCTACGCCATTGATTATATTCCACAAACCTGTTCGAGTGGGTGTGGAGCTCACTGTTAATTTGAAAGCAGTTAACGCGAAAAGCTGAGCGCCATGGTCGTTGAATTTTCAGATAACAGCGATGTTTATCGGTCACCTCGCGCCAATCAACGCGCTGTTCGGGGTCACCGGCTGCGAGCGGCGTTACGAGGAATTGGTCTTCATAGGATTCCCGCGAACAACTGCCCAAAAATAGAATCATCAGCGCTAACAAGCCAACTCGAAACACGTATTTTGACGTCACTAGCAATAGCCTCATGGTGAGATAACCCTAGCAATATTTGGGGTCGGGGTAAAATTTACAAATGGCGGGGATAATTGGGGTCGGGGTAAAATTTACAAAACGAGACTTTTCCATGTTGCATAAGTGGCAAGTAAATAGGGACAAGCTTTCAGGACAGGTTCAGCTTGAACTCTTTTCGCGTACTAAGAACAACGGGATAAGCGAAAACGACCGCACAGACCCAACCTAGCTCACAACGAACTGTACGCCATTTGTAAATTTTATCCCGACCCCAATCATCCCCGACCCCAATCATCCCCAATATTGCGTAAATTTTACCCCGACCCCAAATATTGTAATTTTACCCCGACCCCAATTATCCAGAGGCCAGTAGTTGTAATCCTGATGCCAAGGGATTGCTTTAGCACCCGGGCCCTTGTCAAAAATTGGCTCGCTAAGGCAGGAGGCGTTCGCCAACAATACTGTTCATCTTCGCCACCATTTTTGGCAGGGTGGATAAACGATAGGCTAACGCCGAATCTAACAACTGGTTGTGATGCCTTGGGATCAGGCGCGCGTGCCAACCTTCTTCAGGGTAAGGCTCAGGGCTTGTTTGCAGCAATGTCGTTATCTCGCCTCTAAGCTTATTCATCTCCGCTGCAGGCATGGCTTCAAATGGGCCGAGAAAACCTTGCTTGTGAAACTGGGCAACTTGGTCAGAACTGAGCTTACTTGGCACTGTTAGCAATGCACTTTTTTAGTCACTTTTGCCCAGTGAATATACGGAGTCTCGCGACCGGCATCGACAGTTTATTGCCTAAAGCTATCGATTTTCGGTTGATCTTGGGTTGGCCTTGCGTCGCATCACTCGACTGCTATAGTAACTGCAAAACCCGAATGTTTTATAGGTGATCTATGACTCAATCAGAAATCAGCAACTCAATCAATTTCTTTCTTGACGGTAACTTTGCCCCAGTGGCCGAAGAGCGTGATGCGCAGAACATGCGAGTTAAAGGCGCCATACCTGAAGACTTGGCCGGCAACTTCTTACGAGTTGGTCCTAATCCTGTACATATATTTGACGAGGCGGCCTATCACACCTTTGATGGCGACGGCATGATTCACGCCATCGAGTTCAATAAAGGCCAGGCTCATTATCGCAATCGGTTTGTTCAAACTGACGGATACAAACTAGAGCGAGATCGCGGTGATTGGGTTTACAAGGGTATCAATTCAATGTTGGATCCAACGCCTTCTCGTGTACCGGAAGGGGCACCACGCAATAAGAACCTAGCTAACACAGCATTTACTTATCACAACAACACCCTTTACGCGCTGCACGAACCCTCTCGCCCCACCGCCATCCAGTTACCCGAACTCGAAACATTGGGAGCAGTAGACTTCGATGGCAAACTTAAACATCCCTTCACGGCACATCCAAAGGTTGATCAGAAAACCGGAGAGATGATGACCTTTGGCTATGCTTTCGAAACGCCTTACGTCAGTTACTCCGTTATCAATGCCGAAGGAGAGTTGGTCCACACGACACCGATTACGATAAACAAGCCCGTTTTTATGCACGACTTCGCGGTAACAGAAAAATACTCTCTGTTTCTCGACTTTCCGATTACTCTCGATATCGAGCGAGCGATTGCCGGCGGTCCAGCGTTAGATTTTGAGCCAGAGCACGGTTCTCGCATCGGCGTGATGCCCCGCTTTGGCACAGACTTGGATGTACGTTGGTACGAAGTCGAGACCGGCTCGGTTGTCCATACTGCCAATGCTTGGGATGAAGGTGACGAGATTGTCATGCAAGCCTCTCGATCAAAAACCTCTGACATTGCCAGCGCGGGCTTAGATGCGGAAAACCTCGAAGATACCCAAGGACAGCTATATGAATGGCGTATCAATTTAGTCACGGGTGTTATTAAAGAGCGGACGCTCTGCAAAGAACGTTGTGATTTCACCCGCATTAACGACACCCATGCCTGCCACAAAACACGTTATGTATACGCGGCTGTCTTCAATCCAAGTCGCGCTTTTAGTTTTGACGGCGTGTTGAAGTTTGATAACGAAACACAAACCACCGTCACCTTTAATTACGGCCACAACCGGTTCGGAGGAGAGGCGGTGTTTGCCCCAAAGGTAGGGGCGCAGTCCGAAGATGACGGCTACCTGATTTGCTTTGTTCAAGACGAGACCACGGGGCAAAGTGAGTGCCTGATCTTAGATGCGCAGAATGTCACCGCCGGACCCGTTGCAACTATCCTTGTGCCTTACCGAGTACCCTACGGCTTTCACGCGGGCTGGGTAGGTGCTGTTTAGGCACTTGACCGGCTAGGCCCCCTAACAATATTTGGGGTCGGGGTAAAATTTACAGAACTGTACTATTTCATACTGCTTATGTAGCAATTAGATAGAGAAAACCTTTCAGGACTGGTTCAGCTTGAACTCTTTTCTCGTACCAAACACAAAAAGATAAACGAATTCGACAGCACTACCCCGCCCGAGCTCACTATGAGCTGGAGGCCATTTGTAAATTTTACCCCGACCCCAAATATCCGACCCCACTTACCCTAAAGGTTACACGTATAAAATACGCAACATGGTTTTATATAAAAGTTATATAATCAAAAAATGAAATCTACGCCAACAGAGCCTCTGTCAAAGGAGTCGCTGCCAAAAGAGTCCATCGTCATAGTGTGGTTTAAACGTGATCTTAGAATTCACGATCACGAACCCCTCACCACGGCTGCTTCTCTACAAAATAAGGGTATTAAAGTACTGCCCTTATACGTGGTTGAACCTGATTATTGGCAGTTACCGGATAGCTCGGCGCGTCACTGGCGTTTTATCAGCCAATCCCTAGCTGAATTGAATCAAGCACTGCTAAGTCTCGGGCAAGGATTATGGGTCGAGCACAGTACTGTCATTTCTGTATTACAAAAACTAGCAGCACACTTTAATATCGTCGGACTTTATTCGCATCAAGAAAGCGGTAATTTATGGACATACCAGCGTGATAAGGATGTCACAATATGGTGCCTTAAAAATAAGATAAAATGGCATGAATCTGAAGCCTATGGTGTGCTCCGGCGTTTTAACGATCGTGATCGTTGGGCGTATTATTGGGAAAAATACATGGTGCGCGAAAAATCTATCGCACCAGTATCTTTAGCAAAAATAGAATCACTGAAAGTTTATAATGATCGGCCAGGATTTGATCTACCAGCGCTGGATTTAACGGTGCTTGAGCGTGATGAAAATAAACAGTTACAAGAAGGCGGCCGCAGCCGAGGCTCGGCTTGTTTCAAGAGTTTTCTTAATGAGCGCGGAAAACAATATTCCTTTAATATGTCGTCGCCATTAACCGCTTTTCGTAGTTGTTCTCGACTGAGTCCACACATTGCTTTTGGTACGTTGTCATTAAGAGAGATTGTACAGAAGTTGCGCAAACAGGCTAAAACACCCCATCTTGAAGACTCCTGGAAGCGTTCTTTACGCTCTTTTGACAGCCGCTTGCATTGGCATTGCCACTTCATCCAAAAGCTCGAAACAGAGCCTTTGTTTGAAACACACAACATGTTACCGGTACTTGATGGTTTGCGTGAAAATGCGTTTAACGAAGACTATTTTGAAGCATGGAAGTCGGGCAATACCGGCTATCCTTTTATTGATGCTTGCATGCGGTGTCTCCGACACACAGGTTGGTTAAACTTTAGAATGCGCGCCATGCTTGTCTCTTTTTCATCTTACCAATTATGGCTGCATTGGCAGCGACCTGCCTGGCATTTGGCCCAGTGTTTTACCGACTACGAGCCAGGCATTCATTACAGCCAAATACAAATGCAGTCTGGGACAACGGGCATCAATACGCTGCGTATTTATAACCCAGTTAAACAATCCCAAGACCAAGACCCCAAAGGAGTTTTTATAAAACGCTGGGTGCCAGAATTGTCTGAGTATAACGATGAATACATTCATGAACCTTGGACGATGCCTATGGCGATGCAGCAACAAAAGGGCTGCATTATCGGCACAAGTTATCCGCAACCGATTGTTGAACATGTTGCTGCTTTACGTGAAGCACGAGCAAAATTTACTGCATTTAAACAGCATCACCCAGAGTTTTGGCAACAGGCGCAAGCACTCAATGCGAAACACGGCAGTCGTAAGCGTAAGGCTAAAGGTAAAACTAAAGGCACTAACAAAAAGATAGCAAATACAAGAATTGATATTGATCAGCTATCTTTATTCCAACCCATCTAGATAATTGACTTCAAAAGCTAACCATTCCAACCCGTAATACCTTGGCGATATAGATAATGGCTCATAAGAAATTACATCTAGACAGTAAAATTTGCTTGGGCTGTAACAAGCCCTTTAATTGGCGTAAAAAATGGCAAAGTTGTTGGGCCGAGGTCAAATATTGTTCTGACCGTTGTCGGCGCCATAAAACAACCCAAAATAGTTCGGATGTTAATCATGCGTAGACTCTATCTTATCTTGGGAGATCAGCTTGATCGCGACTCTCTAATTTTTAATGACGTCGATAGTGAAAATGATTGCTTCTGGATGGCAGAGGTTATTCAAGAGTCGACGCATGTTTGGTCACACAAGCAGCGCATTGCACTTTTTCTATCAGGGATGCGGCACTTTGCAGAAGAACTGCGCGAAAAAGGCTTACCGCTGCAATATTTCTTTTTAGAAAATGAGCAGTTTGGTGACTTAGCAGAAGCGTTAGCATATACGATCACAGCTGAACGTCCGGAAGAGGTCTGGTTTGTCAGGCCTGGCGATTATCGTGTCCTCGAGTCATTGGTTAATACTTGCAAGCAATACAATGTGCCATTTAAACAATTGAACGATCAGCACTTTCTTTCCACCCCGAAAGATTTCAAACAGTGGGCGGGAGACAAAAAACAGTTACGTCTGGAATACTGGTATCGAGAATTACGTAAAAAATATCAGATACTTATGGAAGATAACAAGACGCCATTAGGTGGTAAATGGAATTATGACGAATCCAATCGCAAGTCATTTAAAAAGGAAGGGCCACAGGACATTCCTAAAACGCTGTCCTGGCCGGCAGACAAAATAACCCAAACGGTGATTGCGTTAGTCAATGAGAAGTTCCCCGATCACCCCGGCACACTGACAAAGTTACATTGGCCGGTAACACAAGAGCAAGCACAACAAGCGCTCTCTCGATTTTTTGAAAACTGCTTAGAAAACTTTGGCGAATACCAAGATGCCATGTGGATGGATGAACCCTTTTTGAATCATTCGTTAATTTCAACCGCCATGAACATGAAGTTACTACACCCACTGCAAGTTATTCAGAAGGCTGAACTTTACCATCGAGAAAAAGGCGCCCCGTTAGCGGCTGTCGAAGGTTTTATTCGCCAAATATTAGGCTGGCGTGAATATGTGCGAGGTTTGTATTGGATGCACATGCCAGCTTGGCTAGATATGAATGCGTTAAGGGCTAGGCAGAATCTGCCCGATTTTTATTGGACAGGAGACACTGATATGACCTGTATGAGCCAGAGTATTAAGCAAACCTTAACCTACGGTTATGCCCATCATATTCAGCGTTTAATGGTTACCGGCTTGTTTTCACTGCTTTATGGTATTGATCCAAAACAGATTCATCAATGGTATTTGGCGGTCTACGTGGATGCGGTTGAATGGGTCGAGCTACCCAACACTTTAGGCATGAGCCAATACGCTGACAATGGCATTATGGCTTCGAAGCCTTATGTGGCAAGTGGCAACTATATTAATAAAATGAGTAATTATTGTAAGAACTGTCGTTTTAAACCTAGCGAAGCCGTGGGCGAAGAGGCCTGCCCGTTCACCACATTATTCTGGGATTTTTTAGACACACATGCCGATACTTTTAAAAATAATCCGCGTATGGGTTTTATGCTAAAAAACTTAAAGCGAAAAAGTGCAAAAGACATTGCAGATATCAAAGCGCAGGCGATAGAAATTAGGGGTTTGCACTGATTGGGTTAAAAAACAAAGGCCATTAAAATAATCGAAGACCCCAGAGCGCCGACATACTTGTCGCTTTGCTGCTAGGTTTCTAGGCGACTTACGCTGCATTCTTTTCTTTTGGCATTAACTGCAGCTACTTTTTGGGCGCGCTCTTTACTGGCTTGGCCCTTGCTCATGACACTGTCTTATTTAGGAAATTTTTAAACTAATATCAGCTGGTTAGGAAGAACAACCACGCGCTATCCATCCTAAAAAAGTAGCTTGGCGCCAGCCGTTTAGCTACCGTCAGCAGCTCATCTGAACATGTGTTGTTTGATCAAAACTTCGAGCTCCATGATGGAAGATTGAATATGGAATATTTGGGGTCGGGGTAAAATTTACAAAACGATACTTTATCCATGTTGCTTACGTGGCAAAGATAGAGACAACCTTTCAGAACCGGTATCACTTGAATTCTTTTCGCGCACCAGAACAAAGAGATAAACAAATTCGACAGCACAAACCGTCTTAGCTCACAATGAGCTGTAGGCTATTTGTAAATTTTACCCCGACCCCAATTACCCCAAACCCAACCTAGCTCACAATGAGCTGTATGCTATTTGTAAATTTTACCCCGACTCCATTTATCTA
>Ga0115567_10005096_pt1 | contig 12734 bp, 15 predicted proteins | sample COGITO_mtgs_1204_2_FD_88679 | JGI IMG/M metagenome (GOLD analysis project Ga0115567, IMG submission 88679) | Pelagic marine microbial communities from North Sea - COGITO_mtgs_120412 | ecosystem: Environmental > Aquatic > Marine > Epipelagic | place: Germany:Helgoland, sampling site Kabeltonne...
CCCTCCTCCTCCTCCTCCGCACCTGCGCCCACCTTCCACCCCACCTGCACAGCCCCCGCCCACGCCACGCCCATCAGCCCGGTCGCCCAACAGGCCGCGGCGGAGACGCACAAACCCTGGCTGTACCTGGTCCATAAACGCGCCGGGGTCCGCCGGGTCGCTGCCCCGGGAGTAGGCGTCGGCTGCCGCCTCCGCGCGCCGCGCCTTGGCATGACGCGCCTCAGAGTCGTCCTCGGCCTGTCCGTCCTCTGCTCCTTCCACCGCGCCAGCCGCAGCGCCAGACGCGCGCTTGCGCGCCTTCCCCGCGCGCACGCCAAACATGTCCGCGATCGACCGCGGGGCGTCGGCGTCAAGCACAGTCCGCCCGCGGGAGTCGCGCACGCCAGCCGCGTCCGCTACCTCACTTTTCACCTCCGCGGCCGCAGGCGCAGCAGGTGGGGGCGGCGGGGGCAGCGCGACGACCGGCAGCCCCGCGAGGCCCGCGCGGATGCGCTGCACGGCCTGGGCGGCGTCGCCCTCCTGTGGCTCGCTGCCCGCTCCCTGCAGCGTCTGCGCTCCACCGTGCAGCGACCCCGCGAGAGGCCGGCTTCCCGAGCCGCCGCGATTCGCCGGCGCCAGCGCAACCTCGGGGCGCGGGCCGTTCGCCTCTGCAGGCGCCGGCGCCTCCAGCACCCAGCCCACCTCGACCAGCACCGAATCCATCAGCGCGTCCCCGCCCCCTGCCGCGCCAACTATGCCCGCCCCACCAGCCTGGCTCTGGCCCTGGCTCTGGCTCTGACCCTGGCCGTGGCTCTGGCCCTGGCTCTCCTCGGTACCGCTCGCGCTGGCCCCCGCGGCCGCCTCCGCGACAAGCTTGGCAACTTCTTCCGCGTGTTCGCGCACGAGCGGCGGTGCCATCGGGCGGCAGGCGGCGAGAAGTGCGTTTTTGTCTGAGGGCAGCGCGGCCGCGATTTTGAACATGACGCCGTTGGATATCACGAAGCCGGAGGACTCGTCCTCCGCTCGCGCGATGCGGTCGCGCCAAGCGTACAGGGCCGCGAACACAGCCGTCTCTTTCACCGTGAGCGTGCGCCCGGAGCGTGAGATGGTCGCGAGGTGCGCGCCCGGCGAAGGGACTTCTTTCTCATACTGCAGCTGGCAGACTGCGGCGCTGTTAGCGAGCACCGCGCGGACGAGGGAGTCATCGCCATTGGGCTTGCTCTCGTCCTTAGCCTTCTCCCACAGGTCCTGCCGCAGGCGGTCGTAGATGTGCAGCAGATAGTGCGTGTCTGTGCGCGCATATCGCAGCAGCTCGACGGGTAGTGGACGCAGGCGCCAGTCTGCGAGCTGCAGTTGCTTGTCCGTCTGCTCGCCGCAGATGGTGTCCAGCAGATACGCGTACCCGAACGACGGGAGGTTGAGCACGCGCGAAGCCTGCCCAGTGTCAAACATGTTGACGAGGTAGAGGCCAAAGTCGCGCTGAAGCCACTTCACATCGGAGTCTGCACCGTGCAGAACCTGCACGTCCGTCCTGGGCGTTGAGGGACTGATTGGAGCATTGGAGCCGGGATGCTCGAAGTCGGGGTCGCGGGAAACGCGAGCGGGCGCGAGGGCTCTGTGCGGAGTACCTTTGTGATGGTAGGATCTGTAAAGACACCAAGGAGCATGTGCATGTGCGCACGGAGTTCAATTGCGTCGATGATGTAGTCTCGGTCGCGAGTCGAGGCTTGGATGAGGCACGTGAACCCCTGGAAGGAGCGAAGCGAATGGTGCTCGAGATCCAGCGCAAGCTCCCGCGACTTCTGAAAGACCTGTAAGCGGACCGCCAGCGCTTAGGATAATTGCCATGCCAGGAAACACCAGCCGTGGGTGGCAAAGTCAGAGCCGAATGGGCAGGGATACATTGCTCGAGCCATGGGGACCAGCAGGGCGCCACCTGCACAGCTTCCTTCAGCTGAGCTGGCGTCGAGACCCACTGAAATGGAACGTCCTCCATTTTCCCCGGCGGCTGAAGCTTCCCCGAGGGCGCAGCGAGCTGATCTTGCGCGTACTGCAGAGAAGCAATCTCTGAAGCGTATGGGTGGCTCCCGGCAGATGCGCCGGGGGTTACCGGCGGTACGGCATGAACTTTAGGCCAAACCTTTGGCACGAAAGGTGCTGTGGAGTTGTCGATAGGATCTGAGAATCGCAGCTGCGGCTTGGCCAGCCCAAGGTCCTCTGGCACGCCGCGAGCCTTGCCCCCGGCTCGACCACCACCCAGACTACGCCCGCCAGTGTGTAGACGCTGTGGACGCACTGCCGGCGCCTTGCCTTGCAGATCGTCCAGAAGCACATCGACTGCTTCGAGTCTTGCATCTGCAAAGTCAACCACCTCGTCGAACATATCCTCAGTGTCCGCGCCTGCGTGGCCCCCAGCCAGTGCACCTGGCTCATCGTTTGGCGCCTGATGCGCAACCAACCGCGCGAGCAGTCTGAGAGCGCGCGAACCAACACCCGTGCCAGTGCCCTTGCCGCTGTCGAGTGCCCGCTTAAATGCTGGGAACTGCCGGTAGTAGGCGAACTCGTCGGGAATCGGCAACGCGTGCGAGGCCTTCACCGCACCGACAATCTTCTTTCCGATCGACCCACACACCTCATCAATCCCTTCACTGGCGATGGGGCCGCCCGTGAAGGTGGAACCTTCGCTTCCCGATACCATGGAGTCCCCGTTGCTGCTTTGCGCCTGCGCAGCGAGAGGCACAGAGCCGAGGGACACCCTCCGCTACAGCTCGCGTACCTCGAGAAAATGCGACGAAATCCCGTGTGAGATGCGCCGTCCTTTTCTCTTTCCTCATCAAATTGAAGGGCTGAAGGGCGCCGGAACTCCGGCGCTGCTGTGCTGGAGGCCAGATGTCGCGTTTGAATACAGCGGTTCAGAATCTTACGCGTACCGTGACAGATGCCGCGGGAAAGGTGCAACACGCAGCAGGGCAGGTGACCGTCGGACTGGAGCATGGCGTTGAGAAGGTTGCGAAGAAGACTGAGGAGGTGGCTAAGCGCGTGAATCGTACAGTCAACCCGCTTTCGTCGCACTTTCAGCAGACACACGAGGGCGCAGCAAGCGGTCGTAGCAGTCATGGGGGCGGTTCAGTGGTGCATGATCCCTCGTCGCGAGGCGGTTTGTCTTCCACGGCCAGCTTTGACGCAGTCGACGGGATGTCATCCACGGAAGCCAAGAAACTTTTGGAGCGCATCAACCACGAGCTCGAGAACGAGATACGGGAATTGGAAAAGGAAAAAGTCGAACACGAAGGTGACTTGAACCGTGCCCATGCATATTTTCATTCGCCTCCAAACCGCCTGAACTATCAGCTACCTTTAAAACGCGCAGATGTGCTTCGAAGGCTGAAGGAGAAGAGGGATGAGCAGTTAAGCGCATATCGACGAGAAGAAGAGGAGATTGCCAAGAACCAAAGCGCAGGGGCAACACAGATCATGCTGTAGTGGAGCGATCAGCTGTGTCCCAGTTCGATCGCTGCAAACTAGGCAGCTCCACTTCCACAGCGTTTTCAGTATTCAAACATGATCTGACGCTCAAATCAGAGGGGCTGCTTGCGCCGAGGCGTTGCTGCTGCTAGGGCTCACCGCCGAACTCACTTGGGTACCGCATTGCAAGACACCGATTGCGCAAGCGCTAGCGCCGCAAACGTGGCAGTGCTTGCGCCCCCACACTGAGGGGCGATGGATGGCCCTGGTGCACTACTCTGCCGTGTCCACCTTGCGGGAGCTTGTTGAATCTTGCAGAGGCCGCAAACACAAACGCGCCTTGATTGCGTGAACTGCGGCGCCTGTGCGACTCACGTTGCCGTTCCACGAAGTCGCTTTATAAAGCCCTTGCGGCTTTGCAGAGCTCTTGCGGCTTTGGACGTCCAAAGCAAGCCATCCGTGCTGAGTTCTGGGGACCCGTTGCATCTCCTTGGATATGACGCTCCGGGCCGTCAGCCCTGTGCGGTCGCCAATTGGCCAGGTCTTCCTCGCACTTGCGGTTTCAGGCTCCTCGTCTGCCTTCGTGCAGTCCGGGGCAAGCTTTGCCTCTCGTTCCCAGGCCGGGCGTTCCCCGGCAGGGTTCCTCTCCACTCGCAGGTTATCCGCACTCGCTCTGGGTTGTGTTCGTGCTACCATGTCAGATTTGCATGTGCACAGACCAGTTTACATGTTGTTGTCGCCGTCCAGATTCAGTCTTTCGACGCCTTCCACTTCGCCGCGGTCGCTGCGGCTGCGGGGCGGCGACAAGCTCGCTGCCGGAGCGGCGCCGCTTCGTCAGCAGGTGGGGCAATCGAGTTGCGGACATTTCGTTCGCGCACAGGCCAGTCTTTCGTGACATTTCAGCCTGCCTCTGGGGTCTATGAAGAGATCCAGTTCGTGGAAATATGTACCAGTCATTCCCTTGAAACACGCACATACAGGCGTCCGGCGCGCTCAGGATGGGCATGAGCACCGCGGCGGCCCCAGCTGCTCCCGTCGAGAAGTTCCGTAAGGACTACAAGTCAACTGACTACTCCGTCACGAACCTTGATCTCACCTTCAAGATCGCAGATGAGTCCACCCAGGTAGAACATGTGGCTGCCCCGGCCTCCGAACCCGGCCTGCTCCACCAGCGTGTGCTTTGGCACCCACAATGCCATGTGCAGCACCAGCAAATCATGCTAAAACCGTGCTCTCGACTCACGCTACCCCCTTGTTTTTTAAAAAGGTGGTGTCAGACTTGAAGATCTCGCGCCGCGATGGCGTTCAGGCATGAGTCCAGAGTCCGCCCACCTTGACCGACAAGCCTCGCCTTCGCGCACGCCCCGATGCGGGCCAGCGGTTGTTAATCCACTTGGGCACGCAGGATGATGCACCCCTGCGGCTCGACGCGGAAGATCTGGTGCTCAACTCTGTCGCTGTGGATGGCGTTGCTGTCGACTCTGCCCGCATTTCGTGCGTCCCTTCCTTCCCTCCCCTCCACATCTTTGCGTGAGCCTCGTCACTCCATGCGAGGTTTGAACGCTCGGTAACGATGTGCACGTTACTGAGTGCACGGGTTTGGGGCAGGTGGCCCGAAAAGGACGTCGTTGAGATTGCGGGGCCGTTCCCCGCGAGCTTCACACTGACCACGGACTCGAGCATCAAGCCGCAGGACAACACGCAGCTTTCGGGGCTGTACAAGTCGTCTGGGATGTACTGCACGCAGTGCGAGGCCGAAGGTTTCCGCCGCATCACACCGATGATGGATCGCCCGGATGTGATGGCCAAGTACAAGGTGCGTATCGAGGCACCGAAGAAGGAGTGCCCGGTGCTGCTCGGCAACGGAAACCTCGTCGAGTCGGGCGAGCTGGAGAATGGCCGCCACTTCGCGGTGTGGGAGGACCCGTTCCCAAAGCCTTCGTACCTTTTCGCGGTCGTGGCGGGCGACCTCGGCTCGATCAAGGATTCCTTCACGACCAAGTCTGGACGCAAGGTGCATCTTGAGATCTTCTCTGAGCATGCCAACGTCGGGCAGCTGGACTGGGCCATGCAATCTCTCAAGGACTCGATGCGCTGGGACGAGGAGCGATTTGGCCTTGAGTACGATCTCGATGTGTACAACGTCGTCGCGGTGAACGACTTCAACATGGGCGCGATGGAGAACAAGGGCCTAAATGTGTTCAACACGGCCTACATCCTCGCATCTCCGGAGACGGCAACCGACACCGACTACGAGCGCGTGCAGGGCGTGATCGGGCACGAGTACTTTCACAACTGGACTGGGAACCGCGTCACGTGCCGCGACTGGTTCCAGCTCACGCTCAAGGAGGGTCTCACGGTGTTCCGCGACCAGCAGTTTTCTGCCGACATGACTTCGGAGGCCGTCAAGCGGGTCGACGACGTGCGTATTCTTCGCGCCGCGCAGTTCCCGCAGGACTCTGGCCCGATGGCGCACCCAATCCGCCCGGAGTCGTATGTTGCCATGGACAACTTCTACACCGCGACAGTTTACAACAAGGGCGCCGAGGTGCCAAGCCGCGCCTGTCCGTTGCCTCTGAAGCCAGAGACAAATGCGTTTGTCCGAGCCTGCAGCACTGACATCAACCCTTCACCCCCCATTGTCATATGCATACCACTGCCGTCCACCCTGTGATGTGGGCTGCCGTACTCTTCCTTGCTATTCGTCCAGGTCATCGGAATGTACCAAACGCTTCTCGGCAAGGAGGGCTTCCGCAAGGGCATGGACCTTTACTTCGAGCGGCACGACGGCACGGCCGTGACGTGCGACGACTTCCGCGCGGCAATGGCGGACGCCAACGGACGGGACCTGATGCAGTTCGAGCGCTGGTACACGCAGGCGGGCACGCCGACCGTCAAGGCTACGATGGCCTACGACAAGGCGGCGAAGAAGCTCACTGTCACCCTCGAGCAGTCGTGCGGCCCCTCGCCGGGCCAGACGACGAAAGAGCCTTACCACATCCCGATTCGCACTGGACTGATCGGGAAAGACTCGCGCAAGGAGCTTGTGGAGGAGCGTGTGCTCGAGCTCACCCAGGCGAAGCAGGAATGCACCCAGCGAGTGCCTGCTTGCTCCGCCTCCCCAGCGCGAGTTGTACTCCTGGGCTCTGTCTGTTCCGCCGCCCGGTCTAATCCAACCGTGCGGACTCCTGAGTAGGACTTTGTGTTCGAGGGCGTCTCCGAGGAGCCCGTCGTGTCGCTGCTGCGCGGCTTTTCGGCGCCTGTCAAGCTCGAGGTCTCCAGATTTACAGTTGACTCGTTTGGCTGACCGCTTTCTCGCAAGCAGCCGATTGCCCGCACCTCCGAGGCCGCCTCTCACTCTCGGTACCTGCAGATTGAGCGCTCAGAGGAGGAGCTTTCCTTCTTGCTCGCAAACGATCAGGACCCGTTCAACAAGTGGGAGGCCGGCCAGATGCTCTTCCAGCGGACTATCCTCTCCAACGTTGAGGCCTTCAAGGCAACTTCATGCACTCGCATACCCAGCCTGTGACGTGCAAGCTCTCAAGCGTTCTGCTGAAATGTGTACTGTTGCTAGGCCAAGAAGGACATGTCTGTGTCCCCGCTCACCATCGCGGCTGTCAAGTCGATCCTCGCTGATACCTCCGCCGACCCCTCCTCTCGCGCCTACGCGCTCGGCCTTCCGTCCCTGTCTACTCTTGGCGAGGCGGTGCGTTACTTCCTTGGCACTTCGTGTGCTCATTTTGAAGCTGAATTCGCATCCGCCTTGTCCGAATTTCCACTTCTGCTTCCGTTCCTCATTCATGGCGACATGCCACCATCTGCCTCTAGCATGATCTCATCGCTCCAACACTATCGTAGGTGGAGACGATCGACCCCGACGCGCTGGTTGGAGCCGTTAAATTCACCAAGCGCACTATCGCCGCGGCCCTCCAGGAATGCTCTGCGCTGCTCCCGGCCCCTTCGAACGAATCTCCTGCGATGCTGTTCCTCGCCGCCTCGCCGCAGACCCAGCGCGTGCGCGGGAGCTTGACTGCGGGCCCCGCGGCTGCAGGCAGAGTTTGAGCAGGCGTACAATGACGCATCGCTCCCTCCGACCCCCTTCCGCAACGATGCCGAGGCTGTCGGTGTCCACCTCTCCGGCCCTTTTCGGCTATTCGGACCCTTCCCTAGTCGCCATGCCGCAGCCTGGCTGACCCTCGGCGCGGGCGATCCCGTTCTCGCAGGGAAGCGTCGCATCAAGAACACGTGCCTCGACTACCTGTCGTCTCTCAAAGACCCCAAGATCACCAAGATGGCTCTCGACCAAGCCATGAATGCTGGCGGAATGACTGACCGCGTCGCAGCGACCGCGCAGCTCGCCGCGTCGGACGACGCTGCGGCTCGCGACAAGGCCCTCGGCGACTTCTACGAGAACCATGCCAAGGGCAACGATCTTATCCTCTGCAAGTTCTTCACGATGCAGGCCATTGCCGACACGGACAACGCGCTCGAGAAGGTAAATGGGCTCCTCAAGCACCCCGACTTCTCGCTCAAGAACCCGAACAAGTGCCGGTCGCTCGTCGGCGCGTTTGCGGGGAACATGCGACACTTCCACGCCAAGGATGGATCGGGCTACAGGTGCGCCCCCCTCACGCCCATCACATGCAAAGGTCCCGTTCTTTCCATTCCAAGCTGGGAGAAATACTGACCTCGCGGGCTCCTCGCGGACCGCAGGTGGCTGGGCGACCGGATTATCGAGATCGACGCCTTCAACCCGCAGCTTGCCGCGCGCATGACCACCATGTTCTCGACCTTCCGCCGCTACGACGCGGAGCGCCAGGCGCTCATCAAGGAGCAGCTCGAGCGCCTTGTCGCGACCGAGGGCTTCTCCAAGGACTCTCTTGAGATCGCCACCCGCTCGCTTAAGGGCTGAGATCCGAGAGTCGAGCGCCGCTCTCGAGGGCTGTGCGAGTCGTGACATGCACCCGCTGCATGGTTGGCAAACGCCTACGCAACGGCCTATGCGCGGGGGCACGCGTATCAGCATCTGAAATGAATGTGCGGTCGCGAAGGGGCGTCCCAGCATGATATCGTGTGCGCGTGCTGGACACATATGCGTATATGCATTGGTATGTACAGGAGCCACGACGCACTGTGCTGCCCACACCCTGACCCCGAGCATCTTCATCGTCCCTTGCTCTTGTCCTTGTCCTTCCCGCCGTCTGGATCCTGCTCATCGTCTTCGTCGATGAACACCGCCACTAGCACCTTCTCGACGAACTTGCGCGCAGCTGCATTGTTCCTGCACGCAGCCATCGACTGAGCGCAATGTTCCGCACGCCATCCACCCTGCAGAGGCAGCGAGCACTTGGCTGGGAGCGCACGAAATCGATGTTTCAAAGCAGAGGGCGGCATTGAAGTATTCGTTCATGTACTTCACCGACCATTCTTTGCTTTCCAGGTCCTGCAGCAAACGCTCGCGACGCTGAAACTTGCAGTGCAGCCTGAGGCCTGGCAAGCCACGAACACCACAAAGCTCGACTGGAAAGTCGCACCGGGGCAATGATTCAGTGAGGGGGGCGAACCGCTTTCTTGACTTCTCCCATCCGTTTGTCTTTGTACCGGTGACGCTCTGCGAACTGCACAAATTCCTGCAGGATACGCGCATGCCGTGCGTCACCAGGTGCTCTCTCGACAGCGGCCAGCACTTGGGATGGCACTCACTGCCCAGGTGAAGAGCTTGATGAAGCGAGGGTGTGAAAGGGTCGTATGTATGTCACGAAGCGTCCTGCCTGCCCTGCATACCTCAACAGCCCGCACGCCGCGCGCCGAGCGGCAGCAAAACTCTCATGGACCAATCTGCCATTCTCGCGGCGAAGACTCGGCGGGGCCGCGCACCTGACTCCTTCTCGATACGTGAGACTAGTTTGAGCACGAAGTCCCGGAGAGCGTCGAGAATTACGACAGGGCGAAACGTTCCCATCGCCTGTGCACGCGTGCTGCATTAGCCTTCCTGCCCTGGCTGTGAAGCCGGGCCTCGGCCCAACGGGAATGCTCTTTGCGGCTACCGACCTAGAATTTGCACTGCTGAAAACGCACGGGCAAATAAGTGCAGAGATGCGTGCCTTCATCGAGCGCTCTGAGGTGGAGGCGTTCTCCGCGGGCGTCTGGCCGTCGTTGTCCTGGATGTTGATGTCGGCCCCGAGCGCCGCCAGCTTGGCGACGAGCCCTTCCTGCACGACCGCAGTGATTGAGTCGGCATGTGCGGCTGCGGCTGCGGCTGTAGCGGCATCTGCGGCGGTTTACATGCAAGAGGAAGCACTGAGGCTGGAAGGGACGCACGTGGCCGTACTGCAGACAGATGTGCAGGCAGGTGGTGCGGTGGTTGGACAGCGCGTTGATGTCAGCACCCGCCTTCGCCTCGGCGATGCAGGCGTCAGAGCAGGGGCGCATGGGGACGATGGGTGCAGCTGGGGGACGAAGACCTCAATCAATTTGTCCACACCAGCCTCAAAGCCCCCTCGGCACGCTTCATGCAGCGCAGAGAGGCCCTCTTTGGTGCGAGTATTCACATCTGCCCCAGCCGCGAGGATCGCCTCCACGCACTGGAGACTTTCTTCCTCAACCTACCCAGAGACGCTGATCAATGATGCTGCAACTCTACCTGATACACTGAGCCACACGATATGCCCACTGTGGCGGTTGGAATGATTGTACACCGCTCGGAGTAAGGGAGTGGTGTCGTCCATGGTCGTCTTGCAGTTTACATCCGCTCCCGCACCTGTGAGCGCCACAATCTGCCGGTTCATACGCTGCCAGGATTAGAGTCATGCTACCTCGCATTACTTGCATCGAATGCGGAGACGCTGCCAATAGTCCAGGGCGCCATCGCGCAAGGAATTCTGGATCGCACCGCTGCCGCGGATCCCTCGCCCGCAGCCACATGCAGCGGTGTCAGACCTGCAACGGTCTCCATCTTGTTAACGAGGATTCGTAGAACGCGCTGATGAGAATGTTTTCAAGCTACCCTGGCCTGCTCAGAGCAATGAGTTGCTGTTCTTGCCATGGGGTTGGCCAACGCTCTCCTAGTCCATGAGGACCTGCCCTAAGAGATTGCCTCACTGGTGTCGGTTTTCGCCTGCTGCATCGCGAGCCTCGATATCCGCACTTGCAGCAATCAACCGCTCGATCTCCGCCGTGTCGTTGTCGCCCGCTGCCGAGTGCAGGTCCGTCCACGGCATCGCCCGGAAATTTTTTGACTTGAGAAACCCCATATCTGCAAGCGCAACTTACCACACTCAAAAGGGGCAGGGCTGAGGGGCAGCCAATGCCGACGCTGGTGAATGGCCAAGCTCAGGGCGCAGTACCCCAGGCAGCCAATGCCGACGCTGATGAATCTTGCGCTATTGGCCGCGCGATACAGTTAGTTTCCGTGCAGGATGGCAAGCTCTGCATCCACGAGGAGGCTGCTGAGTTTCTCCGCTCTGTGAAGGAACCCGCCTGCGTCATCGCCGTCGTCGGGCTCTCGCGCACGGGCAAGTCTTCGTTGCTGAATCGGATCTTGCTCCAACGCTCCACGGGGTTCTCGGTTGGCGCATCGTACCGCGCTTGCACGAAGGGGCTCTGGATATGGGACACGGTGGTGATCTCTCGAAGGCCCGATGGCAGCGAGACGCGGTTCATCCTCCTCGACTCAGAGGGCCTGGACGCCAACGATGCAGATGAGGAACAAGACGCGATGCTTTTCGCTCTTGTGATGCTCCTTTCGTCCTATCTGATCTACAACAGCGTGGGTGCCATCGACGAGGGGTCGCTGGAGCAGATCTCCCTCGTCACCCGCCTGTCGCACCACATCCAGGCCCAGGCCGCGGCGGGCGGTTCCGAGGGAGATGAGGGGCTTTCAGCTCTCGCGCCGTACGCACCACACTTCCTGTGGCTGCTGCGCGACTTTGCCCTCCGCCTGACGAGCGTGGAAGGCGAGGAAATCAGTGCCCCGCAGTACCTTGACGCCGCGCTCGCGCCGACGCCCGGGCTGGGCCCGCGAGAGGGGCGCAACCGCATTCGAACGGCGATCGCGGAGGCGTTCTCTGCGCGCGACTGCTTTGCGCTGGTGCGTCCTGTGACCGACGAGGCCAAGCTCGCGAATCTGTCGACAGTGCAGGACGCCGACATCCGCCCTGCATTCCTCGAGCAGGCTGACGTGCTGCGCGCCCGTATCCTCGAGCATGCGCGGCCAAAGTCCGTCGGCGGGCAGGGCGCGGACGGTCATGCGCTGCTGACCCTTGCAGAGTGCTTTGCAGCTGCCGCGAATAGCGGCGCGGTGCCATCGATCCAGGGAGCCTTTCAGCGCGTGCGCGAGGACAGGCTCGAGTCTGCCCTTGCGGCAGTGACCGCCCTGGTGCTGCCGCCTCGGGAATCGGACGAGGGAGCGGAGGAAAGGGCGGACGCGGACGACGCGGCGGCGGCGGCGCTTGCAGTGGGGGACGAGGAGGAGGAGCGGCGGGGTGTCGCGCAGGAGGCTGCCGGACGCGGCGCCCTGCTGGCGCACCCCGCGGTGCAGGGCTGCGAGGTGGGGGCGGACGACTGGCTAGAGGGCGCGCTGTCGCGGCTGTCCGAGGCAGCGGCGGAGGCGCGGCGGCGCGAGCACGCGCAGAACACGGCGCGGGGAAAGGCGGCGCTGCGGGCGGAGTACGAGGCGATGCAGGAGGCGCGGGCCAAGGGCGGGGCGGTGGGGAGCGCCGCAGCTGGCGCAGGCAGCGGGTCGCTGCCCGAGCTGCTGAGCACGCTGGCACAGCTGCGCGGGAAGATGGTGGGCGCGGTTTCCAGCCAGGCGCTCTCGGCGTTCCTAGAAGAGACCCTCCGGGGCGCGGTCGCCCGTCTGGGGGCGCGGGACGCGGACGCCGCGCGGCGCGCTGAGGCGCGGGCGGCGGAAGCGCTGGAGGCGGCGAACGCGGCGCGGACGCAGCTGCAGATTCTGCAGGACCGGGAGTGGAAGCTCAAGGAGCACTGGGAGGTGGAGGCTGCGCGGGGCAAGGAGCGGTCGGCGGCGGCGGAGCAGGAGGAGGCGCGGCTGGCGGACGAGATCCGGCGGCTGGGCGGGCTGGTGGCGGTCGGCGAGCGCGAGCTGGAGAGGCGCGATGCCCAGGTCGCCGAGCTGAGGCGCGAGCTCGGTGCATTCCGCGCTGAACCCCCGCGCGGCCTCTGTGTGCGCGCTGTGGCTGTGACCCTCGCGCCAGCTCCACCCCTGACACCTTCACCGTGGCGCACGCCAGAGAGCACGGAGCGGCGGAGCAAGGAGCTGTCGTTCGAGC
>Ga0115567_10005099_pt1 | contig 12733 bp, 12 predicted proteins | sample COGITO_mtgs_1204_2_FD_88679 | JGI IMG/M metagenome (GOLD analysis project Ga0115567, IMG submission 88679) | Pelagic marine microbial communities from North Sea - COGITO_mtgs_120412 | ecosystem: Environmental > Aquatic > Marine > Epipelagic | place: Germany:Helgoland, sampling site Kabeltonne...
ACAGGTGCAGGATTTAAAACTGTTTTACCGAGCCAAGCACATGCGAAAATCTCATTTCGCTTGGTTGGGCAGCAAGACCCCCATGCGATCCGCGAAAACTTTCGTGCGATGGTGCGTTCTCTCCTGCCTGCCGATTGCAGCGTCACCTTCAAACCGCATGGCGCCTCCGCCGGGTCCGGAATGTCGATAAAAAACCCGGCCTTTGACGCTGCTCGCGCTGCGCTCTCCGATGAATGGCCCAATCCGGCCGCATTTGTGGGATGCGGCGGATCGATCCCAATCGCTGGACATTTCAAATCGATTCTCGGGATGGATGCGATGTTGATTGGCTTTGCCCGCGACAATGATGCGATTCACAGTCCTAATGAAAAATACGACCTGCGGAGCTTTCACAAAGGCATTCGCAGCTGGGCGCGGATCCTGCACAGGCTGTATTGGTAAGGCTACCCGGCCTTGTACCTGCGTTACATCTTTGAATTATGGTGAAAAATGGCGCGGTTGACGGGGCTCGAACCCGCGACCCCCGGCGTGACAGGCCGGTACTCTAACCAACTGAGCTACAACCGCCCACTGCAAGCGCGTCTCGGGACCATGCCCCAGCCGCGCTGCGATGTCTCTAGTCGCCGGCGCGGGGCGCGTCAAGCGGCAGTTTGGCCAAAAGGCGCATGAGCCTGCTAACGCTTGCCGGACGGGCCACGCGCGTTGTGCATCCATTCGGTTGCGCCGCGCCCGACCGCGTCATAGACCGCGCGCCCGGCGACCTCGCCCAGCGACGTGTGCATCCCGGCATAGGCAACCTCGCCGGGCCGCGCCGCGACCGCGATACAATCCGTGCCGGTCCCGGTGGCGCAGCCTGCCGGCAATGCCAATCCGGCCGCCATGATCGCGGCCGTGCGCGCCGAGGCCGCAATGCTCAGCGTCTCTATCAGGGCCGCCTCGGTCAGCCCGGCATCGGGCCCTGCATCGAGGCGCAAAGCAATGTTGATCGTCCCCCAACTGCGCGCGCGGCGGTCGGTGCGCTGGCCTACACGCTCGGCATTGCCGAGCCCGACCGTTGCGACCGCCAGCGCCGTGACGCCATCGCGCGTCGCCTCGGCGATGTGGTGGTGCCTGATGTCGCGCGACGTCAGGAACGTGACCGCATCGAGCGCGCCGCGCGTCCGAAGCGCGCCCTGCAGCCATGTTTGCACGTCCAGATCGGGTGTCAGATCGGCGTCGCGCACCTCGCGCCACAGGATGCGATGCGCGGTGACGATGCCCGGGCGGTTCACTGCCCAGCTGATTACGCGCATGTCGCCGCCCAGATCGAATTCGAGCCATGGCGCGTCGATCTGAAGGCTGCTCATTGCATGAAACGCGCGAAAGCGCTGCTGACAAGCCCGCAGGTCATAGTGGTAAAAGCCCGTAACATATTAATGCCGTGCCATATATGGTGGGTGGTGAGGGGCTCGAACCCCCGACATTTTCGGTGTAAACGAAACGCTCTACCAACTGAGCTAACCACCCGCGCCGCAGGGAGTAGCGGCATCCGGGCGCGCTGGCAAGTGGGCGCGCGCATCAAATGGCCTTGCGCCGAAGCTCAGGAGGCGCAGGCATCCGCGCCGGGATCAAGCCTGCATTCGCGCCCGCCTGAAAGGTGATAGACGCAGCCCTGCCTGTTATCCTGCGCACCCATCGCCTCGGGCGGCAGACCCTTGGCCAGCCCGCGCAGAACCTGTCCCAGCAGGCCGTGCGCCACGACGATACTCGGGCCGCGCAAATCGTCTGCGAACGCGCGCACCCGCCCGATCAGCGTCTTCAGCCCTTCGCCGCCGGGCGCCGCGGCGTAGGTGGCCAGATCGTCCGGCCCTTGCGGCAGATCGGCCTTCCGCAGTCCCTCCCACGCGCCGGTGTCGATCTCGGCAAGGCGGGCATCGACAATCTGCGCGCAGCCCGGCAAGGCCAGCGCCGCCGTAGCGCGCGCACGGCCCAGCGGCGAGACATAGACGCCGCCGGTCCCCGCACAGACGCGCGCGGCGACATCCGCGATCAGAGCAGACTGCCCCGTCGCCTGAGCACGCCCGAGCGCGGTCAGAGGCGAATCCAGCCGTCCCTGAATACGGCCCGCAAGATTCCACTCCGTCTGGCCGTGTCGAAGGAACCAGATCGGCGGCCAGTCCGGGATGCCCAAAGTGGTCATGGAATATTAAAGCGCATAAATATCATCTTCTTGCCGCACGACCTTAATGCTCAGCCTGCCACACTGCGCGTGCGTGATCGCCAAACACTTCTTGGATATGGCAAATCTCCGCGATAGGCTATGAATACCAAGTTCACGGAGATATGCCATGTGCCGATTGTTCATCGGAGCCGACCCCAAGCTCTGGGAGAGCGTGACCCGCTCGTTCCGTATGGAGGGCATGGTGACAAGCGTCCGGCTGGAGCAGATATTCTGGACCGCACTGGAGGATATCGCGCAGCGGCAGGATCTCAACGTGCCGCAGCTTCTGCACCAGCTGTACAACGAATCGATAGACGAAGGGCACGATCTGGGCAATTTCACATCGTTCCTGCGGGTGTGCTGCATGCGGTTCATCGACCTGCAACTGACCGGTCTGCTCGCAACAGGCGGCGCCCGCGATTTCGAGGCGATGCCCGTCGAGGACATCCTGAGCCAGGAGCGCAGCCGTTCTGCCGCGAAGGGCGCGCCGCGCGCGGCCAGCTCAACGCAACACTGACCTTCGGGGCGGCGCAGCGCGATGCCCGGCACGATCGTTCGTGCCGGGCCATTTTGCGCTAATATGCGTCAGAGGTTTCCCTTGCCCATCTCGTCCGCGATGTGGTCCGCCTGCCGGATCGCCAGCGCCACGATGGTCAGCGTGGGATTCTCTGCCGCGCCGGTTGTGAATTGCGAGCCGTCCGAGACGAAGAGGTTCGCAATGTCATGGCTCTGTCCCCAGCGGTTGACGACACCCTCCTGCGCATTTTCGGACATGCGGTTCGTGCCAAGATTATGCGTCGACGGATAAGGCGGCGTCGGCAGGGTGCGCGTTGCGCCCATCGCGTCATAGATCGCCTGCCCCCTGTCATAGGCATGGTTGCGCATCGCGACATCATTGGCATGGTCCGAGTAATGCACGTTTGGCACCGGCTGGCCGTACTGGTCGGTCACATCGGTGTTCAGTGTGATGCGGTTCGTTTCCTGCGGCATATCCTCGCCCACGATCCACATTCCGGCCATGTTCTCATACTGGTCGAGCGCGGATGTGAACTCGCGGCCCCATCCGCCCGGATCGAGGAACGCGGCCATGAACGGCAGGCCGAGGCTGAGCGTTTCCAGCTCGTAGCCGCCGACAAATCCGCGGCTGGGATCGTGGCGTGCCTCGTCCTGAACGATGCCGGCCATGGTCGTGCCGCGCCACATCTTTACCGGCTTGTCGAAAATGCCGTAGACCGAGCCTGTCAGGTGGCGCATGTAGTTGCGGCCCACCTGCCCCGAGCTGTTGGCCATCCCGTCGGGATACATCGAACTGGCCGAGTTGAGCAGCAGACGCGGGCTTTCGATGGAGTTGCCTGCAACGCAGACGATGCGGGCCTTTTGCATATGCTGGTTGCCGTCCGCATCGGCATATAGAACGCCCGTGACCTTGCCGCTGTCGTCATGCTCGATTTTCAGCACATGGGCCTTTTCGCGCACTTCCAGATTGCCGGTCGCCTCGCCTGCGGGGATGTCGGTGTAGGCCGACGACCATTTGGCGCCCCATTTGCACCCCTGAAAGCAAGAGCCCGTCTGCTGGCAGGCGGGGCGATCCTCGGTTGCGGCCGAGTTGATGGCCATGCGGCCCGTGCTGACCTCTTTGTAGCCCAGCTTTTGCGCGCCGGCCTCCAGCACCTTGTAGTTGTTGCTGCCCGGCAGGCCCGCATTGCCGTTCGTGCGCGTCACGTTCAGCTTCTTCTCGGCCTTGTCGTAATAGGGCGCCATTTCGGCGCCATCGATGGGCCAGTCCAGCAGGTTCGCGCCCTCAAGAGCGCCATAATGCGTCTTGGCCTTCCATTCATGGTCCCGAATGCGGAGCGACGCGCCCGCCCAGTGCGTTGTGGTGCCGCCCACCGCCTTGACGATCCACGCAGGCAGGCCCGAGAAATCCTTGGCCACGCGCCAGTCGCCCGACGTCGTGCGCCCGTCCAGCCACGCCAGCTGGCCGAAACTCTCCCATTCGTCGTTGACGTAATCCTGCGGCAGGTATCGCCCGCCCGCCTCAAGCGCGACGACGCTGACGCCCTTCTGGGCCAATTCGTTTGCCAGAACCCCGCCGCCTGCGCCGGTTCCGATAATGACGACCACGCTGTCGTCGGTGAGATCAAATGGTGCCGTCATGGTGCAGGTCCCCCCTTAAATCCAAGCGATGTCGTCAAAGCCGCGATCGATATAGCCGCCCTGGCTATAGCTTTCGCCCTCATAGCCGAAGACCGGCCAGATCGCTTTTTGATTGTAAAGGCCGGTCACAAGGCCCCCGCGCACCTTCTGGAAGAACTCCGTGTCCTCGATGCCGCGCAGAATCGCCACGCGGTCCTTTTCCCATCCGGTCTTGAGATAGCTGTCATGCCCGGCGGCGCGGGCCGCGTCGTCCAGCGCGCTGATGCCTGCCTCGGTCTCGTCCACCGCCTCGGGCACGTCATAGCCCTTGACCGCGATCACGTAGTATTCGTCGGCCAGCTGATCGTGCGGATAGATGTCGCGCGCCATCTGGACCAGCGTGGCCATCGTCTCGGGCTTGAGCGCGTCCATGGTCGACGCCCAGGCGCCGTCATGGCCCGCGATGAACCCCGGTCCGACGACAATCGCGGCACCCACCGCAACCCCTCGCGACAGCAGCTGTCGCCGCGTCATCTTCCTAAAATCGTGTGACATATCGTTCCTCCCCAGAACTTTTTGCTATTGATAGCGCCCGTGTCTTTGCATCACTTCAATCTCGTAACCGTCCGGATCCTTTACGAAAAAGAACCGCGCAAGCAATTCCTCCTCCCGCTTGAAATCCACCAGCTTGCGCGGCGCCCAGCCTGCGGCCTCGAACCGGGCATGCTCGGCGTCCAGATCATCGACGCAGAAGGCCAGATGACCGTATCCGTCGCCCAGATCGTAGGGCTGGCTGCGATCCTTGTTGACGGTCAATTCCAGCTCGAATGCGGCTTCTTCATTCGACAGATAGACCAGCGTGAAGCTCTCGAAGTCGAGCCTTTGCGCGACGCTCAGACCGAAGGCCTTGCTGTAGAAATCGACGGAACGTGCCTCCTCCAACACGCGAATCATCGAATGTAGTGCCTTGGCCATGGTGCCTCCTGAAATTGCGCTGATGGGCAGCATGACGGTAGGCCGAAACATCGGGCGGCAGGTAGTAGCTGGATACTACTCGCGCTTTGCGGCGCAGTTTTGCGCACAGGATGGCGCGCCATGGCGCGACTTGAAGAGCAGAAAATCGGCGCCACGGAGGAGCGCCGACAGACATATCAACACGAAAGACTGAATGGTGGGTGATAAGGGACTTGAACCCCTGACATCTTCGATGTGAACGAAGCGCTCTACCACTGAGCTAATCACCCATTCGCGGTTTTTTAGCGCCCCTCGCCATCGTCTGCAACCGCTTCTTTCAACGGATGGCGCAGGGGGGCAGCCGGATTGGAGGGGCCCTCGCCGCCTAGTGCTGCGCTGCCGCTTCCCGGAGTGCTGCCGGGTTTCATGGCATTGTCTTGACCGGCGGGCGCGCCCTGCGCCGCCTGTGCGCCTGCCCCGTGAGGCTGGCGGATATTGGCCACGATGATGCGCGCCTTGGCGGCATCCTTGACGCGCTTGCGCTTGACCTTGCCCAACGGCTGCAGGTTCAGATCGCGGCCTTCGGCCAGTGCTTCGCCGAGAACGGCCAGCATCGCCTCGATGACCGGCTTGGCAAATTTCCTGGTCACGTCCGACCGCGCGACGACCAGCTCTATCAGCTCCTGCTTTTTCAGCGGCTCCCCGGCGTCGGAGTCGGCGCCATCGCGCTTCTTCGGAGCGTCAGAGGACACCTTACTCCGTTTTTCATAAGCCCTCACGCCGCCCTCAAATGGGCCATCCTCGCGCGATCCCGAAGGTGCAGCCGCCGTCGGCGGCATCGGCGCGGCGTCGTTGGTGCGGCTGGGTTTCGGACCTTTGGGTTTTGACTGATCTTCTGTCGACTTACGGTTTGCCATGATCGCTGCCTGACTCTCTGGGTGCTTCTTGTCTTAATATTATCGGCAGCGTAGCGAGTACTGCGCCGCTATGCCAGCCGCTCGCCCCGGTCCTGCCGGTCACCGCCCCTTAAAGAGCCCGCCCAGAATGCCCCGGACAAGGCGGCGCCCGGTCGTTCCCTTCAATTCCTTCAGAACCGCGCCGGTAATGGCCTCGCCAAAGCTGCCTGCGGCCCCGCCGCCCCTGCGCTGCGCGGTCGAGCGGTCGACGCGGCTTCCGGAATACCGGCGCCCCGCGTTGAATTCGCGCTCGGCGACGGATTTCTCCTCGGCGGCGCTTTCGGCCTTTGCGGCCTCGGCGGCGGCGCGCCCTGCCCGCTCGGCCAGTATCTCGTAGGCAGATTTGCGATCGATCAGCGTTTCGTATTTTCCGGCGACGGGCGACGCGGCCAGTGCGGCATTGCGGGCGGCCTCACCTATAGGCCCGAGTTTTGACGACGGCGGGCGTATCAGCGTGCGCTCGACGATGCCGGGCACGCCCTTCTCCTCCAGCATGGATGTCACGGCCTCGCCGACACCCACGTCCCGGATCGCATCGACGGTCGAGAACCGCGCGTTAGGGCGATAGGTCTCGGCCGCACGGCTGAGCGCCTTGCGGTCGCGCGCGGTGAAAGCGCGCAAGGCATGCTGAAAGCGGTTGCCAAGCTGCCCAAGGATATCCTCGGGCACGTCGTCGGGATTTTGGGTGATGAAATAGACGCCGACCCCCTTCGAGCGGATGAGCCGGGCCACCTGCTCGACCTTGTCGACCAGCGCCTTGGGCGCATCGTCGAACAGCAGATGCGCCTCGTCGAAGAAGAAGACCAGCTTGGGTTTGTCGGGATCGCCCACTTCGGGCAGCGTCTCGAAGAGTTCGGACAGCAGCCAGAGCAGGAAGGTGGCGTAGAGGCGCGGGGCGCCCATCAACTTGCTGGCGTCGAGGATGTTGATCTGGCCGCGTCCGCCCGCGCCGACATGAATGAGGTCGGCAAGGTCCAGTGCAGGCTCGCCAAAGAGCTGCGCCCCGCCCTGATTTTCCAGCACCATGAGCTGGCGCTGGATCGCGCCGACCGAGGCCGTCGAGACGTTGCCATAGCGCAGCGACAGCGCCGCGCGGTTCTCGCCGACCCAGACCAGCAGCGCCTGCAGATCCTTGAGATCGAGCAGCGGCATGCCCTCTTCGTCGGCGACGCGGAAGGCGATGTTCAGGATGCCCTCCTGCGCATCGCTCAGCTCCATCAGGCGGCTGAGCAGAAGCGGGCCCATCTCGGCCAGCGTGGTGCGCACCGGGTGGCCCGCCTGCCCGAAAAGATCCCAGAAGGTGACGGGAAAGGCCTCGTACGTGTAATCCGCCAGCCCGATCGTCCCGGCCCGGCTGGTGAACGCACCGTGCAGTTTGAACGCGTCGCTTCCGGCTTCGGCAAGGCCCGACAGATCGCCCTTGACGTCCGACAGGAACACCGGGACGCCCGCCGCCGAGAACCCCTCGGCCAGGATCTGAAGCGTCACCGTCTTGCCGGTCCCGGTCGCGCCCGCGATCAGGCCATGTCTGTTGGCATATTTCAGGGGCAGGATCTGTGGATCCGCGTAATCCGGCCCGCCGCCGCCGATAAAGATGCCGTCGCTCATTCCGTGATGATCCCCTCAAGTCGCTCCGCCGCCGGTGAGGCATGCCGCGCGACCATACAATCTTAACGTATCGGTGCCAGTATCAATTGTCCTGCGGTGCGGCGGGGTCAATTTGTTCATGTTTTTCTGACTGCGCATTTGCAGCCCGGCCATTTTTCATAAAGTCCAGTGCTGATTAAATTTCCCGGCGCGCGTCGGCGCATTTTTGCTGTTGACGCATAATCCCTTGTATCGTAGCGTCCGCGTTAATCATTAAGTCGGCCAAGTCCGGCAGGGAGTTTTCAATGGAAAAGGGGCCGCGCGGCCCCTTTTTCTATGCCGCCGGATACGGCGGATTTTAAGCCGGTATTCCAGCGCGTCACGCGGAATTCCGCCTTGGCGCGCGGCGCCTGTCGAAATTTGATCCTGACAGTGCCTGTGTGCCATGTTAAACGCGCCCAGAAACTGACCACCGGAACTTTAACGAATGAAGGGGACTACATGCCCAAATCGATCTCTCTGCTGACCCTTGCCGCGGCTGTCGGCCTTGCCGGTGCCGCCATGGCTCAGGATACCGCCACCGAGCCTGCCACCGCCGCAGAGGCCGAAGCAGCCACCGACACATCCGGTGCAGCGACGGATGAGGCCACCACGGACGCGCCGGCTACCGCAGAAACGGCGGCCCCCGCGCCCGATACCAGTGCGGCTGAGACCGGATCCGATGACGCAGCGACCGATGATGCAGCCACAGATTCTGCGACGGGCACCGCGACAGACGCGCCGGCCACAGAGTCCGCCGCCGATCCCGCCACTGGCAAGGATAACGCCTTCTCGACCGGACAGCAGGTCGATGGCGAGAAGCCAGCCGTCTATATTCGTGAAGAATTCGGCGACTGGAGCCTGCGGTGCTTCCGCAACGATGACGGCGATGATCCCTGCCAGCTCTACCAATTGCTGCGCGAAGAGGGCGGAAATCCTGTCGCGGAATTCAGCGTCTTTCGTATCGAGGGTCAGGCGCCCGCAGTGGCAGGCGCGACCGCGATTGTCCCGCTGGTCACACTGCTGACCGAAGAGCTGAAAATGTCGGTCGATGGCGCGACTGCCAAAAGCTATCCCTACAGGGTCTGCACCGAAGCCGGATGCGTCGCGCAGATGGGCCTGACCGCAGAGGATGTCAACACCTTCAAGCGAGGCAAAGCGGCCCAGATCACGCTGGTCCCGGCGCAAGCACCCGATAAGAAAGTGCGCATCGACATCTCGCTGAGCGGATTCACCGCCGGCTACGAGGCCGTCGGTTCGTTCACCGAGTAATCGGACGTCAATCTGCCGTATTGAAGGGGCGTGCCGCAGGGCGCGCCCTTTTTTCGTTTGGGCGGGTGGCGCCTACCCGGCCCGGCGCAGCGCCAGAACGGCGTTCAGCCCGCCAAAGGCGAACGCGTTGCTGAGCGCCACCTCGACATGCGCCTCGCGCGCCTCGTTCGGAACCACGTCAAGGGCACATTCGGGATCGGGGACGCCGTAATTGATCGTGGGCGCGATCACACCGTCGCGCAGTGCCATGATGCAGGCCAGCAACTCGACAGCGCCGGTGCCGCCGATCAGGTGCCCGTGCATGGATTTCGTCGAGGATATCATCAGCCGGCCTGCATGGGGACCGAACACATCCTCCACGGCGGCACATTCTATCTTGTCATTGGCACTCGTCCCGGTGCCATGGGCGTTGATGTATCCCACCGCGTCGGGCGCGATCAGCGCATCTTGCAGCGCGCCTGCGATCGCGCGCGCCGCGCCTTCCCTCGACGGCATCACGATGTCGGAGGCATCGGACGTCATCGCATATCCCGCCACCTCGGCCAGTATGTCCGCGCCGCGCGCGCGCGCGTGGCCGTATTCCTCAAAGACGAAGATCCCCGCACCTTCGCCCTGCACCATGCCGTTGCGATCCAGCGAGAAGGGCCGGCAGCCATCGCGGGACATGACGCGCAAGCCCTCCCACGCCTTGACGCCGCCGAAGCACAGCATCGACTCGGACCCGCCGGTCAGCATCACGGGGGCCAGCCCGCCATGGACCATCTGAAACGCCTGCGCCATCGCGTGATTGGATGACGCGCAGGCGGACGAGACGGTAAAGCCGGGGCCGCGCAGGCCCCACGCCATCGAGACATGGCTGGTGGCGGCGCTGTTCATCAGCTTGGGCACGACGAAGGGATGCACGCGGTTCTTGCCGTCCTCGTAGACGCTGCGGTAATTCTCGTCGAGGGTGGTCATGCCGCCGCCCGAATTGCCCAGGATGACGCCCGTTTTGAGGGCCAGAGCCTCGGTGAACTCAAGTCCCGACTGCGCGACCGCCTCGCGGGCTGCGATCATGGCAAACTGGGTAAAGCGGTCATAAAGGGCGAGGTCCTGGCGGCTGAACGCCGCGTCCGGATCATATCCCTTGACCTGACCGCCGATGCGGATAGCCAGCCGCTCGACATCGCGAAACTCCAGGGGGCCGATGCCGCAGCGTCCCTCGCGCATTGCTTCCAATGTCGACGGCACGTCCTGCCCCAGCGCATTGATGGTGCCCGCGCCGGTTATGACGACGCGCTTCACGACTGCTCGGCGATCAGGCGCCGCACGCTCGCTGCGATGGCGCCCACGGTCGAGATGTCGAAATCCCCGGCCGACGGCGCGTTCGCGTTGAAGGGCACGTTGATGTCGAACGCCTCCTCGATGGCAAAGATGCTCTCGACCAGTCCGAGGCTGTCGACGCCCAGTTCCTCAAGGGTGCTGCCGGGCGTCACATCGGACGGCTCCAGCATGGCCTGCTCGGCGATGATGGCGATCACGCGATCGGATATGCTCGTGTCCGGATTGTTCATGGCGCGGCCCCCTTGGAATGGTGCCACCGATCTAGTCACTGCGGTCGCGGTTTTGATTGGATTTCTTGAGCGTTGCGACATCCGCGACCAGCCGCCCCAGACGGCGCATGTGCTTGTACATGTCGATATGGGCGTCCATCTTCATCGCCGGATAGCCCAGCACGACACGCCCCGCGGGCACGTTACTGAGGATCTTGGTGCCGCCGCCCGCGATGACGTTGTCCCCGACAAAGAGATTGTCGCCCACCCCCACCTGCCCGGCCAGCACCACATTGTTGCCGATGCGCGACGATCCGGCAATACCCACAAGGCCGCACAAGAGCGTGTCGGTGCCGACGACGACGTTATGGGCGATCATGACCAGCGTGTCGACCTTGGTCCGGTCGCCGATGACAGTGTCGCGCACGGTGCCACGGTCTATGGCGGCATTCGCGCCGATCTCGACATCGTCGCCGAGGCGGACCGATCCGAGGCTGTGGATACGCACATAGCTTTGCGCCGCCGCGCCACCCTGATCGCCCAGCGTCTCGCGTACCGCCTCGACGCCCGATTTCTCGGGCGTGACAAAGCTGAAGCCGTCGCCGCCGATCGCCGCGCCGGGATTTATGATGACGCGGGCACCGATGCGCACGCGGGCGGCGATGCGCACGCCCTCGCGGATCAGGCCGCCCTCGCCGATCTGCGCCCCCGCGCCGATGCTGGCTTGCGGTCCGATACGGGTGCCTGCGCCGATGCGCGCGCCCGCACCGATGACGGTCAGCGGGCCAATATGCACGTCCGGTCCCAGTTGCGCCGTGTCGTGGATGATCGCCGACGGGTGGATGCCGTCGCCCCAACCCTCGCCGGGATCCATCATCCGCGTGAGGCCCGACATCGCATAACGCGGGCGCGGGGCGACAATCGCCGCCTCCAGCCCCAGCGCCTGCCAGTCCGCGCCCTCCCAGATCAGCGCCGCGCGCGCGCGCCCTTGGGGAAGGGCATCGGCATATTCAGGCTTGGTGGCCAGCGCCAGATCGCCGGGACCGGCATCCGCCGGCTCGGCCAGCGCCGAGACCGAAAGGTCGGCCGCGCCAAGGGCGGATGCCCCCAGCGCCTTGGCTATTTCCGCGATTGTGTAGGACATGAACGCACCCCTCGGTCTGGCGCGGCGATATCTATCCCTGAACGGCGGGCAGTGAAACCCCCGCCTTTTGCAGCGCGTCCCAGATCAGCCCGTCGCGCCCGTAGATATCGGGCCGGTACTGCGCCGGTCCTTTGGCGGGGACCGTCGCCGTGCGGTAGATGATGTGTACCGGAATGGTCTGGTCCAGCCTCACTTGCGTCTGGCGGCCCGAGTTGAGGATCGCGTCGAAATATCCCTTGGGGTCCGCCTGCTGGCGCGACAGGATCTCGTAGGCGAAATCGAACGGCTGTTGCAGGCGGATGCAACCATGGCTGAAGGCGCGCACATTGCGGTTGAACAGATTCTTGGACGGCGTGTCGTGCAGGTAGATGTTGTATTTGTTCGGGAACATGAACTTGACCAGACCCAGCGCATTGCGCGTCGAGGGCGGCTGCTTGAGCGCGTAGGGAAAGGTGCGCGCCGAATAGGCGTTGAAGTTCACGTTGGCGCGGCTGACCTCCTGGCCGCGCGAGTTATAAAGCTTGAGGTGCCGCGCCGCGCCGCGATTGCGCTGCATCTGCGGCAGGTATTCCTTGACCGTGATCGAGCGCGGGACGTTCCAGACGGGGTTGATCTCAAGATACTCCATCTCGTCGGAAAACTCCGGGCTGCGTTGCCCCGAGGCGTCCTTGCCGATGACGGCGCGCGTCTCGAATGTCAGGCGGTCGTCATCCATGATGCGCGCGGTGAAATCGGCGAGATTGACGAGGATGTGGCGCGGACCGCGCGGCTGGTTCAGCCAGCGCTCGCGCTCCATCGCGACATGGATCATCGGCAGGCGGGCCGAAATCGGCATGTTGATCTGGGACATCGTGGTGACGCCTGCGGTGCCGTCGGCCACAAGGCCATGCGCCGACTGAAATTGTTGCACCGC
>Ga0115567_10005101_pt1 | contig 12732 bp, 16 predicted proteins | sample COGITO_mtgs_1204_2_FD_88679 | JGI IMG/M metagenome (GOLD analysis project Ga0115567, IMG submission 88679) | Pelagic marine microbial communities from North Sea - COGITO_mtgs_120412 | ecosystem: Environmental > Aquatic > Marine > Epipelagic | place: Germany:Helgoland, sampling site Kabeltonne...
GTACTTAGTCGCACCCACTCCCTGTGCAACTGCTAGGTCCACCGCATATCTGCCTGCGCAGCTGACCAACCTGGATCGAATCAGGGGTAATGCCGCCAGCACCCTGATCCGTGATTGGGAGGAGTTCCGGGACGAACATCGCCTTGCGGAATCTCAGCAAAGTGCGGATTCTAGCGTGGGACCCTCTGCCTGAGTCGAAAGAAATTGTACATTGCTCGCAAAATGAATGATGATTCCTACCGCATCGACTTCAGCATGATCTTGGAGTGAGCAAGAATGTCTGGAATGTTCACGATCTCCCTGATTCATTCAACTTCTATAGTTGCTGCTGCAGGCGCGTGACTTGCGGAATTGCGTGTGCAAATAACACCCTGTCACTTTGCTGGTTGCTCCTGTATGCAGCGCTCATTCACGAAGGAAACTCTCGACGGCTCGCCACCAAGTCTGGCGCTCGCTCGGGTAGAGGTGCACCTGGCAGTAGCACCGACCCGAACCACGCCTGTCAGCGCGGTCAGCTGGCCCGAGGCGAGCAGCGGGAGCGGAAAGGAAGCGACCGGATGGTCGGCGCGGGGGACGACGCGGAGGGCGCGGTCGACGTTGCCAAGGCGCGAAAACAGGTGCTCGTGGTTTCCAAACGAGTTGTAAATGTCCGCCGCGCCGTGAATCACGAGCGTCGGCGCGCGCACCTGACGCGAAGGTCAGCGATCCGCTTGCGCCCGGTGGGTGGGGTTAAGCAGGAATTCATGATGGGCAAACCTCGGCGGGGTCGAGAGCATTGAACTCGTGGAGGTTGGACCACGAAACCTTGCGGGGATCCCAGCGGAGGCATGCAAGGCCAAACGCCCGCGCTGCTTCGTCATCGATCAGCCCTGGAACCGTCCAGTCCTCCATAGCCCCCTGTCCATGCGTCGCTCACCCGCCTCAGCTCCTGCACCTCGAACCCGAAAGTGCGCCCCGGGGCGCACCTCCATGGTGTTGTCTACCCTCGGCGGCGACACCGACGTATCGAAGTCCTCCGGGATGTGTCGCTCCTGGACCCGCCCCGCCACGTTCGCGCCCACACCGATGGCTCTACACCTCGTCGTGGGGTAGCGTGGCGCGGGATGGGCGGAACGGTGTCTGGCAGAAAGCCGGAGGACGCTGGGACAGGGCGGGTCAAGACGCTGGGGTTGTAAATTGAGCCGTAAAGTACGAGTCGGTCCAGTTTCGCGCTGTACGACTGGGCCAACAGCTGCGCAACAACCGCCCCCTGTCCAGTGCCACCACGCCGCCGCCCAGCATCACGGCCCACATCCAGTCGCACGCGCGGTGGCATCGTGTTATCCGCACCTGGGACCAGCCGATGACGTGCGGGCGCTTCACGCCCTCGGCAACCTCGAGGTAATCCAGCACAGCCGCCATATCTGCCACGCAGCGATCGGGCGTAGTCCAGCCAGGCTCATCGCGAGGTGTTCCTCCCATTCCACGGAAGTCTGGTGCAAAGGTGCGAAAGCCCTCGGCCGCCATTAGATCCATGGTGCTCGTTCCAAGAAACTCTGCCCCGTTGCGCCCCGGCACCTGTAGGTCCCAGACTGGCCGCGCCGACCATGTCCGCCCGTGAATGAGCAACACCGGGATCCCGTCTCGCGGGCCCTTGCTCCACAGCTGCCCAACAGGCCGCCCGAGCTCAGTGCGCAACTTGGGCTGGTGTTTACTTGCACGCAAAGCAGACCAGAAATCTGATACTGTACCTTGATTCTGTGTCCGTCGTCTGCTTCAACCCAGGACTCCTCTGGCTCAACCGCGGCAGCATTCAAGCCTCTGGCTCCCACTCGGCTCTGGTGGCCAGTCCGCGGGCAAGAGTAGGGAGGCGGAACTAGGAAATTGTGCGGTACTGCCAAATTTCCACGGCCGATCCTTGGTGTAAACTTGAAAAGAGAGGCCCCATGGAGCACCGGTAGAGGCACCTGTGCTCGCGAGGTGGGGCCTGGTTGGCTTATGAACGCGTGGATCGTCACGCCTGCGAAAACGGAGCACGCGAGCCAAAGGGCAGCAAAACAATGATGTCTCAGAGAAAAGAGGTGGTGTACATGGAATGCGTCGGACGGTTGCCACGCGAGGAGTAGCAGGATCGAGAAGGCGCGCACTGTCCTCATCATTGACCACACCACGGTTGACCACGAAAGTAAACTCCTGTGCACTCCTGTGAAAATATTTCTACAGCCACTTGGAGCCGTTCGAAACACGCTCCAACGGTCCCAGACGAGGGGCGCCCGGGAGCGCCCAACTTGTCCGATCCTACTTTGGCAACGGTTCCTCACTCCATTCCGCTGGAGTATCGTTCTGAATCATACTGTCCGCGGGTGCGGAGCGCGGTTGAGTGGGAAAAGCTGTGCGGCGTGGGTTAATCCACCGCCTTTCATAGGAGGCTGCTGATTCGACTGGACTGTCACCAAGCAGCGGGAAAGCCTGTGGACGATCAACAATAGACTTCTTGTTGCAGGTTGCTGGCTTGTACAATTCGTAGCCAGAGAGCAGAACGAGAGATTTGCAGTAACAATGACGCAACGTGCGCTGGGGCACATGCGGCCGGGCCACTTCGGCCAGTCGGTGGACTACCCCGACACCTACAAGGCGTACGGTGCCGATGATATGCCTGAAAAGTGCGAAACCCCCATCCTGTTACACCCGACTGACTGGGATGTCTTAGATGCCGGAAATGTGACCAGGACCTCCAGCGTTGCGAGCGATATTCGTGTGCCGGCGCCAGAGGTGTTTTTCTTGAAGAATCGCTTCGCTGACAAATCGATGTGGGCAGATCAAAGGCAGCAAAGGCATTCATGTTGGATTTTGTCGCGCCAAAGTTACTCGGGGCGCACAAAAAAACGTGGAACAACTTGACGAAGCCTTCCGGCCCGTTCCCGGAGCACCGCGGGCCATTCCATTTCGGGATGCCCTTCGCGCCGCGATTTCCAGATACGAACCTCAAGCGGTCACTGCATGTTGGAACGAGTATCAAGGCAGAGATAGACCAGCGAGCGGAGCGCGTTCCAAAGCGCGACCCGATTCTCGCGACGCGGACAACAAAGCTGCAAGTTGACCCGCGCACGCTGCTCGGACCCAAGATTCCAGCCAATCTTGGAGGTACAGGCGCACCAACCGCGCACTTGGCAACGACAGTTCCACCAGGGAGAGCCCACGGAACGCAGACGCGTTTCATTGTGGGTGTGGATCCGTCGGGGCAGCTAGATATGCTAGAGCCATGGGACGGGAGCACTGCAGTGGACAAGAAGAGCTACGCAGTGCTCAACAATCAGGCAGTGGAGAAGGCACTGCAACACTCACAGAAGGTCTCGATGAAGATGACAAAGAAGCGGACATCGCTGCGGGACACGTACAAGAAAAATCTGGAGCAGAAGCGCTTCGATAAGAAGCTGGAGCAACTCCGGACTGGGGGCAACTTCGAGGAGTATCAGACGGCTATGGAGAAACTGAAGGCCACACCCGCGGCATTGGCGGAAGAGGAGGCCAAAACCAAGGATCTCGATCGCCTTGACTTGGTATATTCCAAAGACTGGAAGGCAAAGGAGTACGCTTGCGATGGAGTGTGGGCATTCGACCCCCGCGAAGGTCGCCACTGTTGGTCTTGCTGCGGCTCCTTCCAGGAGCATCCTAATGGCTGCCAGCCTAAGCGCCGTACGGGCACCGGCTGGAACTGGGCCACGGTCCAGTGAGACCATTGAGTGCAGAGTGCCACCATTACATTCTGTACTAAACTGTAAGCGTTGCCTTTGCCGCGGTTTGCGTGCTCCGACTCTCGGACCAGCGTCATCAAAAGAGGAGACCGAGACGCTCTCCCTTAATTCGAACTGGGACCTTTAGTGGGAGCGATTCGATTGGTGCACCGAGAGCGTGCAGCGTGCGTTCCGCTGCTGCAAGCTCAGGCTGGCGCACAAATTTGCCTGCTTCGCCGTCGAAGCCATTCGGCAAGAAGGCCAAGGCAAGGTCCGCATCCAGTGCAACCAGTCTCCCCATCCGCTCGAGCCCATGATTTCGCAGCGATTGCGCCTCGGGATCGCGCCGCCCGCGCAACGGTTCCAGCGCATAGACCGCGCAGAGAGCCTTCTCCGCCACCCGCCGCTTGAGTGAGGTATCAAGTTTCTCCCAGAACTCACCCGTCCCGCGAAGTTGGGTGGCAGAAAGAGCACCCGCCACTTTCCGCCGGGCTGAAACTGATTCTCCGGCGTGCAGGACTGTTTGCAGCCACTCCGCCTCCCCGCAACCGCGACCAGCATTGGAATGGATGAGGGCCCGAAGCTCCTCGTAGCGCTTGTGCAGAATCGAACGGTGCGGGCAGATTGCCTGCTCTTCAACTTTGCGCACAATCATCATAGCTTCCCGTAGAAACTTGACGTCTTCCTCACTGCTCATAGCAGAGGACTTTCCATGAGCGCGCGACCGGGGTACAGGAGCGAAGGGCGGAGGGGAGCAAGCGCCAAGCGCTGGACAATTGCTTTCAACAACCAAGTATGGGGTTCACTGGAACTCGAGGTGATCTGATGAGTCTACATCGCAATCGTTGCGCTGTGTAACAAGGTCAAGCTCAGGACATCTCCGGTGCAGTGCTGTCAGGAAGCACGCACCTCGCTGGGTTGCTGCGGAGTTCGCCCCGTGAGGGGACTGGAGACTTGAAAGACTGGTAAGGCCTAAGCGACGGTAATTCCTTTGGCTTCGCCTCCTCTCGCGCGATGACCATCTGTGCTCGAGTACTACGAGTGGCAAGGGAAGACCAGGCACTGGTGATGCGTTACCACAGGGATCAAACCCCTGCCGGCACCTTTCAAAAACGCAGACGTTTGAGAAGTTTGACCCGTCTGCGTTTTTTCTCCTTCCGTAGTCTCACGAGGTTTTTCGCGCGGCGAATCGAGAGGACGGGCGGCCTTGGCAAGGGCCTTCCAGTGCGGGCGGTGATGACTGCGTCGCCCGGCGAGGCAGAAATGGTTGAGCCATCTCCCGTTTGATTTGAAATCATCCCGTAAGCGTTTAACACGGCATCCCGCAAGAAGCTGAAACCAGCTTTCAGCTTCTGCTTTTCAGAGGAGGGCTAACGAATCGTGGCAGATGCAAGGAGGGGAGACGCTGTGGGCGCGGGAAGTTGTGCTGATGGTCGGGAAATCCGAGTTGACCAATCTCCACCTTGGTTTCGAGGAGGAACTCAAGGTGATGCTTGCCGCCAGGCACTCGAATGCTTGCCGCCAGGCTGTCGCCCTGGGTGCGACGCTCGTCGCAAAGCGCATTGTGACGGCATGTGCCGTCGTGCAGGCATTTTTCGGTGGTGGTGGTCGCACTGTGTATTGGACTGTGCCTGGTGACGATACTTGCACGCATGTGCTGGTGGATTTCCTGTGCACGGGGGAAGACGACCGCGACGAGGAAGTTCGCAGTGTTGCTGCCTGGGTGTCAGCCCGGACCCTCACAGCAGCTCACCCGCGGCCGCTACACACACAATCCGTGACGAATAGTACTAGCACGTGTTCGTGGTTCGATTGTGCACACAAAACTCTCACTGCACGTCGTTGAACGCGCACTGATATTCTTCGTATCTCGGTGGCAGGCGAGGAAGAGCGGGCGGTATCTAGTCTCCACCGCCTGGCTGAGCACAGCTGTATCCTCGCGCGCTCTTCTGGATCCAGAAGCACTGGCAATCTTTGGACCATTGCCTTGCGCTCAAGAGACAGTCGAAGGGCTCGATGGATTCGTGTTCGCGGTTGGCGAAGACATCAAAGACGACGCGGACCGTGCATTGGTGGCCTACATGACAAGTCTTGCAGGCGCTCGCATCGTCGCGACACCGGGCGTCTGGGGTGAACCTGGAGCTGCCACTCATATCTTGATCGACGGAAATAATGCTGATGCTGGCCCTGCTTCAGGCCCAGCTGATTTTCCGCGCCTCAGTATTGAATGGCTCGACGCCTGCCTTCGGTCGCTGCCCTGCCGCACACAAGTCCGCAGCTGCAGCTGTAACTGCACTTCTGCTGAATTAGGCCAGATTATATTTGGCTCCAACACATTTTGACTGCGCTTGTGACGGGCTCACTCCGGTGCGCTGCGACTAGCAGGCATGGTCACGCAATTGCAGAAGACAAGCTTCTCCTCCGGGAGCAGCCGAGCGTGTGCTCCGCTTGCCATCCAGGACTGCAGGAGCAATCGATTCGCACTGAAAATGCGACACCTCTATCCCGGAAAAGCATGGTTCTAAGTAAGGCCAGTGGGATTTGCGCAGTCCCAGTTGCAGAGGTAGTCATACCGGACTCGGAGAGCGATGGAAGGGGGGAGGACAGGAATACGTCCCGCGGGGAAAATGTGCGGCTGTCCCGTGCGGATGGAATGCAGTTGGTGGCTGGGTCAATTGGCACTGCAGGAAGCTGTGTGACTGTGGGTGCTCGGAAGCGGGTGCGGGTCTTGGCGAGCGATTCGGAGAGCGATACCCAAGTGGAAGTTGCGGGTTCCCCCGGATCAGTGCGAGTGCGAAATCGCTTTGTGCAGGATGACTCGCTCGACTCTGCAGCTGCGAGCCAGACCGAAGAGCGCGACTCAATTGCCTCAGTGGAAGAAAGTGACTCAGAATTAGATGTTTCATCGGATTCGTCGGATTCCGCCCATGCTTCCTCAACGGATGAAGATCAGTCTGACAGTGAGAGGCACGGTGAGTCACCTCCGTGGTCGGCAAGCAAGCGCCGCACTCCGTCAAAGGGCGGAGGGAGGAATGGTGCGCGGACGCGGGTGTGTGTTCAGCGAGAAGGGGTCGGGGCACGCGATAGCGACGACTCAGACGACGATGAGCCACTCCTCCTCAATATGCCCAGGCCAGTGGCCCCGCGCCCCGAGGCGGCCGCAACCGCTGAATCCGCCGACGCGGACGGGTCCGATCTCGACGTTCCTCTCAACCAGGTGAGTTCGGTCCGATTCTTCTAATACCCTTACTGTGGAAGAGTTGGGCGTCCCACGAGTAAGCGAATGTGTTGCGGACAACGCGCGCGTGCTGATGTGTGTGAATTTTTTTTGGCAGTTGAAACCACTACCGCAAGAGAGTAGGGCGGCAAGACGAGAAAAAAAGAGGCGGCGGCGCGAACAGCGGGAGCGTCGCCGGGCCAAGCTAGAGGCTCGTGGCAGGAAGGGAAAGATTGATGCAAGGCGCGATAAGAAGGAGCGACAAGAGAACATACAAGCAATGCCCAGGAGCGGAATGGTGATCGGCGCGGATGAGGGTGGAGAGTGGAGCTCCGAAGGAGAACTACCGCACACGCGCAAGCAGATCACTGTGAACGCGTCGGGGAAAAGCGATTCCTTCCAAAAGATGCTCGCACGGCTGCGCGAGAATCGTGCTGAGTCCACAAATCTCAAAATCGTCGGCCGTGACGGCATGCTTACTCCCCAAGTGCTTGTGATGCTGTGCGATGCGCTTCAGTTCAACACAGATGTGCGTCGTCTCGACCTCGAAGGAGCCGGCTTCGGCGATGAGGGCTGCCAAGGTTGACCCGTAGAAGAGCCATTGTTGCAGCATGACCGGATTGTGGTGGCTCGCGAGCTAATTGGAGTCGGCGTGATGGCGGCAGTTGTGGGTGAGATGCTGAAGTTGAATGACACACTTCGATTTCTTGACCTGCAAGGCTGCAATATTGGTCAGACTGGGTGTCGTGTGCTGGTGGAGGCGCTTCTCGCCCGGCGCAAGGGTCTACGAGAGCTCTATCTTGGTCGGAATGCAATCACTGACCTGTGCGTGCCAGACTTAGAGCGTCTTTACCTGGTGCGGCCAGCCAAGGTTGTGAGCCTGCAGTATGCGGACAACAAATTGTCGGAAGAAGCGAAGGAGCGTCTAGGCGTTGCCCGCTTCCAGGTTGGGTCTGACGTGGAGGTAGAGTACCGGCTTGAAGAGGGGATTGCTGATTCTACCAACAGCAGGCCAGGTTTGCGCAGCAAAGGTTGGTGCGCCGGAAAGGTGGTGCGACTCGCTGGCTTCATGGCCACTGTAAAACTAGATGATGGGACGATTGATACTGTCAACATTCTCAGCAGAGATATTCGACCGTACGCTCGCTCCAAGATCAGGTTGGCGACGGCGCTTGAGGGTGCTGGAGATGCCGTCAGCTCGAGGCTTCTTGACGTTGCAGAGGAGGTGCTCAGAAGCGACGAGAAGCATGAGGAGCCGAGTCAGTCCGACCAGGATAAAGTTTCGCGCAGACCAGTGCAGGTGAACGCCTCGACAAGCGAGCAGGCTGCACACGACGTCCAGCCTTGGGACCCATCAGCTGCACGCCCTACCCAAGACTCCCGGTCGCGCTCCGTGCCTGCTGCAGACAGGAATGATGCGGAAAACTCGGCTAGGATAGCCCTTCAGCTGAATTGTACAGCTCAGGTCCCTGCTCTACAGACTGTGACAGCTCTTCCTGGTGCCGTTCGAGAGGCTACCATCAAAACGAATGTTCCATTTAACAGAGATGAGCGCATTGTTCCGTTGGGTGCGGTTGCCGCATTACAGACGGTCGCATCCCATCACGGCGAGGGCGCAGCAGGGGATTCCGTCGTCAAAATCATGAATGATCAGTTCGAGCAGGGGGCTAAGGACGCACAAAAATGACAAATCCTTGCAGGCTCATGTAAGGCGGAGTAGAGGAGGTAGGCAGACAGTTGGCTATGGTAGTTGATGTTTGTTGTGCTGGATGAATTCAAAGAATGTACAGAATCGACTCGTGTTATCTTGATGCCGGACTTCACTGATCTGCCACCCGTGACCTCGCGCAGCGCGTCGTTTGCAAGACAGCCTGAGAGAGACGGCATGGAAGAGTTCTGCTGATGGAGAGCTTACGCTCGTGGAAGAGCACCCTGACTCTGACGAAACAGAAACGCAGTACACAGAGTAGATCAGGTGCAAACCTGCAGTAGACTCTCCCAAGGAAATAATATGATGTTGCAGGAAATTGGTGCCAAAGATAACGGTTGGATCGTAGAATCTGCGCGGTCACATACGGGGAGGCTGTCTGAGAAGCATCTAATGTATTAGTGCAACCAAGTCACATAAGCTCCACATTAGATCATGAGAATTCTCTACTTTAGTGGAAGTGGTCCCACGTGCGTCCCTTAAGAGGATGCCTGGCTCTCCATCTTCCTCCGTGGAATCAATACAGGCTACCTGTGATCACCCAGCCTCTTGGCTGTCTCTGAGGTTATTGAGCCCTGCGTTCTCACGCACACTTCGTGTAAATCGTTCTCGTCCGCTAGGATGTCCGACTCACGAGCACCTACAAAGTACACCGGTCAAGACCCAGATCAACTGGAAAGCTTTCTTCGACACTTTGTCAGGTACTTCACTGTTTTGAAAGCGGATTGGATCGTCATATGGGAAGCACTCCCACCTTCTGAAGGATTAAAGGACTCGGATCTGCAAATCTGGACCACCCAGCCTCTTGGCTGTCTCTGACTGTCACGCCGCCCAGCTGGGAGCCGATGCAAGAAGTTCACCAATCAAGTCCTGCATGACTCGTCTGCTACCATTCCAGAACAAGCGTTCAAGCGTGTCTCAGGTTGAAGCAAACGTCACGTAAGACTTGCCATTAGTTTGCTTGACCTCGCTTTCACAATGGGACGCGGGGCGACCTTAACCAGAGGCCATTCTTCCACCAAAAAAAAACTAGTGCTGAAAAAAAGTTGAGATGAGTGATAAAATTTATCACTTCTCTTCTTTGCCCGCAAGAGAAGGGCGGAAGCGCTGTTGCTCGCAAACACACTCTACTTCAGACCAGGGCTGACGCGCGCGTAATCTTCTTTAAAAGGTGAGCTGCGCTCATTTGGGCGCAAGGTGGTGGCTCCCACAATGTTCGGATTGAGGCCTTTGGGTGAGGAACAGGACAAAGCTGAGACGCCATCTCCATGTTGTTTGCTGAGGGTAGCTGGGCAGCAGCGCTCTTTGACTTGACGGCGCGTAGTCCGCCGTGCAAGTGGTTGGGCTCCATTCTCAAGCTGTCTTGTGCTTGCGCAGGGCAAAATCCACTGGCGGCTCGCGCAAAGTGGCTGTTGGACTGCACAGCATTCTCCAAGAATGGAATCGTTCGTAAATGTGCTGAAACAACCCAGCCCTCAGAAAAGCAGAAATAGTATCGAAGAAGCTGATGGAGGTGAAGCCACTTTCGCACGCGTGGTGACAGCGAGCAGAGAGATGGACGTGATGCGCGTCGAGAACATTCTTTCGGACAATGCAGCTGCGTCGCGATTCAAAAGTATGGAACCTCAAATGTGGACGTCTTCTTCAACGATGGACATATGCGACACGTCCTCTTCGTTGTTGGTCCTTAGCGGCTCAGGGGGGTCGCTCCCACGCTCACAAAGCGCTCCTGAGCTTGTGCAAGGACAGCATGCGGAGGCCTTCTCAGGTTTCCGGCCTAATGTGGAAGCTGGCGCTGCAGACAAAGTTCTCGCCCCTCCCGTTCGCTCGGTTCAATTCGCGTTCTTACGCTGCAGACAAAAAAGCTGCAGCTGTGCTGATTTCTTTTTGCACCGTCTGACTGGAAAATCATCTTCTTGTGATGTGCCCCCCTGAATTTTGTCGGTGATGGCTTTGGGGCTCTGTAGGAAAAGGAACCTGCATTTACAATGCCAGCCAAGGTCGCGAAATTTTCGTCTTGCATGGAAGCCGCCGCGCGCGCTGGGACCCGTGCCGAGTGCAAGCAAGGTGCGAACGAAGTATCAAGAAAGTCTCTCGTCTGTCTCATTCTCTTTCCAGTCAAAAAGCGGACTGATGGCGCTATCGTTTCTGCAGGGAGATGGCGGGCGCCTCAGGGTACCAATTTCAAGTAGCCGATCGCCAGAAGCTCTTTCCAGCCGATGGAGGACGAGCCAGACACGAGAGGTGTGGAGTGTGCTCTCCAGGACTCTGCATTGAGACTCCCCATTCGGCCCAGCATCTCTCGGACCTACGTTCCCGAGGCGCTACCACGGCAACCGGTTGCCACTCCCCCGTGCGCTCGTGTGCCCGAAACAATCATGAGTGTAGAGGTCTGCCCCAGTCCACCATGCCCTGCAGCCGGTCTTTCCTCGGTGTTCGATTCAGCATTTCTGGCTGCAGGCAGCAAGACCGAGCTGGGACTCGTTCTGGACGGCACCCTCATATTCTGGTTTCAGCACAGCTCTTGATTCGTCGATGCTGCGATGTAACACTGCTCCAACATTGGCGAATCTGCAGCGTGGACTCGGAGAGGGTCGGGCTGGCTCTCTTTCCTTCTCCGAGGACAAGCAACTCGATAAACCTGCAATACCATCACCGTCATTCTTTCCTTCGACGGACACTACCACGATGGCTGCCGTTTCTCCTGCGCCAGCCACTGGGATTGGGACCGATGCTCATTTGGGAGCGTGCGCGACAAGGCCTTACCAAGTCCCCGCGCCTTCACAGGCCCTTTTAGAAGGATTCCCGTTATTCAATCTTTTTCAGACGCTGGCTCCTCGGCAGCAGCAAGCCAGGTCGAACGATGGGGCAGTATTTCCAAACATTTTGTCAATATTTGCTCCACAGCCAGACGTGCACAAGTCCGCTCAAGGGATTCAGGAGTTGAGGGTCAAGTCTGGAAAGGCTGAAGAAAAAGGGGCATGCAGTGCAGTTCCAGCCAAGATCGCTGTACGCAAAGGATATCAAGACTCAAAACCCCCCAAAAAGGCACGCCGCCTCTTCTCCTAGTAATTGTGGTTCAGTGCTCGTTCTGTGCGATGATATTTTGACCCTTTGCGTCGCACCCAAGGTGCGGGTAATGCCAGCCACAATGCCATCGAGAACCAATCCGGAGGTTCCAGCGCGCAAGGCCGACCTCTTCACGCTGTTTGCATGTGCTGAAAGTGAGCTAGGAGGTCTCCCAGGGCCAACCACCCGAGGCATTCACCCTTCCTGCACGGCTCCTCCAGGCCTCACCAAGAAAGGTGGCTCAAAGATCAGCACGAAAGAAGATGAGAACCTCGTAGAGATACCTCCACAAAAGGAGAGAGGGTTGCTCCCTCGCAGGAATAAAAAAGACAAGGAAAAGGAGGACAGGCCGGAGATCAAAGTACGATGCCCTCCCTCTCGCAGATTCTATCGCAACTTCTAGACAGTGACTCTGCATACCGTTGACAGGTCGAGAAGGAAACTCATGCTCTCAGCGAGTTGGAACACCTTCCGTGGAACGAATTTCAGCGGGTCTTCCGAGGGCTTGGTGTGGCCATGAATACGCTGCTCAACATGTACCGTGCATACAAGCGAGGAACAGCGATCCCTGGCATCGATCGCTTCCCGGGGGTGGACATTGTGGGTGCCGAGGAGGCGATGCGCGCGCAGTGCCGCGAGATGTCCCGCGACCTCTTTCACTTCCTTGGAGAGAGTGGCGAGGTTCCTGAGGCACACGCGATTTCGACCTCTTTCTTCAAGGGTGATTCTTGCTGGGCGGTGCAATGGAACGACTTCCAGCGCATGTTTCGTGGTAAGGGCCTTGAGATGACACGACTTCAAGAGATGTACCGCAACTTCAAGCGCCAGAGCGACAACACCGCAGAGGCACCGTCGACACCCTTACCGGTTTTTCTACATTGGAAATTACCGGAAAAGATTTAGAACATGGATTGCATTCACCGCTGATTCTCTTCCTCACTCAATGAATGAAAGCAGGACCCTCGCAAGGTGGAGGAATGCGCAGTTTTCGACAACAAAAGTGGGCTTCATGAGTCCCCACGGAA
>Ga0115567_10005102_pt1 | contig 12731 bp, 10 predicted proteins | sample COGITO_mtgs_1204_2_FD_88679 | JGI IMG/M metagenome (GOLD analysis project Ga0115567, IMG submission 88679) | Pelagic marine microbial communities from North Sea - COGITO_mtgs_120412 | ecosystem: Environmental > Aquatic > Marine > Epipelagic | place: Germany:Helgoland, sampling site Kabeltonne...
GCCTTCATCATATTTGTCACCTTCTCCGGCTTGTCATGATGAGGCCAATGCCCTGCCCCTGGAATAGTAACCAGCGTCCAGTCCTGATCCAATTCATCCCAGGTATCGTTGAGTGAATCCGCCAACAAGGCTGTATCGTCGAGCCCATGAAACTGTAAGACGGGCATCTTAATTCTATCCAGCTCTACGAACGCCCCCGAGGTATAAGGCTCTCTAGGAAAGTTGGCGCGATAGTAGTTCATCATTGCATCGGCACTGGAATTCTCGAAGGCCTCCAGATAAATTGGATGCAGTGTTGCATCACCTCTGGATAGAGAAGTAGCCAACCTTTGTGCACTGATATTCTCATGAGATGTGGGGCTTTGAAAATTTCGTGCATATTGCGAATTTCGATGCTGCTGATCAAATTTGGCGAGCTCCCGTGCCAGATTTTTTACATGAGGCAAGTTGATAATAATGAGATGTGAAGTTAGATCCGGTCTTGCCGCGGCAAAGCTCCATGCTATTCCTCCACCCCAATCGTGACCGATGATTACGGCACTCTCGTGACCCTCAGCCTCTATGACAGCCGCCACGTCGTTGATCAATAGCTCCATATCATAATTTTCGACACCCACCGGCTGATCGCTCTTGTTGTAACCGCGAGTATCCATTGCCGCTACAGTAAAATCCGAGGCAAGGCCCTCCATCTGATGACGCCAGGAATACCAGAAATCTGGAAAGCCATGGATAAATACGGCCAAGGGGCCGGAGCCAGCCTTGGCATAGTGAATCTTTACACCGTCGCTATCGGCAAATTTATGTTCGACGCTGTCGATAAATTCCGCGGCGACCAGTCCGCTTGCGAAAACCAAACTGCATGCCGCTAAAAGTATTCTGCTTATGTTTTTCATTGAAGGTATATGCTTCCTGGATAGATTAGTTTTACCGCAGTTGCTGCGCAGTGTTAGATTTGATCAGAGTTCTAAATTGGGTACCGAGAATCTCGAGTCTGGGTCCACGGCCTGACGCACAGAGAAGACGTTGCCATCGATATCGTGTGCATAGGCCTGCCAAAATTCTCCGAGCTTGGCAGGCTCGCTGACGAATTCGACCCCAAGTTCCTGCATGCGACTGTACTCAGCCTGGATATCTCCAACCTCAATAGAGAAGGAATACCCAAAATCGGTAAGACCGCGTTTGCCTATATATTCCTCGGTCAGAGGAACCCGATATTCCCACAGCTCGATAGTCTTCGAACGCTTATTCATCCTGAACCAAGAAGCCATCAACGACATCGCAGGTTCATCGGCAATCTCCATCATGCGCGGATGATCGACATAGTCACCCTTTCTATAGGGGGCAAATGCCATTATTTTTTCGTAGAAACCCGTAAGTCTTTCGATGTCGTGGGTAACGAGTGCGACCTGGGTCATCCAGGTGTTATAGCCTTCTTCCTTCCAGGCTGAATCGTAGGCGGAGCCTTCCAGAGGCCCGCCTCTATCTAGCTGCTCCAGCTCAAACATATTGCCTTCGGGGTCATAGGCATAGGCGTAAGTCACGCCATAGCCACCGAGGTCGATGGGCTCGCTGCCTGCGCTGAGAATGTCTGCACCTGCATCGCGAAATTTATAATAGGCTGAGTCATCGGACGGAGACTGAAAACAGGTGTGCGTCATGCCAGGGCCATAGGCCGGCATCTTGCTCGTCTCTTTCATAGCATTGTGAGAAAACTCAGTGAGCTCGAACAACATATTGGGCGCTTCAAGAATAGCCACTTCGTACTCTATGCCCGCATGACCAAACAATTTATCAGCCGCGGGGTTATTGCGAATCGTCTCTCGGCTTACCAGCTTAAAACCACTTACTCCCTGATAGAAGGGCAATACCGTATCCAGGTCTTTGACAGACAAGCCAATGTGATTAATCCCCAGTAAGGTGGTGGGCGAGTCGTAGATGGTAGAGTCTGGATCAATCTCAATAGCCATGCCGTGGGCAGAAAGCAACATCGCCGCGCTAGCTATGAGTGAGTTTCGATACTGAGATAATTGCTTAAGCATGAATAGTTCTCTTCAAATTTATAAAGTTAGCGCTCAAGATAAGCGGTGAGAGCGAGCACACCATAGACCGCCGACTGACCATACTAGTAGAACATTACCGAGAGTTGAAGAAACATTCAGCTGCAAAAAGCAATCAATCTGATTTGATAGCTAGCCAGAATAGACTATTTATACCGCAAGGTGTCACCTGGCTCCAAGACGGAGACTGCGCCCTCTGACGGCATCCATTTTAGTGATGTCCTATTCCTCCGGCAGCGCTGGAAATACCGCGAGCTAATTTACTCAAGGCCTTACCCGCACATATTTCTCAAAGCGCTGGCGACCTACTTGCCCGGCATAGATATTACCTTCGGCATCTGTCGCCAGAAATTCTATGCCACTGCCGTTTTGCACCTCATAGTCGGGTATGAAATCTGTAATCCAACTCGTCTTGGCATCGCCAATGCGAATGCCCCGCTGCCAGCCGGGATTCCATTGGTCTCCCGACATGCCATCGGCGACGTAGATCTTGTCCTGCCCGTCTATCCAGATACCGCTAGGCCTGCCGAACTGTGTCCATATCGAGAGAAGCTCGCCTTCGGAATCGAAGATCTGAATGCGATTATTACCACGGTCGGCCACGAACAGCCTGCCCTGTGAGTCCATCTTCAGGTCATGGGGGTCATTGAACCTGGCAACTTCGCGGCTCAGCGAATCTATGCCGCCACCCAGCTGCAATAATAATTCTCCCTGGGCAGAAAATTTAAGCACGCGATTGTTGCCACCGCGATGTCCATCGGCGATCCATATAGCGCCATCGTCAGCCACCTGCACAGCCGAAGGTCCGTTGAAATGCTTAGCGTCGTCACCGGCAACACCGGCCTCGCCCAAGCGCATCAACACCTCGCCGTCCTGATTGAGCTTCAACACCTGATGCCCCATGCCAAGGGCAAAGCCATCCCTACCCCGGGCATCACCCGCAGGCGCGCCTTCGGTAACCCATATATTGCCCTCGCTGTCGAGATCGAAGCCATGGGGCCAGGCGAACAGCCCGGCTCCAATACTCTTGACGACCCGCCCCTGACTATCCAGCTTGTGAATAGGCGGAAGATTTGAGCCAGCGCACTGATTCGTACTGCAGCGTTCTACGATCCACATATGCTCGCCATCGGGGTCCGGATGCACACCCGTCACAACACCCATTGTTCTTCCATCGGGGAGCTCACCCCAGTGATAGATGACCTGATAGGGATTGCCGGAGACAGCTTGGGCATGGGCATCGCTAGATCCCACGACTACCGATATCAAGCCAAATATGACGAGAAGGCTGGAATAAATACTGGAAAAAAATAAGGTAAGAAAAGGCATGGCGCTCCATAAGCTCCCTGTTGGGCTCCGCAGAATAAAATCAGACGGGGGCGAAGTGTTTTCTTCAATGTAGATCAGAATCGGCAGCAAGTCGATAGCGGTAGCTGCGATTCCATTAGGGAAAAATCGCCCTCAATCTACGAGCGAGGGTTAGCTATAGCGGACCAGAGGGTTCTGGAGTGCTCAATCTTGAGTGTTGAGAACCGACAGACCTCCTGGAGCTTGCCCATGAAAAATAGCACTTCGAATGTGATCGCCGGATCAATCAATTCATCTAAAGGTAATGGCTTGCCTCGCATAAACCAAAACCCTGTAGGAGCCTGCCCCTGCCTCCATGATTAATGGCATTCTGGCCAGAGCGGATTCGAAAGCACACCGATTCACTAAGCAGACATACTTTCTTGCCCATGGCCGGCGGTGTAGACTTATCGCTACCAGTACCTCCTTATAGTAATGCGCAAAATCTGAGGCCAACGAGCTAGAGAAATATGTCGAGCAAAGATTCCATGACAATTGAGGAGGGCCTATCGCTGGCCATGCAACATCAGGCCACGGGCCGTTTTGCCGAGGCCGAACGAATCTACCGGCAGATACTCGAGGTGGAGCCGAATAACCCAGCTGCCCTGCACCTGCTTGGCCTGTTAGCGCATATGTCAGGCCGCAGCGATATTGCTATAGAACTCATTAGCTCAGCAGTGACGAACGCGCCAGATTATTATGGCGCACACTGTAATCTGGGTAATGTGTTTCTTGATCTAGGGCAGTATGACGATGCCATCTTCAGCTACAAGCAGGCTATCGCAGCAAAACCCGACTATGCAGAAGCCTATACCAATCTTGGTATCGCTCTGCACAGGGCAGACAGAACGGACGAAGCAATAGACAGCTATCACAGTTCTCTTGCCATCGATCCTAATCTTTCCAATACGCACTGCAATCTTGGCAACGCCCATCTAAGCAAAAACGGGCTCGACGAAGCCATTGCGAGCTATCGAAAGGCGTTAGACATCAAGCCCGACTTTGCTGAGGTCCATTGCAATCTAGGGTCAGCGCTAAAAAATCAGGGAAATATCGACGAGGCTATACTTTCTTATCGAACCGCAATCGAGATAAAACCAGATTACCCCGATGCTCACAATAATCTGGGCACGGCCTATCAAACACTAGGGCAGCTTGCAGAAGCCGCCGCGTGCTACGGGAAGGCAGTGTCAATTAATCCGAATTATGCGAACGGGCACAGCAATCTGGGAAGCGCGCTATGGGGACTGCGCAGGCTCGAAGAGGCTGCCACTAGCTACCGCGCCGCCTTGGCGATCGAGCCTGAAATGGCAGAAGCTGCGGGCTCTCTTGGTTCCGTACTGCTTGCCATGGGCAAGACTAAAGAAGGTCTTGAAATGGAAGATAAAGGCTTTGGAGTCATTCACTTCGATACGGAAAAGGGCCTAACAATTAATCACGGAAACGCAGAATGAAGCGAATCGAAATAGACAAGCCAGGCGCAGACCCCCACTTCATCGGAAGCTGGACCTTAGAACATCTGGCTCTTTGCGATGAGCTAATTACTTTTTTCGAGACGCAGCAGGGAAATCACACCAAGGGACAGACCGCATCCGGATTAAACACCCAATCCAAAAACTCTACCGACCTTGCTATTCGGCCCAAAGATTTGCAATTACCAGACCATCAGCCGGTTCGAGACTACATAGAAGCACTGTTCGCCTGTCATAAAGACTACTTAGAACAGTGGCCATTCCTGAAAGACATTATCCCTACCGTCGACATCGGCTCATTCAATCTCCAGCGTTATGATCCAGGAGGGCACTTTTCAAAGGTTCACTCGGAACGGACAACGATAGATACCTCACATAGAATATTGGCCTGGATGACTTATCTAAACGACGTAAGCGATGGAGGCTCCACACAATTCGAACATCAAAATCTGGAAATTCAACCGCAGAAAGGAAAGACCCTAATCTGGCCAGCAGAGTGGACACATGCCCATAGAGGGAATGTTGTGAACTCCGGTGTTAAATACGTCATTACAGGCTGGATGCATTTTCCTCCTAACCTCTAATCTATTCTTCGGAGTCGATAATCTCTGCGTCTCAATTACTTCATCGACGCTCATAAAAAAGGCCCTATTTATCAGTAGGGCCTTTTTTTATGATTCCAGAAACTAACTGAGAAACTCTATACGAGAAAGTCTATTCGCTAAACGTTGACTCTATCTCTTGCAACATATCATTAATATAGCCATCCAACTTCTCCTCGTCTTGAGTACGCATATGCACAAACTGGCAGCGCAGGTAAGAGATATTGCTTTCAGCATCGTTCGTCATACCAATGAGCTGTGCTCCAGTTTGCAGAGCTTGCTCATTCGACAGGCTTATCTTACAGGCATCTAAAACCTCAGGATCGCTAAGCTCTTGCCCCAGGTTTTTGTTAACTTTAAATTTAGCACCGGAGGTCGAAATATCGACTACCGTTCCCTCTAGCAGCGCACCATTCACCAGATACAGCACTACAGGCACCTCCGTCACGGCCTCCAAATTAACACGGAGCGTCTTTCGCAGCTGGGTGCAAGCGATCTTATAGGGAAGGCCGAAATGGTGCAGAGATGAACTCTTCGCTAACGGGTCATGGCTAGGCATTTCGTTTACTAGGCTCTGAAATATAATCGACACGCCACCACTTTGCGCTCGAAACATTAGCGGAACGCTAGAGTCTAATTGTGCAATGAGTGGTTCATAGCTAACTGAGAATGTTCCTTCATTCGCGTTGATAGCCAATAGTTCTAGCGTCTGGCTAGTAATACGCTTTTTAACAGTGGTCACGCAGGAGAACGTCCATTTCTGAGAGATCGCCATCTTTAATACCTGGACGACTTCCTTTCTATGGGTGATATCACCGTCTGTGAGATTTACCGCATCCATTCACTTATTCCTTGTTATTAGCTCCAACCAATGCCGCTGAAAAGCAACCTGAAGCCCGAAAGCCTGCCATACTAAGAAAAAATGAGGCAAATGCCAATTCGATCTGTTCGCATATCTGACAATTAGTCAGATCTGCACTAGAATTCGCACATATAAACGGGCAGTTCTTGCTAGGCTACTACGATGGCTATGGTGAGGCGCTAATTTCCTACAATGAAAAAACACAAAGCCTAAGGGCCGGGGTACATTTCCCAATTGCAAACTAAACCCTTCAATAACAATATCGAAGCAAGTCCACGCTCTAGGTACAGATATACCTCACTATGAAATCTATCGCAGTTATAGGTGCAGGATTAGCGGGCAGTATTGTCGCCCATAGCCTGCAGACGTCAGCCAAGGTCACCGTGTTTGAGAAATCTGGCAGGGCCGGCGGGCGCATGTCTACGCGCCGAGTCGAGACATACAGTTTCAATCACGGCGCCCAGTTCTTCACGGCAAGAGACCCTCAATTCAAGGGCTTCCTGAAGCCTTATATTGACCAAGACATCGTTGCGCAGTGGAACCCCCGCATTACTACGCTAGACCCCCTCGACAAGCCTTTCAAGAGAATCTGGTACGAGCCACATTATGTTGGCACACCAGGCATGTCTGCGCTTGCCGGCTCCCTGGCAGAGAATCTCGATGTTCGTTATCGCTGCGAGATAGCGAATCTGAAATCCATTGGCAAAAAATGGCAATTACAGGACACGGAACATAATGACTACGGGGAGTTCGACTGGGTAATCTCCGCTATCCCCTCTGCGCAGGCATTGAATATTCTCGGTTCAAAACTACAACAGCATGCAGAGATCGCCGATGTGGTTTTCTCTCCCTGTTTTAGTCTGATGCTTGGCCTAAAGAACAAGCCCGCTCTAGGTTTCGATGCAGCCGTAGTGAAGAATTCCTCAATTAGCTGGCTGGCCCAGACCCATTCTGAGCAGGCGAATAGTTATGGCCTGGTCATTCACAGCGACAATGCCTGGGCCAAAACGCATATCAATGACGAGAAGGAGCTGCTACAGGAACAACTATTCACTAGCGCACAGCAATTGCTCAATAATTCTCTGCAGGATGTGCAATATGCGGCTCTGCATAGATGGCTCTATGCGAAAGTGGAAACCTCTGCACAAGAGGACTATCTGATTGATAGGGGAAATAGATTGGCGGTCTGCGGAGAATGGTGTCGTGGCAACCGAGTCGAAGACGCCTTTCTAAGCGGATTCAAACTGGCTGAATTTCTCAAGACTCAACTCTAAAGCATCAAGTAAAGTACAATTCTTAACCGAGTTACTGCGGTAATTGCCAGTCGAAGCGATAGGAAACTTCTTCTACGCGCACAGGCTCGCCAACTACAATACGCGGATCAAATCTCAGGCGCTGCGTCGCTCGTATTGCCTCAGCATCGAATACGCCGAGAGGTTCGCTCTGGTCGATAACGATATCGGAAACCGCCCCGCTCTCGTTAACGGTGAACTTGAGCACGACGAAACCCTCTAAGCCTAGCTCCTGCGCAACCTCGGGATAGGCCGGGGTGATGAGCCGCAGCGGCAGCATCTCTCTGAACTGGATGATATCGGCAGGCGCATTCGGACTGGGCGGATCGAGTCCCTCTAATTGATAGCGAAACACATAGCGTATATCTTCAACCAGTTCGCCCCTGATATTTTGGAACGATAGACGTCGCGCCGCATTCGTGGCCGACAATTCGAAATAGCCCTCAGGCTGTTCCTGGATTGTGCGGATACTACTGTTGATCACCTCGCCGTCAGCGTTCACAGAAAAACCGAGCATCACCCAGCCCTCGACGCCAAGGTTTCTAGCCCGCAATGGATACAGTGGCTCCGGCGCTCGTCGCTCGAGCAATCCCCGGGTGAAGTTTGGTGGCGGCGTCACCTCAAAATTAGCAACGACAGAGGATGACTGAGAGATAGAGCCATCTGCGGCGCAGCCTGGCAAACCCAAAAACGAGAGGGCACAGAGAAATGCTCTAGCGCTGCGCGCAGTAGATAGTCTTTTATGTGAAATTATTTTTTTCATAAAATTTACCGTATTATCCGGCGAATACGTGATTCGAGATCACACACTAGAAGGTTGTTTTCATCTCCAATGCCAATTTCATACCACTGCCCGAACAGTATTTCTCGACTTCCTCTAACACACCGTCTGCAGTAGCGCCCACGTAACGTGTACGCGTTCTGCAAAACTCATTCTGATGTATATTGCTCGCCTCGAAACGAAACGTATAGCTCCTAAACGCCTGTTTCTCGATAAAGGCCGAGATTTCGGGCTGAAAGAAGCGCTCTTCCGTATCGAAGACATCGACTTGTTTCCTGCCGCTTCCGCCGTTTGAGTTCATCTCATAGCGAAAACCATAACTCATACCAAGGCTGGTAATATCATGCCGAAAACTCGATCTGGCGGTCCAACGACCGTTGTTGCGCATCCTGCGCTTAACCTTAAGAAAAGGGTCTAACACTTCCGAGTCGCGCAGGCTTAGCCCGGTAGTTAGGAGCGCATTAGGCAGCCCCAGGAAACTGAGCCTGGCACTAAGGTCCAGATTCACACCGTAGCGTTTGCCATCTCCGATGTTGCCGCGCGCCGACTGCAAGTTATCTGGACTTGTAGAGACATCGATGCGATCAATCACGTCTGTTATATCTCGGTAGTAGAACTGCGAATTAAGTACGCCTATATCGTTGGGCAGACGCAGCTCGAAGTTTAGTTCATAGCGCCACGACTGTTCCTGAGCAATGCCCGGGTTGCCGGCCTGCGTGTTCTGATCCACATCGGAGCCATCGACGGTCGCGCTGAAATCAGAAAAGCTCAGCTGCGAGACCTGCTTCTCGATACCCGCACGCAACTGCAGAGTTGGGGTAATATCGAAGCGGTAGTCAATCTTCGGTCGCAAGAATGCAAAATCGCGCTTATTGCTGACATCGCCTGTCTGTTCAATAGTGGAGGACTCATACACCAAGGAACTTTCTAGCGACATTCTTGGGTTCAACTGCCAATTGTGCGCAGCGAATAACTCCGAGCGCAGCTCCTCAACCGTGGATTTGCTATTGGAAATTGAAACAGGCACTAGGCCACCGACGTCTGGCGAGCGCTCTCCATCGATATCCAGACCCAGTCGTAAATCGCCATCACGAATTGTCTGCGACGCTTCGATACCGAGCTCTAATCCCTGTGCCTGATTTATATTGAAGGTGTAGGAAGTCCGTGCGATACGTTCACGGTCTCTACTCATGTTGGACAAAAATAGAATCTTATTCTCGGCATTTTCAGTCACGCTATAGCGTTCCTGCCCAAACAACTGATCGCGGTCATTCACGATAAACAGAAAACGGTATTTGCCGCCATTGCCTAGAGAGTATTCGTAGTCGCCCCCTATCTCCCAGTTATCTCTACTGCTGGGATTTTCCTCACGCTCAAACCTCGCCGTATCGGATACGACGTTATAAATCGTACGATTAATGTCAACTGGGGGCGACCGCGTCTCAAGCAGAGCGTTTAGCTGAATCACACTGTTCTCGAAGGTATAACCCAGATTCATACTGGCCTGATAGGAAGTCTGGTCACGCACCCAGTCTTCTCGTCTAGCCTCGACCAGAGTCCCGCCCGCGTCGAAGCCAAACTCTCGATTAATCCTTCCGTTGTAGCCAGATTCCGCTTGGGCGGCGAACAGATAGTTGAAGTCGCCTGCCTGACCGCTGTAGGAGATCTGCCCGCCCGGATCCAAAGTTCCATCACGCCAGTAATCCACATTAAGCTCTATCGAGGTGCTAGAGCGTGAAGGCAAATCCAGGAGTACGACGTTTACAATCTGCCCAGCACCACGCACATCTAGCTCTTCTGAGGTGCCACGTATAATTTCAATATAATCCACCTGGTCGGCAGATATGCGACTGAGCAGGCTCTCGCCGGTATTACCCTTGCCGGTAGTGCGCTGCCCATTGATGAGTATCTCTCCCCCACCCGAGCCGAGCCCGCGGCCGCCACCGCCACCGCCGCGCATTGCGAGGCCGATACCGGGTATACGGCTAATCATGTCGTTAGCAGATACCGGCAGGAAGTCTGCAAAATAGGCAGCGGGATAGACTATGGTTGAGTCATCGGTGGGATTTTCGATCAGGTCATTCTGCGCAGTCGCCGATGAGGCAAAGGCTATTAAGAGAGCGACTGCAGGAGCGAATAGAAAGTGGGATTTTAAGTTAGGCATTGTCATATCTAATCGGCCACATTCTACAGACTAGACAGTATTTAATCTGTGACTAAATGCAGCAAAGTGCTACAGGGCCGATAAACATGCGTATTTGAAAAGGTGATGCAGCAAACTGAGGCCAATCCCTAGCCTCAGTTTGATAAAGCGTTATCTAGTTATTTGTTCCTGATTGCTGTTCTTCCATCTCCAGGCGACGTGCCCCGGCGAGAATACCAGGCATCGCATAATTGCCCTCATGGCAGGCATATTCATACAGGCCATCGTCTGTTGCGTAAAAGCTTAGTTCTGCAGTCCAGGGCTGGCTGTAAATGTTGCTATCTTCAACCGTGAATTGATAGAAGATTTCATTCTCAGAATAGCGGCTGAAGCGCTCTATAACATGCCCTTCCTTGGTTATTGGAATCGAGCTCTGGCTCAATTGCAGCGGATTGATGTTTACCGTCTCGACCACCAGCTGGCCATCCTCATACCAGCCAACCGAGTCGCCGAACCATTGCTCAAGAATCAGCGGTCTTCTATTTGCCCGAGCTTCCTCTGCGGTATCGAAGATTGGAATGATGCGCGCATCATGCACCATCTCTACGAGAATCATTGCGTAGTCTTCGGTCTGTACGAATTGGTAAGTATTATTGTACAGGGCGGCCATCATGCCCGGCCCTGCCTTATTGCCGAAACCCAACAGGCAGCGCTCTGCATTCGGAATCGCTTCCGGCCCGCGAGCATCACCAAAGCCGGTTGCATAGCGAGAGCCAAAGTTGCGACGCTCGAAATCGTAGTTTGGCGTCTCGAGACGGGGAACGCGGCCAGTCGCCGGCTCGACTACATAAGAGCTGCGATATTCGCCCTTAACCAGGGCGAGGTTTGAGCCAGGGTCTACCCAGAAATTGTTATAGGCACGAGTGCCGAAGTCATCGCCAGCAGCTGCGGGCGTATCATTGACGCCGTCCCCTTCATCCAATCCACCCTGCAGGCCCGCGATCGGCGTGTTGGCGGCGATTATTTGCGCCTGCTCGGCAGACACAATTAGCGAATCCACACCACTGGGGCGAGTTAGTTTGGTTAGCGAGGCGTTGGTCCAGATACCCTGAAGATCAGGCCTTTCGGCATCTTGTGCCAGCGCTGGCATCGAGACCAGCAGAGCGATCAGCAAATAAGACCCATATTGCGCGGTTTTCTTGAGCAAGACTGTCATTTTTTGGCTCCTTTATTCTTGTCTTGGCAGTTTAGCGCAATTTACCGTTTTTAGCTTCTGCCTGTATTCCTCAGGCAGAGGTACTGAATTGCGCACTATTCGGTGACCTGGAAGGGTCGAATTCCTTGTTCTCGGCAACTTCTCTCAAGCGCTATGCCAATTGCTCCCTGCACGGTTACCACTGTGCCCGCTGCCGAAGAGGCCATTTATTTGTTTCCCTTGTTGCTATGTCTTCTTACTACCTGCTCTTACTACCTGTTATGGCCCACCTCGATGAGAAAATCACTGTGTTGCTTGCCAGAGCAGAGCCTACAGCAAGACTCCAATTCTCTTTTTCTAGACAATAAAAAGGCCGGCCATGCTCACTCTACAGTGAGCATGGCCGGCCGGGTTTCTATCTTCCCTTACAGGCTATCCGCTATGCCTTCCAGGGTTTCCGCAAGAGCGGCATAACGAGTACCCGACATGCCGGTATAGCCATCCGCCGCATCGGAGAAATCATCGGCTAAATTGTTCAGGTCGCGCGTCGTGCTGCGACGACTGCCATTACCACCATCGAGTAATGCCTCGGCACGGTCTAGCGCATCAACCAGTTCAGCGGCCTGCGCCGAATCTATAGTGTTCTCTCTGAGCAACTGGTCGAGATAGGCCCGTGCCACAACAGGCACCCTAGGCCACTCGACGATCTGCTGCGTCTGTGCATTAACGATGCCGTTTAGTTCGGGCAGCGAAGCCGCCGCGATCTCATTGGCGCTTAGATAATCGCTTGGCTGCAACGCTAACACATCGAGTCCACGAGAAATTTCAGTACCGTAGATGTGGCCGTTATACCAGTACGTAGACCAGTAGCCTCCGGTAATTAACTCCTCGGCATCGATAGGGCCACGATCGAAGAAGGCGATCTCAGTAGGGTTCATTGAATCGGTGAAATCCACAACCGAGACGCCACCCTGGTACCA
>Ga0115567_10005104_pt1 | contig 12727 bp, 13 predicted proteins | sample COGITO_mtgs_1204_2_FD_88679 | JGI IMG/M metagenome (GOLD analysis project Ga0115567, IMG submission 88679) | Pelagic marine microbial communities from North Sea - COGITO_mtgs_120412 | ecosystem: Environmental > Aquatic > Marine > Epipelagic | place: Germany:Helgoland, sampling site Kabeltonne...
CTTATTATGCTCGGTTACAAAATGTACAAACGCATCCGAGAAAAATAATCCATAGCCGAATTGTTGCTTTCTACTTGAGAGTGGTGCAATATTTGCTATCTTTCCTCAAAATAAACACGCTTGGCATTTTATAGAAGCTCCTTACGTAATCGTATTTTTCTTTCCATGATACTTTTGGTATTATTGGCTTCTATATTAATTGCTGCCGTTACTGTGTATCAATATCGAGAAGAAGCGCAGGATTATCACCGCGAACGTCTAGAAAGAAAAGAGGCAAATATTAGAGAAAATATTGCTTTTGTCATCGAGAGTACTTCATTTAACGTAGAAACCGATAAAATCCCGCTTATCTTTAAAGAGAAGATTTATGAAATAAAAGCCATTCACAATCTTGAATTATATTTTTATGACCTAAAAGGTAATCTTCTTAAGTCCTCAAAGGCATCTTTCATTAAAGACAGTTCAAAACAGCAAATACCGAAGTATGTTATGGATACACTTCAAAATTCGGCAGACAAACATTTTGTCGAGGAATTTGAAGAAAACGGACAAAAATATCAATCTTCCTATACCTATATCACAGATAGTTATTTTAAGCCTTTGGCCATTCTCAACCTTCCTTACATTGAAGACGATGGTTTCATAAACAAGGAGCTTAGAGAAAGTCTTACGCGGCTAGGTGTTGCCTATTTCTTTATGTTGCTTATAGCGATCGCATTGGCATATTTTCTATCTAATTATATCACGCGATCTCTAAATGCTGTGAGCGAGAAAATAACGGGAACCCGTCTCGATAAACGCAACAAAAAAATCCATGTTTCTAATACACCGCACGAGATTACCACTTTGGTAAATGCATACAACGGCATGATCGATGAATTAGAAAATAGCGCTGCACAACTGGCAGCCAATGAGCGGGAAGCAGCATGGCGTGAAATGGCGAAACAAGTGGCTCACGAGATTAAAAACCCGTTAACTCCCATGCGTTTAACGGTACAAAGTTTTGAAAGAAAGTTTGATCCTCAAGATCCAAAGATCGATAAAAAATTAAAAGAATACAGTAATACGCTCATTCAGCAAATAGACACGATGAGCTCCATCGCTTCTGCCTTTTCTAATTATGCAAAAATGCCAGCGCAACAGGATGAAACGCTGAACGTGGTTAAGATCACAAAATTAGCGCTCGATATTTTTAATGAAGAATATATCTATTTCTTTTCGGAAGAAAAAGAGGTCACCATAAAATTTGATCGTACTCAACTTATCCGGGTAATTACGAATCTTGTTAAAAACAGTATCCAAGCCATCGACCAAAAACAACCTGCAGAGCCCCGTATCGAAGTACACGTTGCTGCAAAAGGCACGCTGGTTGCCATTACGGTAGAAGATAATGGAATTGGCGTGGCGCAAGAAAATAAAGAATTAATTTTTGAACCAAAATTTACTACAAAAAATAGCGGGATGGGGCTTGGTCTTGCCATGGTTAAGAATATTGTTGAAACCTATAATGGAACTATTTCATTTACTTCGGAAATTGGAGAGAACACTATTTTTAGAATAGAATTTCCCGAACAAGTTTAGTTATTTGCTTACTTTTATAAGATAAAATTTTTCGGATGTATTTTTGTTCCGAAGAAAACTTCAATCTAAAAAAATAACATGAGTTACAGCAATATCCTTTCAGAAACACAAGGTAGTATCACAACCATTACCATTAATCGGCCTAAAAAACTGAATGCACTCAATATAGCCACCATTGACGAATTACATGACGCTTTTACCGATGCCGATGATAACGCAGACGTTAAGGTGATTATCATTACTGGAAGTGGAGAAAAAGCATTTGTTGCAGGAGCTGATATTAGTGAATTTTCAGATTTTTCGGTTTCTGAAGGATCCGATTTATCTGCAAAAGGACAAGCGAAATTATTTGATTTTGTTGCTAATTTATCAACGCCCGTGATTGCCGCAGTAAATGGTTTTGCGCTTGGCGGCGGATTAGAATTGGCGATGGCGGCTCACTTTCGCATTGCTAGCGACAATGCAAAAATGGGCCTTCCCGAAGTTTCTCTTGGCGTAATTCCTGGCTACGGAGGCACACAACGCTTGCCTCAACTAGTAGGTAAAGGCCGCGCGATGGAGATGATCATGACTGCGGGAATGATAGATGCAAATCAGGCACTACAATATGGCTTGGTAAACCACGTCACCACTCCAGAAGAACTTATAGAATTTACAGAGAAAATCGCAACTAAAATCATGCGTAATTCATCGGTTGCCATCGCAGCCGCTATCGTTGCTATTAATGCAGGTTATGAAGATGGCGAAAATGGGTATGAGGTAGAAATTGCACAATTTGGTGAATGTTTTGACACCGAAGATTTTAAGGAAGGCACCCAAGCATTTTTACAGAAAAGGAAAGCCGAATTTCCAGGAAAATAACCCATAAAAGAACCTGTGAAAAAATTTACGTTTCCTACTAGCAGAGTTTTTGCATTTAACGATGCTGTATTTTCTATTGCCATTACCTTGTTGGTTCTCGACATAAAAGTACCTTCAAAAAATCTTATAGCGCAAGAAGGATTTTGGGAGGCGATGCAAAATTTAATTCCAAATTTTATAGGCTTTGTAGTTAGTTTTTTGGTCATTGCTCTTTATTGGAAATTTTACCTCCTCTTTTCCCGATATATTGATGTTTTTGATAAAAAACTTATCTGGCACAACATCTTTTTACTCCTTTTTGTTGCCTTACTTCCTTTCTCTACGAGCCTCTTTGTAAGCAGTCCTTTGACCGATGGGCCCTTCACTTTCTATTGTATCAATCTTATCCTATTGAGCTTTTTTAATTTATTAATGCTCAAAGTAGTGTTGCGTCGGGCACGGTTAAAACTGGACAAAATTACATCGCAATGGCTACAGTTTAGAGCTATAAATACGCTCATGGTTTGGATCATTGCTCTCATACTTGCATATGTCCTACCACAATATGCACGGATATCTTTTATTCTCATCTTCGTTTTTCAGCTCATCGGAAAATTTTATTTTAAGAGAAAAGCTAAAAAAGTATAAAATAGGATTAATTCCATTTTAATTTGGAATATTTCCAATATAATGAGTAACTTTGAATCTATAGCAAGGTTATGATGGATTCTTCAGAAAACAAGCATATTAAAGGTCGCGGAGCGCAACAGCGGATTCACAATCGGTTTTTTGAACTCAGCCATGAGCAACGAGATGATTTTTTAAATTACTGCGAATCCGAAGGCGAACTAGCTGATAAAAACTTGACCAAGTACCTTGATGTTTTCCCTAAGACATTGGTGAACAAAGTAAACAGCCCGGATGTAGGGATGGGTTTTTCTGCAAATCCGTATCAAGGCTGTGAACATGGTTGTGTGTATTGCTACGCTCGAAACAGTCATGAATACTGGGGGTATGGCGCAGGACTGGATTTTGAACGGAATATCCTCATAAAAAAAACGGCACCACAACTTCTCGAAACAAAACTGAAAAGTAAATCTTGGCAAGGAGATACCATCGTTTTTAGCGGCAACACAGATTGCTATCAACCTATTGAGCGAAAATTAGAAATCACACGCCAATGCCTCGAAGTAATGCTACAATGGAAAAATCCAACGGGAATCATTACAAAAAACAGCCTGGTGCTTCGGGATCTGGACATTTTAAAGGAAATGGCAAAACTGAACATTATTTCAGTAAATATTTCAATTACATCACTGCTGGAAAGCACGAGGCGATTGTTGGAGCCAAGAACAGCAAGTATCAAACAACGATTAAAAACAGTGCAAATACTTTCGGAAAATAACATTCCCGTACGAGTCATGATGGCGCCTATCATCCCTTCGTTGAACAGTCATGAGATACTTCCGCTGGTTAAAAAAGTAGCAGAGCTCGGAGCACTTGATGTAAGTCACACTGTAGTTAGATTAAACGGCCAAATCGCCAAAATATTTACCGATTGGGCGCATAAAACAATCCCCGATAAAGCAAATAGAATCCTCAATCAAATTGCTGAATGCCATGGTGGCAACCTTAATGACAGTACTTGGGGAAGACGCATGCGAGGAGAGGGCACTATTGCAACTCAAATTAATGATACCATGAAGCTAGCTAAGCATAAATTTCTAAATAACAGTGGAATGCCTGCCTTAGACAGATCACATTATTTGAATCTTAAAAATCCGCAGACACGATTGTTTTAGTATTATCTTTGAAATGTGTTACATAAAACTCCTTTTTGCTACCTATGGGTATGAAGATTTCTACACTACTATTTTTATTTTTTATAACTAGCGCAACAGTATTTTCACAATCTGTAGAGGAAATAGCCGAGCTTTCTTTTGATGAAATTAGAGAATTGATCGTTGAAGATCCTTCAGATGACAATAAAGTACTTGCTGCTTCTAACGCCTATATTTTAAAGGCACAGTTACTTGATGACAAAAGCAACGAGTGGTTGGGCATGGAAGCAATTCTACTTCATTATTATGAACAACGTCGCACTGCTGAAGCATACGAGGCTTTTTTAGAATTAGTAGCCTTTGCACAAAAAAACAAGCTTCCCTCAAAAATAACACGTGCATATCTCAACGGAGGTGACATACAAATGCAAGTGCCCAACATTAAAAAAGCGTTGGAGTATTATAACGAAGCATTAAAGTATGCAAAAGAAAATAGCGATGTTATAGATGAACAGGTAGCTCTTAATAGAATTGCAGACCTACACACCTTAGTAGATGATTATGAGAATGCCCTTCTTGTAAAAAAACAATCGATTGCCATATTTGAAGAAATTCCTACAGATTCAACATTTACAGAAGAAACAAAGAATATTTCTTTGGCCTATTTACATTATTCTGTTACAAATCTTTATCGAAAATTGAATAAAATAGATTCGGCCACTATTTATTTGGAAAAGATAAGACAGTTCACTAAAGATCTCGACAGTTGTTTTAAGCGTGAATATTTTTATGAAAAAGGGGAAATTGCTATCGTAGAAAAGAGGTATGAAGATGCTAAAAACGACTTCTCTTCTGCCTATGAGTTGTGCCCAACAACAGCTGGAGAATTGGCTGCCATGAGGAAAGCATACCGTTTTGGTCGTATTGCGATCAAGCAAGAAAGCTATGATGAAGCGCAACGCGTTTTAGCCCAAGGATTAAGGGATTATGAGGTTTCTGCAGAAGAAGAAGCGTATATGCGGGATTATTATAAGCTACTCGCTGAAGCTAATAAGCAGACCGGCAATTTTGAACAGGCAAGCTATTACTTTGAGAAATATTTAAACACCAAATCCGAATACGCAAAGATTGAACAAGATCTAACTGCTGCCGAAAAGCAAAAAGAGCTTCAGAAATTTCAAAAAGACATCGCGGTTTTAAAAGCTGAAAAAGAACAAAAGCAATCGTATTTAAACTATCTCTTATTGGCTGGCTTGGTTCTTATATTACTACTTCTATTTTTACTATTGAAGTTTTATCAAAACAAGAAAAAAAATGAAGCTAGGTTTAACGCTTTACTTGAAAAAATTAAAGCTGCTGAATGCCCAGAACAGATTATTGATTCTAAAGATGCCGTACTCGATGAGACAAATACCACAGATGTTCCAGAAGAAACAAAACAACAAATTCTCGAGGGTTTAAAAAAACTGGAAGCCAAAGAGTACTTTTTACAACAAGAATGTAACTCTTATAACGTTGCCAAAAAAATTAATACGAATACTTCCTATCTGTCAAAAGTGATCAACTCACACTACGGTAAAAACTTTAATACCTACATTAATGATCTACGTATTAATTATGCGATTGTTCGGTTAAAAAATGATGTGATTTTTAGATCCTATTCCATACAATCTATTGCCGAAGAATTAGGCTATAAGACAGCCGATTCGTTTACCAAATACTTTAAAAAAGACACAGGTCTTAACCCGTCTTTCTACATTAAAGAAATTAAAAACATTGCGTAAAGAGGCCGCTTCTACCCTAAATTTATAAAAATAGGGTTGCCCTATTTTAAACGTAATTAAACTTTGATAAAATCCTAAAAACTCTTTGTTAATGGCTCGTTACAAGCTTTTTTAACCACCCTAATTTTCTAAAACTGGGGTGGCATCTCTTTTTTAAAATGAATTAGTGTTGCACATTTGGTTTATCAAATAATCACAACCCCGAAATAAGCGGGCATGAAACCAAACAACATGGAAAAACAAAAAAACAAAAAAAAGAAAGCAATTCGGTTAGCCGTGGTCATGCTTCTTGCTGGAGGCATAGGGATTTCATTTGGATACTCTGTAGGGAAGTATTTTAAATCAACGAGCAGAACGCTAAACCAGATTGAGATGGTATTAAAAGAAAATTGCAATTGTGACAGCGTAACCTTTGAGTTTTCGGCGATGGGGCTTCAGTTCAGTAAAGAAGATGGTGTTAACAATAAGACAGTGGCATTCACTCTTGAAGGGAACAAGACTGCAGACGAAAAGCAAGAAGCGATAAGATTGAATACCATACTAGCAGATACCGTTAAAAATTACGCAGCTATCGACCTGATTACCCTTCATTTTGATACCGAAACTATTAAAATAAAAAATGGGGTTGTTCAATAAAACTCCTCTTTTTCAATACAGAACAGTTGCTTTAATTTAAAACCAAAATTATGAACACATCAAAGAAAAAGAAGATCGTGGAAGCAGCAATAGGATGCAGTATTTGTTTCTATTTTATAGTTGCCTATTACATTCACGTAACCTTTCATTAAAATTTTTACAACAAAAAAAGATGAAAAATAAAACAAATACCAAAATTCAATTGATCAGATTAGGTATTGGCTTTGTAGCCGGAATAACCATTTATATAGCAATCGCACTCATTTTTTAAAAAACAAACATCATGATAAAAATAATAGAAATAGTAACCGTTATTGTATTGTCAGTATTAAGCTGGATATATTAACACTTAATTTTTTAACCCTTATAGCCATTCACTTTTCAACTAAAGTGGATGGTTTTATTTTTCACCGTCCCACTCCGCATAGAATTGGCCAAGAAATTCTTCCATAAATTTATGTCTCGCTGTGGCAATTCGCTTTCCAGTTTCTGTGTTCATCCTCTCTTTTAAAAGCAAGAGCTTCTCGTAAAAATGATTGATGGTGGGCGCTGTAGTTTTTTTATATTCCGAAGGGGACATTCCCAATTTTGGTTGTATCTCAGGATCATATATCTTCCGGTTTTTAAATCCGCCGTAATTAAACGTCCTTGCAATCCCTATCGCCCCCAAGGCATCTAATCGATCGGCATCTTGTACTACTTCTAATTCTTTTGAATGAAATGACTGTGAAACATTTCCACCTTTAAAAGATACATTTTCTATGATTTTTACAACATGTTCAATAAGCTCATCATCAACACCTTCTCGTGACAAAAATAAACGTGCCTTTTGCGGTCCTACCGTATCATCACCGCCATGAAATTTGCTGTCTGCAATGTCATGCAAAAGTGCCGCTAGAATAACGACCGTTGTATCTACCTTTTCAGTTTTTGAAATGAGCAATGCGTTTTTATAGACTCGCTCTATATGAAACCAATCGTGGCCCCCTTCTGCGTCTTTTAGTTCTTTTTTTACAAAATCGATGGTGTTTTCCAATAGCCCTGAAATCATAATCCTAGTCGTTTTTAATTTCAGAAACTACAGTAGCCTCAACTTTTTTCAATAACTCCTCAATCTCAAAATCTGAAATTTTAAGCGGAGGGTGCACCTTAATTTTAAAATGAGTTCCCAACGGCATTGGGAACATACCATAACGCTGAAGTTTCCAAGAGTTACTCATGCTTACGGGAAGCACGTACGCATCTGGTGCGTTTTCAATAAGTGTTAATAACCCTTTTCTTTTAAACGGTTTTGGACGTCCATCACGGCTTCGGGTACCTTCAGAAAAAATAACCACACTTCTGTTGTTATCAGAAATATAGTGAGCAATATCTTTAATCTGTTGTGTGGCCTGTTCAGGATTTTTTCGGTCAATTAAAACCGAACCTCCTTTTCTTAGGTTATATGAAATGGAAGGGATTCCTTTTCCCAATTCAATTTTAGAAATAAATTTTACGTGTAATCTCCTTAAAAACCAAATGAGCGGCGGAATGTCCCACATGCTTTGATGGTTTGAGGCAATTATGACAGGTTTATTTATCGGTAAATCTTTGGGCATATCGATCGTGTAGCGGGTTCCCAATACGTGAAGATTTTTTACTATGCACCAATTAAAATAGTCTACACTCTTTTTATGTGCCTGATAACCAAACACATTTAGCATTAATCGTTGCACAACTTCAAAAACGACAAGCTCTATTCCAAAGAATAAATAAAAAACTACAGTTAATGGATAACTAGCTATTTTAGAAAGAGTTTTCATGGTATTCAAAAATAGAAAAAACCGTTTTCAAAATTCTGAAAACGGTTTAGATAATTTATGAGTTCTAATTCCTTCCCTCTGGGAAGTATCTAGGAGGGTTCTAACAATGCTCGTTAAAAGCTCCTTTTAGGTTTTCTGCAATCATATCTGCTGGACGTCCTTCAATATGGTGACGCTCTAGCATATGTACCAATTCACCATCCTTGAATAACGCCATAGAAGGCGAACTTGGAGGGAAAGGTACCATTTGTGCTCTGGCAGCATCTACTGCTTCTCTGTCTACACCGGCAAATACCGTAACAAGATTGTCGGGTGTTTTAGCATTTTGTAATGCCATTCTAGCACCTGGACGTGCATTTGCTGCGGCACAACCACAAACCGAATTTACAACCACTAAAGTTGTTCCTTTTTTGGCCATAGCATTTGCTACATCTTGTTCTGTATATAATTCTGAAAATCCGATGCTCGTAAGATCTTCACGCATTGGTTTTACTAATTCTGCTGGATACATAGTATAAAATTTTAATTCATTAAATAATCACTGCAAAGATAGTCAATTTGTAGGCCAATAACTTACACCGCATGTTAATGAAATTCCAAAAACACAAAGATCAAATTCAACACTTTCTGGCTTTTTTTGAAAACATCAATTTCGAATACTCTTTATCCGCTTTATGTATATTTGCAAAAAATAAATAGTTTAAAGAATTCTGAATGATTCGTTGGTTAGGTGCATTTATAGGGTATGTGGTTTATAGGTTTCCTGGAGCTTTAATTGGCTTTGTTGTAGGTAGCTTGATCGATAGTATGATGGGTAAAAAAAGAGGTGGTTTTCAACAAGTGTTTCAACAGCAGCAAAGAGGCGGCAATGTTACACCAGCCGATTTTGAACTCAATTTATTATCACTGGCTTCTTTGGTCATTAAAGCAGACGGAGAAGTAAGTCAGCGCGAGCTGGATTATGTGCGTCAATACTTTGTACAGGCATATGGTAAAGAGCGTGCTAATGCCACTTTTAGAACGTTTAATGAGGTTATTAAAAACCGCGAAGTGTCTGCTCAAAACATTTGTGCTTTGCTGCGGCAGCGTACAAGATATGAATCGAGACTTCAGCTTTTACACTTTTTATTTAGTATCGCCAATGCAGATGGGCACGTAAGCGAGCCAGAAGTAAAAGAAATCAACAGGATTTCGGGTTATCTTGGAGTACAATACCGGGATTTTGAGAGCATCAAGGCGATGTTCTTTAAAAACCCAGACAGTGCCTATAAGATTCTAGAAATTGATAGGTCTGCAACAACCGCTGAAATTAAAAAAGCTTATCGCGAAATGGCAAAAAAATACCATCCAGACAAACTACAACATATGGATGAAGCCTATCAAAAAGGCGCTCAAGAAAAATTTACCAAAGTACAAGAAGCTTACGAACAGCTGCAAAAAGAACGAGGTTTTTAATTTTTCTTATAAATTTATGATGACATTATATTTTGGTTACGATGGGACTATAAACCATTAAACTAAACCAAAATGAAACATCTATTAAAATTTTCTGTGCTATTAATTGCCCTTTCCGTTTTTGTGGGTTGTAACAAAGATGATGACTCCTCCAATGAAGACGACGACGAAGATATTGCTCAATTGGTTGAAAACTTTGTGACTCCAGAACTTTTACAATCATTAACAGATCTGGGCTATGATTTTAATGACGGTCAGGACACCCCAGATATTGCTGGCACCTTTTTATTTTCAACCACGGTGCTGTCTGCGACAAATATCGAAAGTGATTTCGCGCCAGGATCTCTGTTTAATGATGTTACAATGGCAATAAGTAATTTAAATCCCGAAGCCCGCACATTTGACTTTATATTGACAGAAAATAATTCAATTTCTGGAGAAACGCAGGCCTCCTTTTATTCCGGGAATGGTAATGAATTTTCTGCCTATGTTAGAAGCAGAGCAGATATTGGTAACGCCCGCCCTATAATTCTATATGCAATTTCTGGTACCATAGCCGAAGGTGGTATCACAAACGCACAATATTCTTTATTAATGCTTGATGATGATGGTGATCCAGATGATATTTTAATAGAAAACAGTGAGGGCCGACTCTTTGTAGATAAAGACGGAACCGCAGCTAGACAGTAAAGTAGTTTTTTATTTTTCTGAAATCTCAACGTATTGAGGAGTGCGTTGGGATTTTTTACTAGAAGTTGTTATTTTTAGTTTAAACTAAATATTATATTTTGTAAGACTATTAAATAAATTTACCTTTGCCGTATGTTTTCATTAGCCGAAGAGAATTATCTAAAGACTATTTACCACCTTGAAGCCAAGACAAAAGGAGAGGTAAGCACAAATGCCATTGCAGACCGTATGGAGATGAAACCATCTTCGGTCACAGACATGGTACAGAAACTCGCCGAAAAAGAGGTCGTCGCGTATAAAAAGTATAAAGGAGCCAAGCTTACCGAAAAAGGGAAGAAAATAGCAGCTAACGTCATTCGTAAGCATCGCTTATGGGAAGTCTTTCTAGTCGAAAAACTTAATTTTCACTGGGATGAAGTGCATGATATCGCCGAGCAGCTAGAGCATATTCAATCTGATGCGCTCATTAACCGCCTCGATAAATTTTTAGGCAGTCCCGATTTTGATCCGCACGGGGATCCTATTCCCGATAAAAACGGTAACATGAAGAAAACGGAAAAGAAGCTCCTTTCAGAACTTGATAAAAAACAACGAGGGGTATGTGTTGGCGTTAAAGAATCGAGCCCTGAATATCTTCAATATTTAGACAAAAAAAATATCAGCATTGGAACAAAAATTCATGTGCTGGGTAAAGAATTTTTTGATGGTTCCATGGTTATACAAGTAGGGCGTGATCAATTTTTTATTTCAAAAAAGATCGCTGAAAATTTATATGTACAAACTAATTAGAATGAAAAAGATAGCTTACTTATTTATTATTCTCACCTTGACCCTTTTGGGCTGTAAAGAAAAAACGAAAGAAACAGGGAATCTCACTGTGGTCACCACGACCACCATGCTTACCGATCTGGTTGAGAACATAGGCGGTGAGCACATCACGGTAAACGGTCTCATGGGCGCGGGCGTAGATCCGCACTTGTACAAAGCCAGTGAAGGGGATGTTTCTAAACTATACAATGCCGACATTATATTTTATGGTGGGCTGCATCTTGAGGGTAAACTAGTGGAAATCTTTGAAAAAATGAAAGAGCGTAAAACCACCGTCGGCCTTGGAGATCTACTACCGAAAAAGGAATTGATTGGCTCAGAATATTTTGCCTCAAATTATGATCCTCATGTATGGTTCAACATCCAATTTTTTAAGCAATTTTCAGATACCGTGACTCAAACCCTTTCTGAAAAAGACCCAGAGCATGCCGCAGCATATCAAAAAAACAACGAAGCTTATCAGATAAAACTAGATTCTTTAGAGGTCGCCATCAAAGAAAAAATTGCCACGCTCCCAAAAGAGAAACGCATTTTGGTCACTGCGCATGATGCTTTTAATTACTTCGGAAAAGCGTACAATTTTGAAGTTGTTGGCCTCCAAGGTTTATCAACGGCAACCGAAGCTGGAGTGCAGGATGTACAGAAAATTTCAGAATTTATTATTGAAAATAAAGTGAAAGCCATCTTTGTGGAAAGCTCTGTTCCCAGAAGAACAATTGAAGCCTTGCAACAATCTGTGCTGTCAAAAGATCACGAAGTTGAAATCGGTGGATCGCTTTACAGTGATGCCTTAGGAAATAAGGGAACTCCAGAAGGAACTTATATTGGGATGTTTACTTATAATGTAAACACTATCGTTGATGCGCTAAAATAATTTAGTTCCTACAAGGTTTCAAAGAGCCTGTGGGTACAAATTTTAAAAAATGAAAGATAAAAAAAAATTGAGCAATGAGATCCCTGCCTCCGCAGGGAATATTGCCATAAAAGTAGATGATCTTACCGTAGCTTACAATTACAAGCCTGTATTGTGGGATATTGATATGGAAGTGCCAGAAGGCGTGCTGATGGCTATTGTAGGTCCTAATGGCGCGGGTAAGTCTACGCTTATAAAAGCTATCTTAGGAATTTTAGAACCCATAGCGGGCAGTGTCTCTATCTACGGGAAACCCTATGAAAGACAACGTAAACTAGTTGCCTATGTTCCCCAAAAAGGAAGTGTGGATTGGGACTTCCCCACCACAGCTTTAGACGTTGTGATGATGGGTACTTATGGAACCTTAGGTTGGATTAAACGCCCTGGACAAAAAGAAAAAAAAGCCTCCCTGGAGGC
>Ga0115567_10005105_pt1 | contig 12726 bp, 8 predicted proteins | sample COGITO_mtgs_1204_2_FD_88679 | JGI IMG/M metagenome (GOLD analysis project Ga0115567, IMG submission 88679) | Pelagic marine microbial communities from North Sea - COGITO_mtgs_120412 | ecosystem: Environmental > Aquatic > Marine > Epipelagic | place: Germany:Helgoland, sampling site Kabeltonne...
AAGAGCAAGGCCGAATGGCAAGGCTTTGTCATAAACATGGTAAGCCAGTAGTGATTGCCACACACATGCTCGAATCTATGATCTATTCACCTATTCCTACTCGTGCTGAAGTGAGCGATATTGCCCATGCTGTTGGTTCAGATCAGGCAGATGCTATAATGCTTTCTGGTGAGACTGGGGTCGGCAGTTACCCAGTTGAATGTGTGAGAATGATGACCAGTGTGGCTAAGGCTCAAGAATCGGGTTTGCCCATGGGTTCACGTCAGGATTTTTTACTAAAAGGGACCAAAGAGCGTTTAATTGGTGCTGCTGTTGATTTGGCCCAATCAATGGGGGGCGCCTCAATTGTAGTGTTTACTCGAGATGGTTTTAGCGCCAAGGTACTTGCCACACTAAGGCCTGCACACTGCCGTATTTTTGCCTGTACCGATTCAAGCAGTGTTGCGCGAGAGATGAGCCTCTACTGGGGTGTTGAGCCAATTCTGCTTTCTCTTGGTGAGCATCAAATGTCTGAAGATTTTGCTGTGAATGAAGCAGTGCTGCAGTTGCAAAATCGTAATCTTGTGAAAAAAGGCGAAGACCTAGTGGTTTTAGCGAAGACATCAGTGGGTGATGCTGCAGATGGTCCGTATATGGTGGATTCATTACAAGTACGGCGTTTTAAGTGATCGTCACGTAATGAATCGCTGATGTAAGGGCATAATTAATGAGTATTTTGTACGCACTCATTTACACGCATTCATTTACACGCATTCATTTACACGTACAAGGAGGTCAAGCATGATACGAGTTATTTTTAATCAAAAAGGTGGTGTTGGCAAATCAAGTATTACGGCAAACCTTGCTGCGATTAGTGCTTACGTTGGTCAAAAAACCCTTGTGATCGATCTTGATCCACAGGGCAATTCAAGCCAATATTTACTCGGGCGAGGCGCAGAGATTGGCCGTCGCAATATAGCTGAATTTTTTAAATCCACCCTTAGTTTCAAGCTGTTGCCTCCTCGGGCGGCTGATTATATTCGAGAAACACCTTTTAAGAATTTGGACATTATGACAGCAAGCCAACAGCTTGCTGAAATTCAATCTTCTTTGGAAATGAAGCATAAAATCTATAAGCTTAAGGATTTGTTGGGCACTTTGTCTGACTATGACGCTGTCTATATAGACACTCCTCCAAATTATAACTTTTACACTATGTCTGCTTTAATTGCTGCGCAAACCTGCTTGATTCCTTACGACTGTGACGAATTTTCTCGTCAAGCGCTTTACACTCTATTGCAAAACATCGATGAAATTCGAGCTGATCATAATGCTCAACTTCAAGTAGAGGGCATAGTGGTAAACCAGTTTCAGGCCAGAGCAAGCTTACCCCAGCGAAGTATTCATGAGCTTAAAAGCGAAGGCTTACCATTGCTAGACACCATGATTTCGTCATCAATCAAAATGAAAGAATCTCATGATTTAAGTTTGCCGCTCATTCACTTTTTACCAAAGCATAAATTGACTCAAGAGTTTATTGCCTTATTTGCCGAACTAAACCCCCAGGTCCCAGGTGTGGATAAATTATTAAAGGTGGCTGAGGTGGAAGCGCCTAATTTAGCTTAAGGCATTGGTGAATGTCTCTTCAGGAGTAATTCATTATGTACTCGCTATGGTGATAGAGGGTTTGGTGGGAATTGTCTATGAAAAAACCATACAGTAAACAAAGTCGCGCACAATTAGCGCTTGGACTAGTCGTGCTGAGTTTTGGCTTTGCAGGCGCTGCACTGGCCGTATCGCCTGAAGAGGCAGCCAGTATCGTGCGTGAGCAGAATGATGGCCGGATTTTGGATGTTAAGTCCAAGGCTGAAAACGGTCGAATAGTCTATTTAATAAAAGTTTTAACAACAGACAGTCGCGTTATGATTGTCAAGGTTGACGGTGATAACGGTCAGATCCTCGAATAATTGCTCTTGCTGCGCTTTTGATAGTGCTTATCTACAAATGGGCCGAGTACCGCCGTTTCGCGCCAGCGATTAAACACTTTTTTAATGAATCTATGGAGGCACAAGTGAAAATAGGCATTGTAGAAGATGAAAAGACTCTTCGAGATCACTTGGCCCAAGGGTTAAGATCCGCTGGTTACTCAATCGAGATGGCAGAGGATGGCGAAGAAGGCTGGTATCTCGCACAAGAGTTCGAGCTCGATCTGATTGTGGTTGATTTGGGGCTGCCTAAAGTGTCGGGTATGGAACTTATTAAACGTATTCGAAACAACAAAGATAAAGTGCCAATCCTGGTATTAACAGCTCGAGGCAATTGGCAAGATAAGGTTGAAGCCCTTGAAATCGGTGCGGATGATTATGTTGTTAAGCCATTTCAGTTAGAAGAAATCGTTGCTCGAGTCAACGCCTTGCTCAGGCGTTCTGTAGGTTTAGCCACGCCAAAAATCGAACGCGGCCCATTTGTGATGGACACAGTGGCCCAGCAAGTTTTTGTACACAATCAATTAGTTGAATTAACATCATATGAGTATAAAATTCTTGAATATTTGATGATGCATCCAAAAGAAGTTATCTCTAAGACCAAGCTAACTGATCATATTTATGAACAAGATTTTGAGCGAGACTCCAACGTTATTGAAGTCTTTATTGGTCGCTTACGTAAGAAAATAGATCCTGATGGTGAGCATAAACCAATTGAAACCTTACGGGGACGTGGTTATCGATTCTCTGTGAACCTGCCTTCAAAAGCTGTGTGAGCAAATCTATTGACGTTATGACTTTAGATTCTTCGTTTCTCAGGCCGCCGCCAAGTTTAAGTAGTCGGTTACGTACCTCTGCAACTTGCCTGACGCTGCTTTTTTTTTCCTTCGTTGGCGTTGTGATAGATCATGCCTATCAAGTAAGCCTTTTAAATGCCGTTGAGGAACGATTACAAGCGCAAATTTATACTTTGCTTTCTTTAGCCGATGTAGAAGGCCCAACTATTGATTTACCTGATGATTTAGCCGAGGCTCGTTTTAATCAGTTTGATTCAGGCTTGTATGCATTTGTGCTGGATAAAGATGCAAATCCATTGTGGCAATCAAAATCATCGCTACTCTTGGACCACTTAGGGCTCTATCGTATTGATCGCAATACTCGAGAGTTTGTCGAATTAGAATCACCAGACAGTCGCTTTAATGCGCTTAGCCAGGGTATTTTGTGGCAAGGATTAAATGGCAACTCACTAGAGCTTACGCTGTGGATTTTAGAGGATGCGCAATTTTACAAACAGCCTTTAAGTAAGTTTCGATGGATTTTATGGTCTGGCTTATTCTTGGTGGCAGCCTTATTGTATTTTAGCCTTTGGGGGCTTATGTATTGGGCGCTTATGCCTTTAAACGATTTGGCGACTGATGTTGAGCGCATTGAGGCTGGCAAGCTGTCTGCCTTACCATCCCACTATCCTCGAGAACTTCGACGATTAAGCCACGCCTTTAATTTAATGCTTGCCCATGAACGTCAGCAAATTGATCGTTATAAATTAACGTTAGCGGATCTTGCTCATAGCTTAAAAACCCCACTATCTGTTATAAAGGCGGTGCTGCATCAAGAAACAAAAGTTGATCCTCAAACTGCTTTGGGTATTAATCAACAGCTCGATCGTATGAATCAAAGCGTAGGGTACCATTTAAAGCGGCCAGTTCATCAGCCAGCCTATTCTAAAAAAACTAAAGTGCCTATTGCGCCAAGTGTTTATAGAGTCGTTAATGCGCTATCAAAAGTGTATGCTGAGAAAAATATAACATTTCAAGTGGATATTCCCGAAGGTGTGATGTTTCCAGGCCCTGAAGATGATTTGTTTGAGGTCTTGGGCAATTTACTTGAAAATGCCTGCAAATATGGTAATAGCGCCATAGCAGTAGGCGCAAATCAACAACAAGGGCCCAACTCGACCTCTATCGTTGAATTTTGGGTTGATGATGACGGCTCTGGAGTGCCTCACGATAAACGTCGACATATTAGTAAGCGGGGCGTGAGATTGGATTCTCAAGAAGAAGGGCAGGGCTTGGGTCTTGCGCTTGTTAAGGATATTTTGCAAAATTATGATACTCAGCTTGAAATAGGCGATTCACCTTTAGGTGGTGCTCGATTTAAAATTACTTTTATCCATTCATAATCTTACATGAGCTTGCGCAATTTTGCGGTGGTTCACAACTTTACGAGGTTTCTATGCCAATTTACGAATATGCTTGTCAGGCTTGTGGTGAGCACTTAGAAAAAATCCAAAAAATGAGTGACGACCCTCTCGTTGATTGCCCTAAGTGTCAGGCCAGCGCCTTAAAAAAGTTAGTTTCAGCACCAGCTTTTCGATTAAAGGGTGAAGGTTGGTACGAAACAGATTTCAAATCTTCAAATCAGAAAAATCTTCATCAATCTGGTGCTGAAAGTGACACTGGCTCTAAAAAAGACACTACAGCGAAAGCCGACACTACAGCGAAAGCTGACAATACCCCGAAGACTACTCCTGCTAAACCGGCGTCAGCTGCTGAGTAAGTGCAGTATGACACTGAAATACTTGCTGCTGTAAGTGCTCTAGGTCCTTGCTGTTATCCACAGTATAATCGGCTTTCGCTAGTTTATCGGCTCTTGATGATTGACTCTGAATTATGGCCATTGCAAGGGTGTGGGTCATACCATCTCTTGCGAGAAGTCGACTCAGTTGTAGTTGCTCTGGAATGTCTACCACTATCAATTTGTGCATTTGTCGATAGCTACCAGATTCAATAAGCAGCGGCGAGACAATAAGCGAATATGTGTTAGCAGTATTTGCTGTGGTCGCTTGAGCCGCAATAAGCCGACTACTCTGCGCAAAAACCAGCGGATGGATAATCATCTCCACCTTTTTTTTGGCGGCTGGATCGTCAAATATGATTGCTTTTAATTGCGCTCGATCAAGCGCATTATTTGCAGTTAAAATAGCATCGCCAAAAATGTCGACTAAGGCTTTTAATCCTTGAGTGCCAGGCGCTACCACTTCTCTTGCAATTTGGTCATGATCTACTACAAACACATCCAGTTGCTGAAAAAAAACGTGTGCGGTTGACTTGCCTGAGGCAATTCCACCGGTCAGCCCTATTTGGTACATACACAAGTTTCCTCATTTTGAAGCAAAGCCCTAAACAAAAAAGCTTGCTTACAAGAAAGACTTCCCTTGTAAGCAAGCTTGTTAAGCGAGGTTAGGTTTAGGAGATAGACGAACCTGCCTGGTTATGGTTTTCACTTTCACTTTCACTTTCACTTTCACTTTCACTTTCACCTGCAATATTATTGTCGCTTACAGCTGTATCAGTCAATTTTTCAGTGTGGTTTTCTGTAGGTTGATGCTGAGCCTCGTTGTTCTCGATTCCAATTTCAGCCTCAGTGACAGGGGCAGATTGTTCAGCTGTGTCCTGTGCTGTGGCTGGTTTTGACTTAGGCTTAGCCTTTACTCTGCTGGTGGCAACCTTTGGTTTATCGGTTTTAACGCTGGGTTTCTTTACTTCAGACTTAGCTCTGGGCTTACTTTCCTTGGGTGTTTCAACTGCACCTTTATGATCTGGTGCTTTATTGTGAAGGACACCTAAACTTGAGGTTTTCTTCTGAGCAATCACCCGACGACGTACTTCTCGAGGGTCATTTGATGGTCGGCTCAAAAACGTCGGTACAGTTTTTTTAAATGGTATTTCTTGTTGCTCTAGACTCCAAAAATCAACTTGATCAACTCGCAGCGATGCTGGGATTTTAAGCAAAGTTTTTTCAACAGCGACTAGTGGTGAAAAAGTAATATCTTCAAGCAATTTTGCCAAAGCTTCAGGATCAAGCGTTTTCTTGGCCGGCTTAGCTGATACCTCAGGTTCTGGAATCGCTTTTGATACGGTCGCTGTTAATGCTAACGTCTCTACAGACAATTCTTTGTCTTCGTCAATGATTGGCATGGAGAAATCAGGCACAGGTTCATCAAGCATTGGAATAGCATTACCAAGTAACGCTTGAGGAATATCATAAGCTTCGCTTTTTGGCCCAGCTTGTGTTGGTACTACAGCTTCGCCCTCTGGATGCAAACTTGGAAGTTGAGAGATAACTGGGAATTCGTCTTCATCTGCCTTAACTTGCGGTGCAGTTGATTGTGTCCTTGGCTTTTTCTCAGCTTCTGGTACTGGTTGAGACTGTGTCGGTTGCTGAGTTTTAGCTTCTGGCTCTGGCTGCTGTGCCTTGCTCTCATTTTTAGCGTTTTCTTGCTCAGCAATGTAGGTTCGAGGCTGTTTTTGCCGAGACTGAGTGCCTTGTGGGCGACGGCGTGATCCAGACGACTCTGTATTGTCGTTACTTTGTGATTTAGCGTCTGTTCGATCTGTAGACTTATCAATAGCTGTGCTTTTAGTGCGTTCCGCATTACGTTCATTAGTATTGCGTCGATTGCGATTGTTGTTGTTACTAGAAGTACTGCCACTGTTACTACTACCGTTACGGGTTTCGCTTGTTTTTGGCTCTAGATTGTCCTGCTCTGTGTCCACGTCCACGTCCACGTCTTTGTTGCGCGTGCTGTTGCGGCCGCGATTTCTGTTCTGTCGCAAGTCCGTGTCGTTGGTTCGTTCTTTGGTGGTTCTGCTGCGGCTTGAACCACCAGAAACCGACTTTTTTTCCTCTTGTTCCTCACCTTCTTCTTGAAAAAGCGCGGAAAACCAGCCAGTAAACTTATCTAAAGTCGAATGAGTGGTTGTTTTTTGGCTTATTTTTCGAGCTTCCACAACTGTAGCTGTTTGTGGTGGTGGCCCAGAATATTGCACAGATTTAACTGCAGCCTCTTCGCGACGACTGGAGTCGCGAGCCTGGGCATATGGAACGTGAGTTGTTGGCTGGTCAGGCTGGTCGACGAGCTGAAAACTAGATTTACTAATAGGCTCATTAGTCCTGACTCGGCGGATTTCGTAATTTGGTGATTCAAAATGAGCGTTTGGAATCAACAGTATGCGGCGGCCGTTTTGTTGTTCCAATAGTTGAATAATATTGCGCTTTTCATTTAACAGATAGGCGGCGATATCAATCGGCAATTGCACGATAACCTCGTGAGATTCTTTTTTTGCTGCTTCTTCTTCAAGCACTCTTAAAATAGAGAGTGATACCGAAGCGATGTCACGAATGGTGCCGGTGCCGTTACAGCGAGGGCAGCTTTTGCCGCTACTTTCTTCAAGGGAAGGTCTTAGTCGTTGGCGAGACAGCTCAAGCAATCCAAAGCGGGAAATACGACCAATTTGCACGCGAGCTCGATCAAGGGTGAGTGAGTCGCGCATTTTATTTTCTACATCACGCTGATGCTTGGCCGGTGACATATCAATAAAGTCGACTACGATTAAGCCACCAATATCTCGAAGTCTTAGCTGCTTTGCAATTTCTTCGGCAGCTTCTAGGTTGGTATTGAATGCAGTTTCTTCAATATCGGCCCCTTTGGTGGAGCGAGACGAGTTAATATCAATAGACACTAAAGCTTCTGTTGGATCAATGACAATGCTGCCACCAGACTTAAGTTTCACTTCGCGCTGAAAAGCAGATTCTATTTGCCGTTCAATATCAAATTTTGCAAATAAAGGCGTAGATCCTTTGTAGAGCTGAATACTTTGAGCCATTTGCGGCATTACTTTACTGACAAGCTCTATAGCATCATTATAAACAAATTCATTATCAATCACGACCTCGTGAGTATCATCTCTAAGGTAATCTCGAATAGCCCTAAACACGATATTGCTTTCACGATACAATAAAAATGGCGCAGTTTTTTGACGTGCAGCTTCTTGAATGGCTCTCCACAAAGGCACTAGGTACTGATCCAAATCCCATTGTAAATCTTCTGTATTACGTCCAATACCAGCCGTACGAACAATAAGCCCCATTGATGGCGGTGTTTCTATGCCCGCCATTGCTTCTTTAAGCTCGGCTCGCTCTTCTCCTTCAATGCGTCGAGAAATACCGCCTGCTCGAGGATTATTAGGCATTAAAACCAAGTAGCGACCAGCTAAGCTGATAAAGGTGGAAAGAGCCGCGCCTTTATTGCCTCGTTCTTCCTTTTCAATTTGAATAATAACTTCTTGGCCTTCAGCTACTGCGTCTTTGATTGACAAGCGTCCGCCAGATTGCTGCGCATCAGGTTTAAAATATTCACGTGCAATCTCTTTAAATGGCAAAAAGCCGTGTCGTTCAGCGCCATAGTCAACAAAAGCGGCTTCTAAGCTTGGTTCTATGCGCGCTATTCGACCCTTATATATGTTGGCCTTTTTCTGCTCTCTGCTGCCGTGCTGAATATCAAAATCGTACAGTTGGGTACCATCTATTAAGGCGACTCGAACTTCTTCGGAATGGGATGCGTTGATGAGTATACGTTTCATCTTTCTCTAGTCTCTTAGTTGTAGCTGAGTACAAATGAGTTGAGAGAGGACCTACATTTAATCACTTTAGTTACTTGTTGCTAATGACAACGAGTAACATTATGTCCATAAGAGACAAAGCTTTGAATATCAAGTGGTATAACTGTTTCCCACCGAGGACGGGCGTAATGCTAAGCTGTAAAATATGCTTGCTTTCATGAACACTCCTCAAAGGTAAAGTTGTTATGACAATTCTATATCCTTTTTACATCAGTTAACCTCTTACGCACCAAGTGCTTGAGACTTTCCGGGTAACCTGTTCTTACTTATATTGACTAGTGGTCAATATATGGTATTTAGACTAAATGTTGAATCTTCTCTTCACTGCGCTATTTGTTCAGCAAGTTATAAAAATAGGGCAGAACCAACTATGATTCTGCTTACGTTTTAATGGCTCTTTACTTTCTACCCAGAAGGTCTAATTACCCAGAGGGTTTAGTTTTCAATCGCCGATCTTTATCAAAAATTTGTTAAGTAGCCTTTGGCTACTTTTATTCAGTTATGTCGCGCACTTGCGATGTCTATATCGTTTGTTGTCGTTTAAAAGTTTTTGCTCTTTAGTCATTGACAACTCTTTATTTTACTCTCGGCTTTTACCACAATACGGCTTGATTTAGCTAAAAATTCTGCGTTAAAGAATAAACACCTTATATAGTAGTTAGCACGAAATCTTTAAAAAGGCTAGTTTCCGCCAAATGAATGCACAATTTAGCTCGTAATATAAGGCAGTGTTAACATGCCTTAAGTTTAATTGAGTAAAATATGAACCTGAGGCAAGCCTTGATTCGCAAGCATTTTGTGATACAACACAACTTCGCTATTTTAGACAGGAGTTTATCATGAATTCAAAGCATGGCCAATACACCGAAGGTCGAAGGCGTGCGTTATAGTCTGCATATGGTTTGAGCGGAGAGAGGTTTTAATGGTGATTGAAGTGAATTTAGAACAGTTACGCCGTGACTGGGGGCTGGTAGTCGACAGGCTTTCTTTTGAGCGAGCCTGTACTGTAAGCGAATTTTTTGTCCAGCGGTTAAAGAGTTGGCTTAATCATTTCAAGACACTTGATGACTACAGTCAGGCGCTTATTTTAAATTGGAGCCCTTTATGGTCTGTGGATGTGAGTCAGCCGTGGTTGCAAAATCAAGTGAGCAGCGTCTTTTTAAATCTTGATTCAGATGATCCAAATGCTCTTGCGATGACACGACTAAGACTTCTGCGGAATATGTTCCAAGTTCGAGCAATTTATCGAGAATGCTACTCGGTCGGTCGATCTAGTCATTTATTTATTCAACAGATGTCCGAGTACAGTGAATTTGCCACCTTAGTGATTGACATGACTGAGCGCTATCTACGGCATCAGCTTTCACAGCAGTGGCAGCTTAAAAGTCAACCTGGGCCTATTTTGACCTTTGCACTTGGCAAGCTTGGCGCTGGCGAACTTAATCTTTCCTCTGATGTGGATTTGATTTTTTGCTTTCATCATGCAATTAAAATTGATCATCCTGACCGTACAAACAGCGAGTTTTACACACGCTTAGCACAACGTATGATTCGATTTTTAAATGATATTACGCCGGCAGGCTTTGTTTTTAGAATTGATATGCGGTTACGTCCATTTGGACAAAGTGGCGCTTTAGTCTGGTCGGCGCAAGCGCTGGAAACCTATTACGAGCAACAAGGTCGGATGTGGGAACGATACGCCTGGATTAAAACCAAGGTTATAACCGGTGGTAGCCAAGCTGATGCCGTGCTTGACAATCTCAGGCCTTTTGTGTACCGCCGGTATGTAGATTTTGGGGTTATTCAAGCTCTTCGTGAAATGAAAGGTTTAATCGAGCGGGAAGTGAATCGTAAAGATGCCCAGGATAACATTAAAATTGGTCGCGGCGGGATTCGTGAAGTGGAGTTTATTATTCAGGTGATCCAGTTAATCCGAGGTGGAGAATTTCCTGAAATTCGGCAAGCGTCTTTAATGCAAGCCATGGCCTGCATTGAAACTCTGGATCTATTACCTGTGTCCGTATTGCATGAACTTCGAGCTGATTATTTATTTTTAAGGCAAGTTGAGCATTTTCTACAAGCTTTTGCGGACAGGCAAACTCAATGTTTACCAACGAGCCCGACTCAATGGCAAGCTTTGCTTGCAGCTTTTGGTGTAACTGATCAAGAGCATTTTGTTCAACAACTGCAGGCAGCGCAAGATCGAATTCATTATCATTTTCAGCAGACAATACGACCACCAAAACCCGAGCAGATCATTCCAAAGACAGAAAATAATTGGGCTAATATTTGGCCGGATCAACTGCACACTGTCAATCATGCCGAATTACGACAGCAGCTTGAGGTGTTCAAGAAGAGTCGCTGTGTTGAGAGAGCCAGTGACATTGGCTGTACTCGGCTCAATACTCTAATGCCGACAATGCTTGCCATGCTTGAGACCTTGTCAGATGAAAAGTCAATGCCTACGGAAGCGACTTTGTCTCATCAGCTACAGTGTAGTCTCCCTGAGCTTGAGATGTACTGGGCTGGTCAAAGTGAAACCTTGCGTCGCTTATTATTAATTTTAGAAGCCATTATGCGGCGATCTACATATTTGTCCTTGTTGACTGAAAACCCTAAGGCTCTTTTTAAAGTGGTCAAAGTGTGTGGTACCAGTGCGCTTTTAGCCACCAAACTGGCTCGTTATCCTAGTTTGTTGGATGAATTTATAGATGATCAGCCTGTTTTTAAGCCACCGACTCGTAATGAGCTACTTGATGAACTACGTCAACAGCTTATCCGGATTCCAGAAGATGATTTTGAACAGCAGATGGCAAGGCTTAGGGCTTTTAAACAGCGACACACAGTGAGAGCTGCGGTGGCTGATATTCAAGGGCATTTACCTTTGATGAACGTCAGTGATTATTTAACTTGGCTAGCAGAGGCCTTGTTGCAGGCAGCGCTTGATATCGCCTGGCATAAGCTTATTCAACGTTATGGCACCCCGGAGCTACATCCAGGCGCGAGCACTGGTTTTGTTATTGTTGCCTATGGCAAGCTCGGTGGCATTGAGTTGAGCTATACCTCTGATCTTGATATTGTCTTTTTATATGACACACCGGCAGATGGTGAGACCGATGGCTTGAAAACAATTGATAACAGCGTATTTTATGTACAGCTTGTGAAGAATCTAAATCACATTCTAATGACCACGACTCTCGATGGGCGTTTGTATGATATTGACATGCGATTGCGGCCGTCTGGCAACAAAGGCTTATTTGTATCAACTATTGAAGGTTTTGAGCGTTATCAAAATCAAGACGCTTGGGTTTGGGAACAGCAAGCATTAGTGCGGGCTCGACCTGTAGCAGGGGATAGCCATTTATTTGGACGATTTAACGAGCTACGTCAATCGGTATTATTATCATTACAGCGAACCCCTTTACTTGCTGATCGGGTTGTTGAAATGCGAGAAAAAATGCGCAATCATTTAAAAAGTAAAACCACTCTCTTTGACTTAAAATATGGTATCGGTGGTTTAGTGTACATTGAGTTTTTAGCACAGCACTTAGTGTTAAGTTATTCTGCGGAGCAATTACAAATGGCTCGTTACTCAGATAATGTCCGAATTTTTGAGTCAGCTATTCAGTACAAAGTATTACTTGAAGCTGATGCTCGCACTTTAATTCATGCTTATTTACTGTATAGAGCCTTGATCCATCGATTAAGTTTGCAAGGCAAACCAATTCTTATTGACCAGCATCTATTAGTGGACACTCGAGAGCAAGTTCAGCGAATTTCCGATGAGTGGTTCGCAAAACAAAAGGAATAAAAATGAAAATTTTAGTTGTAGGGCCATCTTGGGTGGGTGATATGTGTATGGCACAAAGTCTGTTTAAATTATTAAAGCAGTCACACCCTCAAGCAGACATTGACGTGTTGGCGCCTGCGTGGAGCCAAGCGTTACTTGATCGTATGCCAGAAGTAAATACTTCTATTATTTTACCATTTGGTCATGGTGAGTTTGAGTTCTTAGCTCGGGTGAGATTTGGCCGAAGCTTGCGCAAGGCTGCTTACGATTGGGCAATTGTACTGCCAAACTCTTGGAAGTCTGCTGTAGTGCCTTGGGCTGCAGGTATTAAAAAGCGCACCGGTTGGTTAGGAGAGGGTCGCTACGGCTTACTGAATGATTGGCAAAAGCTTGAAAAGGCTTCTTACCCATTAATGATTCAGCGATTTGCCGCAGTTGTTGATTTTAAAAAAGGTGTTCTGGCTAAAAATGATATTCCCATCCCTCAATTAGAACCTGATGTCGAGCAACA
>Ga0115567_10005106_pt1 | contig 12725 bp, 17 predicted proteins | sample COGITO_mtgs_1204_2_FD_88679 | JGI IMG/M metagenome (GOLD analysis project Ga0115567, IMG submission 88679) | Pelagic marine microbial communities from North Sea - COGITO_mtgs_120412 | ecosystem: Environmental > Aquatic > Marine > Epipelagic | place: Germany:Helgoland, sampling site Kabeltonne...
AGAGAGAAAGAGAAAGAGAGAAAGAAAGAGAGAGAGAGAGAGAGAGAGAGAGAGAGAGAGAGAGAGAAACAGTGCAGTAAGATTACTGAGCTTCGGCGATGAGTGCTTCACACAGGCGACCGCCCAAAATTTGGGGTGGGATTCAGCCCGAGGAGGAAGTTCTCATGCGGGGATTCCTCCTGAAGGAGAACCCGCACGGCATCTTTTCAAGAGAGTGGAAGAGGCGGTCCATCCCGGCCCGTCGAGTTCATTCAATTCTCCGCGTACAACCTTCGTGTTGTACAAGACCTTCATAAGACGGCATTCGTACCACTAGCCTCAAAATTCACAACGATGTCGAGCAACTGACCTGTGTATTCCGGCTTTGTGGCAGATGGTTCGTCCTGACTAGCACAAGCTTCTCTTATTTCGAGGTGTGACCAGTAATGAACTCATATCCCTCTTCGCTGTGTAGGCTATGTGACCAAACGACAAGCGATTCTTGCCCCGCGTGCCCACTTCCCAGAGGAGGCGGGCCTGAGTCCGCCTCGAGCCTGAGTGTCGTCTTCTGCACAATCGTGCGCTGCTGTCTCGGTGTACAAATTGTAAAATGAGGTTACGGTCTGTCACTGGTTGCAGTGGCCATGGCGATCTCGTTCCTTGATACCTGAATCCCACCTGAATGGAAGACTCTTGCGGCAGCATCCGACAAGTACGAAGGCGCTCAACATGGTCTCTCTCTCGTCCATAAAGTCTGCCACGATCGAAGACTACAAGGATGCCCCATGTTTGCAGGTCTGTGCACATTTCCCGCATGATGTCTACAATAATACTCACTGGTAACTTGATCGCGCCTTCGTTTGGGCCAGGTGGCAACAAATGTGTTTATGCAGGACCGCAAGCCCCGCGTATTCCAGCTAAGAGCAGAGAGTGAAGAAGCCATGCTCAAGTGGGCTGCGCTTCTCGAATGCACTCGTGCAATTTCGAGGAGTCTTACCACCCGCTTTCGCTCTGATAGCACTAGTGGTGAACCTGAAATGTAAGTCCGCCCAATTTTACGTCTTCATTTCTTTCCGCCATCGATGTGCAGGACAATCGCGTTGACAAGGTTCCACGGGTGCGCGCTCAGGAGTGATGGTGGAAGCGCGATTGGGAGTCCATCTGCAGGTCGTGTCAGTGATGCAGCCAACGCGACATCGCCACGTACTTTGGAATCGTCCCCGGCTGGCGGTTTTCCGCCGAGGAAACGGTCTTCGCTCGGCGAACTTGTACACCGGCTGTCCATTGGCGCACTGCCGACGGACCTTGGCGCTGGGAAGCTCATCAAGCACATGGTATCTCAGCAGAAGCGGCGCTTTACAGCGGATGATTTCGATCTTGTTGGCACCAACTTTCCACTACCCAGCGGCAGATGAGAACCCTGCAGCGCCCACTGGGGTGGCGCCGAGATGACACGCGGCGGCGTGCTGGGCACAGGATCTTTCCTATATCACGCCGCGGGTCATTGCAATGGGATTCCCCTCTGAAGGAGTGGAAGGCGTTTTTCGCAATCCGCTCACTGAGGTAGGTCAGCCTGTCCTAAAACTGTGCGGCGCTAGGGTACTAACCATTGCTGCATGACGGGTGAATCAGGTGTACCGCTTTTTCGAGACATATCACCCGGACAAATATCTTATCTATAATCTCTGCTCTGAGCGGTGCGATCAATAATGTTATCTTTGGGGCAGCTTGGCGTGTCCCTTCCTTGTCTGTCAGCATTTTGCAATTTTCTGGAACCCAAGGCATGCGCGGACAGTGCCTCGTTAAACCCGCGATGGGGCATCCAGGTCGTACGACGAGCGCAAGTTCCATGGACGGGTCGCGTGCTTCCCCTTCGACGACCACAACCCCCCGCCATTTGAGATGATGCGTCCTGCCTGCATCCATATGGCTGACTTCTTGGCCGAAGATCCGAAAAATGTAATAGCAATCCATTGCAAGGCTGGCAAGGGCCGCACTGGTACTATGGTCGCATCGTACCTTCTGCATTCCGGAACTTGTACGACAGCAAGCGAGGCACTCGAAACCTATGCTCAGGCGCAGCCCCACTTGACCCTGCGGATCCAACGGCCCAGTACCGCGCATCGACTCCACTCTAATCACCTCAAGAGATATATTTACTTTGGGAAATGCGTGCAGGTGCGTACGCACGATGGCAACGGCGTCACCATCAGGTCTCAGAGGTTCGTACCCGACAGGCATCGTGGAACTCCTTTTTCAATTCTTCAACGCAGTGCCCTGCGTTTAGGGAAAGAATTCACCGAGCTCTGGAGCACCGCTGAACGCTATGCTACCGCTGACCCAATATGACCTCGTTCCTGCTGGCGCTCGTCGCATAAGAAGTTGTGAACTCGGGATACTGAAGAGACGGTCGTTTTGTCATCAGGCGATACTGCGAGTACTTCGCGCGGAATCTGGGAAGGTTGTGTCCTAGCCTTGGCTCCGGAATGACCCTTCATTAGGAGAGTGCAGTCTCTTGGCGCTGGATGCACCATCTCCTCTGAGCAGCTTCATCATTCAATCTGTCTGGACTGATCAGGCTCTCCCAAAATGTATGCTGACCAATAGTATATTTGTGTGGCTCTCCAGAACACGAAAATTGGCAACCGTCAAGCTAACCTGCCTAACGGTCACAAATTCTGGTGGCACCTGTGGAAAGAGAACTTACACGGTACGGCGACTAGCGATAGAAAGCTCATTTTCGGGAGAGGTCCACGGTTGCCGTGGACCTCTCGTGTCTGCTGCTGAGAAGACAGTCGCTGGCAATGTCATAAAAGCGGGTTTCCCGTGAAGCTTCGCATTCGCCTTGAGAAACATCTGAGGCTGTTCGCGCTGGGGACAGGTCGAGATTGAGAATGGGCAGATGCACCGGGTAATCACCGCGCAAGACAGCGATGGTTCCACCATCAATTTATCTCTGGTTGTTGCGGGCGACGTCAAGGTGCTGATCTACGACGCTCAGAAGAGTGTTGTACTTGGCGAACAGTCTACTTGTGTTGCAAAATTTTGGTGATTCCCAAGATCCTGGCAGCTGGCCACTGAGGCGTCAACGGAGCTACTCGGTTGACTAGTGCTTGACATCTTTGGTTGTTCCCCAGGTTTCACACTTCTTTTCTTGACGAGTCGGGAGCTTGGACTATTTCGAAGTCGGAGTTTGATGGTGCCGTGGCAAAGGACAAACGACACGAAAAATTCGCGCGTGATTTCGCCGTCATTCTCACCTACGTCCCTACTGACGCACGAGGATTTCAGGAAAGGATATCCTGCGCGTGCTTGCAAGTGTTGGTAGAGTGTCGGAACCCTCGGTTTCTGCCTGATCTTTGACCGTCATGATGGTAGGTGCATCACCCTGAGTCCGGCATCACGGGAAGTGCCTCAACATCTCTAGCAGCTGAACGGCAGTGTTTCGTATCGGGGGATTACACATCCAGGGAATCTCATATTTCAATGGCTGCAATGGTTGAAGAGCTCACGAACTCAAACGAACGTGCAAATCCTGCGCGAGCGTCGGAAGAAGAAGACCTAAGACGGCGGAGCGCGGGGCACGAGATCGATGCCCCTCCTGGAACAAAAGGCAAACTCTTCAAAGAGAGCACAACCCCACTGAATCTGCGAAGTGATGATTCTCCAATCTCTGACTTCATGCGGCTCAGACGCAGCAGATCGAAGCTTGGAGTCAGGTTCATCCCGTGACCTGCGCATTAGTGCTGCCACTTATCAGCTGCTGTGCAATTCAGGGTGTCTTGAAGGTGAAGATGCGTCGTTTGCAGCGGACTGCCTGCAGCGATCATGCTCTATGACTACGACCCTACCACCGCTGGAGATTCGCAGGACAACAGGGACGAAGACAAGATGTCGGCAGCCGAAGATTCTGCGCATCTGCATTTGCGAGCCAACGATGTGGTCCATGTCATTAGCAAGGAAAATCAGGGTATCCTACCCGACGGGAGCATTGTACGGCCTCTCTCGGGCATTGGAATGATGCAAGAGGCACCGGCTAATTGTCGATATGTTTGCAGGGTGGTGGCTTGGCAAATACCAAGGTGCTGTTGGTTGGTTTCCACGACAGTACTGCATGGAGATAATCGAAGACAGCGGCAAGGTGCCGTAGAAGAAAATTCTTCCCTTAGCTCTGGCGATTTGAAGAGTCGATTTGAGTTAGGGGTTTGAGAGAGCAAGAACTCGCCGGATGTTGTCGGCCATCCCAGTTGTTGTGGCATTTGCCAGTCAAATTTGCGGGGACAGAGAGAGCGCGTCTGTTCCGAGGTTGCTACTCGCTTGTACTGTGAAGAGAGTTGAAACAGCTAGACGTGAAGGTGGCTACGAGACACTGTACTTCTGGATAGCATGCGCTTTGCAAGGTGCTGGTCTACTTCCAAGATTTTGAATAGAAAGCATGACAAGCCTTGTATTTGCCGGTCACATGATAGATCGATCATATTGCAAGCTTTGCCTCCAGACGGAATCACACCCAAGTGTAAGAATCAGATCCAGAAGTTATGCGTGGGATCTCTCGGATCCCATATGTAGGGGAGCAACGCGTCGCCCATGATCCGCTGCGCCGCCGCCGCCAGTCCTGCAACGCCCGCGTTGCCGTCGCTACCTGATCCCGTTTTGTTGCTGCTGCCAAGCGTCGGAAGAGAGCCCATCCGATGCTTGACCAAGCAAGATCCTACGGCCTCGACGAGTGCTCCCCGCACCCGGGCCGCCTCAACGCGACGCATCTCGCTCCTTTCTTCGAATCGCTGTGAAGCAGCGGAGGCGCCTTGCCCAGACTGGGCGGCATCCTTGGATGCAGACGCACTGTTGCCACCCGCATCGTCGGGCTTGCGCCTTGGAGCAGTCGTGTCAGCGTCAAGCGCCTCCAGGTAAGGTAGCGCATTCGGTACTACAAGCTGATTGGTCGTCTGAGGCCCAAGCGCCATGAGCCCCACCACTGCGCCGTAGTGTGTTGTGAGCGGCTTCGACGGATCGAGTAGTGCATGCAGAAGAGTGTTGGTGATGCGCTGCTGCAACGTCGCGTAGGAGTCCGCGTAGCGCCTAACAATCAGCGTTAGAAGCTGCGCCGCGCGGTCTCGTAGTTCCCAGTGTGGTTGCAGTGGCGACTTGCACAGCTTCTTCCCGACCATGCACGTCATAATTGCCGGCATGAGTTGGTGAAGCCTGGGCTCCACGTGAAGCTGCGCGCGCCCCATGCCGATACATTCAGCAACCCGCAAGAGGACAACTGTGGATGCAGATGCCAGGACTTTGCTGCTTTTTGGAACTGTATCGCGTGTCACTGACGGTCAGGGAAGCGTTGACCTGAGGGTTCTGAAGGAGCGCCGAGGTCATGGCAAGAAGCGAGTGGAGGAGAGGAAGATCTTTCAGTGAGCGAGTCACCTGCCACCGGCGCGCAACGCTACATCAGTGCCGTTCTAGACAGCGCGCGCGTCGCGGGGCGGTTCACCTCGTCGGTGATGAACTGGGTCAGGTAGGGAAGGAGAGACTGCAGCCCCGGATCGCTTTGAAGGGACTGAAGGGCGGCGCCAAGAACATGCGGCGAGCCCTGAAGGACCGCAGTTGTCACATTGTCGTAGTAGAGCTGCAACTCTTGCGACACCACCTCCTGGACCATACTGTCCTTGTCCCCCGCACTTCCCTCCTTGTCAGCGCCCTCGGCCCCTTTGCGCTTCTTGCCAACGCCAGCACCCGACACGTCCATCCCCTCCGGCAACGGATTCTCTGGAATAATCGGCTGCACGCCTTCGATTGCCAGCCAGTGTGCCCGCAGTGTAACCTCAAGTGGGGCTTTCGGAAGCGGCGCCGAAAGAATTTCGTCGAACTCGAGCTCTTTGTCTTCGAGCACAGCAACCTGCCAGGCCAAGGAGTTGATGTCAACTCCTGCTGACGTGTACTGTTTCCACACGATGCACCAACACACGCCCCAAATACCCCAGGCGCTGAGCGACACCGAGATAGCAGCGCGGCACGGGCAGGGTCGCGGAGCAGACCATGGTGCCGTCGGGGCCTGGTTTGGTTGACAGGACCGCAGGTTCCGAGAAGCTGAAGCCGTACAGAGGTTCCACGTTGCGCACCCGTAGCGCATTGTTTCTTCACAACCGGACACGAGGGTAAGATTTTCTGCGACGGGCACGGTCCTGCATAGTGATCGGAACGGGCCGCGTTCGGGGAACGCACATGTCTGCGGCGGTGAGCCTGCGGCGGCGCGAGTGGCGTTTGAAGTTGAGCGCGTCCTGTACGATTTCGCGCAGCCGATATCTGCACGATTGACGATGTCGTCAGCACCGGAAGCGGGCGCCGTGAGCACACAGTGCACCGCACACTCCCGTTATTGGAGTGCGCACTTCTTTGGCGCCATATCTGTGGAGCTGTTTTCAGCTGAACAGGCCCCGGCCGAGGTAGCCAGCACACTCCGCAACACTAAAATGCAGGATTCCGCGCGCGCAGTGCAGGCGGCGGCAGAAAGGCCGTGCGCGAGAGCAGGCTAGGTGAGAGGGTGATACTCAGCGTCTGCGGCGAGGGAGGCAGCCACATCGTCACGAAGCGCGGGAATCCCCGTGGCGGCCGCTGCCTCACAAATGACTTCGCTCTTAATTATGCTCATCTTCCGCACGGTCGCGCGCACAACGGCGTGCCCTTGGCGCACCCTCCTCGCTGACTGCCCTCAAGGACTCTCCCCTCTCGCGGAATCTCGCGGCCCTGTCAACGTTTGAGGTGAGAAATGACTTCCGCTTCCGATAGATAAAGCGATCTCGAAGGCGAGTGGAGCACCTTCAAGGCCGCCTCGTATCGCACGAATGGGTCTCAGGTTGACAACACCGGTCTTGGTTGCATACTTGCTGCTTGCTGTGGCATCGAGCTTTCCCGCGGATGCAATCTCACACAGCTCCACGGCGACTGCGTTCGTGAGCTGGGTAGCGCCTGGCGCTCTTCGCCCCTCTTCGGAATGGATCTGCATGCCGAGCAGTCGACCATTATCAGCCAGGTCTCCTTGCATCCCCGATCTTCTTGTCTCGCATACCTGGTGAGCCTGTGACACACCTCTATCTCCCGCTATGGTGGAGCAGGTCTTTCGAATCACGTCTTGGCGTTGGCCCGCGTCAAAGCAGCTTTAGAGCAGTCGGCGGGGCGAACGGTGGCGAGTCATCGGAATTCCTTCAGGAGTTCACCGTCGAGGAGCTTGAGGCACGATCTGTTCCCCCCGTCTTCCGATTGAGCCACTTTCTGGCGTTCCAAATCATACGAAGCCTTTGCTAAGCCGAGTAGCAATCCGTACACCAAGGTGCATTTCGGCATCCTAGTCGTGGTGCGAAGGGTTCGACGTAGAAATTCGGGCGTTCGTTGACGTGCCGCTGACTTGACGATGTTTGGACAGGCAACGGCGGATCTCTGGGGTCTCTCCCTGAGCTATTCTACCCTCGGGCCCTTTTACCGCGCTGTCGTTCGGCTCAAAACAAGGTTTGCAGCGCGCTACCACCCCCGCGCGCAGTGCCTTTCAGGGTGAATTAGTTTCTTTCTGCTGTACATGCGTGGGGTTCTGGGCGTTTAAACTGATTTCTGAAACCCAGGCCGGACCAAGACGGGGACGAAGACAAAGGGGGGGCTGTTGGCTACACCTCTGGGTGCGCGCACGGCGCTATGGCCGCACCTTTCCGATTGCGAGCACACTGTCCACCCAACGAATAAGACGCCAGTCCTGAAAGACACCAAGCGAAATCCTAGGCCGTGGGTATGTTGCTGACGGAGCGCCACGTCGTGTTTGCAGATCGATCCTCGCCACGCTCATGCGCCAAGACACAATGCGTATCTCGTCGGTTGCCGCCCGGCCCTGCAAGACCTGGATTCATCTGTTCGCTGGGCATAATCCTGTGCGGCGATTGGTGAGACAAAGTTCGGCGTTTGTTTGAGATTTTCTGTGAATAGGTCAATACTGGCAACGAGTTCAGCCGTCCTGCTGACAGACTCGCTATGGTGGAGGCACGTCTGCCCAACCGTGTCCGCTTCACTGCAGTCCTTCTGCCACGCCATCGTGTGAAAGCTCAATGTGCCGAAATGGATCCTAGAAATATTCTTATCGTTACAGAGGTGGTGCATTTTCGTTGCAGGAGAGAGGCTGGCGCTCGCCGTCCGTGAACGGCATCTCAATCCTCCTCGGCACGTTCACTTTCTCACGTGTTCCATGCCTGATGCCGTGCAACGAGTGTATTGACTCGCGGCGCGTGTAGGGGCATACGCATTGGCGCACGGGCTTGCGCAGGGGTGTCGTCGCTGCGAGCTCCTAGCGATCATGGACTCCGAGAAGCAGCACCGCGTGCTTCTTCGGCACTACAAGCGCCTCGGCATGGTGCCTGTCCGCGATATCACCGAAGATATCGCGTGCGTACCAGGTACCCGCCACCTAGTGTACCCTTGCTCTCTACGCATGGCCCTGCCCCCGCCCGCAATGCAACATGTCGTTCAACTCACAATTGGTTGTACTTTGCCGCGTATTGCCAGATCGCATGATTTGGGGGGGAATCGGGACGCTTATGGAAGCCGAAATCGAGCCGCTTCTGCTGCGCAATGCGGCAGAGTTGCGCCGCATGCGCAAGCCGAGTCAGACTTCGAGTTAGAGCTTCGCGAGCAGTTTACTTGCTAACGACGACGCGGATGACCAGTCCAACCATCCCCCGAAGGCTGATGATACCGGGTGTCGTGAGTGAAATCAGAACAAAGTTGGGCAGCTCCCACAACGCACAAGCTCTCCTCGTCACCGCTTCGAGGCAAAAGCAATCTATTTCTACTGAAGGTTTTCGGATGTAGGGCTTGTAGGCTCTCCCAATTCGCGTTTGTTAAAAATGTCGTCAGCTTCAATGGCAACGACAGGGTCGCAAAAGGGCGTAGTGAATGAGAGCAACCAGTGACCTAGCCAGTGCTCGGATCTTCGTAATGATATGGCGCGGGCTCATTACCACGAAGGGCCTGCTTTCTGAATGCCCTTCGACGCCAAATAAGCACAATCGTCCGCCGACGGGAAGCTCCCAGGCTGCGAGCCGGCCGTCCGCTATTCTCATCTGTCGCCCTTGCGCCCCCAATAGATGATCTGTGGCACTCTAGCTTCCTCACCAATGTAAGCATAGCGCTCGGATTGGTGTTCTGATGGTGTTCCCTGCGAGTCCATGGTCCATGGATTCGGGCGCGGAAAATCGTACCCCAAATTCAGCAGGCTGGGACATTTGGCAGTCCCCAAAGCAAGCAGGGGATGGTCTAACTCGCGGTACCCTCGGGAGGACAGATAGGGTCTGACGGACCCATCTTTCGGTAGCATGCTGCAAGGATCGAACAGACGTGCTGATGAGGTGGAGATGGTCCTCGTCCCTGAGCGGCGCCACGAGTCATCGCGCGAAAGGCACTCGGAGACGTCTGATGGGGGCTGCGGACAGCCCGGGGGGGCGGAATCCAAGCTCATGCTGGTAGACGAGGTGATCGACGAAATTGGATTCGGTCGGTATCAGATATTTCTGATGGCACTTTGTGGGTTGGGCTGGGCGGCCGACATCATGGATCTCCAGATGCTCTCTTACCTAATCCCGACACTCAGCCGCGAGTGGGATGAGCCTCTCGACAGGCTTAGCATGGCGGCTGAATTCACCTTTCTCGGCATGATGTGTGGTTCACTTTTCTGGGGGATGGCAAGTGATCGTGTTGGGCGAAAGCCTGCGTTCATGCTCACTTCTCTGCTGGCCTCCTGTGCTGGGTTGCTCTCAGCAACCTCAGGCAACATCGGCACGTTCGTTACCTTTCGCTTCGTGCAGGTTCTGACCGTGCTGCCTACGTGGACATGTTTCCAGATTGTAGTCATGAATCTGTTGCCGGGAGAGCTAGTGGTTCTTTGCGCAATTCGAAGGCGTTTGGGGAGGGGGACGCGGGCGCAAGATTGACTGATGAGCTCGTGCACTCAGGGGTTCGGGCTTGGTGGTAATCTGGCGGTTGACTTCGCAATCTTTCTGGAAAATGTGCCAACCATACTTCGTGGGCGTCTAACTACGCTCCTCACCATCTTCGCCACTCTCGGCTCCCTCTCGTCTGCTGGCCTTGCGGTTACGCCCCTCCCTGACAAGGCATCGCAAGTGCCAGACGTTTGACTCGTGCGGCGGGGCAGTGGCTGCTGCTGGAGAGCGTCGGCTGGCGAATGTATGTGGGGCTGTGCTGCTCCCCCGGCCTTGTGATTGCAGCAATGCGGGCGCTGATGCTGGAGTCGCCGCACTTCCTCGCCTCCGTTGATCGCGTGGAGGAGTGTTGCGTCACGCTGAAGCGAATCGCTGCCATCAATCGCGTGCCGTGCCCTGAGGGTCTTTCATCCGCGGCTCTACGGACGCACGGTGCTGAGCGGGAGCCTTGGCGGAAGGAAATGGGACGCTTACTCGGGGGTGTTGAGTTGCGAGGGCGACTCGCTTGCGCTGGGGGACTGTGGTTCGCTCTTGCCTACGGCTTCTACGGCTTCTCGGTCTGGGGCGCTGCGTACTTTCAGGCAAGAGGATTTGAACCGCAGCGCTCGTATGCTGCTCTGTTCTCCTCGGTTGCCTGCCAGGTCCCCGGAACCCTGGTGGCGGTTGCCTCTGTCGAACGAGTCGGTCGACGCCCCCTCCTTGTCTTCTTCTCTCTCGGCTGTGCACTCTCAGTCCTCGCCTTCGCCGCCTCCTCCTCGCAACTGCCCATGTCTTGTCCTCCCAACAAGCCCGCTTCTTCGACAAGCAATACTTGCCAATAGACAAATTATGAGCCACATGTCGTGAGCGCCGGTTGTTCGTGGCGACCCCCTTTTGCGCGGACCCTGTTCCCAGAATTATTTCCAGAACTATCTTGGGGTTTCTCTCATCGAGACCGTATGGGGCAGGCTACTCTGCTCTCTTTCCTTGAACTTTTGCACCGCTGCGCTCTGGGCGGTCACCTCCCTATATTCTTCCATTCTAGTTTCAAACCAGCTTTCCCCGCTTCAGCAGGACACCTCGCCCTTCTAGCTCGCTGAGATCCGCATCGTGGAATCCTCGTGTGCGGCAGGTCACGTACACCTTCACACCCGAGATCTTTCCTACTCGCCACCGCACTTCTGCTATGGGGTTCGATTTCCCCCTTTTTCACCGATTGTGGGACGCGTCCAGATTGCGGGCCCTTGGCCCTCGCACCGTTGCACTCCGCCACGTGTGCAGAACTGCTGAAGAGCACTATGTTCTAGCACGCAACAGGAGGCCTTGGATCTAATTGGCAGCCGTACCGAACGTTTGCAGCATTTGCGCGGCGCTTGGGCGCGTTGCAGCTATCCTTGCATCAGCACTCGGTGGTGCGGCGTTTGCATCTGCGGGCGAGGGAGCCGTGCTGGTGGGGACCTGGTCTGCGATCGACGCCTCGCTTGGCGCCTACGGCTTTTCCTACCTGCTTTGCGCAATAATGGTCTCGCCGCAGCCCGAGCTGATTTATGCCAATCGCCGGTACTGGTACCCGGAATGTCGGATGCCAAGCGCATCGCCACGAACTCGAGCCTGGAATTTAAGACGGGGTTGTTTTTTTATCAGGCCTTGCTTGTAGGGATCGACATGACAGGATTACAGCTATCGGCTGTTGATGCGACGCTCGAGACCCAAGCTGCCTGTAGTGATTCAACTCGACTTGAGATACCTGCTGAAAGCCTTGCAGCAGCGCCTTCTGGTTCGGGGTTGAGAAGCGGGGGACTCGCTTCCAAAGACGAATTATCTGCTCCCTCGCAGCAATCATGATGGATGCGAGTCCAATCCCTCTCACGTATGAGACGTTGTATAAATCGAGGTGAATTGATCTTTTTTCTTATCGCGGTCGTTATCTTATCACGTTCCACTGACTGCAGCGCAGTCAGTGGACCACCCTAAATCAGGGTGGCACTGCCACGTAGGCTGAGATGAGCGACCTGTATTAGAGGGCGGTACTCGATTACAGGGCCTGTAATAGAGAAGTGCCCAAAAGTGGGTAGTGGCTGGACTGCGCAAATGAGGCAGTGCCTGACTGGATTATTCATCGAAGGGCCGAGGATCATCATGCTAGGGTGATGACACATCACAATATTCAGACGGGAAAGCGTTAATCTACATCCAAGCTGCTCGTGGAATATCTACGTCGCTACTAGGCCCACGCGGACGTGATGCAAACTGGGTCTGCATTAGGTTCCCCTCAGCACTTGGAACAAGTAGGGTTTCAGCGCTCTAAGCAAGTAAGCCTGCTCCAGGTCCTTGTTACGACGGAGAACCCTCCACTCCCAGTACGGAATCGACACCACCTTGTAGCCAAGCTGCTCAAGCTGCCGCTGCTTGAGCAGTGTGCTGCCATTCGGCAAGCGGTCGTCGTTTCCCCCCTGCGAATGGGCGTGGTCAACTTCTTAGAAGCTAGTGCTACACTCTGCGAGATAGTGGACCACTTCAGAACAGTCGCAATCCGGCACACGGAGCGATGGCCGCACCTGCAAGAAGTGCGAAGGCCCGTCAACTTCCACGGCCCAGACAACGTCATCACCAGATCGTTGCCCTTCTACTCGCACGTCAATGCTGTAGCCAGACTTTGGGTCTTCATATTCCTCTGTGATGACATAATCTGGAAACGATCTCCGAAGCGCCCTGGCGACGTCCCTCTGCGGACGAGGAGGACGGTCACTTGGAGCTCACGAATGAGCGGTCTGAGAATGTAAGGCGTGAGAAGAG
>Ga0115567_10005109_pt1 | contig 12724 bp, 12 predicted proteins | sample COGITO_mtgs_1204_2_FD_88679 | JGI IMG/M metagenome (GOLD analysis project Ga0115567, IMG submission 88679) | Pelagic marine microbial communities from North Sea - COGITO_mtgs_120412 | ecosystem: Environmental > Aquatic > Marine > Epipelagic | place: Germany:Helgoland, sampling site Kabeltonne...
AATCGCCTGCCCGATCTCCCAGCGACCGGCGTAAGTGGTGGAGGAAGTTCCTTACATAGGGACGTTTGCCGCTCCCGCAGCGAATTGGCGCTTTGCTCCACTGCGTGGCTGTCTCCGTCCCGTCGGCTCCCCAATTGCAAAACCGGTAGTCGTCCGGCTGCTCGCAGCTGAGCGAAGCGAAACAGTCCGCCTCCGGCGGAAGTGACCAGAGGAAACGGCAAATCCTAGCCCGGAAAGAATTCATCCCGCATACTGTATGCATGTCAAAAGCGCCTCACGACCCTTCAGAATTGTGTGTTTGAATCGGTCCCCCACAGGCGCCCCCTGCGCTTTTCCTTACGCGTGCGATTTAACCAGAAGGTGAAGCTCTGTTGCCAATCCCCCATGAATACGCTGAAGTCCCCCAGACGCTCCTGAATGCGGGCCAAGTCTGGCGAGTGGACATTCAATTACGGTTTCATACCAGCATAGAATGCGTTGTAACGTCGGCAAGTTCCTTCCGGTTTGGCCGAAGCCTCGCTGTTGGCATAGGGAACCTCTCAATGAAACACGATTTGATGGAAGCGCCCCTGTAGCGCCATTCGGTCAAGCACAATGTGATGTGCATCACCCGTCCCTAAGCAGATGACGTGCTGTATCGTGGGGGAGGGAGACGCGGCGTACCGCGCCCGGCTTGAGCGCATGGTCCCAGAATGATTAAGACTGAGCGACGTGGACTCTTATGGGCATGCGCAACCGGCTCAGGTGGCGGCAATGTTTCAGGCGGCAGATGTCTTCGTCTTTCTTGGAGGGCGCGAGGAGGGCTGACCACGCACGCTGATGGAGGCGCTGGCTTGCGGCCTGCCCTGTTTGACGGCTGTACGTGCGACGGTGGCCGAGCTGTTTGCTGACGTGACAAGCACGCTCGACTGCCCGGTGGAACCACGGCAACTGGCGCAAAAGGTGAGCGCACTGTTGAGGAGTCCGCAAGCTCGTGACGATCTCGGAGTCGCCGGCCGTTCTCGCCTGGTAGGCGAGTTCAGCTGGCAGACATTCGTCACACGCTTTGCGGAGTTCGCAAGGCTACACGTGTAAGCTACTCAGCAGCCATGGCGCGCAGGACAGTATGCAGGATGCCGCCGTTGCGATAGTAGTCGACCTCGACCGGGGTATCGATTCGACAGATGGTCACGAACGATACGGTAGTCCCGTCCGCGCGCGCGGCGGTGACGGTGACGTCCTGCCGTGGCTCGAGTGAGTCATCGATTTCGACGCTGAAGCTCTCGGTGCCGTCGAGGCCCAAGGAGTCGGCAGTGTCGCCATTCTGGTAGCACAAGGGCAAGACGCCCATGCCGACCAGATTGCTGCGGTGAATGCGCTCGTAGCTTTCGGAGATCACCGCGCGGACGCCCAGTAGATAGGTGCCTTTGGCGGCCCAGTCGCGGCTGCTGCCCATGCCGTAGTCTTTTCCGGCGAGCACAACGAGCGGCGTGCCCGCTGCTTTGTAGCTTTGCGCTGCATCGTGAATAAAGGTGACTTCGCCGGTGGTGAAGTTGGTGGTGTAGCCGCCCTCAGTGCCAGGTGCGAGCTGATTGCGCACCCGCACATTGGCGAAGGTGCCACGGGTCATGACGCGATCGTTGCCGCGGCGCGAGCCGTAGCTGTTGAACATCGCCTGCTCCACGCCGTTGTCGGTGAGGTACTTGCCAGCGGGGGTGTCAGCTTTGATCGCACCAGCTGGGCTGATGTGATCGGTGGTGACTGAGTCGCCAAGCTTGGCCAGGCAACGGGCATTCTGGATCGCGGAGATCGGAGTTACCTCTGGATCGAGGCCGACGAAGAATGGCGGCTCTTGGACGTAGGTGCTGGCGTCGACCCAGTCATACAGGGCACCTTCGGAGCTGGCGATTGCCTGCCAAGCCGCCGGGCCCCGGAAGACGTCGGAGTACTTGTCGAGAAACTGCTCGCGGGTGACGGAGCTGGCGACGACTGCGGCAACCTCTTCCTGAGAAGGCCAGATGTCGCGCAGATAGACGTCGTTGCCGTCACGATCCTGGGCGATTGGATCGTTTGCCAGGTCGATGTCAACAGTACCAGCGATGGCGTAGGCTACGACCAATGGCGGTGAGGCGAGGTAGTTGGCCTTGATGTCGGGACCGATGCGGCCTTCGAAGTTGCGGTTTCCGCTGAGTACGCTGCAAGCGACCAAGTCGTTGGCATGGATGGTCTTGCGGATCGGGTCTGGCAGTGGGCCGGAGTTGCCGATACAGGTGGTGCAGCCGTAGCCGACGGTGTGGAAGCCGAGGGCTTCGAGGTCACCGATGAGGTCGGCGGCACGCAGGTAGGCGGAGACGACTTGCGAGCCCGGAGCCAGGGAGGTCTTCACCCATGGCTTGCTGGTCAGGCCCAGCGCCGCAGCCTTGCGGGCGACGAGGCCAGCACCAATCATGACGCTGGGATTGCTGGTGTTGGTGCAGCTGGTGATGGCGGCGATGACCACTGCGCCATCCTTGAGTGCGAAGTCCGCATCCTTAAAGGAGGTGTTGCCTTCGTCTACCTGCGCTTTGCCAAAGGTGGTCTTGTGCGCTTCGAGCCAGGTGGATTGCATGGCGGACAGCTCGATGCGATCCTGCGGGCGCTTGGGGCCAGCAAGGGAGGGCTGGACGGTGCCCATGTCGAGCGAGATCTGGGAGGAGTAGGCGATGTCGTTGCTGTCGTCGCGCCAGAGGCCTTGTTCCTTACTATACAACTCGACCGTTTCGATGAGTGCCTTATCGCGGCCGGAGAGCTCCAGATAGCGGGTAGTCTGCTCGTCTACGGGGAAGAAGCCCATGGTGGCACCATATTCTGGAGCCATGTTGGCGATGGTCGCGCGGTTGGCCAGTGGCATGTTCTCGAGGCCAGGTCCGAAGAACTCGACAAACTTGCCGACGACGCCGTGGGCGCGCAACATTTCGGTGAGGGTGAGTACGAGGTCGGTGGCAGTACAGCCCTCAGCGAGGGTGCCGGTAAGCTTGACGCCGACGACTTCTGGAATGAGCATATAGATGGGCTGGCCGAGCATGACTGCTTCAGCCTCAATGCCGCCGACGCCCCAGCCGAGAACGCCCAGGCCGTTGATCATGGTGGTATGGCTGTCGGTGCCGACGAGGCTGTCGGGATGCAGGACGTCATCAGTGTCCCAGACGACCTTGGCCAAGTACTCGAGGTTCACTTGGTGAACAATACCAGTGGCGGGTGGCACGACGCGGAAGTTGTCGAACGCTTGCTGGCCCCACTTGAGAAACTGATAGCGCTCGTTGTTGCGCTCGAACTCGAGCTTGGCATTGATGGATTCAGCGTTGGCGCTGGCGAAGGCATCGACCTGCACGGAGTGGTCGATCACCAGGTCACAGGGAACCAGCGGGTTGACCTTGTCCGCGGAGTCTTCACGGCCAGTCATGCGGACGACTGCAGCGCGCATGGCGGCAAGGTCGACGACTGCTGGAACACCGGTGAAATCCTGAAGGACCACGCGGCCCGGCTTGAAGGCAATTTCCTGTTCGCCAACGGACGTCGCCTGGTAGTTCTTCAGGGCATCTACGTGGGCTTGCGTGACGATGTAGTTATCGAGGTTGCGCAGGCAGGACTCGAGTAGGATCTTAATGCTGTAGGGGAGGTGGCTGAGATCGCCCAACACGTCAAGGCGGCAGATCTTCTTCGGGCCGAGAGGTGTGTCAATTACTTGAATTGCATCTAATGGATGGCTCATGTCGCACTCCAGTTTAAGGCTTGAATTTTTGAAAAATTAAGTCGGTACAGGTACTGGTTTCCGATGCTTACTCCAACATGAGAAGAGGAAGCAGAAGGATTCCGTCTACGACTAGTTCGTAGTAGAGCCAGGTCCGCTCTTTGGTGTATCCCAGCGCGACTACTGAAGCGGCAATCGGGGCCGCCGAATGGTAGTGGGTGCCTAGGGTAAATCCCATCAGCATGGCGACAAAGGCTACGCCAAACAGAAGGCCCCGACTCCAGGCGGGACCGACCAGGACAGCGAGCGTTCGGACACCAGCGGTGCGGTCGCCTTCAATATCGCGCAGGTCGAACAGCCAAACGTTCATTAGCAGGAATAGGTAGCACCAGGCGATCAGGTATGGGCTGGGGAAGGATCCGACAAGCCAGGAATTCGGGCCAAGTATAGCGGCGGCAAGAATCAGGGGCGGGTAGAGGGTTTTTACCGCGGGCAGATCCTTTATGCGGACTCCGCAAGCGGGCAGGACATAGAGTGCTGCGGCAAGGGCGCCGAGGACGAGTGGGAGGGCAAGTTGCGGAGTGCGCACCGCGACGGCCAGCAGGCCAGCTCCGGCCGCAGCCATCAGGATAAGGCGAGACCGGCGGTAGGTTTTGCGCCAGCAGGTGCGGTGGGGGGCGTTCGCGAGATCCGCGGGATCGGCGTATTGCTGGTCGAGGTTGTAGACGAGGACCATTCCGCAGAATGCGACTGCCTCGGGCAATCCCAGCCGCAGGTCGCCATCGAGGCCGACGGTCAGCGCGACGACAGCCAGGGCAGGGAGTAGGCAGTGGGCACGGACTACATCGATCAGCGAGCTGGCAATTCCCATGTTTGATTGTCACCGGATAGTTGTAGAATTGTACAGCGCGGCATTGACTGCGCCTGTGAAAAATGTTTCACTGCGTTTTTCAAATGAAGGAGGATTCAGAAATGAGCAAGGCATTGATTTTCTGGGGCGGCTGGCCCGGTCACACACCCGAAGAAACGGCAAACTACCTTTCTGAGGGATTGCAGAAGCGCGGCTGGACGACTGAGCTAGTCAACTCTACAGAGCCGCTGGCGGATGTCGAAGGACTGAAGCAGTATGATGTGATCGTTCCGTGTTGGACGATGGGCGAGATGAAGGCGGAAGAGTGCAACGGGCTGGCAGAAGCAGTGCGCTCTGGCGTAGGTCTGGGCGGAATCCACAACATGAGCGATGCGTTTCGTCAGGAGCTTACTTACCAGTGGATGGTGGGTGGGCAGTTTGTCGGTCATCCGCACGTGGGCGAGTACACCGTTACGCTGACGCAGGAGACGAGCCCGATCACGGTAGATCTGCCGGATTCATTCTCCTACAAATCGGAGCAGTATTACATGCTGGTCGATCCCGGCCTACGGGTGCTGGCGGATACGATCTATCGCCATGATGGACAGGTGGTGCGCCATCCGGCGATCTGGACCAAGAGCTGGGGCGAGGGCCGTGTCTTTTACTCGGCGCTCGGGCATGCCACGCAGGAGCTGCGCGATTACCCAGACGTCTTCGAGATGAGTCTGAACGGCATCGAATGGGCCGCGCGCGGTCAGTAAGATGATGCGCAATGTAGCTATCGGCTGTGTCGCGATCGCATTGGTGGCGGCGCTCTTCCTCTTCCTGCTGGATGGGGGAGGGCCGCCTCAGCCACCTGGTGAGGCGGGGAAGGCTCCGACGGCTGGTGCTGACCCTGCACCAGAAGCCAAGCCTGCGGCTCCGGCAGCTAGTCCTACGCTTGAGGAGTCAACTGCTGAGCCTGCCGGAGTAGCGGCGACAGGCGCAGAAAGCGGTAAGCGGACGCCGCCTCGGCAGCCGCAGGCCGTGACGGTAGATGAGAGCCAGTTGGATGTGCCGATTGAGGATGGGCCGCTCGGGGGCTGGACGCCTCGCGACTTGCAGGAGGCTGAACTGCCGGTGGCGATGGATATTGGTGACCATAGTATTGGGATCGGCGAGGAGCTTGAGATTCGGGTTCTGCTACAGGCGCCAGCGCTGATGACGCTTTCGTTGTTGATGGAATACGATCCAGAGATGCTGACCTATGTTGCGAACTCCGCAACTAGCGTCGGCGGCTGCTTTATTGGCAAGCCGGAGTTCTATGCAAAGGACGAGCAGCGGCGGATGATTCTGATCGCGACGGCGCTGCCCGGGGCCAAGGCGACGCATCGCTCACCCGGAGGGGCGGTCGCCTCATTTAAGATGCGCGCGCTGCGGGACGGGAACACGACGATTCGGCCCGATCGAGAGAAGAGTTTCTGCCTCAATGCGAATGGTGACCCTGTGGCGGATGTGCGGATTTCGGGCGGGACGGTCGTGATTCACGATCGCTGAGCCTCGCTGGCGTGGCGTCAGGCAGGGGAGGGGATATTATCGGACTGATCAGTCTTGAGCCGACTGATCGGAACGGTTCTCCGGGCCTTCGAGCGCTGTGGAGGTTGGTCTACCGCGAGAAGAGAACCGGCCGATGGTCTCAGGCGGATTAGCCTGATTTTAAGTAGTCCAAATGCATGATTCGGTGCCGTCCGGGCACAAAAAAAGGAGGCCCTGCCGAAGCGGGGCCTCCTTTGTCTCCGTGCGCCAGAGCGCACGAAAAGCGGAATTACTTACCGGAGATCGCGCCGTGGGAACGGAATACGCGGGTCGGTGAGAATTCGCCGAGACGATGACCAACCATGTTCTCAGTCACGAAGACTTCGTAGAAGGTGCGGCCATTGTGTACGAGAAAGCGATGATTGACGAATTCGGGCATGATCATGGAGCGACGGCTCCAAGTCTTGATCGGCTTCTTGTCGCCAGTCTGGTTTGCTTTCTCAACTTTTTTCATGAGATGCTCGTCGTAGAACGGGCCTTTTTTGATAGAACGTGCCATGCTACTTTTTACTCCGGCGTTCAACGATGAATTTGTTTGACGGCTTGGACCGCGCACGAGTGCGGAAGCCCTTGGAGAGCTGGCCCCATGGCGATTGCGGATGACCGCCACCACTGGAACGACCTTCACCACCACCCATGGGATGGTCAACCGGGTTCATGGCTACACCACGAACATGCGGGCGACGACCGAGGTAGCGCTTTTTGCCGGCTTTGCCGAGGCGCTGCTTCTGATGGTCTGAGTTGCCAACTGCACCGATTGTGGCGAGGCAGCTGGTATGGACCAAACGGATCTCGCCGCTGGGCAGCTTGATCTGTGCGTAGTCGCCGTCCTTGGCACGAAGTGTCGCGCCTTGACCAGCTGCACGGGCGAGGGTACCACCCTTGCCAGGCATCATCTCAATGTTGTGCAAGGTCAGGCCGGTCGGAATGAATTGGATCGGCATGGTGTTGCCAACCTTGAATTCGATCTCCTTGCGGCTGCTGATGACGTGTTCGCCAACCTTGAGCCCGGCGGGGGCCAGGATGTAGCGTTTCTCGCCATCTGCGTAGTGCAGAAGTGCGAGCCGGGCGCTGCGGTTGGGATCATACTCAATGTGAGCGACCTTGGCGGTGACGTCGACCTTGTCACGCTTGAAGTCCACGAGACGATGACGTCGTTTGTGGCCACCACCGCGAAAACGGGTGGTCATCTTACCGCTGGAGTTCCGACCGCCGGTACTCTTCTTACCTTTGGTCAGCTTCCTCTCGGGGCTTGTGCGGGTGAGTTCCGCAAAGTCCGAGACGGCCATGTGTCGCCGCGAGGGCGTCGTTGGATTGTAACGTTTTACTGGCATTGTCTATAACCTTGCGTGAATCAGTAGAGGTCGATCGCCTGCTCGCCATCGGCGAGAGTGACAACCGCTTTCTTGAAGTTAGCCCGCCTGCCAAACCCTTGGCGATTGCGCTTTTTCTTGCCGAGGCGGTTCATAACGTTCACTGATTTGACCTTGCGGTCGAACAGGAACTGCACTGCCTCTTTGATGTCCTGCTTATTGGAGCGGGGATGTACGATAAATGCGTACTTATTTTCCTCGCCCATAGCCTGACTTTTTTCCGTCAGTGAGACGGTCTTGATGATCTGATATGGATTGGTCATCTCAGGGACTCTCCGTTGTGACGGACTTAGGCTTCGCCTTCGTCTTCTGCGGCTTCAGTGCTACGCTTCACGCTGTCAGACAGCTTGGATGCGCCGCTACTCTCTCCTGCGGAATCGGCAACCTCGGGGGCTGCTTCCTCGGCGGGAGCTTCGGCAACTTCTTCGACGACAGGAGCTTCGGCTGCTTCTTCGACGACAGGAGCTTCGGCTGCTTCCTCGACGACTTCCTCGACGGGAGCTTCAGCGATTTCCTCAACAACTGGTGCGGCTGCAACAGGTGCTGGGGTGGCTTCGGCCTTCGGCGGGGCGGAGTCAGCAATGCGTGCCCCAAGCTGTTCGAGCGCGGAACGCGTGAAGATCACGGTCTCGTGCAGGAGAAGCTGGTAGACGTTAGTGAAGCTTTCTGGAAGCGCGTTCACCTTCGGGAGGTTGCGGCTGGCCAGCTCAACGTTGTACTCATGTTCGCCAGTGAGAATGAGCGCATTCTGGTTGACACCGATGGTGCCGAGCAGGGCGGTCATTTCTTTGGTGCGTGGTGCTTCGAACGCGAGGGTGTCGAGAACTTTCACAGCGCCTTCGGCGATGCGATCGCCCAGGGCGCGTCGCAATGCGAGCTTCTGGACTTTCTTGTTCACCTTTTTTCCAAAGCTGCGCGGGATGGGCCCAAATACGGTGCCGCCACCACGCCAGATTGGACTGGTGGTGCTACCGGCACGAGCACGGCCTGTGCCTTTCTGCCGGTATGGCTTAGCACCAGTCGCACGCACTTCACTGCGAACTTTGGTTTTGGCCGTACCAGCGCGAACTGCGCCGAGGTGGGCAACGATAGCGTCTTTGAGGGCTTGCTCGCCACGCTCTTGTTCAACCCAGGACTGGGGGACATCGATCTGTCCGACAGAGTCTCCGGCCTGGTTGATCACAGGTAGTGTAGTCATGATAATTATTTCCTACCCTTACTTCTTTTTCGCCTGGCGGACGACGACACATTGGCCATTTGGACCCGGGATCGAGCCCTTGACCAAGATGACGTTGTCGTCTTTACGAACCTGCACAACCTGCAAATTCTGCACGGTGCGCTTCACGTTGCCCATCTGCCCTGGCATCTTGCGGCCTTTGTAGACCTTACCTGGGTTGACACACATACCGATGGAACCGGGACGACGTGTCCAGCCGCCACCATGGCTAGCGCGACCGCCGCCAAATCTGTAGCGTTTGACTACGCCTTGGAAACCGCGGCCCTTCATCGTGCCGGTGACGTCTACAAACTCGCCTGTCGCGAAGACGTCCGCGAGCAGCTGGCTGCCCACTTCGGCGTCGGGATCGGCAGGTGTGCGCAGTTCGCGAATCCACATCGGTGCGTGATCGTCATAGTTGGCTGCAGCGATATGATTGCGTACTGCCTTGCTGACATTACTAAGTTTACGAATACCGTAGCCCAGCTGAACGGCGCTGTAGCCGTCGCGTTCTTCGGTGCGATGGGCGATGACTGTGCACGGCCCTACTTCGATGACAGTGACGGGGATGAACTTGCCGCTCTCGTCCCAAACTTGTGTCATGCCTATTTTCTTGCCAATAAGCCCTTTCATTAGGGTCTCCTATTGTCTGAAATTTTCGTTGTGGTCAATTCCGATCAGATCTTGATCGCGATATCAACACCAGCCGGGAGGTTCAGCTTCTTGAGGTCATCGACGGTCTGCGCGGTGGGCTGCAGGATGTCGAGCAGACGGCTGTGCGTGCGCGTCTCGAACTGCTCCATTGACTTTTTATTTACGTGCGGAGAGCGGTTAACTGTGACACACTCAATCCGTGTAGGCAGTGGGATTGGGCCTGCAACGACAGCGCCAGTGCGGCGTGCAGTTAGCACAATCTCCTTAGTTGACTTATCCAAGACACGATGGTCGTAGCCTTGGAGTCTAATCCGTATTCTTTCTTGGCTCATGCGGTGAGTCTCCTCGAGTAATCGCATAGTTTTTCCTGCACTTCGGGCGGTACTTGCTCAAAGTGCGAGGGTTCCATAGTATGGTGTGCTCGTCCCCTGGTGAGGGACCTGAGTGCAGTAGCGTAGCCAAAAAGCTCTGCCAGCGGCACTCGGGCGGTGATCATGCTCGCTGTGGGTTCGGCCTCTACGTTGAGAACCTGGCCACGGCGCGCATTTACGTCTGAGATGACATCTCCGACGTGTTCCTCGGGTGCGGACACCTCGAGTTTCATGATGGGTTCTAGTAGGATCGGTCCAGCATTCTGCGCCGCCGCGCGAAATGCCATAGATCCAGCCACCTTAAAAGCAATCTCGGTAGAATCATCGGGATGGGCTTCCCCCCCGATTACTTCCACCTTAAAATCTACCAGAGCGTTGCCGCCTAGGATGCCGGTCATTGCTGCGTCCATGATTCCCGCCTCGATTGAGGTATGAAATTCTTGGGGCACGCTTTTTTTCGGCAAGCGGGTACGAATGCTCGTTCCCGCGCCACGGTCCAGTGGTTCTATGGAAATAGAGACTCTGGCAAACTGGACGGTACCTGCCATGACCCGGTCGAACGTGGCCTCACCGGTGGCTGGTCGAGAAATTGACTCGCGGTAGGCAACTTGTGGTTTCCCGGAGTTGGCCTTGACGTTGAACTCACGAATGAGGCGGTCTCGAATGATCTCGAGATGTAGCTCGCCCATGCCGGCGATCAAGGTCTGTCCGGTCTCACTGTCGACGCGGAGTTGGAAGGTCGGGTCCTCATCGCTGAGTGAACCGAGGGCTTCTACGAGCTTATCGCGGTCCGCGGTGGACTTAGGCTCGATCGCCATGGAAATGACGGGTTCTGGGAAGGTCATTGACTCGAGTACGATGGGTTTTCCCTGTGGGCAGATGGTGTCTCCGGTGGTGACCTCTTTCAGGCCCACGAGGCCCACGATTTCGCCGGAGTGGGCGACTTCGAGCTCTTCGCGCGAGTTGGCGTGCATGCGCATTACTTTGGCGACGCGCTCGGCTTTACCGGTTCTCGGGTTGTAGACCTTGCTGCCGCGGTTTAACTCGCCGCTGTAGATCCGGGCGTAAACGAGGCGACCGACAAACGGGTCGCGAGCAACTTTGAAGGCGAGGGCGACCAAGGGCTGGTCATCGCCGATGGCAGCTTCAAGTACGGCGGACGTCTTGGGGTTCTGTCCGTGAATGGTGCCGCGATCAAGCGGGGAGGGCAGTAGGGCTACGACGGCATCAAGCAGCAGCTGTACGCCTTTGTTCTTCAGGGACGACCCGCAGAGTACGGGAAGTAACTCACCTTTGCAGACGCCAACGCGCAGTGCAGCCCAAATTCTCTCAGGGGCGATCCCTTCTTCGCCGAGGTAAGCATCGAGCAGTTCTTCGTCGTAGTCGCCAGCTGCCTCGATGGCGGCTTCGTAGGCTTCCTGGACGGCTTCTTGGAGCTCGTCTGGGACCGGGCCTTCGACGACGGTCTCGCCGTTGTCGCCGGTGAAGGTGTAGGCTTTGCCGGAGATGGCGTCGACCACGCCTTTGAAGGTGTCTTCCTCTCCGATCGGCACATGGACCGGGACGGGGTTGGCCTTCAGTTTCTCTTTGATGTCCGCCATGACCCGCGGCATTTCTGCCCCGATGCGATCCATCTTATTGATGAAGGCAACGGCGGGGACCTTGTGGCGGCGGGCTTGGCGCCAGACGGTCTCAGACTGCGGCTGCACACCGCCAACGGCACAGAACACGGCGACGGCACCATCAAGCACCCGAAGTGAGCGCTCGACTTCAGCTGTGAAGTCGACGTGTCCGGGGGTGTCGATGATGTTGATCGCGTGATCGTGCCAGTAGCAGGTGGTCGCCGCGCTGGTAATGGTGATGCCGCGCTCCTGCTCCTGGACCATCCAGTCCATTGTCGCGGCTCCATCATGGACCTCACCTATTTTGTGGTTTACGCCACAATAATAGAGAACACGCTCGCTTGTTGTGGTCTTGCCCGCATCGATGTGCGCCATGATTCCGATGTTCCGCACAGAGCCCAAGGGCACGGCGCGGCTGGAGGACTCATGGGCAAGTTCTTTCTTCGACACGGTATGGACTCACAGTTGGACGTCGTGATGGACACAGGCGAGCGGTAACCCGACTACCAGCGATAGTGTGCGAAGGCTTTGTTGGCCTGCGCCATGCGGTGCGTGTCATCTTTTTTCTTGATGACCGAGCCGGTCTCATCGTAGGCGTCCATCAGTTCGGCAGCAAGTGCAGACAGCATTGCGCGACCTTTACGGCCACGGGCAGCGTCTACAACCCAACGAATCGACAGCGCGGTCTGACGAGCCGGGCTGACTTCCACTGGAACCTGATAGGTAGCACCACCGACGCGGCGGCTCTTTACTTCCAAGCGTGGCTTGGTGTTCTCGAGCGCCTGCAGGAATACTTCCAGCGGATCAAGGCCTTTCTTCTCCTTGATGATGTCCAGCGCACCGTAGACAATCTTCTGTGCAGTGGACTTTTTGCCGCCCCGCATGACGATGTTGATCGTCATGGAAACCATTTCGCTATTGTACTTAACGTCGGGCGTGAGCTCGCGCTTTTCAGCTTTATGTCTTCTCATCTGTGGTCGTTCCTATCAGCTCTTTGGCTTTTTGGCGCCGTACTTGGAGCGGCCCTGTTTACGGCCATCTACACCGAGACTGTCAAGCGCGCCGCGCACGACATGGTAACGAACGCCGGGAAGGTCAGGGACGCGACCGCCCTTTACGAGCACAATGCTATGCTCTTGGAGGTTATGGCCTTCGCCGCCGATGTAGGCCGTGATTTCTTGGCCGTTCGAGAGACGAACACGGGCGACTTTACGCAGCGCTGAGTTCGGTTTCTTTGGCGTACGGGTGGTGACTTGGAGGCAGACGCCGCGGCGCTGCGGGCAGCTGTTCAGCGCCCGCGACTTCGACTTATAAACCTTGGGCTTGCGCGGTTTGCGCACCAATTGGTTGATTG
>Ga0115567_10005111_pt1 | contig 12724 bp, 12 predicted proteins | sample COGITO_mtgs_1204_2_FD_88679 | JGI IMG/M metagenome (GOLD analysis project Ga0115567, IMG submission 88679) | Pelagic marine microbial communities from North Sea - COGITO_mtgs_120412 | ecosystem: Environmental > Aquatic > Marine > Epipelagic | place: Germany:Helgoland, sampling site Kabeltonne...
ATGCGGACTGGCCGGGTGCGGGTGACGTGATCCTGCGTGTGGATGGCGGAATGACCGCGTCCGACTGGACCATGCAGTTCCTCGCCGACATCCTCGGCGCGCCGGTGGACCGGCCCGGCATCCGCGAGACGACGGCCCTCGGGGTGGCGTGGCTCGCGGGATCGCGGGCGGGGCTGTATCCAGGGCGCGAGGCGTTTGCGGCCTCCTGGGCGCTTGACCGGCGGTTCGAACCGGCGATGGACGAGGTCACCCGCACCCGCCGAATCGCCGCCTGGCGCGACGCCGTGGGCCGCACCCTCACGACGGGTCGGTAGTCAGGGCGTAGCGTTCCAGTTCCTCGGGCAGCAGCAGGTAGATCTCGTCCGGCGGGGTCTGAAGCGCATGCTGCATGACGCCCGGATCAACGCCCATCTCGATCAGGTAGGCCATGACGTCGCCCTGGCCGCGCTGAATGTCCTCGACCGCGATGAAGGCGGGCAGGGCGACGTTTTCGTCGAAGAAATGCTGATGCACGCCAACCAGGGCGCCCTCGGCGACGCTTCGGTCGACCCCGGCCGCGAGGATGTAGGGGCAGGCGGACAGGCACACGTCGCTGCCCGACATCGCGGTGTCGACGCCGCCGTCGCGCAGCACCCGCCCGATGGCGAGCGCGTCGCGCACCGATCCGCCCGGCGAATTGAGGAACGCGATCCCCGGCAGGTCGCGCGCCGCCAGCCAGTCCGCGAACCGTTCTGCATCGCCACCCGCGATCTGTCCCGTGAGGGTGAGGGCGGGCGCACCGTCCCAATCGGCGATCTCGAACGACAGGCGCGTCGGCATGTCGACCGTCGCGGGCATCGGGCGCGTGCCCGGGCGCGCCTCTCGCGGGGCGATCTCGCCGGGGCGGAAGCGGCGGGTCTGATCGCCGGGGCGGGCCGGGTCCGACAGGTCCGGCGCGCGGCTTGGCCACGCGACCTGCGGCAACACGCGCGCGAGGTCGGATCCGAACAGGAACAGCGCAAAGAACACCTGCACCCCGAGGATCCAGAGAAGCCATCGCCGCACCTCGGACCCGCGTCGCGGACGGGCGACGGTCATTCGGCGGGCCGCGTCGCCGGTTCGACCGCCGCGAGGCCGGTGGTGCGGCGCTGGGTCTGCTCAGGTGTGCTCCGCGATGCGCCGCCTTCTCGGTCCTCGGCGCGCGCGGCCTCCATGTCGCGCATCGCAACCATGGCGGCGCGCAATTCGGCGAGGGTCAGCTGATCCTCGCGCGCGACGCCGTCACGGCCGGTGCGGATCGCGCCTTGGGCGATCGCGACGATGAAGACGAGAACCGCGGGCAGCAGGTCGATCGCGATCGCCCCCGCCCAGGAAGGCACGAAGTTCCCGGCATAGAGGATCACCGCGTCGGCGGTCGAGATCGGGGTATAGACAGGCTCCGCCGGTTGCTCCATCGCCATGACGCTCTCGGCGGCGAGGCGCAGCGTCTCGGCGCGCTGGCCAAGCACGGCGAGCACGGCGGTAATCGTCGCCTCCTGACCGGCGCGGGTGGTCGCGGACCCCCCATCGAGCTGCGGCAACACGACGCTCGCCGACAGATCCTGTGCGGCGCGCTGCACCAGCCCCGCGACGCTGAGCTGTCGAAGCTGCGTGATCACGTTGGCCAGACGCACCGCCTCTTCGGAGAACTGCACCGAGCGGGCCTCGACGGGGCCGGGTTCGACCGTCAGCGCGCGCATCCGGCTCAGGATCGCGTTTCCCTCGGCAAAGGCGGCGCCGACGGCTGCCTCCTGCGCCTCGATCTGGGCCTCGAGGGCGGCCAGCTCGTCCGATTTCTGCCGCAGCAGGCGCACGACCGCGCCTTCGCCCGCGAAGCCGGACAGGCCACCGGCGGCCTCCTGCGCGCCGAGGTCGACGAAGCTTTGCTGCACGCGGGCGACGTCGCGGCTCAGGCCCTGCGCCGAGATCGCGATGGTGTTGGCCCGCTCCAGCGACGCCTGATAGTCCTGCACGGTCGTCGCGAGGTGCTGTTCCACCGCCGCCGCGCCGGCCAGTGCCGCGGCGTTCAACCACGACGACATCGCCACGATCGCGAGGCTGCCCAGCGCCATCGAGGCGAGTAGGCCGATGCGCGACGCCATGCTCCGCATCGCGGGCAAAAGCCGCAGCATGTAGGACCAGAACACGAAGATGCCGACCGATACCGCGACCGAATAGGCCATCGCCGCAAAGGCCGACAGCGCCCCGGTATCGTCCAGCAGCGACGATACGCCGAGATAGGTGTAGATGCCCGACGCTACCGCCAGCACCGCCAGCGCCGCCCCGGTAAAGCTGTCGAGCCAGCCGAGGTGATCCTCGATCTCGCGCGCGTGGCGCAGGCCCTGTGCCTCGCTGCGGCTGATCCGGCTTTCGTCGTGCATCGTTGGCCCTCGCGCGTGGTTCGGGCGTCACGTTAACGCGCCGGGCGGCGAATGCGAGTCCGCCGCGGTCACGGACGCGGCAGGTCCGGTGGTGATCGGTCGATAATCTGCGTTGCCGTTTTCCCGCCGGTCGGCATAATCGGCGGCAGTCAACGAAAGGAGAGAGACCCATGCCCCTGCCGACCATCCGCGTCACCCGCGACGAGATGCGCGCCCGCGTCGCCCTGTTTTCCGAGATCGAGGGGTTCGACGGCGGCCTGCCCGACAGCGACCACCCCGATGCCAAGCGTACGCTCTACAACGTCGTCGGCTTCCAGCCGCCTGAGGGATCGGATGCCGCGACGACCTCGCCGGTGGGCGCCAAAGCCGCCGAGAAGGCCGCGATCAAGATCAGCGAGGGGTTCAACCTTGGGTACTGCAAGGCGCGACCGGGCAAGGGGCCGATGATGCACAACCACGACACCAACGAGACGTTTATCCCGATGACCGGCCGCTGGGAATGTTCCTGGGAGGTCGACGGCAAGGCCGAGACATTCGAGCTTGGCCCCCACGACGTGATCTCGTTTCCGCCGGGCGTGCAGCGCCGGTTCATGAATGCGACCTGGGACGAACCTGACGCCGAGCATCTGATGATGTTCGTGATCGGCGGCGACGGGCCAAAGGCCGAGTTTTCGCCGGATGCGATGGCCGAACTGCGCGACCGGGGGCTGGTGGACTGACGGCGGCGGTCCCGGTCAGCCGTCGATCGCCCCCTGCTGCCAGGGCTTCACCAGGTTTCCGAACCGCGTGAACTGCCCCTCAAAGCTGAGGTCGACGGTGCCGATCGGCCCGTGGCGCTGCTTGCCGATGATGACCTCGGCCTTGGCGCGCAGGCGTTCCATGTCGTCCTGCCAGGTCGCCATCTTCTCCATCTCGTGCTCGCCCGGCTTCTCGCGTTCCTTGTAGTATTCCTCGCGGAACACGAACATCACCACATCGGCGTCCTGCTCGATCGAGCCTGATTCGCGCAGGTCGGACAGTTGCGGGCGCTTGTCCTCGCGGCTCTCGACCTGACGGCTGAGCTGCGACAGCGCCACGACGGGGATGTCCAGCTCCTTGGCGATCGCCTTCAACCCTTGGGTGATTTCGCTGATCTCGTTGACGCGGTTCTCGGACCGACCGGCGCCGCGCAAAAGTTGCAGGTAATCCACCATCAGCACGTCCAGCCCGTGCGTCCGTTTCAGTCGCCGCGCGCGCGCCGCGACCTGGCTGATCGGCAGGGCGGGCGTGTCGTCGATGAACAGCGGGCACGCCTCGAGCGCCTTTGCCGCCTCGACGAAACGGCGGAACTCGCCTTCGGTCATGTCGCCGCGGCGGATCTGCTCGCTCGGCACCTCGGCGGCCTCGGACAGGATGCGCGCGGCAAGCTGTTCGGCGCTCATCTCGAGGCTGAAGAATCCGACGACGCCGCCGTTGACGGCCCCCTCGCCACCGGTCGGCAGCGCGCCCTTGCGATAGGCCTTGGCGATGTTGAACGCGATATTGGTGGCCAGCGATGTCTTGCCCATCGACGGGCGCCCGGCGAGGATCAGCAGGTCCGACTTGTGCAGACCGCCCAGTTTCTTGTCGAGATCGACAAGGCCGGTGGACACCCCCGCGAGGCCTCCGTCGCGCTGATAGGCGGCGTTGGCGACCGTGACGGCATCGGTCACGGCCTTGAGGAACGACTGGAACCCGCTGTCGGAACTGCCCTGCTCGGCCAGCTTGTAAAGATCTTGCTCGGCGGCGACGATCTGCTCCTTCGGTTCGCTGTCGACATCGACGCTTTGCGCGCGGGCGGTGATGTCGCGCCCCAGCCGGATCAGCTCTCGCCGCACGGCGAGGTCGTAGATCATCTGCGCGTAATCGCGCGCCGCGAAGGCCGAGATCGCCGCCCCCGCCAGCCGCGCGAGATAGGCGGGACCGCCCAGCTCCTTGAGCCCCTCGTCGTCGGCCAGAAAGGTCTTGAGCGTCACCGGAGAGGCCAGCGCGTTGCGCTGGATGCGCGCGGCTGCGGTCTCGAAGATGCGGGCATGGACCGGATCGTAGAAATGGTCCTTGCCGACGAGATTGGTGATCCGGTCGAAGACGTCGTTGTTGGTCAGGATCGCGCCGAGCAATTGCTGCTCGGCCTCGATCGAATGGGGCATCCTGTCCTCGGCCGCGCCGTCGACGCCTGCCGCGCCGCCGGTCGGATCGAATGCCGCGATCTCGTTCATGTCCTGCCCTCCGGTCCGTTCCGCGGTCCTATACCAACGCACGCGCGGGGCCAAAATGTATAAGCTGTGGATAGGTTGGCCGTCGCCGGAACGCGCTCAGGAATGGGCGGCCGACCAGGCGTCGGGGTTGCGAAGGTAGCGTTCGACCTCGTCCAGGGTGTCGTCATCGAACGCGGCCCGCGCGCGCGCCTCGGCCAGCACGTCCCACCAGGTGCAAAGGTGGATCAGGCCGATCCCTTCCTTGCCCAGCTTTTCCGTCACACCCTCGTATATGCCGTAGTAGAAGATCACAGCCGTCCAGTCGCAGCGCGCGCCGGTGTCGCGGATCGCCTGCACGAAGCTGAGCTTCGATCCACCGTCGGTCGTCAGATCCTCGACCAGCAGCACCCGCTGACGTTCGGAGACGACGCCCTCGATCCGGGCGTTGCGGCCGTATCCCTTGGGTTTCTTGCGGACATACGCCATCGGCAGCGCGAGGCGTTCGGCCACCATCGCGCCAAACGGGATGCCGGCCGTCTCGCCGCCCGCGACGACGTCGAACGCCTCGACGCCCGCCTCGCGCATGGCCGCGACGGCGAGGAAATCCATGCACAGCGCGCGGGCGCGCGGAAACGAGATGATGCGGCGGCAGTCGACATAGGTCGGCGCACGCTTGCCGCTGGCATGGGTGAACGGATCCTCGGCACGGAAATCGACGGCCCCGATGTCGAGAAGGATACCCGCCGTCAGACGCGCGATTTCCTCACGCGGGGGGAAGGATGTGGGGATCATGGATGCGCCTCCCTCGGATCGGTCATGCCACCCGCCAGCGCAGCGGAAAGCCGGGATCGAACACCGTCACCGGGCCTTCGCCGGTCTCGACCGTGGCGGGGGGTGTCACCGGATCGCGCCGTTCCAGCGTGATCGTGCCGTCGTTCGGGGCAAGGCCGTAGAACCGCGCGCCGTTGCGCGACACGAACGCCTCGAGCTGCTTGAGCCTGCCGGCCGCGGCGAAAACCTCCGCCAGGCAGGCCATCGTCACGGGGGCGGTGAAGATACCGGCGCAGCCGCAGGGCTGCAGCTTGGCCGGGTCGGTATGGGGCGCCGAATCGGTGCCGAGGAAGAATCGCGGATCGCCCGACACCGCCGCCTGCACGAGGGCGACGCGGTGACCCTCGCGCTTGGCAACAGGCAGGCAGTAGTAGTGTGGCCGGATGCCACCCGCCAGGATGTGGTTGCGGTTGATGATCAGGTGATGCGTCGTGATCGTCGCGGCCAGCCCCTTGGGCGTGTCGCGGACATAGTCGACGGCGTCCTGCGTGGTGACGTGCTCCATCACGATCCGCAGGTCTGGCGTTTTCTTGCGGATCGGTTTCAGGATGCGGTCGATGAATGCCGCCTCACGGTCGAAGATGTCGATGGCGGGATCGGTCACCTCGCCGTGCACGCACAAAGGCATGCCGATCTCGGCCATCCGTTCCAGCACCGGGCGCACCGCGTCGAAGTCGCGCACCCCCGAGGCCGAGTTGGTCGTCGCCCCCGCGGGATAGAGCTTCACCGCCGTGGCGATGCCGTCCGCGTGGGCACGGGCCACGTCGTCGGGATCGGTGTCCTCCGTCAGGTAAAGCGTCATCAGCGGCGTGAAATCCGCGCCATCGGGAACCGCCGCGCGGATGCGGTCGCGATAGGCGGCGGCCTGCGCGGCGGTCACGACCGGCGGCACCAGATTCGGCATCACCAGCGCACGCCCGAAATGCGCGGCACTCTGCGGCGCCATCGCCGTCAGCATCGCGCCGTCGCGCAGATGCAGGTGCCAGTCGTCGGGCCGGGGCAGGGTGACGGTATCGGGCGTGCGGTCTTTCATGGCCCCAGCGATACACAAGCGGTCCGTCGGTTGCCATAGCCCTTGCGGCGCACGACCCGCCCGCGCGATACCCGTGGACGACACGAACAAGGGAGATATCCATGCTCGGTTTCGTCATCGCCGTCGCGGCGGGGTTCGCGACACCGCATATCGAGGCGCCGCTGGCCCGGCCCGTCCTGCGCGCGCTCGATCAGCACATCCGCTTCGCCGCGGGCGAGGTGCGGCTCGTGGCGTTCATGCTGGCGCTGCTGGCGGCGGCGTTGCTGGCGACGCTGCTCGACAGCGGATCGGCGGTCGGCATCGTCGTCGGTGCGGTCCTGGGATACTTTGCGACCCGCATCGTCGCGGGCGGCCGCGCGGCGATGGAGGCGCGCCGTTAGCCGTCGATCGTCGCCGTCTCGGGCAGCTTGAAACCGTTGTCCGACAGCCAGGTGACGAACGGGTCCGGCGTGCCGGTCCGCGCGCCGTGCCGCGCCACCGCCGCGGCAAGCGGGATGCGCCCTGCGGTATCGAGCTTTCGCAGAAGACCCTTGAGATAGGGCATGTTATCGCGCCGCTCGCGCCACAGCTGCGCGAAGCGGCCTTGTGTCAACTGCCCGTCCATCGCCGCCTCGATCATCGACACGAGGATCCCGAACTGGTCGAGAGACTGTTCGAGTCGCTGACCGACCAGGGGCGCGTCGAGGATGCGGACGTTTGGCGCGCGGAACAGTGCCGCATGCATCGCGTCGGGCGCGTGGCCGAGGTCGGCGACGATCGTGGCGCGGTCCGCCGCCTCGATCATGTCGGGCGCGTAGCCGTAGCGCGAGGTGAAATCGAGCCCGCGCCGGTCGTGGTAGCGCCGGTCCCACCGCGCCACGCGCGGGTCGAGCGTGGCGACGGGCCGCAGCGCCAGCACCCGGCACCCCGGCGACGCGACGGAATACGCCGCCGCCGCGTATCCGCCATCGTGCGCGCCAAAGAACAGCGTCGCATCGAAATCCTCGAAGAAGCCGTCGTCGATCAGCCGGTCGAAATACCGATAGAGCCGGTCGCCGCGATACCACGTGTCCGGTTCCGCCACGATCGCCAGCAGCGACCAGCCGTTCTCCCGCGCGAGCTGCAATCCGCGCGGCTGTCCCCTCGGCCTGCCTTGCGCGCGTTCGCGGCTCTCGAAGGTGACAAGGAGCTTCGGCCCCGCATCGACGAACAGCGCCAGGTGATCGCCCCCCGGCCGCTCGAGATAGCCATGCGCCTCGCCGATCTCGTCGAGACCGGCGATCCAGTCGTCGCGGTCGCGACGCGACAGGTCGGGATCGAGGTCGGTCAGGTCGTCGGGCATGGCAGTGCCTCCTCGTCAATGTCCCCGGTCGCCCATATCCCCTTGGAACCGGGCCGAAATCGGGCGGGCGCGCGCCCCTTTGGGGTCGCGCGCTTGCGCCTAGAAAAACGCCTGCAATCCGGTCTGCGCCCGCCCGAGGATGAGCGCGTGGATATCGTGCGTCCCCTCGTAGGTGTTCACGGTCTCGAGGTTGATCATGTGGCGGAACACCGGAAACTCCTCCGAGATGCCGTTGCCGCCGTGCATGTCGCGCGCATGGCGCGCGATATCGAGCGCCTTGCCGCAATTGTTGCGCTTCACCAGGCTGATCATCTCGGGCGCCGCGCGGCCGTCGTCGAGAAGGCGCCCGACCTGCAGCGACCCCTGAAGGCCCAGCGCGATCTCGGTCTGCATATCGGCGAGCTTCTTTTGGAAGAGCTGCGTCTGCGCCAGTGGCCGCCCGAACTGCTTGCGGTCGAGCCCGTATTGCCTGGCCGCGTGCCAGCACGCCTCGGCCGCCCCCATCACCCCCCACGAGATGCCGTAGCGCGCGCGGTTGAGACATCCGAACGGCCCCTTCAGGCCCTCGACGCCGGGCAACAGCGCCTCTTCGCCGACCTCGACATCCTCCATCACGATCTCGCCGGTGACGCTGGCGCGCAGGGACAACTTGCCGCCCACCTTCGGCGCCGACAGCCCCTTGGTCCCCTTGTCGAGAACGAAGCCCCTGATCTTGCCGTCATGCGCCTCGGACTTGGCCCAGACGACGAACACGTCGGCGATCGGGGCGTTCGAGATCCACATCTTCGACCCGTTCAGGACGTAGCCGCCATCCGACTTGCGCGCGACCGTCTTCATGCCGCCGGGATCGCTGCCCGCGTCCGGTTCTGTCAGGCCGAAACAGCCGATGAATTCGCCGCTCGCGAGCTTGGGCAGGTACTTCGTCTTCTGTGCCTCGGACCCGTAGGCGTGGATCGGGTACATCACCAGGCTCGACTGCACCGACATCATCGACCGATACCCCGAGTCGATCCGCTCGACCTCGCGTGCGATCAGGCCATAGGTGACGTATCCGGCACCAAGGCCGCCGTATTCCTCGGGCACGGTGACGCCGAGCAATCCGGCCTCGCCCATGGCCGCGAAGATTTCGGGCTCCACCGTCTCGTCGCGGTAGGCGGCCTTGATCTTCGGCGCCAGCGTGGTCTCGGCAAAGGCGGCGGCGGCATCGCGCAGCATCCGCTCGTCCTCGCTCAGCTGGCTCTCGAGGCGGAAGGGATCCGCCCAGTCGAACCGCGACAGGTTGGGGCCGTGGCCCTCGGCGACGATCTTCACGGTCTCGTTCATGGTGTCCTCCGGGGTGTGACGGCAAGTTAGACCGCTCTCTCCGGCGCGGCAAGCGGACGGCTTGACGCGCGCCGCACCCGCGGGCCAGCCTGTGCGACGGACGGCGGGGGGGCATCGCGTGGCGCAGGGGTTCGACGATATCGACGCGGTGCAGGCGGGGCTGGCCGGGCAGGGCTACGTCTGCGGCCGCGCACTGGCGACCGTGGTGTTCCTCGGGCTGCGCCTCGGGCGGCCGGTTTTCCTCGAGGGGGAGGCCGGCACCGGCAAGACCGAGATCGCCAAGGCCATTGCCGCAGCACTCGGGCGGCGCCTGATCCGGCTGCAATGCTACGAAGGGCTGGATGCCTCTTCGGCCGTGTACGAATGGAACTTCGCCGGACAGATGATCGCCATCCGCACGGCTGAGGCCGCGGGCGGGGCGGATCGCGGCGCGCTGCAGGCCGAACTCTTCGGCCCCGACTACCTGATCGCGCGGCCCCTGCTGCAGGCGATGGAGCCGCATGAGGACGGCCCGCCGGTTCTGCTGATTGACGAGATCGACCGTACCGATGCGCCGTTCGAGGCGTTCCTGCTCGAGGCACTGTCCGATTTCCAGGTCACGATTCCCGAACTCGGCACGATCCGTGCCCCCGAACCGCCGATCGTGATCCTGACGTCGAACCGCACCCGCGAGGTCCACGACGCGCTCAAGCGACGCTGCCTCTATCACTGGGTCGACTATCCTGATTTCGACCGCGAACTGGCGATCCTGAACGCCCGCGCGCCCGACGCCTCTGCCGCGCTCAGCCGCGAAATCGTGGCCTTCGTCCAGCGCCTGCGCGCCGAGGACCTGTTCAAACGGCCCGGCGTCGCCGAGACGATCGACTGGGCGCGCTGCCTGCTGGCGCTCGACGCCATCGCCCTGTCGCCCGAAGTGATCTCCGACACGCTTGGCGCGATCCTCAAGTATCAGGACGACATCGCCGCGATCCAGGGCACCGAGGCCGCGCGCCTGCTGGCGGAGGCCCGCGCGGAGACCAGACCCGCCTGACCCCGCTACCGGGTAACGCAAACCGGTAATTGACTTGGGGTCGGTTTGCGAAAAACCTGTCGCCACGCACCCGGTCCGGGAAGGGCCGGCGGTATTTCGGAACGGAGAGATTGATATGAAAAGACTGTTTGCGACCCTCGCGATGATCGCGGGCCTGGCGGGGACAACCGCCGCCGCCTGTCCCGACTGGCAGGGCGCGCCGCATTTCGGCCAGATCACGCTGAACGCCGGGTTCCAGCCCGATCCTTACGTCCGCAACGTGACGGCGGGCGGCACCACGGCGCTGCAGAACTGCTTCGACGGCGGCTACCAGGGTTTCGTGACGACCCGGCCGGACTTCGACCTTTACTGGAACGGCCAGTCCGCGCAGCTCACCATCGCGATCGAGGCGAACGCCGACGCGATCCTCGTCGTCAATGCACCGGACGGAAGCTGGCATTACAACGACGACTATCGCGGCTTCAATCCGGCGATCACGTTCACCAACCCGCAGGCCGGTCTCTACGATATCTGGATCGGGTCGTACGACGGATCGCGGCGCAATCCCGCGCGGCTGATCTTCACCGAATACAACTACTGACCGGGCGGGGCGGGTGACGGATCATCCGCCCCTCGCGGTGCCGCCCGACGGCGCGCTGGCGCGCAACGTCATCTGGTTCGCCCGGGCGTTGCGGCGCGCGGGCCTGCCGATCGGGCCGGGGCGGATGCTCGACGCGGTGCGCGCCGTGCGCGCGGCGGGGTTCACCGACCGCGCCGATTTCTACTGGGCGCTGCACGCGACGCTGGTGACGCGACCCGAACACAGCGCCGTCTTCGACCAGATATTCCGTCTGTTCTGGCGTGATCCGCGCTTTCTCGAACACATGATGGCGATGCTCTCGCCGCTCGTGCGCGGCACCCAGCCCGAGCGCGCGGCCAGACCTGCCGCCGCCCGCGCGTCGCAGGCCCTGACCGATCCGCCGCCCGCGCCCCCCGCCGACGCGGGCAGCGGGACCGAGATCGAGATCGACGCCCGCCGCACCGCATCCGCCGACGAACGCCTGCGGACGCTCGATTTCGAACAGATGGGCGTGGACGAGATGGCCCGCGCCAAGCGCATCCTCGCCACCCTGCGTCTCGACGTGCCGCCGATCCACACGCGGCGTCACGTCGCCCGGCCCGGCGCGCGCGCGGATTGGCGCCGCACGATGGCCCAGGCCGCCCGCCGGGGAGGGGAGATTGCCCGGCCCCGCACCCGCAGGTCCGGAACGCGGATGCCGGCGCTGGTGGTGCTGTGCGACATCTCCGGCTCCATGAGCGCCTATTCCCGCGCCGTGCTGCACTTCGTCCATGCCGTCGCCAACCGCGAGGGACAGGGCTGGTCGGCGGTCCACGCCTTCACCTTCGGCACCCGTCTGACCAACGTGACGCGCCATCTGGCCACCCGCGACGTCGACGCCGCCCTCGCCGCCGCCGGCGCGCAGGCGCAGGACTGGTCGGGCGGCACGCGGATCGCGGCGGCGCTGCGGACCTTCAACCGCGACTGGTCGCGCCGCGTGACCGGGCAGGGGGCGGTCGTGTTGCTGGTCACCGACGGGCTCGACCGCGCGCCAGACGGCCTCGGCCCCGCGACAGAGCGTCTGGCGCTGTCGGCGCGGCACCTGATCTGGATCAACCCGCTCTTGCGGTTCGATCGATTCGCGCCGCGCGCGCGCGGCGTCGCGGCAATGCTGCCTCATGTGGATACGCTGCGGGCGGGTCACGACATCGCCTCGCTCGCCGGATTGGCGGCGGCGCTGTCGATGCCATCCGATAACGGCCAGAAATCGCGCCTGATGGCGATGCTGACATAGGATAGCGGCCGCCTTGCGTGCCAAATCCGTCCCGGCACCGGACCCGATCGGTCCCGTCCGCGTTGGACCACCGACCGGGCGCACCCGGACGCCCCCCGAACACCGAGGATACGAGAATGACCAGGACGAGCTTCCGCACCACCACCGCGATCGTCGCGGCCCTGTCGCTGCTGGCGCCCAATGGCGCGGTCTTCGCGCAGACCGATGACGACATGCTGATGTGCCTTGACGGCACCGAACCGCCGTGCCCCGAGGGTGAGCCGGTGGACGGCAGCCCGGTCGTCGACGAAGGGGGCGGACTGCTCGACACGATCGAGGACGCCGTGACCGAGGACACCGACGCCGCGGCAGCCGAGGCCGAGGCCCTCGCCGCCGAAGCCGAGGCTCAGGCCGAAGCCGAGGCACAGGCCGCAGCCGAAGCCGAAGCCGCCGCGCAGGCTGACGCGGATGCACAGGCCGCGGCCGAAGCGCAGGCCGCCGCCGACGCGCAAGCGCAGGCCCAGATCGACGCCGAGGCCGCTGCCGCCGCCGAGCAGGCCGCACAGGCAGAGGCGGACGCCGCCGCCGAAGCGGCCGCCCGAGAGGCGCAGGCCGCCGCCGATGCCGCCGCCGCCGAGGCGGAGGCCGCAGCAGCCGAGGCCGAGGCCGCCTTGGCCGAAACCGAGGAGTCCGCCGACGAGATCGAGCAGGGCATCGAGGACACTGGCGCCGACGTCGTCTCCGCCCCCGAGACCGACGC
>Ga0115567_10005112_pt1 | contig 12722 bp, 17 predicted proteins | sample COGITO_mtgs_1204_2_FD_88679 | JGI IMG/M metagenome (GOLD analysis project Ga0115567, IMG submission 88679) | Pelagic marine microbial communities from North Sea - COGITO_mtgs_120412 | ecosystem: Environmental > Aquatic > Marine > Epipelagic | place: Germany:Helgoland, sampling site Kabeltonne...
CCCCTCCCATTATCGTCAGCAAACCACGTGCGGGTCATAGTACATGATTCTTGCCGGCTTAACGACCTCACTGCAACCGGTAGTTATAAGTGGTCTTCACCCGATGCGCTGAACATTGCGGATCCGCTTGCACTGCAGGTTGGGCAAGAGGGCGTGCTAGAAGAACTAGCAAAAAAAGAGGGCATCCGCTGGCATCACGACGCGTGACTACCACAGCTCCAGTCCATCGCATGCACACGGCGCTGATCAAAGCGTCTACGCGTAATATGTACTAGAAACATGATCCAGTTGTGGACTTTGTCCTTGAGCTGACAGCCTCCCCATGAGCAGGACCAAGACTCGTCGTGTCTCACTCCTGGGACGAGACTTCTATTCGGCTCTCGCCATTCGCAAGTTCCAGAGCGGTTCCTTGATGCCCATGTCACGCTCTGTGCGAGGCGGTGCTGCTGTGGCATATGCCTGTTTTCTAAGCAAATGCCCAAATCGCAGCGCACGACAGGCTGCATGGTCGCCGTGGGAATGCGGTGAAACACGGACGGGAACTTCGGAGCGGATCACACGACACGCTGTCACCAGTGTCTCGGAGCCCGAAAAGCCTGTCTGAGATGACGCTCTCCGGAGACCCCGGGTCGCCACATCCGGCGACGCCAGAACGTGTTATCCCCATTACGAGTCCCGTTGGCGGCCTACTCGTGAACGGTTCGCCAAGACTCCAGGCGTCCTTCCTTCTGCGCCGAGAGAGTCTTCGCGAGTCTCCTGCATCGCATCTGCCGTTCAAGCTTCCGTTGCGCGGAGGTGCTCTTGCGGCACCCATCGCGCATACCTCTGCACAGCCCGGCCTTGCGCGGGAGTTCGCTGCATCAGCTCACGACCCATTCGCATTTTCTTTGCCAACCTCGCGCCTACACACAGCGAGAAGCGGGTGATGTACTGCCCGTAGAATTCAGCAGCTGTTGCGAAATTGTGAGCGGGTGCTGCATTGTCGGCGGCGGGTACTGATTTTGGCCGGCCATCTCTTGCAGGGCAGATATGATGCATGTCGGGGGCTGGTGGGAGGCGCCACCAAATTGTGCTGTTGCACGGTTGAAACGGCGGAGTAGCGAAGAGAAAAAACGGCGCACCATAGCGAGCTTCCGGGAAGAAGGTGCGGACGTGGCGCGGTTGCGGCACGAGGCGGCAGTCAAAATCCAGGTGGCGATGCGGCATCGGCTCGGTCGTAAGTATGTCGAGACGGCAACGGTGAAGGGCACGCTTCACTCTGTGCCTGCTGAGACGCGCATCCATATTCGTGAGCGAGTGCAGGAAATCTTGCGCGACGAGATTCCGCCCTACACACCAGAGTCGTGGTGTTTTGAGCAGCCGTGGGACCCGTTTGTGTTGGGAAGCAAACTTCAAGTAACTCATCACCCGCTTGTACGCGACAAGAAGCATCCCTTCGCCCGGATGATGGATCTCATGAACCCCACTGGCGTGATCGGCACAGAGTCTGGTCACGAGCCCCTCGGGTCGCACCGAATTTGGGCTGCCACGCAGCATCGCACAAATGCTGCACAGGCACTGGAGCGAACGATGGCTGCAGCATGGCCAAGTGAAACTTGAGCGGTGTCTGCGTGCATGTATGACGGAGCTATAAGGCAGATATATGTCAGCACGGATTGCACCAGAAATTGCTCTTGTGATTAAACGGGAGTCATCAGCAGAGCTGGTCGGCGCCAAGCACGCTAGCAGAAGCGTACGTGAGGGTGCCTAACTAAACATCGGCCTCGTCCGGGCCAACGTTGGCGACCACCTCTTGGTCTGCGGGCTTAGCCCAATCTGTTCGCGTCGCCTCCCACTTCTTGCCACTCCCCCCCCCCTTTGCATCCTCACCCGCTGCAGGGGCGGACGCATTTGCGGTTAAGGTCTCGCCGCTCTCGACGGCGGAGGAGCTCTGGTTGGCCTCGGCCTCCTTTTTCCCCCGTTCGGCCTTGAGATTGCGCGCCTCCCATTCCTTCTGCATCTTGCTTTTTTCTGCGCGCCTGACATAAAGGCGCGAATGCGGCGCAGAGAGCCCCGCAATTTCCTTGCTGTGAACCTCTTTGACAGCATTCTGTGCAGCCTCGTCTGTTTCAAAAGTTACGAACCCAAATCCGCGCGAGAGCTGAGTTTCGCTGTCCTTGACAATGAAGGCGTCTGTGACCGTTCCGAAGGTCTTGAAGTGCTCGATGAATGCTGTTTCTGCGGTGCGTAGCTGCAGACCCGAGATATAGAGTTGGAAACCTGCAGCAACAACGCGCATCCGCTCTTCCATCTTGCGTTTCTCCTCCTTCTTGCGCGCATCCCACTCCTTCTTTTCGACCTTGATCTGCTCGCGGCGCTCATCCTGCTCCGCGCGACGCTTGAGGTACTCCTTGCGGCCCGCTTTGCGCTCATATGCCTGCAGGGCCCTCTCGTACTCGCGGTGCTCCGCTACCTTGATCTTGTACGCAATGTTCACCTCCTTGATCTGCTCCCTGAGTGCCTTGATCCCTGTGATCACGGCGGACTTGTCGTCCGTCAGCTCCTTGATGCGCATGGTTGGGTTCACACCGCCCTCGAAACCTTCCCCAGTACGCATGGCATCCATCTTCCCTGCAATCCCCTTGTCCTGATCGCGCAGCTCGTTCAGCTTGGCGATAACCTCCTGTTTCTTGGCGTACAGCTCGTCGTGCCGCGCACGCGCCTGGCTTGCAGCCTCTTTCTCCGCCTCATGCTCGGCGACCTGCACAGCGCACCAAATTGCGTTGAACACATACAAACAAGAGAGCCGCAGACGCGTCAGACCTTGTACTGAGATCGCTGAAAATGTGTGTCTGTACCGAGGCGGAGGGAGCTGGCCACCACCTTAGCCTTGGACTCGGTGAGCTTCTTCATCTCGCGGATCTGCTCTTTCTCAGCTTTCAGGTCCATGGAAGAGGTCTCAAGCTTTTCATTGATCTGCGCGATAAGACGATCGATTTCGCCGATGTCTAGGCTCTTGTTATCCTTGCGGAGTGCCTGTGCCTTCTTGTCGTGGTTCTTCATCCGATCTGCTGCCTTCTTGAGCTCTTCATGGATCTTCTCGCGCTCCGCCATCGTGTCGCGAATCTTCTGCCGTGACTCCCGCAGCATTGCACGCTGAGCATTCATCTCGACGTTTCCTTCCCCTTGAGCTTCCTTCATCTTCTCAATATCATCACTGATCGCAGTCTGTTGGCGATTCGCGTGAGAGGCATCGAGCATGGGCCAAAAAACCCACGTGATGCTCTCGAGCACCACGGATAGTGTGAACTAGACCGCACTCCCTGACTACTTCTACTCAATTCCCTGACATGCTTGGCGGAGGGGTTTGTGTGATGCAGGAGAGGTTCGGCAGGCAATGAGTTGAATTTTGAGGAAACGTTTAGAGTGGGACCGGCACCACGCGCTTCTCCTCAGCGTCGATCTTTTCGCGCAGCTGAGTGATCTTGTCGTTGTGGGCTGCTTCGTCAGGACGCTCAACGAGCGCCGGCTTCACCAGTGGTGTGTCAACGTCAACGTCTGCTTCGGCGGGACGACGCCGGGGCTTCTTGCCCTGACCAGCATCCTTGTCGTTCTTCTTGAAGTTCGCCTTCGGCTTCTTCTCTTTCTCAGGTGACTTTGACCCAAGATCAGGGAAAGCATCGGTTGCTGCGCCGTTCATCACCTCGGTGTCGGTCATTTTCTCTCCGCTTCTTGCTCTCGAAGCTGAAAACCGTTTGATTTGCTGTTCGCTGAAGCGTGCGATATACACGTCTGTGTTGCGCCGGGGATCCTTGCGACTGGTCTCGATGCCCTACTTCTCTTAGTACGGCTTCCGGTAACACGGAGGCCAGGTCTTCGGGTAGGAGGGTGTCCTCCCACTGGGTTTCTTGGATGAGGTTGAGATGAACGCCCACGAGATCGCAATTTGAACGAAAGTGGACACCAAAAAGTCACTCTATTTGACTCGGACAGAAGGATTCAGATGGCTCTGTACTGGACTGAAGTTCAGACTATGGGCACTGCCATCAATTCCAGATGTGTGGTCTTGGTATTAACATGTGGATCCCTCGCTGCTGTCTGCGGTGGTCCACCAGCCGATGCGCCCCAAAACTAAAGTTTGGCATGTGCCCGTGCGAAGCAAATGTACGGTTGACAGTACCTTTCGGTGCAGGCTCTATCGGCGAAACTATCACGTCCGCACCTCGTCGACTGCTGCGCCTGGGCGGTGGAGGGGGAAGCTCGGCGGGAGGAATCGATGATCATGGATCGCACCAGGCGGCCAATTCCACATCAGAACCAGCATGGGGAAATTGGGGGAGAGGGATTCCTGGGTATCATGCGCGAGAGGTGCGGCAAGGTGGAGACCATGAGGTGATCTCTTTCTTTTTTCCTTGGAAGAAGTTGGCGATGTGCAGAGCTCTGTTGGGAGTGGAATTGTGCCTGACCTTGATGGGGACTGCAGGTCTACGCTCATTTCCTTGGCAAGGAAGTCCGTATTAATCTAGATGGTGGCCACGAGGAACGTTGTCATGCCTAGTCCCACTGCTGCAACGACCAGTCACGCAATTCCAAGTTTCGTTTTGACCATCTCACGGCGCGCGAATGCTTCGCCAGGTCGTTGGGGTGATCGCAAGCTTCGATGGTATGGGAAACATTGTCGTAAACAACGCTACCGAGGTGCGGCAGCGATCAGCACAGATGTTTGAAGCTCTAGGGAATTCTGGATCCTCCTGCAGCCTCAGCAGTAATATGGGCGTGGTAGGTGCAATTAAACAATGACGGCGATCATGATGAGGGCAGCAATGCAGAGCAAGTCAGGACGCGTATGTACGCACGTGCTCCACCAAGAACCTGGTGTTCATGCGTGCGCAACGAAAAATATCGATGCGAGCGATGATGATGAATGATTTAAAACTGCGGCGTGCAGGCTGGGACGGTGCGTGCTGGTTGGAAAGGCTGTGACGGCAATAACCATGACAGGTATGCCTACTACACCTGAGATTGAGCACCAATGCGAGTTGTCCATGCCACATGGCTTCTGGGTTCCATGTGTACATTAGGTGTGCTCACAAAGCTTTTGGCTTGCGCACGGCAGAGGGTGAGGAGAAGATACCAGACCCTTTCCCGGATGCAACAGAGCAAGAGTTACTTGGGTTACGTGAAGCTGCAGATTTTCCACCACTGCCTACTTCGATTGAGACAACCCGACCGTGAATGCATGGGCGCGCCATGTCAAAGACTTGGTGCATCAAAAATTCACAAGCCCTGCTTGTACTACTGCATGCCAGTGAGCCTGCCGCTGCTTTTGGTCAGATTCCGAGGCTTGCATTCATGTCATGTCGTAGACCTCTCCCCCATCGCGAGAACGTGTGTCGCTTCCGCGGCTAGAGCTTCCGCCATCGTTTCTGAGAAGCTCTCTCAAACGCTCAACGAAGCGATCTTCGTCCATGTTGCAGGAGTAGACGGTGAACGCCATAATCTAACGAAACGGAACACACGCGGCCGTGCAATCAGCATGACATTCTCGCCTTCAAACCCTGGGAAAAGGTGACTGGGTAGCCATACCAAATGCGTGTCACGCTGCGCCAGCTTGTGGGTGATTCGCTGCTCCTGTGACGGCGATATTTTGGACGCCTGGACAAGGTCCCGGAGCAGATCCTGCAACGAAACGCAAATCACGATTTCCTCTGGAGAGTCTGGAATCTGCCAGCCGCACTTCACCTGCATAGCGAGGTGTTCCTCCTCTGAAAGTCGTCCTGAAGATGGTGTTCCGTCCCCGGTCGTCCGCCCCGATATTCTTCCTTGCGGCGATCTGAGCTCAAGTGCTTTCTTGCCACGGGCGGACTGCGTACATGGACAATGGAGACCGCTTTGAAATATCAGCGGTGTCTGTCGGGATATCCTCGCTAATCGATTGGGCCCCCAAACACGAACACAATGTGCGTAGCATATTTGCGGGCTTGATCGAGTGGCACCGTTGGGCTCCGAGGAGTTGCTCGCGTAGACGTGGAGTCCCGACGCACCGTTGCTGGTCTTGCCGGCAAGAGCTGTGCGGGGTCCGCACTTGAGCACAGAGTATCCGGCGTCTTTTAGTTGTCATTTGCGGTCTCGCAGGCTGTCTACGGGTGGACTACCGCGAGGCGATTTGATTTCTTCTCCTCCGGAAGTGCATGTTCTGTCTCCAAAACCTCCTCACCTGCACGCGACGAGGCCCCCGTTCTATCTAGGCTAGACAACCCCTGCAACTTCGGCAGCCAGCCCATACCCCACCCATCACTCCCACGTTCCTTTCTCTGCGTCCGATGCTGTGAAATGCGTCCCGAAGACATCCCCCCTTGTAGCCTGAAGGGCTCCCCTGGCATTGAGACGCCTCCATCGTGATCACCGGACCCACCTCGGCAGCGCTCAGCTGGCAACTCCTCAAAATCATCAAACCTTTGGTCTCGTCCGCAGCATGAAAAAATCTGGCCGAGCATGCACCCGTAGCACGGATCCGGCAGGATCCCCACCAAGGTTGACAACTTTATCAGAGGTGGACATGCAAAACTGATTTGAAAACGAGAAATGATTTGTCTTCCATTCTCTCAAAGCGTATCGAGCAAGCCTGCCCAGCCACAGTGATGAGGAGGCTTACAACGAACGCACCGCTAGCTTCACGAATGCTTCGTGGCATGCAATGCACATCCCTGAGGGGGCTTCACTCCGCGCGTGTCACACATCGTTCCTCACCTACATTCAGTGTGCCCTCGAGCGTTCCTGCTCCACGCAGAGGGGGATCTTGGGAGCACCACGAATACGGCGATTTCATGCGAAGGTGGCATGCCTGTCTTGGAAACAACGTAGAAATTGACATCGTGTGGGTGTCCACGTCATGCCTTCCCGATGCATTTTTCCTGTTGACGAGCGTCTCAAACGTTCTCCTGCAGATGGCTGGCTGGAGGCGCGCTGGCCACCACGGCTGCGCTAGGCGGTAGTCTGGCAAACATGGCCGGAGCAGCTGAAGAAGACGCAGTTTCACCAGTGCCAGCATCAGTTGCAGGAGTTAACGACCAGGGTGCGAGCGAGTTGGCAATATCTGCATTGAAGGAAATTCGGGCGCTCCTAACTTCGCTGCTGGAAACAATTGGTGCCGCGTACTTGAACCTTCGCAGATTTGCAGATCCCATGGTACATGCCTCTATCAAGTGGATTGTAGGTGTCTTCAGAACGGCTTATATGCAACCAGCTGAGATGCCTTCTTCCTCGAATTCGTCTGCGTCTGCCGCTGCGTCGCTGGTCGCGGCCACAGAGAAGAAGGAACCGAATCAGGTTGCAGACGCCGCCGAGATACCCGGCACGAACGCGAGCGCGGCCAACAACCAGCCAGCGTTTGGTAGCCCCGAGTTTCTCAAGGATTATGGGTACTACGTCATCGCTCTTACGGTCTACTAGCCCCAACGTTTCCCGCCGTGTCCCCCTATGCAGAGCGGCAGGCGACAGAAATGCATCTGTAGGGCACGATGTGAAAGTCGCGATCACAAATGCCACAGTGCGCAGCCTTGAAATTTGACAGCGTCACTCGATGGCAAGATGCTTGGAGCTGCTCTTGGTGTGGCGCTTTCACGGAATTTTCTCGAGAGCCAGGCCGCGGGGTACGCTGCGAAGGTAAAAAGAAGACATGCCAGACCTCTCACTGTGACACACCAATACTGCATGCTCAAATATGAGAGAGACCCGAACCTTGAGGGTGGTGGCGTGATGCTGCCGGGCGTAGGCGAGCAAGGCTGCGGCAGAGCAGGCCGTGAAACCGAATCACGTGCGCCGCGCTACTGCGAGCGGACCGCTCCAAGCCAGCCAGCAGCACGCAGCTCTTGTTCGCGAAGCAATCAGTAATGCGACCCTCTCAGCAGTGCCTTTTCAATGTGTGTGTTTTCAGACTGAGGAATGTGGCAGTTTGGTCGTTTGCGCGTGCCCACGCATGTGCAAGTGATGGAGGAGTGATGGGGCTGAAATGCTCCGCGAAGCTTTCTTGCCCGTATCTAGTGGTTGAATCGGCCTCGCCTACCAGGCATCGCGACCTCGGATGTGCGCGTCACCGAGGCATACGGAAGGCCTCTCAGAGAGAGTCGATTCACAGCGTCAAAAGAATCAGCTGGGAGGATCGAAGGCTCGTTCAAGGTGCAGGGGCCAAAGGGGAAAATCGGTGAGATTCGGCTTATGGCTGCGAGACCACGGCCACGGACCGATGTGCAGGACGGTGGAGATGAAAAAGGTGAGGCAGAAAAGACAGACGTGCGCAAGATAGAGTGTGCAGAGGTAGTTGTCGTCTTACCAGACGGCACAGAGATCGACTTGCCTATCGTTTCTCGCACTCAACTCTAGGCGCAACATGCCAGCCGAATGAGCAGTGTGTCTACCAGGCTTCCAGAAGCTGCCTTGACAGGCTAAGGGTTACTCTGGTGTTCTCTAAATTTATGTGGCTTCTCTATGAGCATGCTCATGGCTTTCCTGCCACGTCACATGGGTCGCACCACAGCATGTGGTGCGACCCATGCCTTGCTCCTCGCAGGTCCGGATAAGCTTGTGGTTTCTCTATGAGCATGCTTGGGCAGCCCGTACTTCTCTGCGCTTGGTTGCTCTCTGAAATTGAGAATGGGGCCTGTTGTATCCATGACAAGACACTGCCGCCGCGCCTTAGCAATCCCGCTACTCACCAACGCCGAGGAAGCTGCTGTGGCGCGCCTCCGTACGGCCCATATCCCCTACTGGCATCATCTTGAGGTGGAAAGTAGGTACCACGCCCCCGGCCAAGGTCTCGCGACTCGGGAGGTAATCCACCCTGTTGTGGCGCGTCCGAACTTTGCAGAGGCATGCCGGGCGCAGCGGGATGACCGCCGCCCATTGGCACATACCTGCAAGGAGTCGGTGGCGGGTTAGCGCCTGCCAGTTTGGGATCGCGGTCGCCAAACGGCATTCGTGGAGTGTGCAGCTTCAGCGGGCAGCTGCGGACCTGCGGTCCTGTCGTGTGTCACGGAAGGCGCCTCCCCCCGGCTGCATCCCGCCCGGCAACATTGGTCGCCGAAGACCAGCCTGTGGCGACGGATACATGCTGTGGTGCGACCCATGTGACGTGGCAGGAAAGCCTCTGCGTAGCGATTGCCACTTGTCAGCCTCTTGATTGGCAACGCGTACGAGTAGCCAAGCTTGCCCCGGAGATAGGCACGCGATGAGCTGGAATGGGGGCCACAAACACCTATCACGCATCCTGCAGGTGCGGGGGGCGATGCACACCCGGTCGGCTGGGGGGGCTGGGGGCCCGCTCGCTCTGGCGTCCCGAAGTAGCTCCTAGGCACCATTCCGGGATACCCTGCGGGCTGCGACACTGCGGGCTGCGAGCCGCCATAGGCTGCAGCTGTCGGCGCACCAGGATGGTGAGGCACGTTTCCCATACTTGGGACAGGCGGCTGGATCCCTTCACGCTGGTACACATGAAACTGTGCGGCGCCTGTGAGTGCCTGCGCGGCCTCGGCGAAGGCACGCTGCTCCTTGTCGCGCCGATCCCGCTCTTCCTTGCGCTGACGCTCAAGTCGCTCTTCTCGCTGTTTGCGCTTGGCGTCCTCAACTATACCGTCAAAACACAACATCAGTACTTGGGACCGGTCCGTATCGTGCACACCCGGTAGCTGGTACGGCGCTGCGACATCGGGGTTGAACCTAGTTCAACAAAGAGCACGTACCGAGCGCAAGCTTGAGCTGCCCAAATAAGTTACTCTTCTCTTGCCTGAGCGTTTCTGCCTTAGCCTTCAACTCGGAGAGACTGCGAAGGACATTTCGCATAAATCAGTATTTTCTACAGCCCAACAAGATATTCCAGTGAGAATCACGGAGCCACGGCGTAACTGCAAACCATGCGCGCAGGCAGGCATCACGAGCGCGCAGACGAATATTACGCACCGTGTGGCTTTGGCAGCCTCCTCTTCCATGACCTGGCACGGCGCCCCCCGTACAGATCAGACCCTTTGAATAAGGTAGCGTGCGCGCCTGGTCTTGGAAGCTTCTGTTGCGCAAATCGGGCGCTGGAGCAGGGCACACAGACCTTGCGCTTCCCCTCATCTTCTTCTTTACTGGCGGCTTCTTCACGCTCTACCCGCTCGCGCTCGCGCTCCTCCTCGAGCTGCACGGAGGCTCGGCAGTCAGCGTAATTCTGGGGAAACCTGAGTCTGAACTTGCGGCAGGGGGAGGCAATTCATCCATAGAGCACGGGTTGCTACCTGCTGCATGGTGATGCGGTGGATGCATCGCTTGATGCCATCGAGCTTCAGCGGGGGATACTTCGGTCGTACGCAAAAGTACTTGCGTTTGAAGGTACGCTTCTGGGAGTACCAGCCCAGAACTGCAGCATCCCAACTTGCGGGTGGCGCCATATGATGAGTGAATGCCCAGGCGCCGAGCGTGAGGTCCCGCTATTCTCGAGGACCTGGAGCCGCTATCGGACTATTGAGAGAGCTGCTCGTAAGTGCACAGTGGCGGTGAATCCCCCGAAAACATGACTTTTCCGCTCGATTGGCAATGCTCACAAGAACCCCGCAGTAAACTTCAATTCAGTCAACTGGAGACTTAGAGTGGTGACGAAACCAGAAACGATGCGTGGGGTTCTGCTGCTCCTTGTGCTGGCGCTTCTACCGCTCGCCTCATCTTACTGCAACCTCAAGACCTACCATGTCTAATGCCATCCATGGAACCGACTGAATGCCCGCTGACAACGCTTCCGATACTTTACATGTGTTTCCACGGTCACCCACCTTGATTTCTTGTGGTTCGGTGGGCGGCGCTGAACGCTGCATGAGGCGACGTGCAGAGGAGGCATACCTGTTTGATATACGACAGAACCTTAACGCAATGGACCTTCATATCTGATACGAGATTCGGTCGCAGGCATACCTGAAAAAGCAGGAGGTCACGTGCGGGAGCTCCAAAACGTGAGCCCAGCCCTAGCTTAATCCTGCTGTCATGGGAGCGGCTACGCACAAGAAAACCCGTTGCTTTGAGTGAGTGCTGCTTGTAGGGTATGATTTGTTTTGGCCGGGCTGCGTGATCGCTTGTACAAGGGATGTTTTTCTGGACGGTGGGAGCACCTTTGAAATGATGTTGTGCAGAAGAGTGCTCTTCATGCCCGTATGCAGGCTGCTCTGTTCAAACTGACCAGAATGTTTTGTCAGCACATATTGCGACAAGACGTGCACAAAGGCGATCACTTCTTGGGTCATGTATTCTGATGGCTGCGTGGCCCCGAATGAGAACACTCTTCCGCACCCTTTCCTCGACGACAACGGCATCAACCCCGTGTATCAGAAGGACAAGGTGACTGTGCGAACAAGCTATATTGATGCCAGCACTTGACAATGCTGTAGCAAGGCGTTTTGGCACCTCTGAGTAGCAGTTCGCATGCGCCATCGCTGGAAGCGCGTGCGCGTTGACTGTAATCATTGTCTCTGACTCTGACATGTGTAACGTCAGCTACTGAATCAATACGATGCCCTCTTTCGCAGCACGAAATGAAGGTGCGCTACAAGCACTATTGCGGGAAGGTGTGGAATGCGGGCGCACGTCCTTCTGCCAGCATGTTCCTCACCGTAGGTGTTGCCACACTCGCTCTGGCCTTTGCTTCCTACAGTTCGTGAGCTGTTTCCGCTGGAGCGGAGAGGCAGCACTTTACTATGCACGATGTGTGGTGCGGGAGCGCGTGGATCTTACGAGGCTGCGGAGGTATGGTAGAGGTAGAACGGCGATTCTGTGGGGGAACGTTGGAAGCAGTGGGATGGGGTGAGAGGTCCTTGGGGTGGTTTTGTGAATTTCATCTCTTCGATATTGCCAGATAGCAGACAGCACCTCGCGTCGCAGAATTTCCACGAATCTCGAATGCGAGGCACCGGAGTGTTCTTTCTTTGGTGACGTTCTGAGTACGGGACATTTTTCAGTAGCGTGGTTATCGGCTGTGACATTGTCACAGCCGATAATTGTCACAGTGACAATTCTTCGCTGTACACGTGCGATCTACTCCTCACAACAAGGCAACACGCTCATGCACAGCGGAAGTCGCATTACCAAAGTGCGTGGGAGGCTGGATTGAATAACGAAACGGGTGGTCGCATGCGCCGAAAGCAGGCAAGTTTTAAGGGCGGAATAGAGCCATGCCGTACAACATAAGGCGGCATGTAGCGGCAAGGGGTTTTGAAATGGCACTCTTCTCAACGCTGACGCTGTTTCTTTCCTGGCCTGGCCTGGCGTTGTGCACTTCTCTTGCCGGGACGAAGACTGTCCTTTCTCATTGGTGCCGAGTGCATGATTTCGCATTGCCAAGGTGGTATTCCCTCTGGATTCCGACCGATCCTGCGAGCAAGGTCCTCCGTTGTCCACGCGCAGCGGTCATCCTCGTCTGCGAGGTAACGCCGAGCCATCGTCATCACCCCACTGGGGCCGCGGCATGCTACGCCAATCGAGATGAAGTGCCCGAAGGCATTGCGGCCACATGCAAAAGCCAACTCTGTCGTATTTACGTCACGTGTTCGCGGTAAAAGCCAAGTCACAACACTTGGTGAGGTTGAGAAGCTGCTTGCCGTGAAGCGTACGTTGTGCGTACAGTCTTGGTACTTGTTGATTCCATTCCCATCGTCCAGATCCCAGCCCGAACCACCCACAAAGTTTAATTCCTGTGAGTTGAGGTCTCGTTCTGCGGACACCGC
>Ga0115567_10005113_pt1 | contig 12722 bp, 14 predicted proteins | sample COGITO_mtgs_1204_2_FD_88679 | JGI IMG/M metagenome (GOLD analysis project Ga0115567, IMG submission 88679) | Pelagic marine microbial communities from North Sea - COGITO_mtgs_120412 | ecosystem: Environmental > Aquatic > Marine > Epipelagic | place: Germany:Helgoland, sampling site Kabeltonne...
CAATTTTAGCAGCTATTATGAGTACTATTGACTCTCAACTCCTTGTTTCATCTTCAGTTCTTACTCGTGATCTTTATCATGTACTAATTAGAAAGAATGCAACTGATAAGGAGCTGGTATGGGTCGGAAGAATTACGGTTATAACAATCGCTGTTATTGCTTGGGCCATATCTACAGATCAAAACTCTAGTGTATTACAGCTTGTGTCCTATGCATGGGCAGGATTTGGAGCAGCTTTTGGTCCACTAGTCGTTCTCTCATTATATAATAAGTCGATTACTAGAAATGGAGCTATTGCCGGTATGATTGTTGGTGCAGTCACTGTTATTGTTTGGAAAAACTTAAGCGGTGGAATTTTTGAACTCTACGAAATTTTACCAGGTTGTATCCTTGCAACAATAGCAATACTTGTTTTTAGTAAAACTCAAAAAGTATCTCCAGAAGCTATAAAAGCCTTTGATGATTCATGGGTAGAACTTAAGAAATAATTATTTCTTTTTAAGTTTTTTAATCTTTTCACGCTGCTCTTTTCTATATTTAGAAAGAGCAGCTTTATTTTTATCTCTATATTCTTTTTGTCTGGCCTTATTAATTTCTTTGGCCATCTGATAGAAATCATCGTCTTTATTTTTTAATTTTGATCTAAGCTCTTTATCTTTTTTACGTTTAAGTTCTTTCGCTTCTTGATAGTAGGGATCATCAGTAATACTCTTTTTAGTTTTCTTTTTAGACTTTTTATTTTTTGGTCTGTTGAGCTCAATTAAAGTTATGAGTTCAAGTATGATCTCTTCGTTTGCCTTATCTTCTAGCATATAAAATATATCGAACTTATCTTTTAGATAGGACTTCATGTATTCAATGAATAAGACTTCTTTTTCAAGCTCAAATTCATCTAAGAAAGTCTCCTCTCCAATAATGTGAAGAGCTCTTTTTCCAGTTGTGTGGAACTCATTTCTTAGGGGAATACAAAAATAATCCGATGGCTTTATCGAAGTTCCACCATTAGTTCCAAGCCTAATATGGTGAGCACATTGCGCCTTTTTATCTGATACAGCGCATTTTTGCTCTCTTAGCCAGCTAAGATACTTAATATTGCGATGTGCTTTGTGCTTGGAGAGTCTCAAATTACAATTTCCTCTTATTATAGTTCTTATTATATGTTATGTTTTTTTTATGAAAAAGTCTTTTTATAGCTATAACTTTAATGAGTTTACATCCCTGCTCGGGGATAAGGGTTTAAATGAGTCGGCTGCTTCATTATTGTTTAATTGGCATTATAAGAAAAAACAAAAAAATAAACTAACTACTGATATATCGAAAAAGTCTTTATCCTTTATAGATGAGAATATCGATTTTAATCTACCAATAATTGATACTGTCCACGAATCGAGTGATGGAACGGTTAAGTTTTTATTTAAACTAGATGACGATTCAAAAGTAGAGACTGTGCTTATTCCTTTTAATAAGAAATATTCTATTTGTTTATCATCACAAGTGGGCTGCGCTATGAAGTGCTCATTTTGCTACACTGGAACTCAAGGTTTAAAAAGAAGCTTAAAGACTCATGAAATTATTGGCCAGTTTTTAGAGGCCCAAAGATGGCTTTTAGAAAACAGACTTAGCGATAATAAAATTTTAAATATTGTCTTCATGGGACAAGGTGAGCCCTTACACAACTTTGATGCCGTTAAAAAATCTTGTGAAATCTTTTTGTCAAAACATGGAACTTCAATTGCTGCTCAAAAAATTACGATATCTACCTCTGGATTTATTCCTGGACTTAAAAGATGGCAAGAGGAGATGCCGGGAGTAAACTTGGCGCTATCACTTCATTCTCCATTTACTGAAAAGAGAAATGAGCTTATCCCAATAAATAAAAAGTACCCATTAAATGAAGTCCTCTCATATATTGATGAAATACCTTTGAGTAAAAAACAATTTATTACTTACGAGTATCTTCTGATAGATGGGTTTAATGATTCGATGGAAGATGCAACTAAAACCGGTGAGATTCTTCAAGGCAAAGAAGCTTATATAAATCTTATCCCATTTAATCCTTTTCCTGGAAGCGAGTATAAAAGACCAAGTATAGATAAGGTTGAAAGCTTTAAATCAATTCTAGATACTTTTAAAATCCCAACTCTTATTCGTCAGACTAAGGGGGATGATGTATTAGCAGCTTGTGGACAGTTAAACTCGAAGACTACCTAGAGAATCTAACGATTTGACCTTTATACTCTTCACCAATTTCTTTTTTTAAAACTTCAAATTCAAACCCGTGCACGATCATCTCTTTTTTAAAGTGAGACATATTTCCTCGGCCTGGGTCTTCAAGTATAATTTCACAAATAGGGTTGGCGTGCTTTTCAAGAAATCTTGATAACAGTTTCACATGATCTCTTTCATATAGGACATCACTTCCAATAATAAGGTCGTACTTTCCAGCTTCCTCACTGTCTGAGTTCCAATCACATAAATAAAATGGAATTTTTTTTCCTGAGTTCAATGCAGTGTTGGCAACTAGGAACTCATCAGATAAGGGGTGATAGTCTGTTGCTGAAATATCAGCGCCCTTAGAGTTTAAAATAAGGCTCGGAAGTGCTATGCCGCAACCTATTTCTAAAATTCTAAGGCCATCAACATTTTTTTGAGACATAAGTCTTGCTAAAACTTCTCCCGATGGCCAAAGAACACCGAATAAGGCCCAAGTTGATTCTGGTATACCTAGTTTTTCGGCGACACCTTCTAAATCTTCAAACTCTTGAGTGTCCCTTAAAGTCCTTAGGTGGATGTCTGTTTTATCAAATTCGTAGGTCTTGTACTTTACTCTTAGTGAACACATGTTTAGCTCCTATCAAAATCGCCATTTTTAAGCTTTCCAAAGTAAATAATTGTATGCTTCTTAAGAGTTGGGAATAAAAGCCATATTGCAATAATATTTGGGAAAATCATCATACCAGTCATGATATCAGAGAAATCCAAAACAGATTGAACTTTCCATACAGAACCTATAAAGGCCACAAGACAAAATATAATCTTAAAAGGTGTAATTCCTTTTTTTCCAAAAAGATAATGGCTTGCAGTCTCTCCATAATAAGACCAGCTAATAAGCGTTGAGAATGCAAATAAAGTTGCTGCAACAGGTATGAAGTAATGGCCAAAGCCTGTGATAACTGTGTCAAATGCTTGGGCCGTCATAGGAACGCCAACTTTAGTGCTCGTTTGCCAAACACCCGTTGATAAAATAACTAAAGCAGTAAGCGTACAAATAACTACTGTATCAATAAAAGGTCCAAGTAAGGCAACAACACCTTCTCTGACTGGCTCTTTAGTTGAAGCAGCACTATGAGCGATAGCAGCTGAACCAAGGCCCGCTTCATTAGAGAAGCATGCTCTTTTAACACCTTGTAAGACTGCCATATGTAGAGTTGCAACAGCTCCGCCAGCTAGAGCTGTATCGGAGAATGCACTTGTAAAGATAGTCATGACTAGTGAAGGAAGCTTTTCTATGTGAAAGCCCAAGACAATGAAGCACCCAATGATATAGGCCACGGCCATAACTGGAACAAGAAAACTTGTAACTTTTGCAATCCTTGTGATTCCACCAATAATAACGACAGCAGCGAGGGCCACCATCACTAATCCAGTAACATAATGTGGAACTCCAAAGCTTTCATTTAAAATAATTGCAGATTGGTTTGTCTGAAACATATTGGCTATACCAAAACTTCCAATAGCAATTGATAGAGCATAAAATTTGGCCATCGGCTTAAACTTTTTACCCAGACCATTTTCTATATAATACATAGGTCCGCCGCGTACGATACCATCCTTGTCAATTTTTCTATAAACTATGGCCAAAGTTGATTCAGCAAATTTTGTGGCCATCCCAATAAGACCAGCTAACACCATCCAAAATATTGCTCCTGGCCCACCAAACTTGATGATTATGGCCACAATACCAATATTTCCAAGACCTATAGTTGCCGATAGGGCAGTCATTAAGGCCTGAAAGTGAGAGATTTGTCCTGGATCATCTTTTTTATCGTATTTTCCTCTTACGACTGCAATTCCGTGGAAAAATGCTCGAAACTGAATTAGAATCGATTTTCCACCTAAAAGGAATGACAAAAGCAGTCCCGATAGCACTAAAAGGGCGATTGTGGGAATTCCCCACACGTAACTTACGACTAGACTTAAAAAATTTTCGATAGAATTTAGCATGGATTAATCATCCTTTATTTAAAGTCATTAGTAAAACCTGTAAAAAGAACAATTTTGGGGTATTTTCATTTTCAGCTCTCAAGTGATTTTGTACTAATAGGCTATGATTAAATTTATAACGACATTATCCTTACTATTATCTCTATGCGTCCAGGCCTCATCAGTTGAGAGTGCTTTTAAAGAGTTCTATGATGACTCTCAAATAGGTTCACGTCATTGCGGAAGAAATATTCACTATTTTTTAAATTATCTAAAAGAGAAAAGAGTTAAGTATAAATCCGGTTATGTCGTCTCTATACATGAAGATGTTGGAGCGCTAAATCACTTTGATGCTCGTTGGGGCTCTAAAGAAGAGTATGCCCAAGGTGGATCTTATTATAGATCAAATTGGTACTTTCATGTGTTCGCAGTTATTGATGGGGTGGCCTATGACTTTTCTCAAAGAGGAGCAAAAACCACTTCAGTTAAAACTTATTTAGAGGATGCATATCTACCAAAGGGAACTACTCAGAGTATTATATTTCTTGGAAGGCTAGATAAGAAGAAGGCGTATCAAAAGTATAAAAATATGAAAATAAAAATTTATGATCTAGACGAATACGCAAAAGATTATGGAACTGCAATTTATCAGGGAGCTTTTATTGAGCTTTTCAATTTAGTTGATAAGAGACCCTCTAAATCTTATGGGAAAAAATACTCGCAAGAAACTTTAGACTATGACTCTTATAGAAAAACTAGGCATGGCTATACGATTAAAAATCCTATGATAAAAAAAGAAGGAAAGTTTTATCCACTTTTAGCAGATTCTTTCACAATCTGTAGAGCATTTGGTTTTTTAGGCTCTGTAAACTCACAGCTTAGTTATGAGGTAAGCGATCAAGTTGAGATGCTTAAGTTGTACTCAAGCATGCCAAAAAGTGGCTCTCGTTTTATTTCAAGTAAAGATATAAAGCTTAGTTCAAGCTTTGATAAAACTGATGGCGATATCCCAAACCAACCCTTACTTCACTACGCTACATCAGTTACTTGTTCCGATTTAAATTCAATTGGAATATAAGTAATGTGCAGCTAAATTCACTTTACCTTTTTAATATTTTCTCGCTATAATCATCCTTAAGAATTCTTAAGGATGAGGTTTTAAATGTTTAAAATTGTTTTATTTTTAGCAGCAATTTCGCTGCAGTCTCAGAGCTTATTTGCTCAAGACATTTCTGGAAAATTATTATTAACGGCCGGTGTTTCTCAAATAGAGGGAGCTGCTGGTGGTGGTTTAACTCCATGGGCCTTTATAACTGGTTATGGTACTCGCGATCAAATCGGAGCTTCAACTTACTATACTAAAGTCGACTCACAGGATTACTCATTGGAGAGTTATGGAGTTGGAGTTGGATTTTACGATAGGGTAGAGCTAAGTTTTGCTAAGCACTCTTTTAACACTTTAGCTGTAGGACAAGACTTGGGCCTTGGACATTCTTATCGCTTAAAGCAAGATATCTTTGGTGTAAAAGTGAAGCTCTACGGGGATGCTGTTTTAGATCAAGCAAGTTGGATGCCTCAAGTTGCCATAGGTGCTCAGTTTAAAGAAAATAAAAACGAAGCAGTTGTAAAGAGTTTGGGAGTTAAGGATAATAAAGGTATTGACTATTATGTTAGTGCAACAAAAATTTTATTAAATCAAAGTCTACTTTATAACTTAACTCTAAGAACGACTAAGGCCAATCAACTTGGTATTTTAGGTTTTGGTGGGGATAAAAACGATAGCTATGAGCTTATGTACGAAGGCTCTGTTGCTTATTTACTAACTCGAAAAGTTGCTATAGGCCTTGAATACAGAGCAAAGCCTGATAACTTAAGCGCTATCGAAGAAGAGAATTGGTTCGATATATTTGCAGCGTGGACTCCTACTAAAAATATGTCTTTAACCGTGGCCTACGTAGATCTTGGACAGGTCGCTACAAAAGAAAACCAAAGTGGTTTCTATTCATCATTACAAATTGGATTTTAATAAAGGATATATATGAAAACAATAATTTTAGTAATTATACTTACTCTCTCAACATCTTTTGCAAAAGATACATCTGCTTATGACAATTTTGGCGGTAAAAAGGTTATAAAAAAAGTCGTTGATGATCTTATGACTAATCTTTTAAGTAATAAAAGAACAAAGCCATTTTTTGAATTTACAGATCAAGATAGAATTAAAAATAAACTTGTAGAGCAATTTTGCAGTGAGCTTGGCGGACCTTGTAAATATACTGGAAAGTCTATGAAAGAGTCTCACGAAGATCAAGAGATTAAGCGATCTCATTTTTTTGCTTTAGTTGAAGAGTTACAAAAAGCAATGGATCAAAATAAAGTACCGCAAAGAGCTCAGAATAAATTATTGGCAAAGCTTGCTCCTATGCACAAGGATGTTGTCACTGAATAAGGATTACTAATTGTTTTTTAAAAAAATCATTAATTCCATTCCTTTTAAGCTCAAGTTATTCTTGGGCTTTATCATTATTATAGGTCTAGGAGTCTATGCAAGCTTAAATAGTATCAGGCTTATGAATGACACTTCTGAGCTAGTTTACACTACATATGATAAAGCTCTTATGTCTGGGCAGTTTTCACAGGCCGCAAAGTTTGAATATGCTCACTATGACTCTTTAGTTAAGTCAGCAATTCTTTCAGAGAATAGAAAAACATATGAAAAGTTAAAGAAAGATAGTTTAAACTCGCTTAAAACTTTAAGAGAAGACCTTGAAGTTGTCCATGAAAGATCGTTAAGTGACCTGAAAGATAAACTCTATAAACGCATTCAAGAAAACATAGTTAAGCAAGAAGAGTTTCAAAATGAAATATTTTCTCAAAAAGTAAACCTCTTGGGCAAGAACAACTCTCTTGCTCAAAGGTATAATCTTCTAAAGAAGTGGAGTGAGAACTCTGTAAATGAAAAGTTATACAAGTCACTAAATCGTCTTTTTGATGACTCCGCCGAAAACGGTTATATATTTAGATTAGAGTCGGAAGAGAAAAATACCAAAAGTATAAAGACTCTAGAGATTCTTGGAGCTGTGTCTATTTCTCTAAGTATCTTTTTAGCTCTTCTCATCTCTTATATTGTGATCTCTCCACTTAGAAAATTGGACCGTGCCTGCAAGGAAGTCGACGATGGCGACTACTCTGTTCGAAGTGATATTCAATCAAAAGATGAATTTGGACATCTGTCCGATTCATTTAATGATATGTTATCGACAATAGAGAAAAAAGATCAAAGTATGGAGACTTTATTGAGGGCACTGCCTTATGGAGTTTTCTATTTCGATGAAAGTGGATCTATATCTAAAGAGCGCTCTGCCGCTACTGACAGGATTTTTAAATCCTTTGAGAGCTATAAAAATATAACAGACTTTTATTTAAGTAATGGAGCAAATTCAAGCTCTATCATGGATGTCATTAGTACCGCCTACTTGGATGTTCTACCATTTGATTCCGCTGTCTATTTATTACCTCAAAGGTTAAATGTGAACTTTGGAGATAAGGATCAAATTGTAGACCTAGAATACAAAGAAGATAGAGATTCAAATAATAAACTAAAGAGAATTATCATCATCGCTAAAGATGTGACGGCCTTTGAAGAGGCGAAAAAAGAGTCTCAAGAACTTGCTCGTAAAGTTGAGAGAGTTGCATCTGTATCATCTGATACGCCAGGGTTTAAAAGATTTCTTGTTGAATGTAAAAAATTGTTTAAAGGCTTAGATGTCGATATTGAAAAAGTGAGCTCTGCTCAAATTGTAGATATTAAACGAGACCTTCATTCTCTTAAGGGGATGATGTTTATTTTTAACTTTAATATGGTTGCTGATTTAATTCATCATTTAGAGAGCACACTTAGTTCTGAAGACTCAATTAAATTCACTCAAGAACTTGTACAAGTGTTAAGCGCCTTTAAGTCTCAATATAAGGAAGTCATGGATATACTTGGTTTAGACTTCGACCAAAGATTCAAGTATTATGACTCACTAAAAGTTCAGAAGATAAAGTCGCTCGTTGATAAAAGTAATGTTGAGTTATATGAGTTGACTCAGGGGATTGATAGACTCCCATTAAATAAAGTTCTGGCCAAGTATTTCTCATATGCAGAGAAATTATCATCTAGTTTAGATGATAAAAAGTTTGATTTAAAACTAGATTCCGAATCAGAGGTTTCTATAAGTGAGGTTGAAGGCCTAGATAATAGCTTTACTCATATTATTAGAAACTGTATTGATCACGGGATTGAAACTATTGATGAGAGATTAAGCTTAAATAAAATTGAAAAAGGTGAGGTTGAAATCTTCACCCAAAGAATAGATGAGAGTCATCTTAAATTTATTATAAAAGATGATGGCAAAGGGATTGATGGTGAGACTTTGGCACTTAAGGCCATAGAGAAAGGTATCATTACTGAAGATGAGGCTATGCTACTCTCATACCAAGACAAGTTGAATTTAATCTTTGCAGCAGGTTTCTCTTCAAAAGATACAGTTTCTGAAATGTCTGGTAGAGGCGTTGGTATGGATGTCGTTAAAAATGAAATTGAAGCTTTAGGCGGATCAATAAAAGTTAATTCAAGCATAGGTAAGGGAACTCAATTTGAAATTGAACTTCCCACTGTAAACTAAGGATAGATATGTTAAAACTAATGGCTCTAATACTACTTCTAGTAAATATTGGATATGGAAAAGAAATAAATATTGTTCAAGTTGGGAAGACCTTTACTAAAGACATTAGCGATGAGACGGCAAATAAAATCTTAGATGATCCTGATTTAGAAGATAAGTATAAAGTTAAGTCTATTACAGTAAAAAAAGGTGATGTGCTTAACTTTGCAAATAGAGATGAGGGAAGTCATAACGTCAGGGCCAGCGATGGTGATGACGAAGTATTTGATGTTAAACTTCAAAGGCCAGGAACTAAAAATGATAAAAAGATTACGCTAAATAATAAGGGTGAATTTGAAGTTAAATGCAGGATCCACCCAAAAATGAAAATGAAAGTTAAGGTTGAATAGTTACTCTTTTATTATAAGCAAATGGAATATTATTTTTAAGGTCATCTAGGCTCCATGGTTTTACGATATATCCATCAGCTCCAAGACCCATAGCTTTTAAAATATCACCAACGTCATCAACTGTAGTCATCATCATAAAAGGAATCTCTTTAAATTCATTACTTTGACGTATTTCTTCTAAAAAAGTAACACCTTCTCCATCGGGTAGATTCCAGTCTGATAAAATAAATTGTGGCTTGCTCTCTTTATACTTATCCATTGCCTCTTGAAGTGTTGAAGCAATTGTAACTCTTCCAGTAAAGCCAATCTTATGTAAATCTGTTACGATCTTTTCTTGGATTGATCTCATATCTTCTAATATAAATATATGAATATCACTTGGAATAAGGGTGTCGTTAAAATTTAAATTTGTCATTTACTTCCTTTGAATTTCTAGAACTCGTTGAATTTCTGGTAAAAGCTTTGACTCTAAAAGACTTTTAAGGACATATCCATTTGCTTTTAGTTTTACAGCTTCAATTATTTTTTCTTTTTCTGAATCAGTTGTGAGAAGTATAAATTTGAAATTCTTAATTCTCTCATTTGTAGATCCTCTTATTTTTCTTAAAAATTCAAGGCCATTTGTTCTTGGCATGTTGAGATCGCTAATGATGAGATCATAGCTGTTATCTTGAGCTAGTAAGGCCAGTGCATCACTACCATTTTCAGCTTCCTGAATAGAGGCCTCATCAAAACCATTATCAACTAAGAAGCTGACAATCTTTTTCCTCATAAATGTTGTGTCATCTACAATGAGTAGATTAATTTGATCTAGCATCAATTTATTTTAACTTAATTTTCACTTAATTTATACGGTGGATTTTTTGGGAAAAAATGACCTCTACATAGAAATAGAGGCCAAAATTATTTTTTTAAGATTCGATATTTGCACCAACAACAGCTGCCATTTGCATCATGTTGATAGTTTGACCTTCTTTCATACCAGTTAAGTCAGTTAATTTCCCAGACTTACTAGTAGATTTTGTATTTTTAAAAATAGCTAATAAAGTTGAGTCAGCAACAATATATTTACCAGCGTTCTCTGGAGCACCATTTTCAGTTTTAGTTTGAAGCTTGTTAGACTTAATATAGTCCCAAAGTTTCTTAGTAATTTCTGTTCTTGGTAATTCTTTTTCACCTAGCATTGCAGCTAGCTCAGCTTTTAGTTTAACTGGTTTCTTTAATCCTTTCTCTTCGGCCATTTTATATTCCTTTGTAAGTATGGTTTTATTTATTCTCACACGAAATGGTTGATCGCGATAGGTAATAATTACATTTTAAAGTAGTTTTTGGGCCTTAAATGTGACTTTAATCTATACTTTAGCGATGTTTAAACTACTTTTATTGCTTTTGTGCTTAGTGCCATTTTCGGCTTCTACGTGTATTTTTGGCGTTGATGATCGACATGATTATAACGACATTAAAGATAAGCGTATTGTAGCTATGGCCAATTCTTCAGTTGCACTCATACCTAAGGATAGGCTAACAAAGCTAGGTAGTGGTGATTACATACTAAATGGAAAAAGTTTAGTTGATACAATGAACTTTTGCCCTGAAGAGAGATTTGCCAATCAACCAGTTAATGCAAATTGCTCTGGAGCATTGGTGGGCGAAGATCTCATTCTAACGGCCGCTCATTGCATTGATAAAACTTCTAAGCATAATACTGGGCTTTCAAATTACTATGCTGTTTTCGATTACAAAGTTAAAAGCGCATCTCAAGTTAGTTTTGTTATCAAAGCCCAAAATGTTTTCTCATTAGAGTCATTTGATTATCATAATTTTGATAAAACATTCTATAAGACTGGACTTGATCTAGCTTTAGTTCGTTTAGATCGTAAAGCTCAAAGAGAGACCTTAGAGATCGACTTTAATTATAATTATAATAATCCAAACTCTATTTTTACTATTGGTTATCCCTATGGCGTACCAATGAAGCTAGCTGACAATGCTACTATTACTCAATATAGACCTAAGATTAATAGCTTTAAAAATAATTTAGATATTTTTAGTGTGAATTCAGGATCACCAGTTTTTGATGAAGCGACAAAAAAAATTATTGGTGTTGTTGTTAGAGGAACAAATGGCAGAAGCGATGATAGTCTTTGTCGAAAATGGTCTATCGCTGATGAAATGAAAGACTATGCGGATGCTAATACTGTAAATATTCTCAAGCCATTTTTTCAAAAATAAAAAGCCCCTTCAAAAGAAGAGGCTTTTAGCTTTTTTATCGATAAAGAGAATCTGAACTTAATTGATAAGCTGGATCATTTAAATCCTTTTACTCTAAATCAATATATATATTATCACTCTAAAACTGATAAAAATCTTTAAGTTGATTTGTAGTAATTACTGTGTTTTCTAGATATCAATGTGAATCTCTCAAGTACTAGGCTTTATTATTCTCTCTAATTGTCGATAAGTTAACTAGATGAAATTGTTAATAATTTTAATATTTAGTATAGCAACATGTATCGCTGATGATATCAGTGTTTTTGATGAGTATTTAAAGCTTGTTGAAGAGGGGAAAGTTAGCAGACAAAATGCTGTAGAGTATATTAGAAAAGTCGAAGTAGATCTCTTTAAGAATATATCGGTTCTCTTTGATAAGCTACAGTACTCAGATCTTGAAACAAATTATATTGTACCTAAGGAGAAGGTCCAAGAGTTTGCGACAATATGGAATAAAGATATCAAGTCCAATAACCTAGTCAAAAAGCTAAAAAAACTGTCAAAGAATCCTAAAACAGTTTTAGAGAATTCTAAGCTTAAGAAAATGTTAAAAAGAAATAGAAAGTACGGACAAATACTTAGAGAGTCTTTTTATATTTTTGATAGAGATCATAAGGCACCAAAGAAATTACAAAATGTTGTGAAACCCTTTGGGAAGCTTAATGATGCTGTCGTATCACAAAACCCGGTACTCGTTGAAAAGTATTCAAAGAAAGTAATAAAAGGGCTAAGAAAACTTGATAAAGATAAAATACTCGATGAGTTTCAGTATATTAATAAAGCTGAGTTCACAGAGTTCTTTAAACATGTAAAAGATGACGTTACCACAACTCTTGAGAAGCAAACTCATTCAATTCATGACTTTCACTGGGTGAGAAAGCAACATAAGAAATTCTTAGTCATTTATTATAACTTAGAGCGCTATACTCCGCATAATAAAGTTGCTCTGCTAGATAATTATATAACAAAGCTTGGTGACTTAAATGATATCTACGTCGATCTCAAAATGCGTTTTAAATTAGACCTAAAAGCTTACGATCTGGTTATCCCAAGTAAAATAAAATCAAATATGGCCAAAACCATCGAGTATCTTGAAAAAGATATGAGCTCTGTTGCTTTGGCCCCTCGTTGTCAAAGCTACTTTTTATTAAAGTAGCTCACTTTTATTCATAAATTTAAAGTGGTAGGA
>Ga0115567_10005116_pt1 | contig 12717 bp, 10 predicted proteins | sample COGITO_mtgs_1204_2_FD_88679 | JGI IMG/M metagenome (GOLD analysis project Ga0115567, IMG submission 88679) | Pelagic marine microbial communities from North Sea - COGITO_mtgs_120412 | ecosystem: Environmental > Aquatic > Marine > Epipelagic | place: Germany:Helgoland, sampling site Kabeltonne...
TCGACTATTAATCTTTCTATTGGTAATAACTCTAATCAAGTTTCAGCAGGACATAACCACCCTTATCTAACAGGTGTTAGTAATGATTCTCATAATCATAACGCTGCTAATAATGTTAGTGGTCATAATAATCACACTCATAATTTTGGTAATGATATAACAGGATTTAGTGGAAACAACCATAATCACGGAATACAATATCTTGGTCTTTCTCATGTTCAAAACTCTATCAACCCACACGGAATAACAGGTAACAATCATAATCACTCTAATTACGCTAATAATACTGATGTTGCTAACGCAATAACACAACACAGATTTGATGTTTCACACTCGGATGAAAGATTAAAAGAAAATATTGCCGACACAACATTAGGGCTTGATTTTATAAATAGATTGACACCAAGAGATTTTAATTGGAAATCATCTTATTTAGATACTCAGTATAGTGACGACATTGATGAAACAGCTAAATTCAAAACATTAATAGGAAATACTCAGCAGGGTTTTATAGCACAGGAAGTTAAAACTGCTGTGTTTGACACAACAGGAAGTAATAACTCTTTTGGTGGTTTAAAAATAGGTGATATAACTGATGCCGATAAAACTATTTCAAGTGATTCAGATGACTTTGGAAGAGTTGATTATGAACAATTTGTAGGACCATTAGTCAAAGCAATTCAACAGCTTTCTGCTAAAATAGATTTATTAGAAGCAAGAGTAGATGAGTTAGAAGGTGCTTAATGTCTATAACATATAAAATATTTGAAGAGCCATCATCAGAGTCTAATGATGAGTTAATACAAAGACTTAAAGGTGAATTACAAGAGCTTGAAATGAAACATTACAATTATAAAAATAGAACTGATAAAGAAGATAATATTCTTACGGAAATAGAAACTGAAATAAATGCTAAAGTTACTGAATATACTGACGCAGGGGGAACTTTCGATTGAAGTTTTCTTTGGGGGGTAAACAATCTATAGAGTTCAAAACAGACTTTAAAGGTCTTGAAGAGTTTGCACCAGTAAAACCATCTAAATTTTTTCTACCACAGTGGTTTAAAGATATGGATGAATATATTACTCAAGACGCTGTACACGAAAAAGGGAAAAAAGGTTACTTTGGTAGAAGCAAAGAAACTGCTATTAAAACTGCTGGTGGAACAGTGAAACGATGTCCAGCAATTATAGATCTTCTTGCTGAAGGGTTCATAATACCTATGTGGGCAGATTTTTTAGTTCAAAGAGATATGGAAACTTTAGAGTGGGATAACAAAGGTGTCGGTCAATATGGAATAGAATTTCATAATAGACAACAAATAAAAGGTTGGGAATTAAAAAAAACTGATTTCCCAGAGGGTGTTAAGTTTATTAATCCGTGGAGAATCTATACACCTAAAGGTTATTCAGTAATGTTTATGCAACCAACTTATCAATTTGAAAAAAGATTTACTGTATTACCTGGTATTGTAGAAACTGACTCTTATCATCATATAAATTTTCCTACAATATGGCACACAACAAAAGACGCAGTAATTAATCGAGGTACACCATTTATTCAAGTAATTCCATTTAAAAGAGATGAATTTGATCTGGATGTTGGACAAATGACAGATAAACAAATACAAAATGATTTACTAGAAAAAAATGAACTTAATTCTAAATTTAAAAATGCTTATAGGTCAATTACGCAAAGATTTAAAAATAAAAGGTAGTATTTAATTATGCCTTATACATACGAATATTTATCAAATGATGATCAAATATCCTTTGTTCAAGCAAGAATTAAGAATGAAGAAGAAAGAATATTTGAAATGGAACTATCAAATACTGATGGTGTTCATGATACAGAAATTGCTGAAGTCACAGCAAGAATTACAGATCTAAAAGCTAAACTTACAGAGCTTGAGGGTTAATCAATTACCCAAAGACAAAAAAATATCAAGTAACCTATAAGTATCTAAAAGGTATTTATGGCAGAATCTTACGAATTTAATGTATTTAATGACAGGATGAAAAGGCAATATTTATTAGATAATATATTGCAAGGTGAAATACAAATATTTGCTACTTTACTAACACCTGTCGCTGAAAATCATCCTGATTATGCTGAATGGAAATATGGTTTAGATCAAATGACTGAGAGTATCGGTAATTTAAAAAAGGTATATGAAAAACTGGGAGGCACCTACGATCTAGGAGATATTAAGAATGTCGTTAACAACACATAGTAGAAATACACTTGAAATAGCTAATGTTTCAACACAAGACGACTTTTTTGATAATGATGATACTGGTGAGGGTTATACTTTATCTAACGCAACTGTCCAAATAGTTTCTAAAAATGATAATTTATATTTAGATGGTAAAACAGTAGTATCTGATGGTAATTTATCTATAGGAACTTCTGCCTCTAATACATATCTAGTCCTCGGATCTGCCAGTACACCAGCTTTAAAAATCGACAGCTCGCAAAGATTAGATATTCTATCTGCAAAACTTCGCATAAATGGATCGGATGGAACATCAGGACAAGTCTTAACAACAGATGGCTTAGGTAATATATCTTGGTCAACTGTAGATAATACTCAATATGCTATTGCTGGAATACAAGTAAATGGATCGACAACTATTACTGCTGGATCTACAAGTGAAAACATAGAAATAGAAGCTGGATCTGGAATTGGCGTAACTACTGATCCAACTGCTACACCGAAAAAGATCACAATATCTAATACAAATACTGCTGCAAATGCCTTTTCTACTTTTGCAGTTGGTTCTGGATCTGGTTCTGCTAGTGGATCTGATCTTCTTGCTGATAGTGAAACGGATACATTAACCTTTGTTGCAGGATCAGGAATTACTTTAACTGCTGATGCTAATAGTGATCAGATAACAATTGGCTCAACAAGTAGTGGATCAGGATCACAAGATATATTTAAAAATGTTTCTGCACCCAATCAAAGTACAATTACTGCAAGCAGCACTACGGATACTTTATCTTTAGATACTGTAGAGCCAAGTATTACAAGGACTGAGCGTAAAGGCAAATTAGATATTGTCACAGATACTAGTCAAAGATCTATAACTCTAAAGGCAAATATACCGATAACTCATAGTCATAGTGGTAAAATGCCATTAGTGCTTAGTGGAGGATCTACTAGTGGAGTTCCTTTAAAAAATCACTTTATACCAGTAACTACGACTGCTTCGGTAAATGGTGGTGGTAGCACAGTTGCTATGAGTACGAGAGCTGTTGAAGTATTACAAACAGATGGTTCAACTTTATCAAGAATAGTAATGCCTCCCACTTCAGATGGTAAATCGTTAGTCCTTACTACGACTTCATCAGACGGCACTACACAGACACAAGACATAAACATGGGTGAATAATGGCAGAAAAAGATCCGATAAGGCTGAATTTAGACGGAGATGGTAATCCTGATGGTTTTGCTGAATTTCAATCAGCAGATTTTATAGGTTTAACAGATGGTGGAACTGGTGGATCTTATTCTTCACTAGCAGATTTAAGAATAGGTTTAGGTTTACAAATTGGCTCTGATGTCCAAGCCTATGACGCAGATTTAACAACTTTAGCAAACATAACACACTCCGATGGAGTGTTTATTGTATCTGATGGAACACAATGGGTTTCAGAGTCAGGTGCTACAGCAAGAACAAGTTTAGGTTTAGGAACAGGTGATAGTCCTACATTTACAGGATTAACAACCACTGGTTCTGTAACTATACAAGGCAACCTTGATGTTCAAGGTGAATTTCTTAATACTACGGCAGAAGTAATAGTTGTTGATGACGCTTTTATACAATTAAATACAGGTAACTCTGAAGTTGATGCAGGTATTATTGTAGAAACTTCCGATACTGATGATGCAAGATTATTTTATGATGTATCGACAAATCGTTGGGTTTTGGGTGAAAATCAATCTTATGACGAGATTTTGACACAAACCTCAACTGATACTATAACTAACAAATCAATTGATGGTGGATCTAACACTCTTACTAATATTCCTAACACTGCATTTAGTAATAGTTCTATAACAGTCACAGACGGATCTAACTCAACGGATATTTCGTTAGGTGGAACAATAACATTTACTGGTGGTACAGGTCTTACTTTAACTGAAGGATCAGGAACAGTTACAGGATCCGTGGATTTTACTGAATTTGATACAGATAACATTACTGAGGGAAGCACAAATCTTTACTACACCAATGCTCGTGCAGATGCAAGAATAGCTTTAGCCAATATTGAAGATCTTGCAAATGTAGGATTTTCTGGTCTAGCAAATGGTGATGTAATTAGATATAATGGATCCTCATGGATTAATGATCCAATAGATTTAGCTACAGACACAGTTGGCGATTTCGTACAAAATTTAGTTGCTGGTACAGGTATAAGTGTCAGCACGACTAGTGGAGAGTCACAAACCCCTACTATCGCAGTTACAATGTCGTCATTTGATACCGATGATTTAACAGAAGGATCTTCAAACCTCTACTATACGGATGCAAGATCTAATAGTGCTTTTGATACTCGACTAGCTACAAAAGATACTGACGATCTATCAGAGGGATCTACTAATCTTTACTATACAGATACACGAGTTGGATCATATTTAACTTCCAACAGTTATGCAACTCAAACTTATGTAGATAGTGCTGTAGCTACAGAAAACGAAATAAGCGAAATGAATGATGTCACGCTGACATCTTTAGCCGCAAATCAAGTATTAAGATACAGTGGTTCAGCTTGGTTAAATGTCACACTAGATACAGATGACATTGGGGAAGGTTCAACTAATCTTTATTATACTGACGCAAGATTTGATACAAGATTGGCAACTAAGGACACAGATGATCTAACAGAGGGAACTAATCTTTATTACACAACTGCTAGATTTGACACAAGATTAGGAACTAAAGATACCGATGATTTGTCAGAGGGATCTACTAACTTATACTTTACAAACGCTAGAGCCAGAGGTTCTTTATCGGTTACTGATGCTGGTGGGGATGGATCGCTAAGTTACGATAACACAACAGGAGTGTTTACTTACACAGGTCCATCAGCATCGGAAGTTAGAGCGCATTTATCTGTCACAGATTCAGGTGGAGATGGATCTTTAGCTTATAACTCATCAACAGGTGTAATTACTTATACAGGTCCTAGCGCAAGTGAAGTTCAAGCACACATTACAGCAGGAACAGGTGTAAGTATATCCTCTGGTGAAGTATCAATAGGTCAAGCAGTAGGAACTACTGATAATGTACAATTTAACAATGTTCAAGTTGATGGAACTTTAACATCTGATGATATAACCTCTAGCACAATCAGTATTGATGGTGATGCGACTATTACAGGAGATTTAACAGTAAGTGGTACTACTACTACAGTTAATTCAACTACAGTCACTATTGATGATCCACTAGTCAGATACGCTGACAACAACTTAGGAAACACTGTTGATTTTGGTTTTTATGGAAAATATGTGCAATCATCTACAACTAAGTATGGTGGTTTAGTTTGGGACGCATCACAATCTGATAAATTTAGATTGTTTAGTGGATTGCAAAGTGAACCTACTACAACAGTAGATATTACAGGCACAGGATATACATTAGGAACATTACTAGCAAACATCGAAGGTGACTTGACAGGTGATGTTACAGGAACAGTTTCAGATATATCTAATCATGATACAGATAGTCTTAGTGAGGGTAGCTCAAATCTTTACTACACAACCACAAGAGCTAATACAGATTTTGATACAAAGTTGGCAGCAGCAGATACAGGTGATTTGTCTGAGGGAACTAATCTCTATTACACCACAGCAAGATTCGATAGTGCTTTGTCAGGTAAAACAACAAGCGACTTAGCTGAAGGTACAAATCTTTATTTCACTAATGAAAGAGTTGATGATCAAGTTGATAGTTTATTAACAGCAGGATCAAATATAACTTTGTCATATGACGATAGTGCAGGGACACTTACTATTTCGGCAACAGAAGATGATCTATCAAACAATGATACAGATGATTTGTCTGAAGGTTCATCAAATCTTTATTTCACAAACGAAAGAGCTCAAGACGCATTAGGAACAGCTTTAACTATGGGAACTCAAACTCTCATAACTGTTACCTACGATGACACTAATAATAATTTTGATTTTGTGGTAGATAATGATTTATCTAATTATGATAATTCAACTTCTGCATTTACAACTTTGGCCAGCTTTAGTGGTGGTACAAACATCAGCTTTAGTTCAGGAACAATTGCATTTGATAATACTTCTGATCTTGATATGGGTGGTAGAAAAGTTCTATTTGGTAATGTGTATTCAGCAGAAGGTGATCTACCAAGTGCTTCAACTTATCATGGTATGTTTGCTCATGTTCATGGAACTGGTAGAGCTTACTATGCACATGCAGGAAATTGGGTAGATTTAATTGGAGCTAATGAAATAGGATCAGGACTTACTTACTCCTCAGGATCACTTACAGCAGACTTCACACCTACTAGCACAGACACAGTTACTAATAAGACAATTAATTTTGAAGACAATACTGCAATAGTCGAATTTGCTGTAACAGTTTCAAACTCTGGATCTGGTAATAAATATTATCTAGATGGTGAAGAAGCTGCGAGTATACAATTAGTACCAGGCATAACTTATAGATTCGATTTATCAGATTCATCTACAAGTTCACATCCATTCTTATTATCTACAACAAAGGATGGTTCTCATAACAGTGGATCGTCATATACTACTGGTGTAACTACAAATGGATCTCAAGGATCTTCTGGTGCATATGTACAAATTACTATAAACGCTGCAACATCAGACACTCTATATTATTACTGTTCAGCTCACTCTGGTATGGGTGGAGATGCAGTTGTATCAATAGCTGGATCTAGTTTATCTGCTAGTGATACAGACGATTTGACCGAAGGTAGCTCTAACCTTTACTACACAGACGCAAGGGCTAGAGGTGCAGTTTCGGTAACTGACAGTGGTGGTGATGGATCATTATCTTACAACAGTGGATCTGGCGTATTTACATATACAGGTCCTAGCGCTAGCGAAACAAGAGCGCACTTCAGCGCAGGGACAGGTGTTGCTTTATCATCTGGAGAAATAAGCATAGGTCAGGCTGTAGGCACTACAAGTGATGTAACTTTTAATGATTTAGTAGTTTCTGGTGATCTTACTGTAAGTGGTACTACTACAACTCTAAATACAGAAACATTGACAGTTGATGACAACATAATTGTATTAAATAACAATGTTACAGGTTCACCTACAGAAAATGCAGGTATTGAAATAGAGCGTGGTAGTTCTACTAATAAAACTTTGATCTGGAATGAAACTGATGACAAATGGACTGTTGGATTAGAAAGATTTGACGCAGGCAGTATCTACTCAACATTTACAGGAAACTTAACAGGTAATGTAACAGGAACAGTTTCCTCAATAGCTAATCATGATACTGATAATTTGTCAGAAGGATCTTCAAATCTTTACTTTACTGATGAAAGAGTAGATGACAGGGTAAATGCTTTACTTACAGAGGGAACTAATGTATCACTTACTTATGATGACAGTGCTAATACACTAACAATTACCTCTACCGATACAAACACACAACTTTCACAAGAACAAGTAGAAGATTATGTAGCAGGAGTTGTAACTGCTGGTACAGATATATCCGTCACTTATGATGACTCAGCAGGAACATTAACAATTGCTAATACTGCTTCTTTAAGTACAGAACAAGTACAAGATATAACAGGCGCTCAAATTGTCACAAATGGATCGCATACAGGTATATCTTTTTCTTATGATGACGCAAATGATGGCGCTATTGACGCAACTGTATCTTTATCAGGATTTAGCACAAGTGATTTATCAGAAGGAACAAATTTATATTATACAGATGCAAGATTTGATACAAGATTAGGAACTAAAGATACTGATAATTTAAGTGAAGGATCAACTAACCTTTACTTTACTAACGCTAGAGCAGACGCAAGAATTGCTGCTGCTAATGTCAATGACTTAAATGATATAATATTTTCTGATCCTACATCATCAGATGACGCAAAAGTCATTTCTTATAGTGATACATCAGGTGGTTTTGTATTGTCATCTCTTGCAGGATTGTCTGGATCTGGTGAAGTAAACACAGCTTCTAACTCCAATGTCGCAGGTGTTGGTGTATTTAAACAAAAGACAGGTGAAGATCTTGAATTTAGAGGTATCAATGCTGGATCAACGAAAATTACAGTTACAAATGATACTTCTAACGATGAAATAGATATAGATCTAGGTACTGTATCAATTGATCACTTATCAGATGTAGATACTACTACTTCTGCACCTACAAGTGGTCAAGCACTTAAATGGTCAGGATCACAATGGGAACCTGGTGACGCAAGTTCTCAAGTATCACAATTAACAGATGTAACATTAACTTCTTTAGCAACTGATGATCTCCTTGTGTATAACGGAACTAACTGGGTTAATACAACACTTGATACTGATGATGTTGCTGAAGGATCGACAAACCTTTACTATACAGACGCAAGAGCGCAAGCCTCTATAACAGGTGGAACTGGAATATCTAATACTTCAGGAACAATAGCAGTTGACTTTTCTGAGTTTGACACAGATAGCATTACAGAGGGATCAACTAATCTTTTCTATACAAATGCAAGAGTTCAATCATACTTATCAGGTGGTACAGGTGTAACACTTAATGGATCTGGTGAGTTCAGTATTGGACAGGCTGTTGGTACTACTGACAATGTAACTTTCAATGATATGACTGTATCTGGTAACTTTACTGTTTCTGGTACTACAACTACTGTCAACACAGAAACAATTAACCTAGCAGATAATACAATAACTCTAAATTCCAATGCTACTGGTTCAGCCAGTGAAGATGGTGGTATTGAAATTGAGAGAGGTGATGACACTAACAAAACACTTATATGGAACGAAACTACTGATAAGTGGACAGTTGGATCTGAAACTTTCGTTGCTGGAACTTTTGAGGGTGAGGCAACAAACATACAAGCAACTGCAATTACAGATCTAACAGAGGATACTTCCCCTGCTGAAGGTGATTATTTAGTTACTTATGATGTAAGTGCTAGTTCTTTAAAGAAAGTTCAAAAATCAAACATTGCAGCAGCAGTCAGCTTTAGCGTAAATGATGAATTACCACTTACACTTGCTGACAGTACCTCGGATCCTATAGAATTTACAAATGTTGGGACATCAGCAACAGATCTTGATCTAACACTTGCAGATGGAACTGTTGATCCAATAAACATTACAGGAACTTCAAACTCTGCAACAACATTTAGAGATGGCGATACAGATACATTTATTAGAGTAGAAAGTTCTAATACTGATAATGATGAAATAGAAATGCACACAGCAGGTAGCGAAAGAGTCACTATCGATAGCACAGGTGTTGTAGATATAGCCTCAGCTAAATTAGAAATAGCAGGTGCAGCAGGTAGTGCTAACCAAGTTTTAACTACAGATGGCTCTGGAACAATAAGTTGGGCTGACGCAGCAGGTGGCGACTCAGATAAAATTGAAGACGCTGATGGCGATACAAAGATACAAGTAGAAGAATCATCTGATGAAGATAAAATAAGATTTGATACAGGTGGCACCGAAAGATTAGTTATAGATTCTGGTGGTGCTGATTTTTCTGTTCCTGTTATACCACCTAATTTAACTACAACACAAATTGATGCTTTAACAGGTATGACAGGTGGCGAGATTACATATGACACAACTTTAGACAAACTTAAATTATATAATATTGGAAATACAGAATGGGAAACAATTTCAACTGAAGGAAGTTCTGGTATAACAGCAACAGGTGGTACTACTCAAACTTATACTGTTGATGGAGTTAATTATCAATCACATACATTTACTTCTTCAGGAACTTTCCAAGTGACAGCCGCAGGTGCTAGTTCAACTGTAGATGTATTACTCATAGCAGGTGGAGGCGCTGGTGGTGCAGACAACGCAGGTGGTGGTGGTGCAGGTGGATTGCTCACACAAACAAGTCTTTCTGTTTCTGCACAAAACTACTCAATAGTTATTGGTGCTGGTGGTTCAAAAAGTACAAGTACTGATGGTAATGGTGCTGCTGCTACATCTGGTACTAACACAACAGGATTTAGCTACACAGCTACAGGTGGAGGTCAAGGTGGTTCTGCTGGTACTGCTAACAACGCAGGAAATGGTGGTAGTGGTGGTGGACTACAGGGTGCTGAAATATCTGGTTCTGCTGGTACAGGAATTTCTGGACAAGGTAATAATGGTGGAGGTTCTAACAACACAGGTGGTGGTGGTGGAGGTGGAGGTGCAGGCGCAGCAGGTACCTCAGCTACTTCTGCTGTTGGTGGTGCAGGGGGTAATGGTTTAAATAATGATTACCAAACAGGTTCAGATATTGCTTACGCAGGTGGTGGTGCAGGAGGAAATGATAATAGTAATAACACTAATGTTTCTGGTGGCTCAGGTGGTGGTGCTGATAGCCCAGGTCAGGATGGAACTCCTAGTGCTGGTGCTGCTAATAAAGGTGGTGGTGGTGCAGGGGGAACACACACAGGAAATGTTGGTTCAAATGGAGGTTCAGGAATAGTGATAGTGAGGTATACAATATAATGGCACATTTTGCAAAAGTTTTAGATGGAGAAGTTTTAAAAGTCATAGTGGCTGAAGAAGAATTTTTTGATACATTTGTTGATGATTCTCCTGGAGATTGGATTCAAACATCTTTTAATACTTGGGGTAATCAACATTTAGAAGGTGGAACACCACTTAGAGGTAATTTTGCAGGTGTAGGTGGAATATATGATGAAGAAAACGATGTCTTTTATGGTCAATCACCATTTCCTAGTTGGATTTTAGATACTAATACTTGGTTATGGGAGCCACCAATAGAAAGACCTGATGATACACAAGATTATATTTGGAATGAAGAGGCATATCAATCTGATAATACAACAGGTTGGGAACTTAGAGAATAATGGAAGTATTTATAACATTTCTAGCAGGTTTTTCACTAGGTTGGGGTAGTGCTTGGATTGCTAGAACCTTACCCTTTTTAAAAGCCACAGATCACGAAAGTTTAGAATATAATAATGTTGGTGGGAAAACGCTTGTGGATTACATAGATCCCAAGTTTGATCCAGAAAACTATTTAAGAAAAGGTAAATAATTATGGCTGATAGACAACAATTACTTAGAGTAAAAATGACTGGATCTGATTCATCAGGTCTAGCAGAATTTCAAGATGGTCATGTTGATGGCGGTCCATTAGTACCTGCGTATACAGAATCACAAAGAGACGCAATTACATCTGCGACAGAAGGTATGGTTATATACAATACTGACGATGATCGACTAGAAGTAAGAACTTCAAGCGCTTGGTTGCAATTAGATATTGGTGATGTGACAGGTGTTACAACAAGTGCCACTTCAGGAATATCTGGTGGTGCAACAAGTGGGGCAGTATCGATCTTAATAGACGCAACAAGACTTACAGATGGAACATCAATAGATGTAGACGAAGATAATGATCTAGTCATGCTATATGATAATTCATCTACATCAATGGTAAAAGTAAATCCAGTACAACTATTCACAAATGAATCGTTGCTCTGGATGGGATTATAGGAGAATAAATGGCAGTATATAACGCAGCTGAGTTAGCCGAAGTAACTGCACTTGGAACATCTGAAGCAGAAATTTTCAGTAATTCTAACAAGTGTATTATTAAGCAAATTATGTTGGCTAACTATACAGCAACAGACAGAACAGTAGAAATCAAAGTTATTCCTACAGGGGATACAACTGGTGACCAACATATCATTTTTGGTGATATAACTGTTCAAGCAAATACAACTACAACTATTGATTTAGCTATGGTTATACCTGCAAGTGCTTCTGTTGCTGCATTATGTTCAGCAGCAACTTCAGTCAATATACATGTTTCTGGTGTAGAGGTAAGCTAATGCCTGAAATACAAGTACCTGAGCCAATCTTTTTGGATAGATTAGGTGGCGATGAGATATATGGTTATGGGCAAGATGGTGATGTTACCCTTGCTGCAAATACGACATTGGCTCGTGATATGTATTACAACGATTTATCGATAAACGCCAATGTCACATTAGATACTAATGGGTATCGTGTTTTTGTAAGAGGTACATTGACATTTACAGACAGCACATCTCGTATAGGTAGATTTTCAAATAAATCAAACACTGGAACTCTTAAAGGTGGTTTTGATAAAGGTGTGGATGCAACAGACACTTTAGGTGGTAGATCTTCAGAGCAAACAGATGGAGAACACTCTGGCAATACTTTCTTTGATGGTGAAAACGATTTCTTTAACTTATCAGTAGCATTAGCTGGTCAAAAGTTTGATCAATCTACTGAAACTTTTAAATTTTTAGGTGGTGGATCAGGCGCATCTGATGGTGCAGTAACAGGAAACGCTACTGGTGGCGCTGACGGAGGTGACACTGACTGGTCTGATTATCAAACTGTAGGTGCAGATGGTGGAAAAGGTGCAGATGGTAACTCAGCAACAGCAGGTACAGGTGCAGTAGGTGGTGGAGTAGTTTTAGTCGTAGCTAAATCTGTTACAGGAA
>Ga0115567_10005117_pt1 | contig 12717 bp, 8 predicted proteins | sample COGITO_mtgs_1204_2_FD_88679 | JGI IMG/M metagenome (GOLD analysis project Ga0115567, IMG submission 88679) | Pelagic marine microbial communities from North Sea - COGITO_mtgs_120412 | ecosystem: Environmental > Aquatic > Marine > Epipelagic | place: Germany:Helgoland, sampling site Kabeltonne...
AGAACTAATGCAGCTAGTGCATTTGCTAATAAGTTTTTCCCTGAGGAGTTAATGCCAGCAATAGAGCGCATGGCAGAGACCCATGAAGGTATTGTTGCCTTAGAGCATATTATGGAAAACATGAAAGGCGCGTCATTAAATTCTACTACAGATTCAGTAGATAAAATTAATGAGTCTGATTTAAGAACTATGATGCTTGACCCTCGATACCACAATGTAAGTCAACGTGACCCTGCTTATGTTAAGACTATAGAAGACGGATTCAAGAAGCTTTATGGCTGATTGGCTTATGAAGCAGGGGCTTTTAACCCTAGTTCCTGCTCATATGAAACACGTTATTCCTCTTTCAGAAACACTTAGTGAAGAAAATAAGTTTGAGTTATCTCTATTTAACAGAGAACCTTTAGATTTCTTTATGGAATTTGTTAGAAAAAAGAATGTTTATGTAGTTGAGAAAGCTAATAAACCATTAGGCATTGTAGGTGTAGAGCCTGACGGCTATCAAACTGGGCTAATGTGGGCAATGTTTGCAGAAGATATGCAGAAAAATTGGTTTAGTTTTTTAAAAGCATCCCCAAAGTTAGTAGAATTTCTACATGGAAACTATTATAAACTTAATATGAACATATTAGAAAGCAATGAGCGCATAATACAGTGGGCAATTTGGCTTGGATTTGACGTTGATGTTGTAGTTGATGGAGAAAATATTAATTATGTTCATTTTGTGCGTTGCAATTTGTCAAAAAAAAATGTTTATAATTTAGAATCACGGCCTGTAATACATTGAGTAGCCCTTTTGGATACCTACAATGACCATGTGAAGCAGACACCCACGATATAAATAATTGTGCAACTTAATGAAAGGTAGCTGTAATGGCAAACTCAATAGACACAGCCTTCATCAAACAGTTTGAGTCCGATGTGCATTTAGCGTATCAGCGTATGGGTTCTAAACTGCGTAACACTGTCAGAACTACTAACGTAACTGGCAACATAGCAAGGTTCCAAAAAATCGGAACAGGTGAAGCAACAACTAAATCTCGTAACGGTATGGTAACTCCAATGGAGCTAGCTCACACAACCGTTGAAGCAACAATGGCTGACTTCTATGCCGCTGAATATATTGATAAACTCGATGAGTTAAAAACCAATATCAATGAGCGTCAAGCAGTAGCTCAATCTGCAGCTGCGGCCCTTGGTCGTAAGACAGATGCTATTATTGTTGCGGCCCTAGACGCTGGCGCAAACTCTACTCAAATACATGATACAAGTTCTGCTGTTCAAATAGCTGACTTACTATCATTGTTTGAAACAATGGGTGCGGCAGAAGTTCCAGAAGACAACCAAAGATATTTGGCAATGCATCCTAAAGGTTTTGCAGACTTATTCTTAATCGAAGAGTTCGCATCATCTGATTATGTAGGTGAGCAAAATCTTCCGTTTGCTGGTGGAATGACAATGAAGAACTTCTTAGGTCTTAATATTTTCTCAACCAGTGCAATTGCTGGCGGTAAAAATATGGCTTATCACACTTCAGCTATTGGTCTTGGTATTAATGCTGATGTTTCTACAGAGGTAAATTATATCCCTGAGAAAGCTTCTCATTTAACCACTTCAATGATGTCAATGGGGTCTGTTGCGATAGACGACAATGGTATCTACGAAGTTCTTGACAATAACGGATAGTAAAGAAAGGACTTTAAAATGGCTTATGGTGCATCTGGATTAACGCGCATGGCAGGGGGTGGAGGCTACAACATTTGGTATTATTCAAGTGTTGACGCTCTATCAGTTGTTCGCGCATCAGGTTACTTTAATGACGCAGCTGCAATGATGAATGTTGGCGACCTAATTGCTGTATATGATAATAATGCTCCCACAATAGCGTGGACTGTTGTTTTATCTAATACAGGTTCGGTAGTCGATGTTGCAGATGGTACTGCAATTACAGTAACAGATTCTGATTAGAAAAGGAGTGGGGGGTTTAACCGCCCCCTACACTACATATGGCAACACCAGCAAATTCATCAATAGATGTATGTTCGAGGGCTTTAATCCTAATCGGTGCAGAGCCTATAACTTCATTTGAAGACTCTACTAATGAAGCACTTGTTGCTTCTAATATGTATGAAGATATAGCAAGGGCGGCATTAACTAATTGTCGATGGCGTTTTGCAACAGAGCAGGCAGTATTAGGTTTATTATCTGATGCTCCTACAGGGCGATATGATGCAGCGTATCAGTTGCCGTCTAATTTAATAATGTTACATGCGGTAACTGTAGGTGATTTTCCTATAGAGTATCAAACATATGGTGACAAAGTATTTTGTGATGCAAGTAGTACTGAAACTTTAATTGCTGATTATACATTTAGGGCAGTAGAAGTAGACTGGCCTTCGTATTTTACAATAGCAGTTGAATATACATTAGCTAGTATGTTTGCAGTATCAATAGCTAGAGACACAGCTATGGCTGGTATGATGGAAGATAAAGCCGCAGTGTCTATGGCTAAAGCTAGAGCAAGTGACTCTCAGCAACAAACAACTAGAAAATTTAATACTAGTAGGTATATCACTCAAAGGCGTAGTTAATGCGAAAAGTTCGAGTACCAGTAAATAATTTTCAGTTTGGTGAAATAAGTCCGTCAGCAATATCAAGAACAGACTCCGCTGTGTACTCAGCTTCTGCTCAACGTGTAGAAAACTTTCTTCTTAGAAGTGAAGGGGGTGTAATTAAACGTGCTGGCACTGAAAAAATATACAAGTACGATATTACTGTAGAGCAGACATCATTTACAATTACAGTAGCTGACTATGCTAACATTGCTGTTGGTAGTCAAATAAAGTTTTTTACACATGATGGAACAGAAATTACACTAGAGTCTGAAGCGGTTGGTGCTGGTACTCCTACTGCCGCGTCTGGCAATACTCATTATTATAAACCTAATACATCTAATAATGTAACGGCAGACCTTATTTTTACTGCTATTAATGCAATATCAGGATTTACAGTAGCTAATCCAGCAGCAGCAGTAGTAACTGTTAAGAGAGATTTTCCTCAATCTGGCACTAATTTGACAGTAACAACAACAGACAGCACACGATTAGCTGTAACAAATTTTACTGGCGGTGCTGATATGCAAAGTAGGTTAGTTCCGTTTATATTCTCAGATGATTTCCAATATATTGTATCTATAGAAAATGCTAAGTTAAGAGTATTTAGAGTAGTGCAATCAACAGGTGTTACAAGTTTAGTATCTACATTAACGGCTGACGTAGATAGTAATGCAATTCCATTTGATGATGAGTATATAAATGAATATTCATTTGCTCAAAGCGGAAACACTATGTGGATATGTCATACACTTTTTAAACCACGTTTATTAGTAAGGACTAGTGCAACCGCTTTTCAATTAGAAGTAAAAGTATTTGATACATTAACGTCTGGGTCTACTGTTACTGACACATTTCAACCATATTATCCTTTCCAAGATACTGGCGTAACTCTAGCAGCTGAGGCTACATCTGGGACAGGTGTCCCTTTAACAACTAGTGCATCTTATTTTGTATCAGGTCATGTTGGTACACGGTTAAAGTATGGTAATTCAGAAATACTTATAACAGCAGTTGTTAATGGGACTACTGCTACAGGAACAATATTAAAAGCATTACAGCAAACATTAATTAATAACGCATTTAGGACAGCATCTGGCAGTGCAGTAGTAGAAGTTACTCATATAGCTCATGGTTTTAAAGGTGGTGAAACTATTGTTATCTCTGATGCTGCAACTGTTGGTGGAATTTCAACATCTAACTTAAACAATTCAGAAGCTATTCTAGCTATTATAGATGAGAATACATACACATTTACAGCTAATGGTACAGCTAATGCTAGTGAAGATGGTGGTGGTGCTTCTATTAAAATTACTACTGGTGCAGCTACATTAGATTGGCAAGAGCAAACTTTCTCTTCTTTAAGAGGATTTCCTACAGCCGTTACTTTCCATGAAAATAGATTAGTATTTGGTGGAACAAGCTCACAGCCTGATGCTATATGGATGAGCAAAACAAATGCTTACTGGAACTTTGATGTAGGTACAGCAAATGATTCTGATTCAATCCAATTAATTGCAGCTACTGGTGAAGTAAACGAAATAAGACATTTAGTGTCTAATAGAGATTTGCAAATATTTACAGCTAGTAACGAATTATTTGTGCCTACATATCTAGGTAATGCAATAACTCCAACTAATGCACAGTTAAGAAAACAAACACCTTATGGTAGTACATGGATTCGTCCTGAGTCATTAGATGGTGCAACTGTATTTGTGCAAAAGAATGGTTCTATTGTTAGAGAATACATTTATTCAGACGCAGAAGGTTCGTATACTGCATCTTCTATTTCTTCTATTTCATCGCATCTTATTAAGAATCCTATTGAGCAGTCTGTTCTTAGAGGTGCGATAAATAGAAATGAGTCTTATATATTTATGGTAAATGACGATGGCACTGTAGCTGTGTTTAATTCTAACAGAACAGAAAAACGAGCTGGGTGGGTTGAGTTTACGACTAGAGGTTCTTTTAAATCTATATGTGTTATTGATGACAAAGTGTTTTGTAATATTGTTATTGATACTGGTGCTGGTACTCAGGAATATATTTTATGTGAGTTTAAAGACACAGTTAATTTAGATGTAGCTAAGACTTATACTAGCACTACAGGTGTTTTTACTGTGAGTGATGAGTTTGCTAATGGTGCAGTTGTTAGTGTAGTTAGCAATACAAATTACTATGGTGATGTAGTAGTATCTGGTGGTGAAGCTGATGTATCTGCTGTTGAAGCTATAACAACAGCAGAGATTGGATATAAGTTTGATGTTACTTTAAAAACTAATCCTATTGATTTAACAGCTGACAATGGCCCAGTTACAGGATTGCCTCGAGCAATAGGAAGTGTTTTCTTAGATTTAAATAATACACTAGCAGTAAGTGTAAACAATACAGCATTAACAATAAGACAAGTTACTGATGACATGTCAAAAATAAGAACGCCTGTTACTGGTAAAAGAGAGTTTAGATTACTTGGATATAGTGATGACCCACAAATAGAAGTGACTCAAGCAGAACCTCTACCTATACAGGTTAATGGATTAATAGCAGAGGTAATTATATAATGGCAATTCCATGGTTAGCAATCGCTAGTACAGGTTTATCAGCTTTTAGCTCTATTCAAAGCGGAAGAGTTAGAGCTGGACAAGCGTTGCAAAGTGCAAAGCTTGCATTAATTGACCGCAGTTTAATGGACACACAGACTAAACAATCTGCTATAATTAGAATGAATGAATATCAAAATGATATGTCAGCTAATGAAAATATGTTTGCAAATCTAGGGAGAAGAGATGACCCCAGTATGCAAGCTTTTTTTGATAATCAAAAAGATATAGTAGCAGAAGACATAAGAGTTGCTACTAATCAAAGTCTGATTAGTATGAGAAAAACAGAAATAGAAGCGGCAAGTTTAAGAGCTGGTTCAAAAAATGCTTTAAGGTCTGCTACTGTTAATGCCTTTGGAGATATAATGGGGGGTATATCTTCTTACAGAGGCTCAAGAAAAAAATCAGATAAAGATTAGGAATTTTTAATGCCAGTACTTAGACAAAAAAGAACAGTTACTAACGCACCAATAGGTGTTGCTAGGATTAATACAGGTGAGTCTGAGCTTTGGGAAACAATTAGAGCTAACGCAAAAAACGTAGCATCAACAGCTTTTAATACTTTAAAAAAAGAATCTCTTAATGAAGCACAAGAGTTAGCTTTAAGTGAAGATATAGATAAAGTTAGAACAATTAATCCAACTACAGGTAAGCTAGAAGCTTTAGAGTTATACAATATGAACTCTGATGCTAGAGCTGCTTACAAAAGAATAATTGATAGTAGATTTGAAAAATCAATATCTGATGAAATTAAATTAAAATCTAAAGAATTTTCATTAATAGAAAATATTTCTCCTCAAGCATATGAAGAAAAGTTTTCTCAATACTTATCTGGTATGGTTAATAATGCTCCAGAAGGTATGTATAAAGGTATGGTAGAAGAAGCTGGAACTTTTTATCTAGCTTCTACTAAAATGAATCTTACTCAAACTCGAAGACGAGAACTAAAAGCAAAAAATAAACAATTGTTTATAACTGAAGTTAATGAAATTCAAAAAAGTTTTTCAGAATTAAATGATGAAGACAGAGAAATAGCATATAACAAAATATTAGAAAAAATAGATTTAAATGTAACAGCAGATTCAAACTCATATTCTGGCCCAGAAATAAATGCTTTAAAAAATGCAGCAGAAAAATCTTATTGGTCAGCGGTTCTTCAATCTGATTTACAATCTCAATCTTTTAAAACTGCAAAAGAATTTAATAAATATGTTAATAATGTTGCAAGAAATAGAATAATTTTTGGTACTAAAGAATATGATGTTGGTTTGCCTCCTGAGTATTTAAGTGAGGAATTAGCAAATCAAGTTAGAAGTCAATCATCTATATATCAATTTAGAATTCAAGAAGAACAAGCAGAAATATTTAAAGATGTACAAGAAAAATTAAATGCAAAAGATATTAGTATTAATAATATTTTAGAAGAATTAGTTTTTAGTGAGCAAACTAAAGAAGAAATTGATTTACTTGGAGTGCAAAACAAAAGTGAAAGAATAGAAGCTGGATTAGAGTATTTTATTACAGAACTTAATTCTTATAAAGACAATTTAGAAAAATACATGAGGGAAAATCCAGAAATTAATTTTGATGGTTTAAATAAAGAAATAGGAAATGAAGCAGAAATTTTATTAACTTATGCTATCTCTCTTGGTCTTGATACAAATGACCAAATTGCTACAGCAGTAGGTCGTCATAATACTGATGTACAAGACGAAGACGGAAACTTTCTTTCCCCAGAAAGCAAAGTAATTATTGAAGCAATTCATAAATTAGTTCCTTTTGACAAACTTGGTTCTTTAAAAACATATGTTCAACGAGGTTACAGTGGTAAGTTTAAAGATGCTCAAGCCGCAAGACAAAAAGCTTTAAAAGAAAATTTAATAAATAAACAAAAATTTGATTTTTCACTAACTGTAAGTAATGAAATTACTAAAATAAGAAATGGAGATATAAGTTATACACAGGAAGATTATAATAATTATTTAGATGAATTTAATGAAAAAGTTGAATATTTTATTAATCAAGGTAAGCCACTTGGTGTAGATAAACTTATAGATTTTCAAAAAAAATTAAATAAAGAATTTATTATAAGAGATGTTAACGCCATGATGTCAGACATTCCTAATATTTCTTCTGAAATATTATACGATTCAGATGCTTATATTTTAAGTGGCGGTAAAAACACAAGTTCATTAAAAAAATATGAATTTGGTACATCAATTGTTTCTCCTGATGGGCCAATGTCTGCTCCTATAAATCATCTTAAAGATAGACTTGATGATATATTATCAAGAACTATGGGCGAAAATGTTAAAGCTATATCTACTGTTTTTGGAGAATTAGCAAAAGGACAAGCTAAAAAAGAAACACAAGCAAAAGCAATAGCTGATGCAAATATAAATAGACTTACATTATTATCAGGCGAGGCAGATAAAAGTCATAGAAATATAGTTGATGACAATTTTAATTGGCGTAACTCTAATACTTGGGAAAATATAATATCACAAACTGGTTCTACTGAGTTAACTAAACAAGTTAATCTTATGATGTCTGGTGCGCTTGTAGATAATGAAATTATAAATTCAATATTTCAACTTCATAATCAATACAGTAATTTAAGAACAGACAAGGGCGCAAGGTATAATAAATTAAAAGCCTACAATGTTTTTACTGAAGACCAAGAAGCTTTTTTTGAGACTGTAAGTGATTTATCATTAATGCTTGGAAGTGATAAACGTAATGAAATTATACAAAGTTTAGGTAGTTTAACTAATAAAGATAAAAGTGAAAAACGTGCTAATTTTTTTGCAATTGCTAATATAGATGACAAAACTACAAGAAATGACAGAAATGATATTATATCTTCTACTGCTAAATATATAAGAACAGTTTTGCCAGAAACAGATTTAATGCTTGGCACAGGTTTATATAAACAATTTGAAGCATATGTTAATTATCAAATCTACAGCAATATAAATGAAAAAACAATTAGTGAAAATTTAACTAATATGTATGATAAAGTTTTTGTAGAAGATGATATTATTCTTGATTTAAGAACAGGTACAAACAAAACAAATCTTACTTTACATAATGTATTTGGAGATAATGACACAGCTACTTGGGCTGAAAGCCAAATGGAAAAACAATTAAATGATTTTGGTTATACTTTATTAGATAGAATATTTGTAGGTAAAAGTGTAAAAGAACTTAACGAAATTATGGATTTACCAGCTGATGAACGACAAAAACTTAGAAAAGAAGCAGAAGAATCTGGGGGTAAATATCAAAAAGTAGTTTTAATTCCTGATGAATTTTCTAGTGAAGGTAGTTTAAATTTATGGCCTCATGTACTTAGTGAAGATGGTTCGTTGAATCCTGTGCTGGGTAAACAAAATAATGAATTAATGATGCCATATTTTAATACTGACGAATTAAGAGATGAATACCGTAAGAGTGGTCAAGAAGGCAGATACGAACTATTAAGAAAAAGAGCAGAAAAAGAACTTGCAGAAAGCCAAGAAACAATAACTCAACAAATTATAGAAAGCTCACTTTCTTTAAAAAATGCTAAAGCACTTTTAAAAAAGCAACAAGCTGAAATAAATGCAATACCTTCACCTATAGGAAATATTGTAAAAGGCACAGTTGTTGAAAGCAACATAATAGAAAGCATAGATTTTAAAAGTAAGAAACACATTACTTTAATGTATGCTGGCTTAGACCATAATCAACGAGGGTATTCATTTGTTTCTAAAGAAGGAAATAGTTCTGGAAAACCTATTCTTTTAAATCAAAAAAGAGAACAAATAACAGGAAACGAACTTACTAATCTTAAAAAAACATTGTTTGATGATATGAAAAAATTTAATGCAAGCACTTCAAAATATAAAGAATTAAGTAAATTTTATGAGTTAGTAAATAAAGTACATCGAGTAGAATTAGGATTAAGTAATTAATGTTAAACGGTTTTAATAATAATAGAGTATGGAGTAATCAAACTTCATCTATTGATAATATGCCTAAGACACCAACATGGGGTGAAACAATAGGAGCTAGTATAAAGAGTGCTGGTAGTCCGATTGTAAATCATATTAGTAATTCTTATAAGTTTAACCATGTAAGAGATGAAAACTTTCAATTAGATATAGATATGTTCGAACCTCGACACTATGAATATGTTGGTGATTATGTTGATGTTCAGAGTCAAGCTGAGTTAGATGCAAAACTTAAAGACTTAGATGGTCTTTTAGAAAATAGAGAAACTTTATACAAAGCTGGCGTAGCTAAAGCAATGATTAGTGAATTTGCTAATCCTATTAATTGGTTAGGTTTGCCGTATGGAATTGGCGAAGCTAGATTAATGTATGCAATTGGTAAAGTTGCTACAGCTTCAGCGTTTCATCAAGGAGGTTTAGAATTACTTCGCGCGCCTTTTGACCCTACATCAGTTCCTCATGAAACACCTATTAATATAGGGGCAGCTTTTGTTTTTGGAGGATTTTTGCAAGGTGGGTTAAGAGTGCCGTCTGCAATAAAAGCACGTAATCATAATATTTTAATGGATGATTACAATGCAATGATTGATGGATTAAATGGTCTTACTCCTGATGACATAGATAAAATGCCATCTGTTAAAGATAGAAAATATGGTCTTCAAAGCACAAAAGAATTAAACAATTTAAAAAATAGAAGTAACAGTAAGCAAGAAGTCTTTGACCTTAATAGAGAAATATCTGTAAGGCGCATGGAATATTGGAAAAGCAAAGACCCTAATGATATTTATAAAGCTGATAGTTTTTTTGTAAAAGCAATGCCTACACCATTTAGAAGTTTCTTACGTTCTAAATTAACAACTACTAAAGGTTATATGCATAGGTTAGCTAGTGACCACGGACTAGTTACAGTTGCTAATATGATGGGTTTAACTCATGGCCCTTCTATTTATACACAACAAAAATTGCGTGTTGGCCCTGTAGTAAAAAACATGAAACAATTTTACAGGCTTTGGGGCGAAGAACAAGGCGGTGCAATGGAGATGGCTGGTTATAGGTTATCTAATGCTGCAGCAAAAGCATCTAAATTAAACCCATTGCAAAAAAATAAAATGACATTTGATGATTGGATTACTGAGGTAAACACAGCTCGATTAGCTGATGACCCTGCTTATTCTATGAGTCCTAAACAAAAAGAAGCTGCAGATTTAATAGACAACTTTTTTAAAGATGCTGAAGTTGAGTTAAGAGATTTAGGTCTTATAGGTTCTGCTAAATCTGTTAAAACTAATATTAAAAAATTAACAAATGGTATTGATTCTACTAAAAATAAATTAAAAGTTGCAACAAAACCAGCTTTAAGAAAACATTTTGAAAAACAAATAATAAGATTAGAAGAAAAATTAAAAGAACAAGAATTATTATTAAAAGAATCTTATACTGGTTCTGTAATGCCTAAAGGAGAAAGTAAATATTTTGCTCGTTATTGGAATCAAGGCAAAATTAAAGCAAACAGAGCATTATTTACAAATAAAATTTTACAACATTATTTAGCAAACCCTAAAGAGGGCGCGCCTATGGATGTAAAATCAGTAACTCTTCGAGCAGAAGATACAGTTAAAAAAATACTTGAAGAAGGTGAGTATGACCCATTAAATCCTGACACTTTATTTCTTGGATTAGGCTCATCTAAACACACAAAAGGTAGAATATTAGACATACCTAATAAAGATGTATTAGATTTTATAGAATTAAATCCAGAAAAAGTAATGCTAGAATACACAAATAGAATTGCTCCGTTAATAGAATGGGAAAAAGGATTTGGTGGCAGAACATTAGATGATATTTTAGATGAGATAGACGAAGACGGTATTTCTAACAATATGAGTGTTAGGCAAATAAATAAAGCTCGTATGGAATTTCAAATAATGTACAATCGTGTAGTGGGTAGAACAATTGAAGACCCCTCTCGTTGGGATAGTAAAACTGCTTACGCAATTAAAGAAGCATCTGCGTTAAGTTATTTAGGTTCTGCTGGGTTTGCAACTATTAGTGAGCCAGCTGCTATGTTTATGAATCATGAAGTTGGTACAATTTTTAAAAGTTTATTTAACATTTTAAAAAGACCACAAAATGTACAACAAGCGTTAAGAGAAACTAAAGAAGTTTATGCTGAAGCTTTAGAAATTGAAATAGGTAATGCTCAAGTACGTTTTACAGATGAGATGCGCGGTGAGTCTAAGATAACTAAGACTTGGGAGAAAGGTAAGGATGCTTTTTATACTCTTAATGGTCTTGCTCCTTTAACTGCATTATTAAAAAACTGGGAGTCATTAAACAGACAGCACAGTATTATTGATTACTCTATTAAATTAGTAAATGGTAATTCAAATAAATTTGAAACTACTTGGCTTTTACGAAATGGAATAGACAAAGAAAAAGCTACAGAAATAGCAAATGCTCCTTGGGATAAAACTGATAATGGATTGTATTTAGCTAATATAAGTAAATGGAAAACAAAAAAAGGCAAATCAAATAAGCCTAGTAAATTTGTGCAAGAAGATACTATTACATCTTTTAAAGCAGCAATGAGTGATGGTATTTTAAATACTATTTTAATGGGTACACCAGCAGACAAGCCTATATTAGCTGATGGTATTATTATGTTACCTATGCACATTGCTGGCAAAATGGGTCTTAAAGAACACCCTAAATATAGAGGGTATGCTCGAGTAGAAAGTGGTTTATTAAATATGCCATTGCAGTTTTATTCTTATCTCATGGCAGCAGCTACTAAAATACAAGGCTCATTGGCTCAAGGACAAAATAAAAATAAAGCTATAACAATAGCCGCGTTTATGGGTCTTGGTTATTTACAATATCAAATGAGAGTTCCTGATTATGTTCGAGAAAAAGATAACATTCCTACAGCACTTATGAGGTCTTTTGATTATGCTGGTTTAGGTGGTGTGTATTCAGATATATTTTATACATCATTACATACTGGCATGGAATTAACAGGTAAGAATTTTACTGGAGGAATGGTAGCAGCTAAATATGGAGCAGAACAAAACTATGCTGATGCATTGGCTGGTATATTAGGTGCTGGCCCAGACATTGCATTACAATATAGTCGTGCAGCTGGAAATATAGTGCAAGGAAATTATGGTGAAGGTACAGAAGATTTCTTACGAATACTACCTTTTCTTAGATTATGGTTTTTAAAAGACCAAATGAAAGAACTAGGTAGAACATTTGGTAATATGTAATTGTGCGTTGAAAAGTAATAAGTAAATTGGTAACAGGGGAAAAATGAGGTAGTAAAATGACAATAGTAATAGCAAATAACTCACCAAGAGTATCATATACAGTAGCAGAAGGTGCAACACAGACAAGTTTTGCGGTATCATTTGAGTTTTTTGCTGATGCTGACCTTAACTTTATTGTTGATGGTACTACTAAAACATTAACCACGCATTACACTGTTAGTGGAGGTGATGGTAGTACAGGAAC
>Ga0115567_10005122_pt1 | contig 12711 bp, 11 predicted proteins | sample COGITO_mtgs_1204_2_FD_88679 | JGI IMG/M metagenome (GOLD analysis project Ga0115567, IMG submission 88679) | Pelagic marine microbial communities from North Sea - COGITO_mtgs_120412 | ecosystem: Environmental > Aquatic > Marine > Epipelagic | place: Germany:Helgoland, sampling site Kabeltonne...
GGAAGAAGAGCGAGCATCACCGCCTTTTACAAAAGAAGGGCGAGAGTCACTAGACATATGTCAAATGACTGTGAAAAAATTTGGACGCTTAGCTCAGTTGGGAGAGCATCGCCCTTACAAGGCGAGGGTCACTGGTTCAAGCCCAGTAGCGTCCACCAATTTTTATCTAATGAAATCATACAGATGGACGCTTAGCTCAGTTGGGAGAGCATCGCCCTTACAAGGCGAGGGTCACTGGTTCAAGCCCAGTAGCGTCCACCACCCTCTTTCCAATGACTTATATATTTAATAGTGATCTGATAAAATTTAAGGTCTATATTAGATCTTAGACATTCATCTCTCATTATTGAAATTAAATCCCATATAGGCACGCTTTGCGAAGGTTTATCTATTAGCGTGGATAACAAGTTTTAGCTAAGATTTGGCACTAAGCTAAAATCAATACTGGCGCATGTGGACCTGAATAATTACGCAATTAATAAGCACTCAAAAGAGTAATAGCTAGTGTTACAAGCATGAGCTAGTTTATACTAAGTCTAGTTAAAAAAATTTGTCACTTTTCCTATATCTATCAGTTCAAAGAACAGCATAATTTTGTGTCGTTATTTGTTCACTCCAACCCTTTCCTGTCATTCAACCAATAGGCTATATACGTGCGTTCATCCCGATTTACCGTAAATGAAGAGTCGACTTTCAACTGGCGCGTTTTGAGGAAGTTATGGCCCTTTTTGACTGAGTTCAAAACACGCGTATGGCTAGCATTAAGTTGCCTAATTGGCGCGAAAGTGGCAAGTATAGTGTTGCCGTTCATTCTTAAGCATATTGTAGACAACTTAAACTTAAATACCGCTACCGAAACCATGATGGCGATAATTTTGTCGCTAGTAGTGGCTTACGGTGCGCTTCGTTTAGCTAACGTGTTATTTGGCGAAATTCGCGACACCTTATTCGGTAGAGTGACTGAACGAGCTATGCGCCGAATTGGCCTTAAAGTATTCAATCATTTACACCGGCTCGATTTAGATTTTCATTTATCACGCCAAACTGGCGGCTTGTCGCGCGACATAGAAAGAGGCACCAGTGGTGTAAGTTTTCTCATGCGTTTCATGGTGTTTAATATAGTGCCTACCCTGCTCGAAATATTTATGGTGGTTGGCGTACTCTTCTACAACTACGGATTTACCTTTGCTTTGGTTATTGTGTTTGCTGTTGTAGGTTATGTGGCGTTTTCTTTCAAAGCAACCGACTGGCGCACCAAATATGTGAAAGAGCTAAACCAAGCAGACAATACGTCTTCAACACGAGCAGTCGATAGTCTACTGAATTTTGAAACGGTGAAATATTTTAATAACGAATCGTTTGAAGCCAAACGCTACGATGTAGGCTTGGCCGCATGGGAAGATGCAAGACGCAAAAACAGGCTCTCGTTGTTTGCCCTTAATGGTGGGCAAGCTTTAATAATAGCAATAGCCATGACAAGCATGTTAGCCCTTGCCTCTATTGAAGTCAGCAGAGGCAATATGACCATAGGAGATTTTGTATTAGTAAACGCATTCACTATGCAAATATTTATGCCGCTGAATTTTTTAGGCTTTGTGTATCGCGAAATTAGAGGGTCCCTCACCAATATTGAAAATCTGTTTACCCTGCTAGAACAAAAACCTTCTATTGTGGATACCGACAAGGCAACAACACTTGTGGTGAAACAAGGTGCGATAGAATTTAAAAATGTGGGTTTTTACTATCATGAAAAACGTCAAATTATTGAAGATTTATCGTTCACCATTGAAGCGGGCACAAAGGTTGCTGTAGTGGGTGAAAGTGGTGCAGGCAAGTCAACTTTAGTTAAGCTTCTTTTCCGTTTTTACGACCCAAGCAAAGGCGCGATTTACATTGATGGACAAAATATCGCTGAGGTTACGCAAGACTCATTGCGAAGCCACATTGGTATAGTGCCGCAAGATACCGTTTTATTTAATGACACTCTACACGAAAATATTAAATACGGTCGTCCCGACGCAAGCAACGAAGAAATAGCCCAAGCAATAAAGCTTGCACATTTAGACCACTTTATCTCGCGTTTGCCCGACAAAGAAAACACCCAAGTAGGCGAGCGTGGTCTAAAATTAAGCGGCGGCGAAAAGCAGCGCGTTGCCATTGCAAGGACCATCTTGAAAAGACCGCCTATAATGGTCTTTGATGAAGCGACGTCATCTCTTGACTCTCAGTCTGAGCAGGCGATATTAAGCGCTCTGCGTGAAATATCAGAGGGTCAGACTAGTTTTGTAGTTGCCCATCGATTGTCTACCATTATGGATGCCGACAAGATTATTGTTATGTCTCAGGGCAGCATAAAAGAACAGGGTAATCACAAAGAACTGATTGATAAAGGCGGACTATATAAGCGTTTGTGGACGGCGCAGCAGCAAAAGCAAGTGGCGCCGCTTCTTAAAGAGGGTGCGCCGCTTCTTAAAAAGGTTGCACCGCTTCTCAAAAAGGTTGCGCCGCAGTCCGAGAATGTAATAAGCAAAGATAATGACTCATGAACTTCGACAAACAAAAACCATTAATTACACCCGTCAATGAAGATCAAGCCTATTTAATAGACACCGTCAACACGCTCATGCCTTTTGGTAAGTATGCCGGCACCAAACTCCTTAATTTACCTGAGCCATATTTAGTGTGGTTTCATAAAGAAGGCTTTCCAAATGGCAAGCTAGGTGAGCAGCTTGCACTTATGTACGAAATTAAACTAAACGGTTTAGAAAAAATGTTATCTGTGCTGATAAAATAGCCATAAACATCCGCTTAAATTTGCTGCCGCTGATTTAGCGCAGAATCATTTTTTCAAATGATCTGCTACTAAAAACGCCATTTCAAGCACTTGATCTGCGTTCAACCTTGGGTCGCACTGAGTTTGATACGCTTGGGCTAAATCATCATCACTAATTTGATAAGCACCGCCGGTGCACTCGGTTACGTGCTGTCCTGTCATCTCCAAGTGAATACCACCTGCGTGGGTGCCTTCTGCATGATGTGCATCGAAAAACTGCTTAATTTCGCTCAATATTGCGTCGAAGTTTCGAGTCTTATAACCACTAGAGGCTTTCGTGGTATTGCCATGCATTGGATCAGAGCTCCATACCACGTGTCGGCCTTCTTGTTTGACTCGGCGTAGCAAACGCGGCAGGTTATCACCTAGCTTATTTGCCCCCATTCGGGTGATCAAAGTGAGCCGGCCCGGTGAATTATCTGGATTAAGTGCATCTATTAAACTGATCAGGTCGTCTTCTTGCATAGTTGGGCCAACTTTCACGCCTATAGGGTTATTTATTCCCCTAAAAAACTCAACGTGCGCATGGTCAAGCTGGCGTGTTCTTTCGCCAATCCATAACATATGAGCTGAACAGTCATAAGGCTTTCCAGTGAGTGTGTCTATGCGAGTAAGCGCTTGTTCGTAATTTAGTAACAAAGCTTCATGGGAAGTAAACAAACTGGTTTCGTGTAACGAGGCTGTGTTTTGATTATTCACGCCAATAACATCCATAAAGGCCAAGGTATCTTCAATACGATTAGCAATATCTTGGTATCGGTCTTTCAGGGGATTGTTTTCTAGAAAGGCCATGTTCCAGCGATTTACTTGACGTAAGTCGGCTAAACCACCTTGTGCAAAAGCGCGTAACAAGTTCAGTGTTGATGCGCTTCTATGATAAGCATCTAAAAGCCTGGTTGGATCGGGCTCGCGCGCCTGAGCGGTAAATTCAATACCATTTACAATATCGCCTCGATAACAAGGTAATTCAATGCCATCGATGGTTTCCGTATTCGCTGAACGCGGTTTAGCATATTGACCCGCCATGCGCGCTACTTTAGTTACAGGGCATCTACCCGCAAAGGTCATAACAATAGCCATTTGCAAAATTACTTTGAACGTATCGCGAATTTTAGGCGCATTGAATTCTTTAAAGGACTCTGCGCAGTCACCTCCTTGCAGCAAAAAACCCTTACCTTGGGAGACTTCGCCAAGCTGCTTGTATAATTGCCGAGTTTCTTCAGCAAAGACTAAAGGCGGATAAGAAGCTAGCTTCTGCTCTACTTCTAACAAGAGGGTTTGATCTTTATAACTAGGTTGCTGCAATATTGGCTTGTTGCGCCAACTATCAATACTCCACTGACTCACTGTATTTCCTTTTTAAAATTAACTTCTGTACACGCTAGGCGTATAAGCTGATTATAGTTAAAGCTAGATGTCTATTAAACAGCCTATAAGAGTATCACAATAAAAAAACTAAATGGATTGATTTGATGAACTGACAATATATTTGTGTGATTGCTCAGCGCTGCTAATTTCTATGAATTTATGATTGAAGATGGTTTGAAGATTTATCAAGTTAAGCTGTGACTGAGCGAATCCTTGACTGTGCAGTTTTTGCTTATTGACTAAACCAACATGACTTGCATATTTAATGCTTAAATTGATATCGTGCGAACTAATAATAACGGTATTTCCTGACTCACATAAATTTTGTAAAAGCGCCATAATGGCAGTCTGGAATTTAATATCTAAATGACTCGTGGGTTCATCTAATATTACAATGGCCTGCCCTGCACAAATCGCCGTCCAAATTTGACATAAAGCTCTCGCAATGTGAAAGCGCTGCTGTTGCCCACCAGAGAGTTGTGACAGAGGTTTGTGTAGGTACTTATTTATTTCTAAACAAGTATCTAAAAGTGCGGGGACTTCGGCCCTTTGTGCATAAAACATTAATAATTGCGAAAGTGGAATATCAAACTCACAGTGTTGATGTTGATTTAAAAAACAGCGCGTTTTTGCCAATTGTGACAAAGAATGTTCAGACATTTCCATACCGCAGCAGTCAAGGACACCTGAGGACGCTTTTTCCACACCGGCAAGCAAAAGCAATAGACTCGACTTGCCCGCTCCGTTTGGTCCAAGAAAATGCCAACACTGCCCTGACTCTATCTGCAGGTTAACGCTGCTAATTCTCGTATTCAAACTAACATTTTGCACTTCAAATACACGGTGAGGTTTAACAAAAGACATTACTTTAGCTGTCCGTCGCTTGCGGATCGCCGAGTTCGCCGCTGTATTCTCTCAGTTTTTCTTGCGCTTGGTCACCGAATAAAATTTCACAGGCTTCAACTATACCCTTAGTGTTTAAAATTTCGCTTTTACGCAGCATCATTTCAATTTTAGAGCGACGACGTAAGAAATCTTCCAAGGTCGTGATCATCTCTCGTCTAGAGGCATAATGTAGCTCTGCTCGCAAATACTCAGCATTTTCTAGAAGTTGCTCTGCTTGAGCGGGGTCACGTTGAATCTCGTCTAATATTTGCAATGCATGAATATCGTACCTACGCCATAGCCTTACGGTTAACATTTCTGAAGAATATTGCGGTGTCATACTATCTAGGTCTATCAGCTTGGCTCTATATTCAAACTCTTGTTTAATTTTATCATCTGACTCGCCGTACCAAATTGCGTCTTCAAAAGGCAGGTCTATACCCATCGATTTTACAATTTGACTGACTTCCTCGCCAACATTTATGCAGTCGGTCAATTTACCGCCAAAAATACTTAAATATTTCTCTGCTTTGTTAACATCTATCGCATGTTTACGAGAGAGCGCCACCCAATCGGCACTGCCATCATCGCCCTTCACTGCCAGAGGCCTCACGCCACAGCGTTCAGCAATAATATCGGCGTGTGTTAATTTCTGATCGAGATCTAGCAGTTCATTTACGTTGTCTAAAATAAAGTTTCTGTCCTCATCGGTCACGTGTGTATCTGGATTTTCGACTTTGTCGTCTGTGGTGCCAATACACGTTTTTTGTCCCATTGGAATAACAAAAAATAAGCGTCCATCAGACGCAAAAAACGCAAGAACTTTGTCTACTTTAGTAAGCTTATTAACAATTAAATGCACACCCTTTGAAAACAAGTGCTGATGTTCAGTCTTTTGATTATTCTGTTCGTTGTACTTGTCTACCTTCGGCCCACAAGCGTTAATGATTGCCTTAGAGGTAATTGTAAAGCTTTCGCCTGTGGTTTGGTCGCTGGCTTTAGTTTGCCACTTTTGCTCACTACCTTCTGCGATCAAGTCACTGCCTTGGGCTTTAACGTAATTTGCAATAATGGCGCCGTTGTCCATTGAATTACGAATAAAATTAAACACAAATCGGGCGTCGTTATCATGCAGAAATGCGTCTGAATACTCGAAACCGCCTTGGGCATTACTAACGTCAATAACGGGTTCAAGTGCCTTAATTTCCTTCGATGACAAGAAGTTTGGCGCCTGCGTAAAAAAGCGTCCCATAAGCCAATAGGTGAGCGTGCCCATATAAACGAACCATGCAGGAAATCGAAAGCCCTTTTGCAAAGTCGTTAAAAATCGAATTTCTTGAACAGTGGAGGGATAGCTTCGCATTAAACGATTGCGGCTTTTGCACAATTTGTTAACCAATAAATATTCGTGATTTTCTAAATATTTAATGCCCCCCCACGCAAGGTTGGACGAATTAGACGATGTCTCACCCGCAAAATCACCTTTGTCAATAAGGGCAACTTTTAGCCCCTTACGTGCAAGACTAGCGGCCGACACAGCACCATTTATACCAGCGCCGAGGATCAACACATCAAATTCCTGTTTACCTAATTTTTTAATATTAGTTTCGCGAAGCAGCATTAAAAGGTGTAACTCCTAGTATTTGTATGATAAATATTATACTAATAATTTGTAGGGTAGTATGCAAGCTATAGCAAGACAAAGCATCGCATAAGTGTAAGCGAGTTCGGGCAAACTTGTGGCATTTGCTTCCCATAGTAACAATCTGCTTTAGTTAATACTGCTTTTAGTGAAAGCGTCAATAAATAAGAGAATGCTTATGAGTGATTTAGGGATTTTGTCAATAGATCAAGGAACTACATCAAGCCGCGCCATTGTTTTTGCGACTAATGGCCGTCAAATCGCCAATGCGCAACAAGAGTTTACGCAGTATTACCCAGCCAATGGATGGGTCGAGCACGATGTTGAAGAAATTTGGTCAAGTACACTAGAAAGCTGCAAAATAGCGCTTGATCAAGCGCAGCATAAAGGCGTTGATGTGGCCTGTATCGGCATTACTAATCAACGCGAAACAACTATTGTATGGAACAAAGACACCGGCGAAGCAGTTTACCCTGCGATTGTATGGCAAGACCGCCGCACCGCAAAGTTTTGTGAAAGCATTAAACACGCAGAAGCTTTAGTGAGCGCAAAAACGGGCCTTCTGTTAGACCCATATTTTTCAGCGAGTAAAATCAAATGGATATTAGATGAAGTTAAAGGCGCTAGAAACCTTGCAAACAAGGGCAAACTGGCATTTGGCACTGTTGACAGCTTTTTGATATGGCGATTGACTAAAGGCAAGTCTCACGTCAGCGATGCAACCAACGCTTGTCGAACTAATCTATTCAATATTCACACCCAGCAGTGGGATGAAGAACTCCTTTCCTTGTTCGATATTCCAAAATCGATGCTGCCTGAAGTGCTTGACTGTGCCGCAGACTTCGGTACTACAGCTGCTGATATTTTAGGCAAAGCCTATCCTATTACCGGTGTTGCTGGCGACCAACAAGCCGCGCTGATTGGTCAATCTTGCTTTCAAGCAGGCGACTTGAAAAGCACCTATGGGACGGGTTGCTTTGCACTTTTAAACACAGGTGATAAGCCGGTTATGTCTAAGAACAAATTATTAACCACGGTTGGATATAGACTAAATGGTAAAACAACTTATGCCCTTGAAGGCGCTATTTTCACTGCGGGTGCTAATATTCAGTGGCTACGAGATGGCATTGGTGTGTTGCAACATGCTAAACAAAGTCAAGTACTGGCTGAGTCTCTCGATTACGATCATGGTGTGTTTTTAGTGCCTGGATTTGCTGGTCTTGGTGCGCCTCATTGGAACCCTAATGTACGCGCAAGTTTGTTCGGCATGACTCGCGGAACCGGTCCTGCGCACTTTGCTCGCGCCGCTTTAGAGGCAGTTTGTTATCAAACATACGAATTACAACAAGCAATGAAAAATGACGGTATGCCCTCCACAAACGTGTGGGTCGATGGTGGTATGGTAGCGAACGATTGGCTTTGTCAGTTTTTAAGCGACATATTGCAGGTAGAGGTTCAGCGACCCAAAATCATGGAGTCTACCGCGTTAGGCGCTGCTTTTCTTGCAGGCCTTCAGTTCGGTCTTTACAAAACCTTAGATGATATAGCTGCAGTCAAATCGGTAGACCGTGTGTTCAAACCAGAGCTGGGTGACAAGATTCGTAAGCGCTTATTAAATAAATGGGAGTTGGCGGTAAAAGCAACCTTGGCATTTTCACAGTAACTAAACATAAACAGCTGTTACTTTACCTAATATGATCTGCTCTTCTATTAGCTCGCGTTTCTTAGCACATGATTAATTTCTGCTAAACAGCACATATACAAACATAGGCGCGCCTATACTGGCGGTTAACATTGAAAGTGGCACAGCAGTGTCAAACAAATATTCGTTAATAAGTGCGCATAGCATAATCACGATGCTCCCTAAAAACCCGGCGTACAAAAATACTTTACGATTATCAAAACCATGTAATTTTCTGATAGCATGAGGGACTAACAATCCTAGAAACGCGATGGAACCCGCAATTGAAACACTCACGCCTACTAATAACGCAACACAAATAAAGACCCTCGTTTGCAAAGATTTCGCATTGACCCCGGCAACATTTGCTGTTTGCTCGCCTAGATACATCATATTTAATTGAGTCGCACATTTGCCCAGCATAATTAAGCCGAATATCATCAACAATAGCGCAATACTCAAACTTGAATAATTAGTGTAATGCAAGCTGCCCATCAACCAAAAAGTGAGGCTTTGCAGGGCCTGGGGCGGCGCTACCAAGTAAATCCAGCCAACTATAGCGCTGAAGGCGGTCGATATAGCAATACCTGCTAAAATAAAACTGGCTATTGCACCGCCTACTTTCGTAGCAACTACGTAAATCAGAAAGCCGCTGATGCTAGCCCCTATGAAACACAATATAGGCAGCAGGTATATACTGTGCACATAAAATACTTCTGTGGGCATAATACCTAAGCTGCTCACAAAAACTAAAAACAAAGCTGCCATTAAGCTTGCGCCACTGGAAATACCAATAATCCCTGGGTCTGCTAAAGGATTGTTTAAACTGACTTGTAGCGCCGCCGACGCTACCGAAATTGATGTACCAACCGCAATCGCGGTCAAACAAATAGGCAGTTTAATGTATACAAGAATGTACCACTCTAAATGTGCTTCACCGCTAAATAAAGCAGGTGTTAAATACAGTATGCACAAGACTAAAAGAATAAGGCTGTACCTACACCAAATAGGCAAAAATTATACTTCTTTAAGGTCTTGAGTAAGCTTCAGTAATAAGCCGTCTGCTGCTTTTTCGATTAGATCAAGGACTAATTCAAACCCTTTTCCGCCGCCATAATAAGGGTCGGGAATTTCATCAAATTCTGATTCGCAGTACGACATAAACAAGCTTATTTTATGATGCAATTGTTCTGGGCATTTGCGCTTCAAATTACTCACATTTTCTTTGTCCATAGCAATTATATAATCGAAGCCATCAAAATCGCTGTCAACTACGCGTCGGCTTTTCAACGAGCTCAAATCATATCCTCTAAGCATTGCGGTTTGCTGTGCTCGTTTGTCAGGACGGACATTGTTGTGTGCGTGAGTGCCCGCAGAGTCGATACGAACATCAAAACCATGTTGGCTAGCCTTGTCAGAAAATACGCCATGTGCGCTAGGTGAGCGACAAATATTGCCTAAACAAACAAACAACACTGACAGAGAAGTCGAAGACGATTTCGCTTCTGAAGCATAGGCCATTTTGTAATTTCCATCTAATACAAACATTTTTTCGAAGTATACAAGAGAATGTCGTAGCTTGCATTAATCTATATTTTAATGTGTGAGAAAAGTATCTTTTTAGCTTTCATTTATTAATCATTCTAAAGTAGGTTAATATAGTATTAATTAACACTAACTAAGCTGACGCATTGGCCTCCTCAGCTTAACCAATATTAAAGGCAATAATTGAATGAATGTATTAATGCTCAGTAGTTCACGATACGGCGAATATAACTACCTCGAATACGCAAAGCCTTGGATAGACGAACATTTAGCGGGTATCACTAAGGTGCTTTTTATTCCCTATGCGGGCGTGACAGTTAACTGGGATACATATACCGATATGGTGCGCGCTGCCCTGCCTAATCTAGACGTGCTAGGAATACATGAAGCACAGGACGTAAAGTCTGCCATGATGCAAGCCGAGGCTATTTTAATAGGCGGCGGCAATACCTTTAATCTGCTTCACTTACTATACGAAAATGAGCTCTTAGATTTAATTAAATTAAAAGTCGAGCAAGGCACGCCTTATATTGGATGGAGCGCTGGCGCAAACATTTGTGGTCAAAGCATAAGAACCACTAACGATATGCCTATTGTAGAGCCGCGCAGCTTCGATGCTCTTAATTTTGTAAATGCTCAGCTTAATCCTCATTACACAGATTATGTAGCGCCAAACCACCATGGCGAAACTCGAGACCAACGTATAAGTGAGTTCTGTACACTTAACATAAGCACGCCAGTGCTTGCTATAAGAGAAGGCTCTGGCTTACTTATTCGTGACAACAAACTAAGCTTGCTAGGCGAGCAAAATGGCTTCGTGTTTGCAGCAGACAATAAAATAGCGGTTAACGATACTCAGGATTTATCTGAATACCTTTGAGAAATTTTCAGTTAAGCTAATTTCGTTAATAGTGTTTTTCTGATACGCAATTTCAGCCAGTTGCGGACTAGGTAACAAAGCGCGCAGAGATGCTAGATTCTCGCGGTAACGTGGCATATTTGGGCTGAGCTGGTTTGCTATCCAGCCGGCGCACTCTAAGCCGTCATTAATAATAGCCTCATGGCTAAGCACTGCATGATTTAAGCAACCTAGCTTCATCCCCACTACCAAAATAACTTTTAATTTATTTTGGCGCGCAAAATCTGAAAAATACAACCCTTCGTTATTGAGCGGCAAGCGCCATCCGCCCGCCCCTTCAATTAACAAGTGATTGGGCTGTAATTGTTGGGCTTTAATAAGGCAATCTTGAAGTTGTGGCATAGTTAAAGATTCGCCCTTTTCAGTCGCCGCTATATGCGGTGCTACAAAAGGTGCATAAGCAATAGGATTGATTATTTTATAGTCTGCTTTGATACTGCTTGCTTCTTGCAATTTAAGCGCGTCTTCATTGCGCAAGCCCTCGGACGTCATCTCGCAGCCCGCAGAAATTGGTTTGATGCCTAAAGTACGTCCGCCGGCATTATTAAGAGACTTCAACAACAATACGCTTGCGATAGTTTTGCCTACATCGGTATCGGTACCGCTTACAAAATAGCTTTGCATTTATATCCTTGGGCTTACGCTAATTATTTGCTAATTTCTAAAAATAGAACATGGTAAGTTAAGGTGAAAGCTTCGCCGACCTTGTTTTGATTTTCTAAATAAAATGACAAGTCACTTAGCTCTTTTTTACCAATATGGTGGCTGACCTTATTTGACTTGTCCAAGGTCTCGCTATTAGGTGCAATCAAAATTTTAGTGTTTGCACCAATTTGCTTGATAGATCTAAGCATCGACAGCACATTTTTATGCTGACTCACAAACTCTTTCGTAAAGGTTTTAAGCTGACAGTTGAAGCCGTCTGCTGCATCTATCCATGACTGAGACGAATGAAACATGTTAATGCGACTGGGCAAACCAATGTGATGCCAGCCTCGTTGTAATTCAGTAAAAGACTCGCCTGTTAATATACACAACAAGGCCTTTCCACTTGGCTTAAGTACTCTATACACTTCTGCTAACGCTTGCTTCGGCGATTGACACCACTGCAATGCCATTGACGAATAAACCGTTGCAATGCTGCAAGAGTGCACTGGCAAGGATTCTGCATCGCCGTTAATGACGGTAAATGATGTACTTTTCTTTGCCGTGTTGTTTAACAATGCCTGTTGCAACATATTAAACGAAATGTCTATGCCGAGTATTTGCGCCGCAAAATTATTTAACTGCGTGAATGAACGTGCCGTACCGCAACCTATATCAAGCAAATTTTCTGCCTTATTCACGTTCATATTTTGCAGGATATCAATGCCATAACCCGCAATTTCATCTTGAATGGTCGCTAAACTATTGTATTGCCAAGCTGCTTTATCAAAGCCTAATGCCACTTTTCGCTTGTTCACTTTTTGCGTGTTGAGTTTTTGCTTATTAATTGAACTTCCTGACAACACGCCCGGCTCATTCTCGTCATTATTGTGTTCTACCAATAAAGTCTCATTTGCCGCGCTCAAGATTGTTTATCCAGTGTAGGCTTTGCTTGGCGATGTATTGATTCGAGCACAATGCATAGCCCGTCAATTAAAGCATCTATATCTTTTTTGTTATGAATAGCACTTAGGGTCACGCGCAAACGGTCGGTATGTTTAGGTACCGTTGGCGTGCGAATGGCGGGCACCCATAAGCCTAAGTCGGCAAGACCTTGACTACAGCTTACCGCCTGCTGTGGGTCGCCAATAATAAGCGCTTGAATGGCACTATTTGAAGGCAGGGTCACAAGA
>Ga0115567_10005123_pt1 | contig 12710 bp, 10 predicted proteins | sample COGITO_mtgs_1204_2_FD_88679 | JGI IMG/M metagenome (GOLD analysis project Ga0115567, IMG submission 88679) | Pelagic marine microbial communities from North Sea - COGITO_mtgs_120412 | ecosystem: Environmental > Aquatic > Marine > Epipelagic | place: Germany:Helgoland, sampling site Kabeltonne...
CTCACCCCGTACTAATTGGACACGCCGCGTCCCTCACCCCGTACTAATTGGACACGCCGCGCCCCTCACCCCCCCCTCTCTGGGGCGCGCGGCGCCAGCGGCCGATTCCGGCAAGGCGTGCGGCGCGCGGGGGGCCCGTAGGTCCCACCGGCGTGGGTTGCAGACTGTCGAGCCCCGTGCGGACCGCGGCCGCGCTCATGCGCACGGCGCCGCCCGCGCCGCCCTTGACCGCTGCCAGGTCAGGGTCGTAGCTCCCAGGGCCCGGACCGTCGGTCTTGTCGACACCTGTCCCCCCCCGACCTTGGCGGGCGGGGGCAACCGCTCAGTCGCTGCGAACCCGGCGACTGACGGCGCGGTGGCTGGGGGGGTGGCAAGCAGCGCGGTACCTCCAGCGGCCGAGTCCGGGCGGTACGGCACCGCGCCCCGTGTTGGAGCAGGGGTGGTGTACTCATAAGAGTTGGGCCCGACCGACGCCTGCGGCCCAACCACACCGTTGGACATGGGCAACTTCGCCGTGCCGCGGCAGCGCAGACACTGTGCGCGGGCTCGGCGCACCTTGATTTCTTCTTCGACGAAGCGCTTGCACAGGAGCGGCAGGGGCGGGATGGATGGCTTGGCGAAAAGCGGTCCACCCCGTCTGTGCGATTCGCTCAGAACGGCATGATCCGGGAAGTAGCAACCGGGCCCGAGCGCGCGCATGCGCTCCTCCTCGACGAATTTTTTCAGCTCAGCAGCAAGCGGTTTTGTAGTTGGCTGAGCAATGCGAGCAGCGCGCTTTGTGCGGCCTACAAACGACAAGTTCGGGTCGTAACGGCCAGGACCGAGCTCAGGATCGTCGATTCCGCGTTGGGAAACCTTGATCTCGCGGCGCGCCGAGCCCCAGCGCCCGCCAGTTACCCTCGGCCCGACAATGTTTGCAGGTGCATCGGGCCCGCGGTGGGCTGCATCTTCCACTGACGTGGGTCTCGAGAGGCGCCGCTTGCGCACACGTTGCGTGCGATTCCGCAGCTCGTCAGCATGCGGCTCATCTGGTGCCAGTTCTGCTGCCGCGCCAAGCGCTGACTCCACGATTTCGTTGAGCGATTGCAGCACAGAGAGCGCGTCCATCGCGGCTGGGCGTCCCGCGGGCTCTGCAATGCGCCGCCGCGTTTCTGCTCCACCAGAAAGTAACGGAGCCAAAGGGTGCGGCGCCCAGGAGGGCCGCCGCACTTCGATGTTTCAAACCCCGCGAAAGCGGAATTTCGCATTGGCGTGTGAGAGTGTGTTGACTTTTGCAACGGATAGTACCAGTGTGGGGATCCGTGTGGTTCTCAGAGATGGTTCTGCATTCTCAGACCGCACATGGCCATAGGGCCAGAATGCCGAAATGGTGCAACCGTGCGGTAGTGCTCTGCAGCAATGCTGCGAGTCTCCTTGATGGAAGGTTGCCCGGGACGGCGAATCCTGTTGCCCCTCTTGCTTGCAGCGCACTTCCTGCTTTCTTCAACAGCGCCACCCGATGGGAGATCCGCGGGGCAAGCAACTCTTGACAGACATGTGCAATCTCTTGGTGCCAAGGCTCGTCGGGCGCAGAAGCTGGCAGAGTTCAGGGAGAATCTATCATCCATGCCAGTTGGCCCCGTGAGAAGCTGTCCCCCGGAGATCGGGGGGTGGGTACGAAACGACGGGCACGAAACGACGGGCACGCAGGAGGGACTTTCCTCAAACGATTGATCAATTGCCTGCACACACTCTCACGCTTTGGATGGGAAGGGCTCGATGTCTCTGCAGAGATCCTTGTGGTGGACTGGGCCACACCAAAGGGCAATAGACCAATCGGATTCGAAACAGTGCCCATACCATGACTTGGTCCTCCGGCTTACCGAACCCGCTTGGGCACGGGGTTATGCAGTATATGGCGAAAAACATCGCCATACGGCGCGCATCAGGACGCTATGTCAGAACCGACCGATGTTGTGCACCTTGCCATTGTTTTACCGCACGACCCGACGCAGAACATATATTTTGACTCTCTGTGCTCTCAGGTTCTCTGCACCAATGGCGATGCGCTGTTCCCTTTCGCGACGCTGCGGCTCATCGCGCGCCTCTCGGCGTCTCGTGATGAAGCGATGACTACCGCGCGGGTCGAAGCTGTGCCCTACCATGGCTCGGCAGAGGATGCTGGCCGCGACGCGGCCATCAAGGGACAGCATAGCCCACTGCCTCTGCGCCCTGCGCTCGCCGGGCGCAGCGCCGCCGGCAGCGGCTTTAAGCTCGCAAACTACACCTTTTTGCTGGCCGAGCGCTTTGACCTTCCCGATGAGTTCCTCCTCCGCGGTGCGACAACGCCCCCGCATGTCAGCCAGAGCTGCAACCCTCTTACCGCGTGCTGCTTCTTGGCTGCGCAGCCGGCGAGTATCCGTTCCCAGACATGAAGGTTCGAATAGATCGAGATCTTTATGTCGAGGGGGTGCACCCCGTGCTTGAAGAAAGTGGGTTGGCCTGCGGTTTCCGCTCGTTTACCGAGCGTAACCCATGGCGAAAAACGGACTCATTCCGCCAACTCGAATCTTTTCAGCCCCCAACCCTGCTACGCCCCCCTTTCGCCTCCATCCCCTACAGACCGCCCTGCAACGACGACTCTGTTCCCAGACCTCTGGGAACAGACCTCTGGGAACAGAGTCGTCGTTGCACGATGTTGGCTTCCCTGCACCGGTATTCGAGGAGGAATGGGTGTTTGCGGACGGAAGCGTGCGCCGCTGTAGGGGGCCTCAAAACAGTGTGGTCGCCGCCACATCCGAAGCTCTTCACCCCAAAGCCCAAACGCAGCGATCCCTGACCGCCCCCTTCTGACCGATGTGCGGATCGATTTGGGATTGCAGTCTTGTCCGGGGTTGGGCGCACACCCGGAACATGCACTCTTAAAAGGAGGCGTTCCGGGTCAGCGCCTCCTATCTGGACACCAAAAATGGTTGCCCTAGAGTGAAACGATGCGAGAGGCCGAATTACTCTGTGACCGCTGCGCCTGGTTCGCGTCAATTATTGATGACAGCTGTAAAACCTCTTGGTCCCCCAGAGAAGGGCCGTCAGGATCGCGCAGGCGCCCTGCGCCCGGCGCCCCGCGCGCTTCTGCAGATTCGCCTCTTGAGAGCCCCCGCGCTACTCGACGCTCTGAGGGCAGCCTCAGGTTCCGCGTGTCGAGGTCGGCGTCTTGCTCTGACCGACTGTTAGGACTGTGGAGAAGTGGAGCAGCCCCCGGAAGACGCAAGCCAGTAGAATGGCTGGATCAGGATGGATCTCAGCGGCGGCGCTCGCCACAATCGCAGCAAAGCGAGCAGAATTGGGCAACCCTCTGCTCACCAAGGATGAGATCACGGACCGGAAGCTGACCGGCGAGCACCTCCTAGTGATCGAAAATATGGTGCGACCCAACTTTTCCATGGCGAGCTACTTTCCAATCTCTCCCGCTGAGCCACTTGGCCGCCTACCAGGTCTTCTTCGTCGGTGAATTCATGCGCGTGCATCCTGGTGCCGCCCTTCCCGAATGTGGCCGACGTTCTGGTGTGCGAGATATCGACCCTGCGTGTTTGCGCTGTCCGACGGCCTGCATGTCGCTGACGCGCATGCTACCGCAGGTGGGGAAAGCGCACTGCTCACGAACCTAGGCAAGGACGCAACAGCGCAATTTCGGCAAGCGCATGGCGAGAGCGCGCACGACATGCTTGCCTCTCTCTATATTGGGGACCTCGGCGAGGAGTCATCGCACTCGGCCCCACGAAAGGGCCCGGGCTCCCCAGTGCGCAGCTCGCCAGTGACAGGGCTAGCTTCTTCCGCGCAGAAGTCTGGCGTCACTCTGACATTACCGAAATCGATCGACAAGCCAGGAGATTCGCTTTCGCGCTGGCCTGCCCTTGGCGATCTGGCAAAGCTACAGGGCTTGAAGAGTGCGCCGTGGCTTGGCGGGGCCAAAGACGTTGTCGCGCCGACCGACGGCGGCATTGCGCTGACGAGCGCCCTGACCTACGCAGCCTCCGCCGATACTTCGCCTGTTGCGGCTGTTGCCCCGGGTCTCAGTCGCAAGGCGGACCCAGGTGCAGACGCGGCGGGGCGCGCCGTCTCGGCGCCCGTGCCTCCGCCAGGCCACGGCGAAGGCGGCGACATTTCTGCGTGCCCCTTTATGGCGCTCGCAAATCTGGCAGAGCAAAACGCAAAGACGGGTCAGGACGCTCCGCTGAATAACGGTTCGCCGGTCGCAGCAGTGGGCCGCGGGTCTCCCCCAAGGGCGGTTGCGGGAAAGTTCGGCGACGTTGCTGGCTTGATGGGCCCGATTCATGGCGCGAGTCATATAGAGCGCACATTCATGCAAGAATCGATGCATCAGCGTCCAGCACCGGGATCCTTTCGGCAAGGCTCCGTTGCGGGTTCGAATGCCGAGCGTTCGTCGGCCATTGACCGCCTTCGCGAGGGTTCGGTGGTGTCCTCAAGGAAATCAGGCTCGAGGCGGAGCGCTGGGCAGGCTTCGTCTCAATATGCCTCGCAGATGTCAGGAAGCAAGGGCGGCAAGCCGTCATCAGCTATTGGGTCAGGAGGAGTCTTTCGCGATCACCGCAAGAAGCGACGCGGCGGGCAGAAGAAGGCTACTATTGACAAGACTCCGCAAGTAGACATGTCCCGCTGGCCGCGGTCATCAAAGCTTATCCGCGACTCGTGGGAAGTCATTATGAAGAGGGCATCCTTCATGGAGATTGGGGCAGCGATCTATGATCGCATCACGTCTGTCAACCAGCTGGAAACTCTTTTCTCGTACACGGATCGTGCACTGCAGGGGCGCAAGTTCGTCGACATGCTCAACTCTATCATGATCGCACTCGACTCGCCCTCTGAAGTTTACTCAAAGATGATGGAACTTGCCCCGTTGCACCATAGGCGTGGCGTCAGGGGGACGCACATGCCAGTAATGGGCCCGCTTCTGATCAACGTGTTTGCGTCACTTGGCGGCGAGGGCTTCACACCCGAAATGCGCACGGCTTGGGAGTACTTTTGGGAGTTTACGTCACGCTGCATGGTACAGTCACTTTCGGAGGTCGGATCGACGCTGAATATTGTGCAGAATTCATGGGACGATATGACCGAGCGGTATACGAATGAGGAGCTTGGACGCAAGATGTTCGAGGAGCTTTACCGAACCGCCCCTTCGCTCTCTTCACGTTTCTTTTCAAACGACAAAGCGATTGATATGGCGTCAAAGATGGGTGACATGCTCGGTATGCTTGTGTCGTATGCAGATGACCCTGCTGCGCTAAAGCAGCAGGTCACTTGGCTGGGACGTCGCCACGTCATCTACGGCGTGCGCCCTCAGATGATCCCTCTGATGGGCCCCGTTATCATGGCAGCATTGCAAACTGCCGCGGATGAGAACTGGGGCATGGAGGAAGAGAAGGCTTGGAATGTCGTGCTCACGATTGTGATCGACTCGATGGCTGAGGCGATCGCTGAGGGCGAAGAGTACGGGCACACCCTTCAGGCACTCTGGACCAAAGTGCAGTCCGCGTCGTCGCCAGAAGACTTCGGAGCACATCTTTATCCACATTTTACAAAATCTTGTGTCTGTACCTTTTTGCAAGGTTTCTGTGATCGCTCTCACGAAGCAGAGCCCTCCTTCTTTTCGGAAGAGGTGCAAAAGCTGGACGAGTTTGATCTTGACATTTCCGTGTCGGGGAACTCTCACAGCGGCAGTGGCAGCGGCAGTGGCAGTGGCGGAGTTGACGCAGAAGGCGAGACCATGGAGGAAGATGAGGACGTCGAAGAGCAAAAGGACAAGGCCGGATGGGCTCTGCCTTTCTTCGGGCGCCGCTCCAGCGGCACCTCTGATAAAGAAGTACAAGGCGCATCGCTCAACTCCATCTCAGTACGGCGGACTCCCGAGAAGCCAAAGAAGGGCATTCTTTCGATGTTTTCGGGCAGCAACATTGAGTGTAAGGTACCGGTGGGAATGACAGGGAAGGGAAATGGCGTTTCACATCTCCTGAACAGCACTACCCCAGAAAATGGCAAGAGGCGGCAGTCGGTGGTGACACTGGAGACCCCGAACAAATCAATGAAAGGCAAGGACGCTGATCACCATCACCACGCTGCGAGCAGGACCCCTGGCAAGACGCCTGAAAAAAACACGACGGGAAGCACTTCTGGCTGGAAGCCGACGCCTTCAGATCAGGAGCTCATCCTCGGGCAGCAGACATGGAATATGCTAGACACTCTCATCAGCCTCGTATGGGAGCCTGAGACGCAGCAGGAGAAGGTGTATGTGACGGCCTCTCAATTCTTTCGCCGCGGCATGCGTTCTGGGCACATCCGCATGCTCGGCGACGCGCTGCGGGGCGCGGTAGCTGAAGCTGTTGGCGACGAAGATTTTGACGAAAAGTCTCGAAACGCGTGGGAGTGGTTCTGGCGTGATCTCTCTTCTTGGCTCGTCCGTGAGCTTGACTCGCTCTCTGCGGGTGTGCCGGACCTCGTTCTCAGCAACTGGAAGCGCGTCAATGCTACTGTCGAGGTCGAGAATCTTGGCGAGATCTTCTGGACGCAGGTCACCTATGAGGCTCCCGAGCAGACGAATCTTTACCGCCTTCCCTTGCGAATGTGGGGATTCCTCTTCAAGCATATCGTCAACATGCTTGTGCTTTCAGCTCGCCAGCCCGAGCGCTTTTACGGAGAGCTTTTTGACCTTGTCATTCGGCATATTCGCTATGGCGTCCGTGCTGAGTTTCTGAACCCGATGGGCAAGGCCATCATGTCAGTTCTCCAAGAGACGCTCGGAGATACATACGACGATACGGCAGCCGATGCTTGGAAGACGGTTTTTAAGCGAGTGGCCAATTCGATGGCACGTGGTCTTAATCTGGGCGCCAACTCGATCACTCATGGGCTTGTGTCGGGCAACGTGGATGCGTTCGAGAAGGCTGTCTCAGTTGCGCCACGTGAGAATCGCGCGGAGTGGCTTTGCAAAGTGAACGTAAATGGCCTGGCGATCTCACCACTGTATTGGGCAATCGACGACGGCAAGCTCACAATCGCGGAGTACATCCTTGGCGACCTCCTTACCATCCGCGTGGACATGAAACGCTACTACTACGGGCGCGAGGAGCTCTTCTCGTACCACAAGGACCTGATGCAGGAGCTTGCCAGCAAGTGTCCGAAGCTTGTGCCGGTCCTCCTCGATGGCCTGATGTGGCACTCGAAGGAAAAGTCGGGGCGCAAGGTGCGTGTCAACTACTACATCGCGGACCTTTACGGGGACCCATCTAAGAATTCGGACGTGTGGACATCGCCGCTCGCCGTGCTGGCGCGTGTTTGCGACAACGAGACCTTCACGCATCCAGCGTCGCGCAAGGTGCTCGAGCTCAAGTGGACGCGCTTTGGGCTGAAAGTGTTCCTCGTCAACGAGGCGATATTTGCGGCAATTCTTGTGCTGTTCCTGCTCGAGCACGTTTTCAACGTGGAAAACGCGGGATGCTCGACGAGTGTCCTTGGCGTCGGCTCGACGTCAACCGTCGAAGTCGCTCTCACCGTGATTTCGGGCATCATGGTCGCTTTCCATCTCGGCGTGTGTATCACGCAAGTTTTCCAGGGCAAGGTTATCGCGCCTGACTGGGCGCACTCTGACAAGCTACGCGTCCCCCGGCATCTCCTGAGCGTTTGGAATGTGATGCGTATCTTCTCTGTGGTGCTGATCTTCACTGTCTACTTCGTGGAGGACGATTGCAACACTAGCTCACGCCGATCACTAATCCTCGATGACGGTACCGTGGTCGTCTCGGCCCCGCTCGCGATCAAGGCGGTGGTAATGGTTTTGATGTGGATTCAGATGGTGCAGCTTACGCTTCTCAGCACTCGGATGTCAGCATTCACTTACGCAATTGGCGTGATGCTGCGCGACCTGTTCCACTCGTTTGCGATGATCGCAGTGCTGCTGCTCGCAGCTGCGTCAGCGCTTGCAATTCTGCGTGAACCGCCGTATGATAGGTTTGTCACTGCGGTTGTGATGCTCATCAACGACTCGCTGAACATCGAAGAGCCTGATATCGACGGAAAGTCGTGGTTGTCACTTGCCTTCATCACAATGTTTGCCATCGGTTTCATCTCAATGATCTCGATCATGATTGCATCGCTGTCTTCAACGTACGAGAAGATCAAAGATGAGAAGGATGCATATGCTTTGAAGTCGCGCGCCGAGGTCTGCCTGGAAATTGAGGACCTTCTCCCGCTCAGGTTGCGCCAGCGCATCTACGATGACCTGGGGTTCGCAGAGCAGTTGCCATTCGGCAAGGACGATCTTGGCCCGCCGGGAGGCATCCAGTACTGGGAGCTCGACTCGTGCGACCGCTACAACCCCGACCGCATCATGCGCTTCACGGGCTCTGGCGGCGAGAAGGACCCGTGGCCTGAGTGGATCGAGAATGCCTAAGCGCGAGTGAGGCGCACCGTGGTAATGTGTACAGACGTAGGACTGGCGCTCTGGGTTGACACACACGCTGCAAGCGTGCACACAGTGGTGCAGTCCACGCTGAGCGCCTCTTCACTGCAGGCAGCCTGATGTGCAATTGGTTCAGTAAAAAGTGCTGATTATGTCTGCTTACCTCACGAACCCTTGCCCCAGCGCACTCGCACAAAAAACCGGCACGGAGCCTTTCTTTCGTCCAGCCCAACACGCCTGCGTCCGTAAATGCAGGCCAGTTGCCACTAAACAACCGGCGCCCTGCGCTCTCCGCGAGGAGAAGCCATGATCGGCACAGCACCGACAGACGCATACTGTCCGCGAGGCGAAGCCATGACCGGTACAGCCCCAATAGAAGCATACCCACTTTGCTGCATCTGCTGAAACTCCGACATCCCAACTGGCATGGGCTGCGTGCCCACCACCTTGACATTGGACGAGCCGATCTGGTGCGTAAGAGTAGGTTGCATCTGCGTGTAGGGGCCAGACTGCACGAGCCCAACCTTGGCTGATGGGGCCGCTACCATCATGTTGGACATGGTGAACTGCGACTGTCCTTGTACCATCATGTTGGACATAGCAAACTGCGACTGTCCTTGCCCGACAACGACAGCTGGTAGCTCCCTCTCCCCAAGGAACCGGCCTGGCGTCACCATCTGCATAATTTCCTCCTCAACAATGACCTGCCTTTGCACCGGGACCTTGACCCAGCGCTTCACTGTCTTTGGCACATAGCTAGTTACTTGCTGAGGTTTGTACTCGATCGTGGTGCGCTCCTCCATCCTGGTCACCGGCCGCTCGATCGTCTTGTACGTGGTGCGGTACCTCGGGATCGCCCCTTCGAACGGAGGGGCGCCGGACGACACTGGCTGGGAAACCGGCGCATACCCATCATATGATGTCCCTTGGGCGCTGTCGATTGCGTACATGTACTGCCCATTGGACGCCGGCGCTGGATAGTACGACAGCGGGACGCCCGCGTACCGCAAAGTTTGGTCGTCGAAGTTGGACTCGGTAAGTGCATTTGGCTGCGCCATTTTCCGCCCCGTTATATGTGCTCTTCTTCTACTGTTGCCCTTGCGACCCGATCGATCACTCCACTGCGTGGAGCGCTCTTGTGCAGTCCTGGGGCCCCACGGTTTGCACTAGGGTGGGTTGGTGCTCCCGCCGAGGATGTCCTGAAAGAAAGTCCAACCCAAAACGTAGGCCTGGTTTATACGAGTTTATTCAATACACCTACTACTACAAAACGTCCCGATCGTGGTGGTCGTGTCCGTTTTTCGGCACGTAGTAAAATGGCCTGGCGAGCACTCGGCGCGCCGGAGTTTGCCATATTGCAGGGAGAGGCTGGGTTTCCACATGAGACCGCCGCCCCGGTCTGTGGATGGACGCGGGTATCGCGTTTCCCCGGCCTCCCCAGCGCAGTGGGCATGGGCGCGGACTGGAGTCTCATGGCTACTCGCCCTGGTGGTCGTCAACGTTGCCATGATGGCGATCACGAACAGATTCGTTCGCGAAGACACGCTTCTTGAAGAGGCCGTGCAAGTGCATGAAGTCCGACAAATGCGGGCTCTTCGCTCCAAGTTGGCGATGCGGCCCGGCGGGTTCGTCTCGCAATCCACGCTACCTGCCCCAGTGCTGTTTGGCGGCAGCGATGAGGGCCGCCAGCCCTTGGCCGATGAAAAAGCAGCGATCGGTAGCGGCGCTTCTTCCGCGGCATCTGCTCCGGTGTTTGAGGCAGCGGCTCTGCCTGTGCCGCCGTCGAACGGCGGTGCCGAAGCCGAACAAATGCAAAATGCGGACCGCCCGTTGGGCGGAGAGGTGGCGGCACTAGGCCTCGAGCAAGTTCATCAGCCCACAGTGCTCAAGGAGCCTACAATGACTGCGCTACAGCGGAAGGCGATGCTTATGGACGTCAAGCGCAATGCTCTGGTGGGTCAGCCCCTCTTATGTCCCAGGCGCGCCGGTGGCCGTGGTTGTGGCCACCTTGTCCATATCTGTTTGTAGATGCCTTTATTGCCTCCTCATGGTACGATCCGTGCCTGTTCAAAGGCCTGACCTTATGCGGGCGCGGGCACAAGTCATGGGCTTCACAGGAGTCACTTCCAAAGTGCAAGGTTGCGACCAGTGCAAGCCAGACCATGAGTTGCGGACAGGAACGCACCCTTGCCAATCCATCATTTATCGCCGCAGGGCACACGGTGCAACATGTAACATTTGCTGATTTCATCGTGTGAGCAGGTTCCATGGTTGCTCTGCCGTCGTGCAGGCATCGCGTACGTCAAGGTGCCAAAGACTGGGTCGAGCAGCATCATGGCATTGCTGAGGAAACAGTTTGGACCATGCAGTGGGCGCAAGCAAAAGACGGCATGGAAGATCCCAAAAGACTATCTGGTCATCTCGTCCTCGCGCGATCCACGCACCTGGATACGCGCAGCGTACGCTGAGGTGTAAAATCACCCGCAATGCCGACTCACCGTCTGCCCTTCTCGCATCGCAAGGATGGATTCGGCAGCCAGCAGTGTCAGCGGGACCATCATCCGCACTATGCCCGTGGGATACTCTCCGTTGCGCGAGTGGAATAATCTTTATTCGTGTTGTCGTCTGACGACTCTGCGGGGGGCGGCAGGTCGACGGGTGGGCAGCCGACAAGCTCGACACCGGGCACGAAAAGGTCCAGTCATTCAGCGCGCCTTTCACCTCACCGCTGGCACGGGCGATTCCCAGGGGACGTTTAGCGCAGTGAAAGGAAGCGGGAGATGGGTGATTTCAATCTGCACACCTAGCGTGCTGACACTGTGCGCCCCCGATCCAGCTCACCAAAACTGTCTTCGACACCATGCCACGTCAGAAGGAGCCAGCACGATTCCTCAAGTTCCTTGACGACCTATTCAAGTGCAACAGCTCCCGTACCCTGATCTATCAATGACTCTTTTGTCTGCTTACCCATGGTTTCATTCCTGGATGCACGCTTTCTGAGCATGCTCGCCCCCGCCCCCTGCCTTGCGCCCGCAGCGATCGTTTCGGGACCAACTCAGAAGCAACATGGTGGCCGGTGCAGCACCCTCGCCGCACCATTCTTGCTTGCTGGCTAATTTTTCACGCCTTGCCCTGCTTTTCTCCTCATGCTCGTGGTGGGTTGCGCATGCAGGGTCATGGATATCCCCAGACGACTCAGGTGTGCGACGCGAGCCACATCAACGTGGTCCTACGCCAGGCAAGCGCCCTGCAAGTGCTGGCAGGACGGCCGTGTTTGCGCTGAGCGTTGGAAAACGAAGCCCGTCTTGGCCGGTCTGCCGGAAGTGCGGCGACGCATAGACTTTGACCCTGGTTGAGTTTTTGGCAGGAGCACCTGGATGACGACTGGACGCGTGTGCTGGATCGTCTAAAGGTGCGTTTGATTTGCACTTGCCCCAAATGATGCGACCGCGTTCTTCAGGTTTTTCATGTGTGTTGCATGGCGAAAAGAGGAACTCGCAATAGCGTGCCTCGAGATGACAATTGGGGGCGATGTACGTACAGGTGCCTTTTCATTACCGCTGGCCGCTCGAGCAGCGCAACGTGGCGGGGCGATTGGTGCGCTCACTTTTGCCCAGCACCTGGCATACCTGCGAAACATTTCCCAATGCGGCGTATCCGACCTGATCATTTGGGCCATGCGCAGGGAAATGGCACGGCGGTGCTTTCCGACAGTGCGCGTCAAGCCATCATTCGGCACGACGCCGATTCGACCCAGCCGCTTGGTCACATCGCCGTCAAGTCGTGGCACAAGTCAATACACGAGACGCTTGAAAACGACGAGGAGGCGACACGCACGATCTGCAACCTGTACGCCGAAGACTTTCAATGCTACAACTACTCTGCGCCACTGTCTTGCGTGAACGACCCACTCATCTCGAGGCGATTCCATGGCGCATCGCACAGCGAGGTGGCGGAAGATATTTTGCGCGCAGGAGGAGTCCGGGCCGCCAGCTTTGGCGAGCCAAGTCGTGATGAGGCGTTACGTGCCCCTGTGCAAGATGATGCATCACAACACTCGGCGGCACTTTCTGATGAGGACAAAGGAGTTGATCAGAAGACAGGGAACAAGGAAGACACGGAGGACACAGAGGACACAGAGGACAAGGAGGACAAGGAGGACAAGGAGGACAAGGAGGACAAGGAGGACAAGGAGGACAAGGAGGACAAGGAGGACAAGGAGGACAAGGAGGACAAGGAGGACAAGGAGGACAAGGAGGAC
>Ga0115567_10005125_pt1 | contig 12707 bp, 7 predicted proteins | sample COGITO_mtgs_1204_2_FD_88679 | JGI IMG/M metagenome (GOLD analysis project Ga0115567, IMG submission 88679) | Pelagic marine microbial communities from North Sea - COGITO_mtgs_120412 | ecosystem: Environmental > Aquatic > Marine > Epipelagic | place: Germany:Helgoland, sampling site Kabeltonne...
ATTAACGCCAACTTATGCCTTAAATATTCTTCACTGTCTTTCGGACATGTTAAAGCCCCATGCCTAAATTGCTTTTGAGCGATTATGTAAGCAGCCGCTTCAAGTATTTGTTCATCACTTACAGGGTGATCAAATTCGTATAGTGACTTGTTATTTTGCATTGTTATGCCCTCTTAATGGTTTATGCAAAATAGTGATGTATATGTTTAACGTTTTTGTTTCGTCCCAGTAAAAAATTACTACCCCCGGAAAGGATATGTACTACTAACCTAACCGGAGAAATCCCATGCGTTTAATCAAATTAAAAGAAGTTTTACATATCACAGGCTTAAGCCGATCTACTGTTTATCGCTTTATGAGTGCTGGTGGATTTCCAATGAAAGTTGAGCTAGGTGGTAACTCTGTAGCCTGGGTAGAAAGTGAAGTTGAAGAATGGATAAGTGAAAAAATTGGGAAAAGGGACGCTATAGATACAGCAGCTTAAAATGCTACCCCATAGCGGGGTAGCTTTAATAAAGCCTACTTACTTAATTCATAGCAAAGTCTAAAGCCTGTTTTTACCCCTTTATATTTGCCAGTACAATCTCGTGGTCCAGATGCTCTCAATACATGATCATCACCATAAAAGGAGGTTAAACTTGCTGAGCGAATACTTACACCTTCCAATAACCATTCTGCGAAAAAGTTTGAGTCTATAAATTCCAACCCATTTTTTTCAAAATTAGTTAAATCTTCAGGAAACCGTAATGTTAATGCATCAAAGTCACTTTGACTCATATAAGGCGGATGATTTGGGTATTGCTTGCCGTTAGGTGTATAAAAGGTCATATAGCCACCGCTTTTAAAGCTGGCATTTGTCCCTAAGTCGTTATCCCTAACAGCTAAGTACTCGTCGTATGCTAGTAATCTTAGTGGTACGTTTGTTTCTTTTTCTGCCCAGCTAATATAAGCCAGCACATCATAAAAAGTACATGTAGCCGCTAAATCTTTATCACACTCACTATTTAATGGGGGTAACGAGTCGCCTTTTCTGGTAGCAAAATATTCATGATTTTTATGTAAAAAATCATTTAGTTCATCGATGGTTATAAGCTCTGAAACCATTAGCTCTTTTTCGGTTAGCTTAATCTTTTTAAAGCCATGTAAGTGCTTATTAGAGCTGCGGCTTTCGATAATATAATCACCAGAGGTTTCATAATAATTCTGAAGTATTACATGCTGCCCTGGGTAATTTTTAGTTAAACCACCATTGGCATAGTAATGTTGCTCTGCTAAATGACTATCAAATTCACGATTACCCTTATAGTTAAAGTACTCCCAACGCTTAAATCGATAATCTTCAATAAAGCTTGGTATATCTGCTCGCTTTAGGTAATCACCGTATATTTGATGTGTAAAAACCTTATCTCTTTGGTTTTTGATGACAAAGTCAAAATTACCGTTATCGTCAGAGAGGAATATAAGGTTCTCGTTATAAGGAATTACATTTACCCATCCCTTATTTGACTGTTGAAACCTTTGATTTAATATCTTTTGTAAAAATTGCGCTGATTTTATATACACCTCAGATTCATCCGAAGACATGCTATTTTCGTAATAGACCTCAACATCTAAGCCGAAAGCATGGTCGTAAAAGTTTGTTAGGTTGTTACCAAGTAAATTATAGCAACCACCAATCTCAAACATATTACTAATAATTATCAGATCTGAAATGCTTACCATCACTTCTTCGTATTCAGCAGTTTGAGTAGAAGCTTCATTTAAATTATTAGAAGCAGAGTCAAAAAAAGAGGGAAGATTATCCGTTCGCCTTTTTGTAAGTGGGATTTTTGTATTAAGGTCTAAAGATAATAGTTCCTTAAAGCGCTCTTCATTAAAATCTACAAAATAGTGTCCCTTCATAGCCTCGATATATTTATCAAGTTCAAAGCTATCATCACAAAAGAGCTTAATATGCAGCTTTTGTATAAAAATATTTTCTAAATATTTATCTTTAGCTAATACTTCATAAAGATCATGCATATCCCAGGCAAAAACGCCTGAAAAATCGAAGTCGTGCCCAGTAAACAACTTACTCGGCATCTGCCCTTTTGAATAAAACAGTCTTTCAGATACTTGCTGGTGGTTAAATTGCGTGTAGCCTAATCGCATTCCACGGTATTTATGCTCAAGTAAATTAACTCGTTTGTGCAGGTTATGCTTTGACATAAATGGTTTAAGCTTTTCTTCAAACTCTTTTTCGTAGTTAGCAAACCCACCCTTAATACCGAGGCTTTTCGCTAATATATTAAGCTTTGTGGTATGAGGAATTTTTTCTCTGTCTCTGATAGTTTTTTTAGCTGAGTATTTTAAGCTTTCTGGTGTTAAACCAGTAATAGGCACAATGTGAAATTTTTCTAGAGGGATATATGTAGTTGAAACTGTAGTATTGTTTTTCATTCTAAAACCTTTAAAAATAGTTAAAGCCCCGTTGTATATTTTAAACGGCGTACTTCTGGCTACTAAGTCCAAGAATGATGTGTATATCGTAGGTGTTATCTGAAAACGATTCGAGTGCTTTGTTTTGTAAGAAGTACATTACAAACCGCAGGTAAGCCTCTGCCCTTGAAACGCAATTTAATTGCAAAAACATTTAATGTCAAATGTTTATTGTAGTTATTTAAGAAACACACCACACTAACTCATTTTGATTGCATCTTTTCATTTGCCTGATATAGTTACTACAAAATAATGACTTAGTATATTTATGACTAATACCGCATTGGATGCACTCACACATGCTCAGAGGGAACGCCTAGCGTTCATAGATTTTAATCTGCAGTACTTTGGCCAAGTTGCAAGAGCTGATTTAATTCAGCGCTTTAAAACTGGCTTAGCCGCGTGCACCCGTGATTTAGCATCCTACAAAGAGCTTGTTCCGCAAAACTTAATATTGAGTCACACAACCAAAAGCTACCACCGGTTAGAAAGTTTTAAACCTTTATTCAAACATAACGCTGAGAGTATTCTCAGCGCTTTATGCCTTGGTTTTGGTGATGGTTTGTCTAACGGCGTTCAGCCCAGCAGTTACTGCCAAGATGCAACGCGCTTAATACACCCAAATAGCGAAATAATCGCCACTATAATGCGTGCTATTACTTCTAAACTCGCTTTAGAATGCCAATATACATCTTTAACTTCAGACACTACTTCAAAAGTGTTAATCCCCCATTCTATTGTAAATAATGGTATTCGCTGGCATGTACGCGCTTTTGATAGATCAAACCAAGAATTTAGAGATTTTGTTACTACCCGTATTGAATGCCCAAAAATACTGCAACACTCTATAAATTGTGAAGAATCAGTAGATAAAGACACCCAATGGCACACCATTTACGATATAATTTTAACCCCGCATCCCAAGCTAAAATACCCAAAAGCAATAGAGCTTGATTACGCAATGGAAAACGGGCAATTAAAATTAGAAGTAAGAGCTGCTCTATTAGGATATTTACTAAGACAATGGAACGTAGACTGCACGGAACAAGGCACATTAAACTGTAATACTTACCAGCTGCACTTAAGCAATAAATCACAACTTAATCTTAAAGATATAGAGATAGCACCAGGCTATCAGGAATGAACATGGTTGAAGAAAACACACTTAGCCAAATAGGCTTCAAATTTGGCAAAAATGGCGCACACTCAGCTAGAAGCATGATGATTGAAGAACTTAAATCACTACTTTTTTCTCGCGATAAAAGTGCAACAAAAAAAGATTACGAAGACGACATAATCAATTTTAATATATTGCATAAGCCAACCGAAAAATCACGTGCATTAACCTTTAGGCACCTTGTCGATTTATACGGTATATCAATGGATATTCCTTTATTCAATGTTTTCCGCCAATGGTGGGAGCTATCAGAAGATGCCCAACCTATATTAGCTTTGCAGCTTGCCGTGGCTCGTGATCCTATTTTAAGAAATTCTGCTAGTGTAATTTTACCACTTCAATTGGGTGAACATTTACCTCGTGAAACAGTAGAACAACATTTGGCAAAAGATGATCCAGAACGCTTTAGTGCCGCCTCACTTAAATCATTTGCACAAAACATTAACGGTACATGGACTCAGGCAAATTACCTGGAAGGTAAAACAAAGAAATATCGTTCGCAGCCTAAAGCGACTTATGTAAATATCGCATATGCATTATTTTTAGCCCATTGCCATGGCTTATCTGGTCAACGACTTTTTGACAGCTTTTGGTGCAAGATGTTATCGCAAGATAAAGAGCATTTATATGAGCTGGCGCATAGAGCTTCATTAAGAGGTTTAATTAATTTTAAACAGATTAGTGAAGTGATAGAAGTTACCTTTCCCAGTATAGAGCTACCAAAAGCGGTTCAACCAAAGGAACAAAGTTAAATGTCAGACCGATTATCAAAATTACTGCAAAGCTTTGAAAGTCATATCAGCATACCCTGGCCTAATGCAGTCTCGCCTGATGAACGTACAATTTTCGTCGTTTATAACAAAGAAGATGAATTAAAGCTCCGCGCTAGGGTTGTTGAATTTGAAGCCAGTGCAACACAGAGTAATCACCCATGGTTACAACTCGATATCACTAACAGCTTTGAAAACTGGATGGCAGAGCAAGACTATAAAGAAACCTATTTCGAAGATCCAGAATACTTAGTGGGATTGTACGAAGACTTTATTGAAGAACTAATTATTAAATTAAAGTCACAATTTATTGAAAAGCAAAATGAAAATACAGTCGTAGCTTTACTTGGCTGTGGTACTTTATTTGGGTTTGCATCTGTATCTGGCTTAGTAGAGCAAATAGCACAAGAAGTAAAAGGTCGACTAATCGTCTTCTTCCCTGGTGAATATCAAAATAATAATTTTAAACTTTTAGATGCCCGAGATGGCTGGGGTTATCACGCCACAGCCATCACAGCAATGTCATAAGGATAAGTGAATGTTAAATCGCGAAGTATATTTAAACGACCCTACAATACGTAGTCTTGCAAATGAAGGCGTTGCAACTGTTAAGGATGACCTTTCTAAATTAGAACTCGATATTTTAGAATATGAATTACGAACATTCGTGTGTGATGGTGCTTATGCCGCAGGTTTAAAAAAAATACTAAAATCATATAACACAAGCGTAGAAAAAAATGGAAAGCAGGCTGGTGTGTGGATAAGTGGTTTTTTTGGTTCGGGGAAATCACATTTAGCTAAAATGATCCGTGCTTTATGGACTAATCAAAAACTAAATGATGGTAGCTATGCCCGTAGCTTAGTTGATTTACCTAGTGATATTTCAGAACTATTTGAGATACTTTCTAAACTTGGAGCCCAATATAATGGTTTACATGCAGCATCAGGTACGCTGGGCTCTGGAGCAGGCAAGAGAGTTAGATTATCATTTTTAAGTATTATTTTTAAATCTGTAGGGCTACCAGAACAATACCATTTGGCTAAATTTGTCATGTGGCTAAAAGCAGAAGGTATATTAGACAACGTAAAAACTTATATCAGCCAAAACTCTAAACAAAAGGAAGGCCGCAACTCTTGGGAATATGAGCTAAAAAACCTTCATGTTTCACCTCTTATTGGTAATGCCTTACTAAGCTCTCTCCCTGGTTATGCCAGTGATGCCAAAGAAGTAAGAGATATGATACGTTCGCAATATCAAGTCGTTACGGATATTAGTAACGAAGAAATGGTTACTGCGATTATGGATGCCCTTGCCATTGATGGTGATCTGCCATTAACACTTGTCGTTCTCGATGAAGTACAACAATATATTGGCGACAGTATTGAAACAGCAATGGACGTTCAAGAATTAGTTGAAACCTGTGGTGATGATGGCCGCTTAAACTCCAAGTTATTATTTATTGGCACAGGACAAAGTGCGCTATCTGGTACTGAAAACTTGCATCGATTGATGGGACGTTTTCAAGTTAACGTTCAATTAGAAGATACGGACGTAGACTCGGTTATACGTAAGGTAATTCTTCAAAAGAAAGAAACAGCCCGCCCACAAATCCAAACAGTTATAGATAACGAATTAGGTGAAATTTCACGCCATTTACGTGGCAGTATTATTGAGCACAATAAAGAAGATGAAAAATGGATGGTTGCCGATTACCCATTACTACCTGTGCGACGCCGCTTTTGGGAGCGAGTACTTCCTGCACTTGATAAAACAGGCACAGGCTCACAGTTACGTAACCAGTTACGCGTAGTACACGAAGCAACAAAAGTAACTGCAGAGTACCCTCTAGGGTATGTTGTACCAGCCGACTACATATACGATCAAATTGCCACTAAATTACTTAATAGCGGTGTAATTGGTAAAGATATTTACGAAACCATCAGCCGCTTAAAAGGTGGTGATAATGACCAAAAATTACAAGCGCGTATCCTTGCTCTTATATTACTGATAAGCAAACTACCTAACGATATAGAATATGGCATAGCAGCAACTGCTGATGCCCTATCTGATCTATTACTTGAAAACCTGCTAGAAGGCAAACACGAACTTCGAGCTAAAGTACCTAAACTACTAGCTCAACTGGTTGACGATGGTTTGGTAATGCCAATGCAAACAAATGCGGGGGAAGAATACCGCCTGCAAACAGTAGAAAGCCAGCAATGGTACGATATGTATCGTCAGCAAGAAAGCGAGTTAAAAAGCAATCCACAACGTCTAGAAGTATTTCGCTCCCAAGAAATTCAACAATATGTGCGTAAACAAGTAGCACAAGCGAGAATAATTCAAGGTGATGTTGCTGAACCGCGAACTATTAACTTAGAGTTTGGTACTGAGTTACCAAGTGATGCCGATAAAAAGCTATATGCCTGGGCTCCAGAAGTATCTGAAAAGCAATTTAACGATCTCGCCAGAGGTGCAAACCCTGATACAGCTACTATTTATATATATGTTCCAACCACTCAACGTGACGAACTTCGTAAAGCCATTGTTGAATTAAAAGCGGCAGAAACCACCATTGATGTGCGCGGCACAGCTAAAACCGATGCAGGTAAAGAAGCCTACGCAGCAATGGAATATCGTTTTAAAGAAGCTGACCGCACTAAAAAAGCGATATTAAAAGATATATTTAACCAAATCCAAGTACAGCTTGCTGGTGGTCAAGACGTTGAAGGCGAGTCTTTAGCCGAGCAAATTCAAAATGCAGGTGTGTTAGCATGCCAGCGTTTATACAGTAAATTTAAAATGGCTGACAACAAAGGTTGGGCAAAAGTATACAGCCGCGCCAGTACTCAAGGTGACCCGAATGCATTAGAAGCCATTGACCACAATGATGAAGCAGATAAACACCCTGTATGCTCTGAAATTAAACGCTTTATCAGCTTAGTTAAAACGGGTAAAGAAATTATAGAACACTTTAAAGATGCGCCTTATGGCTGGGGTAAAGATACGATTGAAGGCGCCCTTTTTGCCATGGTAGCTGCCGGAGTGCTCAATGCAAAAGATGGCCAAGAGCGCGCTGTTGATGCTAAAAACTTAGATAGATCTTCAGTGACCCAAACTAAGTTCCGCCCTGAAAACGTCACGTTATCAAAAGTACAGATAATAAAGGTACGTGGCTTAATTAATGCACTACTCCCTGAAGGGCAAAACTGTGGCTCAAATGAAGAACAAAGTAAACTGCCAGTTGCTATTGCAAACGCAAAGCTAATAGCACGCAGTGCAGGTGGTGAAGCGCCATTGCCATTAGCACCAAATACCACAATTCTAACTAATTTAGAAATGTACAATGGTAACGAACAGTTACAACAAGCGTATGATGCTAAAGACGAAATTCAAAGTCAATTTACTCAGTGGCAAGAACAAGCAGATCTCGCAAAACTACGAATTAACCAATGGAACGAACTGAAAAACGCTGCTCTTCGCTGTAAAAATTTAGCGATTTACAGAACTATTGAACAACAGATGGAATCAATTGTTTCCAACCGTAGCTTGTTAGTTGAACCTAGCCCTGTTAGTCCACTACTCAAACAAGCAGAATCAGCATTACGTGACGCCATTACAGCAAAACTATCTGAATATGAAGACGAATTCAATGCATGCCAACGCGACTTAATGGATGACGCTAATTGGGCCAAGCTAGATGAAAGCAAAAAACAAGTACTGTTAGATAAACGCAGTTTAGCCTCAGTGCCTATCGTTGATTTATCTTCATCGGCAGCGGTATACGATGCTATAGAAGCAACAAGTTTTGAACAGTGGAATGACCGCATATCCGCTTTACCAGGCCGCTTTGATGCAGCCCTAAAAGATGCCATTAGCGAACTAGCGCCAAAAGTAAAACACATCCGCTTAAATAAGCCGATGATCGAATCAGAAGACGATCTTAAAGCTTGGCTAACAGACGTTGAAACACAACTTCGTTCAGAGCTTGCCAATGGCCCTGTGGTACCTAGCTAATAAGCTTGCTAAAGGAATAAATAGATGAGAACAGCATTAGATAAAACATTACGCAGCAAGCTTGAAAAAGCCGTTGAAAAAGCCCGTGATATTGTTGAAATCGCAGTAACAGAAGCACTCACTCGTTTAGGTATTAGTGATGGCAGCGCTCCTAATTATTTAAGTGAAGCAGAGCGTAAGCTCAGAACGCGTTTACGTGCTCACGGTCGTCAATTAGGTGATGTGTTAAATCGGGACTCTGGCAAGCAGGAAACAGAATTGCTTGTTAACGAAATGGTATATGAGCACTGGCATCGTATGTTGTTTGCTCGCTTTTTAGAGCAAAGTGACTTGTTAATGTACGACGAAAACACACCAATTACTTTGGGTGATTGTGTTGAATTAGTTGAAGAAGGTGATCCATTAGGTGATGGTTCTGAAGTTAAAGACGGTTGGGATTTAGCAGGCCGTTTAGCACAAAAGATGTTGCCGCAAATATTCCGAGCAGACTCCCCGGTGTTCGACGTTAAACTTTCAATTAACCATGTTAATGACCTGGAAGAGCTTATAGCTGCGCTTGATAAAGAGACTTTTCAAGCATCTGACGCACTTGGTTGGTGTTATCAATTTTGGCAAAGCAAAAAGAAAAAACAGGTTAATGAATCAGGCGTAAAAATTGGTGCCAAAGAGCTAAGCCCAGTAACTCAGTTATTTACTGAACCTTATATGGTCAGTTTTTTACTCGACAACGCTTTAGGGGCTTGGTGGGCCAAACGCCGATTAACATCTGATGATTTACTAACTGCCACCAGCGAACAAGAGCTGCGAGAACTAGCTGCCATTCCTGGTGTACCGCTAGATTACCTTCGTTTTACTAAGGCTGATAGTAAAGATAAAGAGACAAGTGCCGACAGCCCAGAAAAAGCAGCTTGGTCTTTAGCTGCGGGTGATTTTGACAAATGGCCTGAACACTTAAGTGAACTTAAAACACTAGACCCGTGTTGCGGATCAGGTCACTTTTTAGTCGCTAAATTTCTAATGTTAGTGCCAATGCGCATGGAGTTAGAAGCATTAACGGCTAAACAAGCGATTGATAAAGTCATCGCTGAAAATATTCATGGTTTAGAGCTAGACCAACGTTGTGTTGAATTGGCTGCTTTTGCATTAGCACTTGAAGCATGGCGTTATCCTGGTGCTGGTGGTTATCGCCAGTTACCTGAGCTACAACTAGCTTGTTCAGGCATGTCGATTAATGAAGCACAGAAAGAATGGAAAGATTTAGCTAAAGGTGATGACGAGTTACAAGATTCAATTAAGTGGATGCAACAAACATTTAAAGATGCTCCAACTTTGGGCAGTTTAATAGATCCAAGTAAGTCAAATTGGGAAAAGGGGGAAGCCGCCCCTTGGACTAAATTAGAAAGAGCGATGGCAAATATATCAGTCATGTCTGTTGAGTCCAAAACAGTCGCTAAAGGTCTCGATAGGTCTGCTTCTTTGCTTTCTAATAAATATCATCTTGTAGTTACAAATGTTCCTTATTTGGCTACTAGAAAACAATGCGCATTATTATCGAGCTTTTTAGAGAAGAATTATTATGCTGAGCGTTTTGATTTAGCTACAGCTATGATTTCAAAGTGCCTAGAATTATGTGCTCCAGGGGGAATGGTAGCCGAAGTTAGTCCTCAAGCATGGAACTACCTTGGTTCATACGAGCAATTTAGAAAAAAAATACTCAATAATAGCCAATTAAATATATTGGCTCGGTTAGGAACTGGAGCGTTTGAAACTATTTCAGGACAAGTAGTTAATGTGTGTTTAGCTATTCACCAGAACTGTTTTTCGGAATCAAACAAGTACTCAGCATTAAATGTTAGTGCTTTTCAAAAGGTCAAAGATAAAATTAATAATTTAATATCTTTAGAATTAAATGAAATTTCTCAGAAACTACAATTAAAAAACCCTGACTCTTCAATCTTGACAGAAGAATCGGCATCTTTTTTATTGCTTGCAAACAAAACTAAAGCATTAGCAGGGATCTTAAATGGAGATGCCTCTCGTTTTCGTTTTAAACATTGGGAAATTTCTGATGTCGGCATACATAAGTGGGCACCTCTCCAAGAAAACTCTCCAACTTCTGAAATGTTTACAGGTAGAGTATCTGTTCTTTTATGGGAGAATGAAAAGGGAGCATTACATGAGTACGCAGAATTGGCGAAAGAAAGGCTACACGATGCTCATAGAAGAGGAAATGAAGCATGGGGTCAAAAAGCAATTGCAGTCTCACGTATGGGGAAAATAAATACAACTCTTTATACTGGTGAGTTATTCGATCAAAATGTAGCAATTATTTTACCCAAAAATGAAAGTGATTTAGATGGCATTTGGGCATATTGCTCTTCTGATTACTACGAATCAGAGTTAAGGTTAGTTAATCCCAGCTTAGCAATATCTTCAGCTACAGTAGCAAAGGTACCTTATGATTCAATACGGTGGAATAAGGTTGCTGCTGAAAAATACCCAAATGGGCTTCCAAAGCCTTTCGTGAATGATTTGAATCAATGGATTTTTCATGGGCACCCATGTGCATCCATAATTTGGGATAAAGATACGAAAAACACAGCTATTAGCAAATTACGCCAAGACGATACCGTATTACAAGTTGCTGTCGCTCGCTTATTAGGGTACCGCTGGCCAGCTGAGCTTGATGCTGAAATGGTATTGGCACCTGAAATGCGTGAAGTAATTGCAAAAAATAACATTTTTGATGATTTGATTGATGATGATGGTATCGTTTGCTTATCTTCTTTTGTTGGTGATAGACGTTTACCAACTGTTAGGGGAGAGAGTCCAGCGGAAGACAGATTAGAAGCAGTATTACATGCCGCTTACGGTGATGAGTGGTCTGCCACTATTTTAAACAATTTATTAAAGTCAGTTAAGTCTCGTGACTTAAATTTATGGCTGCGTGATAAGTTCTTTGATCAACATTCAAAACTATTTCAACATCGCCCATTTATTTGGCAAATATGGGATGGCTTACCTGATGGATTCTCGGCATTAGTGAATTATCACTCGCTGGATTACAAAGGATTAGAACGTTTAATTTATACTTACCTTGATGATTGGATTAGTACCCAAATCCAATTAGAAAAAGACGGCGATGAAGATGCAGAATTAAGACTAACCGCCGCTCGAAATTTGAGAGAGCAACTAGAAGCGATACTTGTCGGCGAACAGGGACTTGATATCTTCGTACGGTGGAAATCACCAGCGGAACAACCGATAGGCTGGAATCCAGACTTAAATGACGGTGTTCGCTTGAATATCCGCCCATTCATGAAAGCAAAAGATGTGGGTAAAAAAGACGCTGGTATTCTGCGCTCAAAACCTAACATTCATTGGAAAAAAGACCGCGGCACCGATGTAGCGTCAGCCCCTTGGTATGATTTAGGCTTGGAATATGGCGGCAAACAAGGCGACCGAATAAATGATCATCACTTAACACTGGCCGAAAAAAAATCAGCGAGAGATAAAGTTTAATGCAATTAATAGACTACTTAATTGAACAGCTAAGAAGTTCTGCTAAATATAATTCAGCGGTGCAAGTGGCCCCTGCGGCTATTTTGTGGACTGACATTGAATACCAGTGGCAGCCTGCTATGCCGTTTATAAAACAGCATGTACCTGAACTCATTGAGCTAGGTAATTATAACCCAGAAGAGCGTATAGGCCCTGCTATTTGGATAAAATGTGCGATAGCTGGAGTATTAGAAGATTGTGAATTACCTAAAGGTAAAACCCCGATAATTTATTTACCAGGTGTTGGCCGTAAAGACTTACGTGCAATAGAGCAATGCCCCGACGAACTGAGACCTTTAGCCGAATTGCAATACAGAGGCTGCTGGTGGGCTTACAACTCTGCAGGTAGGGATTGGAGTGTTGGCTCATTTTTAACCAACCCGCGTGTGGGATTAGAGCTTGATGTTGCCAAAGACAAAAAAACGCAAGAAGCCATACTGAATATTTTACCCGATTTGCTTGAAACGCCAGCTGAGCAATTAAAAGGTAAAAAGCTAGAAGCCCAAGACTTTATAAGTATTGTAATGGATGACCCGGCTAAAGATATTTTAGCTTGGTTAAATAACCCTGAAGCAAAAAAACAAGTTTGGGGTGAAAGTAAATGGCCTGTGTTTAAACAAGCCTGTATAAGCCAATTTAACTTTGACCCTGATGCAATAAGCGATATAAGCGCTATTACTTACAACTTATGTGAGGCTGAAGG
>Ga0115567_10005138_pt1 | contig 12696 bp, 17 predicted proteins | sample COGITO_mtgs_1204_2_FD_88679 | JGI IMG/M metagenome (GOLD analysis project Ga0115567, IMG submission 88679) | Pelagic marine microbial communities from North Sea - COGITO_mtgs_120412 | ecosystem: Environmental > Aquatic > Marine > Epipelagic | place: Germany:Helgoland, sampling site Kabeltonne...
AAATGCATCACCACTAGATTTAGCAGGAATATTATTGCGCTCAGCAGACAGAAGTTCTCTTATTGAGCCTAATTCGCGTGTTAGCAAATCAATTTTTGCATTTGCCTCACTTGCAGTGGATACAGCGACATCAATCGCTTGATCTTGTTGCTCAAATTGATTAGAAAAAGTCTCTGACACATCTTCGGTGAGCAGGTCAAAGTTATCCAAAACCTCTTCAGTTTGCATGCCCTCTTGTATGGCCGCTTGCTCTTCTGCGCGCTTCTCATCTTCGCCTGATAAAAAATACCATCCCAACACAAAGGTCACGACCACACCGATGATTGAAAATTTTATATATTTACCCTTAGCTTCTGGTTTAAGGTTGGCAAACCATGCCTTTATATTATTCATTAGTGCACCTCTTCGATCACGATGACATTGACGTAACCTTCAGCAGATACTGTCAACGGATGCACTGTTATGGCTCTGGCGCGGGTGCTGATTTGTGGAATTAAAAACTGCTCTTCTCTGTACGTATCACCTGGCTTTCCGGGATATAAATAATGCTTCACTCGCAAACCTGCACCATTGAAGCGATAACTTTGATGCAATTGTAAGGTGCGATTGTTCAGGTTAAGGGTTTGTTGGAATTTTTCTTTAGTTAGCGCATTGAACACATGGCTGTTTAATCGACCATTGCTCATAACTGCATCAATCAAAACAACGTATTGATCTTCTTTGTCCATACCATCAAGTATTTGCAAGTTCTGCAGTGCTTGATTCACTTGTGGATCACCTAAATAAATTATTTGGCCGCGTAAATCTTCTCTTGGCTCAGCAAAGAACTTGTATGCCAAACCATCGCAGATGATATCGAAGTCAATGGTATTTTTGGCATAAGTTAAGGTTTCACCATCTTGTTTAATGGGAAGTTTAATGAAGACCTTATCGCGCGCGACACTAACTTGTTGCACTTTTTCTTCTGAGAAGAATACGTCTTCAACCATCCCACTGACACATGTAACGCGGTTAACATCTTTTGCAGAGATAGCAATTTTTTGGGGTTTATCAGGCTGAATGTTTGTGGCATGCACAGCACTGCAGCAGATAAGTAATAGTGGTAACAGAATTCGCATGTTAGACCTCTTCATCTTTTAGGTTGTTGACCATAAAACGACCATTCTGCATCTCATAGGTAATGGTCAGTTTCTTTCGTTTTGCTGGCTCAACTTTTCCCCCTATGCGGCGGTAATAGTTGTAAATCACGTAGATTTCATCGCCTTTCATCGTCATATCATTGCGACCAACAAATTCGGTAAAATGAGAGATACTGGAAAGCTTCTTAATTATTTTTTTGCGCTTCATTAATCGCTCTTTTAACTCCCCACTATAAGAAGGGGCTGCATACATCAGTAAGTTGCTAAAGAATGATTCAACGTTGCCTGCGTTGACGTCTTCGTAATAGCGCAAAACGGTAAGAGCCGTATCGTGCAAATAATCTTCATTTGCACTAAAACGGCCAATTTCATAGCGAATATTAGGCGTCGGCAAAATGATTGTGCGTTGAGATTCAATCATGCGAGGAATTGAAATCTGCTGGTACATCACCATCAGACCCAGCGCGACAAATCCAAACTTAAGGATTTTATTTTCGGTAAAAATATTGCTGCCTTTGGATAAAAAATGTTTTACCCGAGCTTCACGGCGATTTTTTAGGGTGGCTTCTCCTGACATGATTATTCCTCGTATTTCTCTGCTAGAACTGGCGGATAGTAAGTGGTTGTTTTAAATCCGGCGTAATACATCACATGAACTAGAAACCCGCGTGGTTGACGACGCTTAAGCGGGATCAAGAAACAGGGAAGGGCTAGACTGATCATGAATTTTGGGATGCTTGGATCAGCAATCCAAAATACATAGGCAATAAGGATCAGCGCCCATTCTTGTATATCCAACCAGATAATGAATGGGACTTCATGAAGATACCGAGATAGGCGCTGTTTACTCATTTAAATGATCATCCCTAAAGAAGTAGTGATGTCATCTGCACGAATTAATGCAGATGAACCCAGTACGCCAAGAGCTGGCAATTTCCAGTTACCTGAGTTCATCATCGTGGCTGAGTAAGCGATACCGATAACACCGCCTAAGAAGCCAGGTGCACCTTGGATACCCTGTAAGACGAAGATGTCATACAGGTCGTAACCGAGTGAACCAACGGCTGGTGCAACGATTGCCATTGCAGCCATTGAAGCGAACATTGCGACAAGAAAAGCGGTGCTTTTTGTCATGTTGATGTTGTTTAACATGGTTAGTTTTTTCATTTTGATTTCCTATACACTTTAGTGAGAATTGCTTCGTCGAACCCGACGAAGGGTTTTCCGTCCACAATGAATGCAGGTGTGCCCGATGGGCTCGCTATATTCACTGCGGTGGAATGGTGCTTAAGTCGCTGAATTCCTTCATCGCACGTCTTAAGGCTAATTTCTTGACGGTTATATAATGTCTTGTAATCTTCAGGGTGGCAGAGAATGTGAATGGCTTTTTCCATGCCGTATCCAGGTTGAACAACAAAAAAGACATAGCGTTTTACGTTTGCGTCTGTTTGCTTTTCGGTCCAGCGGTCATAGTTAATACAATGACCACATTCAGGGTTGGTAAACTCGATATAACTAGTTTCTGCGTCAGGGTCGCCCAATACTAAAGCATGTTCTAACGGTAGGTCAGATAGTATATTGGTGTTATGATTGCGCTCTGACTTAGCAGTTAAATCAACCCCATCTTTGTTGTAAATTTTGCCGAAGATAAGCATTTCACCCTCGGGGTAGAAGTAGATGATCCCGTTTAGGGTTTTCATTTCATAAACGCCTTTCACGGGTGAGGGCTGGAAGCTTGTGATTCCCGTTTGTGTATTAGTGAAAGTCGCTTTGAATTTTTCTTGAGCTGCTTTTACAAGCGCGTCACCTTCCAACAATTCAGGTTGCTGAGCGAATACAGTGACCGACAATAACGCGGCGAAAACACTAATTATCATTGAACGCATCTAATAACTCCTCAGAGATTCGTATATTCATAAACTTGGCCATTTTTTGTTGGGTATTTGGTTTTTCTTGCACATAAAATGGGTGATCTTCTTTCGCCACTTCAAAACCGCCAAACTCATTCATCACGACAGTTTGTGAGGCGCAGCAGTACACTGATGTGTTAAACGCCAAAGCAGGTTGTGATGAGGATAGAGGCGCAGTCTGTTTTTTTTGTTTGATAGTAGGTTGAACTTTCTCATTAACTAAATTAACTGCACCTTGATTGCCGACAACTGCTTGGTTAAAAAGTGGTGTTGTAGGCGAAGCTATATTTAAGGTTCTACCAATCGTTAAATCATACTCGTTCGGATACGAGCCATCTTTGTAGGTAATTTCCGTCCATTTGCTGCCACTACCCAAGTGACGCTTTGACAATGACCACAAGCTATCGCCTTTAACAACAACATGCTCATACGCATGAGTATAAGTGGTAGATAGTATTAGAAAACATATACATTGAACTTTCATGCAGAAACACCATTTTTACTGGATAAATGCCACATCATTGCTGAATAGATAAAGTTAACTTGGGAAACGCCGTGTTGTTCGCTGATTTGTTTGACCTGAACCACTATATCCCGGCTTATCGCGTAGGGTTTTGGTGCGTGTACTTTTTGTGGGACCCGAAACTTAACAGGATCACCGCGTTTAACGGTTGCCATAAACAGCAAAATTATCGACTCGACCAGTTCTTTTAACGTTATTCCAACGTCAGCAGCAGCCTCTAATAGAAGCTGATGTTCATCTGCTTTGAGGCTGATTGGCTTGACCACTCGACTCACATTATTCCCCTTTCGGTTGCATACATCATTTATAGCTGTATTAGATTACATATACAACGATTTTTTTAATTTATTTTGTACTTGTTTGAAATTAGTGAGAAAAAAGTGGTCAGTATTAATAAATGTTAGCTTCATGTAAAAAGGATTGTAATTTAGTCTATAGTTAATAGTGATATCACTATATATTGCTTTAATGTCCTATTGAATATGGGTTGTTCTTTTATTTAAAACTGTGAGAGATAACTTTATTTCCTTTTTTTTTAGGGCCGTTACTTGCAGAATTGTCAGCTATATGATTTTATTGTAGTGTATGTAAACATACTTTGGTGTACTTAGGTTAAGGTGTTTGCGAATCTGTTTTTATAGATACACCTGTAATGATTGCAGGTCATAATAAACTAAGCCGAGTACAGATATGAACACATCAACACAACACTTTGAAACGCTTCAAGTTGTTTTATCTATGTGCATCGAAGATGACGAAATTATAATCAACAATACCTCCGCTTCTCATCTTTGCAATGCTGCTCTAATCGAAATTGCAGCCCTTGTATTAAATAGGTTTAATATAACCCAATTATGTCAACCTGAATTGTTTCAGCGCTTTGTTGATGACGTATTGCAAGGACTGCCTGTTGAGGGAGGAATTATACCATTAGATAATGTTCTTGATTGGATTGAACTGTTATCACCAAGGGCCACCCCTGATTTTGCAAATTACAGTGAAATAATGTCTGTACCCAGTATTGAAAATGTATGTGTCGCTTAATGTGTATAGGCTAAATAACAAGCCTGATAAGCTACTTTCAGTGGTCTTGATCTAGGATTTTCCTTTCAGGGATTTTCTGTATTACAATACATCTACAGTAAAGCTGATTTGGTGTCTACGCTCGCAGCGAAGAACACGTGTATTGATGAGAACAGAATGACTACAAATAATCCGACGGTAAAGACTGAAAAAATAAAGGGGTTTAAGGCACGCACCGCCGCTGCCAAAGAACGATACATCGATACCCTTCTAAATCAACTCGCGTCCCATTCATTACTTGTAGCTACTCAAATGAAGGTTCGATTAGCTGTACCCGAAGCGTATAAGCAGCTTAGCATGGATAAAGATATTCAAAGGAAGCTGCAAGAACATGGCTTTGTTAAACCTGTTGGGATCACTATCAAGATAATAAATCCAATACCTGTTGTTGAGCCGACAGATATCCAAAGTTTTATCGATGGTAGGTATAACACGACAGTCGTTAAGTTAAATAATGATTTAAGCCTAGATGGTCATCACATTAGTGCAGGTGAAGTTATGCGAGTCACCCGCATTGAACGGGTTAAAAAAACCATTCACTTCTCTAGTCTCATGACTAAAAACAGATATATCTTGTCTGTAGATTCTGTTGTATTTAAAAAAACCATGAAAAAGGCTGATTTCTATTATGAATCCGACATGGACTTTTGTGAGGGGGATATTGTGTCTCATTTGGATACACCAAATCACCTGTATCAAATTACCGCGATGTCTTCTTCGTCGTTACAATTAACAGACATTAACGGTGATTTGAAAGAAATTGACCTGGAATCGGTCGAAGCGCGTTATTTATCTCTTGGTTACGCTGCAAATGGTGAGCGAGCAATTGGCTTTAGTAATATGGAAACCATTGTGCTTCTTGATGGTGACGATAAAACCACGACCGTGAAAACCTTCTTAAAAACGATTATTGCCCAGACTCAACAGGACGTTTATGTTTTTGGTGTCGAAAAAACGCTAAGAAAAAGTGTACAGGTGGTGTGCCCATCAGAGGTTATGGAATCTGTTGATACAGTAGTAAAGAGTAAAGGGGTTACCCATAGAAAATACGTAGAAGACCTGATTGATGACTTCTTATCAGTAATGGAGTCAGACCAAAATGATGAAAATACCTTTATGGTGCTGTATTCTTCGCCGCCTTTTTCAAAACCGAATCCGTTCTGGATATCCGAAACGCATTACGAAAGACTGAAGATATTTTGTGATAAAAACGGTTTTAAAATTAATCCTTTGGCGCACCATTTGATTTTTAGTGATTTGATCCGGCGCAACATGGTTGAGCTTGATGACCGGATCATACCGTCTATAAATACTGGCAGTCACTAAAGAGTATTAATTTGACAGCCCGTTCCAGACACAGCACCTGATGTAATAGGGGCATTTACATCTTGCCATTCACCAAAAATTTGATTGGTTTCGAAAGAGATAAAGGCATTGATAGTTGCGCCACCCTCAACCGTGGCGGTTAACTGGTTATCTTCCCACGTGCCCGTAATAGGTGTCGAAGTCGTATCACCAAACGCAATATTTATTTGCTGACCTGTCACTGTTCCATCGTTTTTTAGGGCCAGCGAATATGCTCCTGCAGGACCTGGCCCAAACACTGGAAAAACCGCAAGATACGCAGCGGTAAAGTGATAGATTGAAGCGGGGTCTCGGCCTTGATTAGTTGTCACGAAAGTACCTTCTGTCTGTAATGTTGAATTAGACCACGTACCTTCAGCTGTGTTGTTTGCAATGACTTCACCTATATATCGCTCTCCACTGAGTGATACACCGCTATCAAATTGAATTGTCGATTCAAAAGAAGGGTTTGCCGGTTGAGGTATAAAAATTATGTTCTGTGCTCCGTCACTCCAACCGAGCGTTGTGAAAGTCCCATCTATAGGTGATAGGCCGAAAATGATATGGCCAGAATCACCACCTTCGATATCACCATAATATATTCCGCTTGCTTGACAAAAAATGCGTGAGTTTAAAAAGTTACTTGCCTCTTCTGGTGTGGGAATAACTCGTTGTTCTGATAGAAAAGCGTTTATATCTCCCTCTATTTGCACTATTTCGACAGTTTCACTAAAGTCAGTGGCAGAGAAATCAGGGGTGGGCCATGCAAATGTCTCTGCATTTGACAACAGACTTTCTTGCATCTTAAGGGTCACTGTTGCATTTGGATTTACAGATAATAGTTTCAGCAATGAAATACGGTTTATTACCTCTATTGAATCAATGCTGCTACCTTGAGAAAGATCTATTGGGGATAATGACGATTTTCCAACCGCGCTGCCAAGCTCTATGCCTGCAACACTAAATGAAACTGTTTGTGCTATACCGTCCTTTTCTTCATATTCAAACTGCCCATCTTCTGACACTGTTCCGGAAATATCGCCAGATGTATAGGCGATACCTACTATATCACCAGAAAAAAACGTTCCTTGTTTTGTGGATACAACTGGCTCGGGTTGTGTAATTTCAGTTGTAGGCGGAGTGGTGTCACTAGAGCTACCGCCACAAGCAGTGAGTAATATGGCTAATAACAATGAAGCGAGGGGTAATGTTCTATGTTTCATTTTTCGTCCTAAAATTCCATTGAAATATTGATCATTGCTTGAGTTTGTTTTTCATAGCGAACGATGTGGGGTGAAGACTCAGAAAATTCAGTGAATGTTCTAAATTCTGGGGGATGCCTGCGCACGATAAGCTGCGTTTTTATGTCGGTATCAAACAGCCTGGTCTTGTGTGTAATCGTTATGTCTTTGCGAATATGACTTGTGCCACCAATATCTGAATTACCCGTCAGCGTTCCTCCGATGAACCAGTTTGCTGAAATAGGGATGATTGCCCAAACGCTACCAGAATGTCGTGAATACAATGTGCGTTCGAATGGGGTTTGAGTATTCGAATCCAAATACAGATATGACATCCCTATTTTGGCAAAACTGAATTGATAATCCCCAGCGGCCTCAAAACCGATGAGTTCATTCTGGCCATTGTTGGTTAGGTTAAAGTTAAAGAAATCAAATGGCTCACTTATCATGTTTGAATATTTTTCTTTAAATATTTTCAGATCTAAATTGTACCGGTTGAAGTCACCGAGCAACTGATATCCAATTTCAAAGCTCTCATTTTGTTCAGCCTCTAACTTTTCAGGAGATTGTGAGGTGCGAAAGAAAGTGGCTTCCCGTTGGCCATTATAATCAATAAAACCGTCGTCAAACTGAAAATAGAATTGCCAAAAACGTTCTGTCTCATAGATATCAGGTAAACGTTCGGATACAGAATGAGTAAAGTGCATTGACTGATTCGAAGTTAACTGCCTGATATATGAGACACGGTATGAGAGCGCTGATTCTGTGCGGTCATTATCCTCAAACATAACGCCGAGATTGAAAATATTGCGCTCATCAAACCTGTATTGCAAACTGGAACTTAGGTTGTAACTGTTGCTACTAGTCTCGCCCCCTAAATAGGTCTCACTTTTTGCAGAATCTCTTCGAAACTCAGCTGCACCACTAAAAACAAGATCATCTGTGATAGTTAGTTTGGCCCTACTATTTATACCAATGCGCCCTTCATCAACATCGGTGTTGGTTTGGCCACAGATAGGTATATAACTTGGTTCTATTCCATTTGCTTGCATGCGTTGGCCGAGCTGAAGCAATAGATCTAAATCGTTTTGATTTAATGGATTAACGATTGAATCTCGGATTTGGACGTTGCCATCATAAAATCCAGACGTAAACATAAGTTCAAAATCGCTACTAACTAAGTGGATATTGGGACTGTTATCAATTTTTGCTAATAAAGGATCGAACACGTAGGCCGGCTGGCATGATCGGATTGGTTGATTCCGAATCACGTTGGTGTAGTTGATAGACACAGACCAATCGGTAGGGATGGCGGCAATATTATTATTGCCTGAAAGCTTGACCACAAAATTATCTGAATCATCTTCAATACTGCCGGATTGGGTAACATAATTGTTCGCAAGAGCTAACGTACTTTGTACATCAACACCAAGAAAGCCCGGGTAGTTAAATTCATACCGTTTGCTTAATAAGCTAAAATCTAACAGCATATTATTGCCAAGACTTAAAATGCCATTTACTAATAAGTTCTTACCTAAAGAATCGTCTATGACATTGCGGCCAGTATTGGATAAATCATACCCATCGGTTTCTTCTTGAAAATAGCGGATAAAAATCTGGCCGTCTTCGTATCCATACTTTCCACCTACCCAAATCCGTGATTCGTTTTCACCGACAGTGTATTCTGCTTTAGCTGATGGCATGGTAGCCACAGGTTTTTGAATAAAATTGACCGTTGATTGAAACGCATTGCTTCCAAAATCAACCACAGAAGCCCCACGGATAACTTCAATACTACTCAGATCGGCCACGTCTAATGGTAAACGCTGCCAATTGAGCCCTGAGTACCCAGGCCGATAAAGACTCGCACCATTATATAAGACTTCCATTCGGCGGGGGACATTGACATTGGTTCCATGATATCCAACCAGACTGCCACTGCCGAATTCGTCAGCTACTAACATGCCAGGTACAAGTCTGAGCGCGTCGACTACATTATAAATCCCCAGAAGCTCCAGATCTGCTACGTACAATTTGGATACGCTGATCGGACTTTCATGTTTTGATGGAGATAAAAGTGAAGGGGTTACTAAGTTGACGATATTGTCATCCATTTGGAATGGGTCGAATAAATCATTTGACTCAGCAGCGGCAATTGACGTTACATTGAATAATAAAAAACCGATAATTGGTGTGTTTTTGGAAACCGTCATACTTATTCCTTTGACTAAACAATCGTGTCCCTAAGAGTCTACCAATTCGTTATTTTTACCGTGATCAAACAACCAATCCTTGATGGTTGAATTGGGGATCATTCCGCCTTCAGTTAAGGTTGATTTGACGAATGTTTCCGAAAATTCAGCGATAAGAGAATTGTTGTCTCGGTACTCAGGCACATAATGTGTCAGCAGATATCGGGCGAGCCTTTTCTCTATATTAAGATGGGAAGAGTGGGGAAGATTGTTAAGTTCGGGAAACCCCGGAATGTTGGTAAAAACATCATTACCATCTTTGACAACACAAAAGCCTCTTTCGAAGAAATTTGGCAACGTGTCTGTGCCTTTACTGTCCTTGAGTAGTAATTTGTGCGTCATATACACTCCAATACGCCAGCCGTTGTCAGTAATTCATTTAATTCAGTTAACAACACAGAATTTCCGAAGTATGTATATATACAATACATTATGCGGTAGATAATTCCACCTGTTTGATTGACTTTTATACAGTTTTTGGTGGGGTGTGAACAAATGCTTTATTTTTATTATATTTTTCAATAGCATAAGGTTTTATTCTATCGCGTTTTGTCGACCGTTCAACGGATTTAAATAGGTATATCATACTTAGAAAGATAAAAACTGTGATATTGTGCGGTGTATATATGTATACATCTTTGCGTATTGTCAAAGATATACGAAACGGTGAGATTGAATGACTACTAAATGCGAACGTGCATGGGCATCTATACCCATGCAGGCTTGGTTGTTGGATGCCTGGCTGGAATTTGCAAATGACAAAAAGAAAGAGCAGAGAAGGGTACTTGAGACCTTTGTAGAAGAATTTATTGAACGAAAATCTGAGTACGAACCGGATAGACACGTCGTTTTTTATGCTTCCAGTCGAAATGCTAACGGCAGATCAGTTCAAATTGATAAAGCCCTGTATGAGCGCACTGAAAAATTTGCAAAAATGCACGATACTCGTGTGAATAGGGTGCTTATGACTGCGCTTGTTGAAGGATTGCGCAGAAGACGAAGGATCAAAATCTAATTCAACTGTTTGCTGCGTAATTTGACCATGTAAGATGCGGCAAAATAGCCCACAAAGATGGCACTCAAGTTTGCAATGACCAATGTCCAGTGTGTATCAAACGTCACCAACTGACCGCCAAATGATAGAGTGATGACAATAAAGAAAAACATTAAATACTCTTCATTTCTAGCGGTTTCTTGAAATACCATCAACAAAAAGCGTAATACAAATGCCACCGCGACAAGAGCCGCTTGTTGAGCAGCATACCCAGTAAGGTGTGTTATCAGTGTCAGCAAAACCAATGCTATAACGAAGCAGATGAACGTAGTTTTAAAGGTCATTATTATTTTCTCCTGCTCGCTAAGCGTTTTAAATTTAAGTATCTAAATCGATAATCGAACATGAAAGTGCCAGCATATTAAAATGTTATTGTATATGTATTATAATACATAGGTTGAAACTTTTCTAATATCGCTTTTATCGCAAACTATCAATAGAGACTACATTAGACACTTTTGGACTCGACGCGCGCTCATATTTATACGGAAGCATAACAGGAGCCTTGTCTTGTATGATCATTTTGACCCCATCATCGTATATACCTAAGAATATTTGGTTAGGAGAAAACGATATCCAATCACCTGCTATGTAATCGTCGTACGTGAAGCCCGTAATGTCTGTAATCAGCGCAGCGTTATTAATGGTGAGTTTTGTAGGTGCCGTAAAACCACTGAAATGAACATTAGATACATTATCATCTTGGATGACAGATAATGATTGGCCACAAAATACTTTCTGACTACTGATCACGTGAGGCGCTAAATAAACTGCAGCGTAGTGGTAACGTCTTCTAACTATCATATATCAACAACTGTTTTTTTATACAGTCTATTCCTTTTTGCATTAATAAAGAAATAAACTTGTCATTGTATATAGATACATATACACTTAATTTAACTTTTTAGAATAAATTCTAAGAAAGTTAGTTTTTCAACGTGAGAATTGAAAACACTGAAAGCCGCCAAAGCAGGGACGCTTTAGCGGCTTTTGCCTTCCCTTTCAGCTGTAATCTAGTTAATTGAACTAATAGGTTATCTATATACACTTCTCTTACTTAACCCAAGAACAATCTTGTTATAACGCCCCAATGTATTAAAATACATATACAAATTTTTATATTGTTTTATTTTTTTATCGCTTTATAAAAACACTAGGGGGCCAAATGATTAAACAAATGCTGCTTTTAATTCAAAATCCGGTTGTCAGAACTGTGCTCCTATCGATAGTGTTGATATTGGTACTATTTAACATAGAAACGCCGACGCTCAAAAATGATGTTTTCACAAACTCCGAACCAACTGACCAACGTGTAGCGACTCAAAGCCACAGAGAATAAGAGGTACATATGGGTTACATGCGATGTTTTGGTACAAGTGAAACAGCACCAGAATATAGCTCCAATACACTTGGGAAACCAGTCTGGTCTGGATTGCACACTTCTGAAATAACTGCTGATATCGAAATTCAACTCAAGGCATTCATACTATATGAAGCAAAGCTGCAGGGACATAATGATGCAGTACAAAAAAGAGTGGGTGAAAATTCAGTGTTCTTTCATAACCTTTTTTTAAACGGTTGGCCGCAAGCTTTATGGAAAGCAGTATATGAAGATGGAGTTGCTGATTCTAAAAAACGTAAAGTGTAGGTATAAAAAACAATTTACCCAATTATTTACACAGACCCCCCAAAATCGCCCCCTCTGTTTTATTTCATGCATTTTTTTTGAGTTAAATTAAGTCTGTACGCGATTAAACTACTCTTAATAGGATTTAAAATGCTTAATGAACTAGAACAAGATTTAAAAATCATCAACGAACGACTCTGTAATACTATTGCTTCATCAGTTGAATACCAACAATTTTTAGAAGAATTACCTGCATCAATTTCAAATCCCGACACGCTAGCTAATTTACATTTTCCAGTTATTGGATATTTACATTTAGCCACATCAATGCCTGTTATATCAGTCGAACTGAAAGACTCTCTGAATGGGCTTGTCGCAGATGTCGATGCATTCATGGTAAGGATCAGTAATCAACAACATGGGCAATGCGTAATGAATGACAGGGTATACGACTTACTATTTCAGAATGTAGATTTACGGGAATATTTCATGGCACTACACCTTTTATCTCAGTTTAATAAAA
>Ga0115567_10005141_pt1 | contig 12695 bp, 9 predicted proteins | sample COGITO_mtgs_1204_2_FD_88679 | JGI IMG/M metagenome (GOLD analysis project Ga0115567, IMG submission 88679) | Pelagic marine microbial communities from North Sea - COGITO_mtgs_120412 | ecosystem: Environmental > Aquatic > Marine > Epipelagic | place: Germany:Helgoland, sampling site Kabeltonne...
CGCCTTGCTGTTGGCACTGAGGACCTTGTCTTCAAAGGTTTTTAATTCCGGGGTGATGTAGCGTTCGGCGTTTTTTAAGGTCTGCCGGCGCTGGTAGTCGGCGGGCATGTCACCAGCCTGGGCCTTGCTGACTTCGATGAAATAACCATGCACCCGGTTGTAACCCACCTTGAGCGTGCTCAGGCCGGTGCGCTGTTTTTCCCGGATCTCCAGATCAATCAGGTACTGCCCGGCATTGGTGCTCAGCCCGCGCAACTCATCCAGTTCGCTGTCGTAGCCGTCCGCCAATACGCCGCCTTCGCGGATCACCACTGGCGGGTTCTCGATCAGCGCCCGGCTGAGCAAGTCGGCCAGTGTGGGATAATCAGCAATGGTTTCCTGCAGGGTTTGCAGGCGTGCTGATGCAGAAGTCGACACCACCGGCGTCAATGTGCTCTGTAGTGTCGGTAACACGCACAGGGCATCGCGCAGGCGGGCCAGGTCGCGGGGACGGGCAGAGCGCAGTGCCACGCGGGACAGAATACGTTCAATGTCGCCCACGTTTTTGAGCAACGGTTGCAGTTGTTCAAAGGCATAGTCAGTGCCCAGTGCGGTGACGGCAAGCTGGCGTTGCTGTAGGGTCTCGCGGGTACGCAGCGGACGGTGCAGCCAGCGATTGAGAAGGCGGCTGGCCATTGCGGTGCAGGTGGCATCAAGCACCGACATCACGGTGTTGGTGCTGCCACCGGCAAGGTTGCGGTCCAGTTCCAGGTTGCGCCGACTGGCTGCATCCAGAATCAGCGCATCGCCTGGCAATTCCACCTGCAGCCGCTGAATATGCGGCAGGCCTGAGCGTTGGGTGTCGCTGGCGTAGGTCAGCAGGCAGCCGGCGGCCTGTATGCCCAAGGCCAGGTCTTCACAACCAAAGCTGCGCAGATCGCGCGTCTTGAAATGTGAGGTCAAGGCGCGGTAACTGCTGTCGGTATCAAATTCCCACACCGGACGGCGGCGCAGGCCGGCGCGGGAGGCGAGTTCATTGGGCAGCTCAAGAGCGTCATTAACCAGCAGTTCGGCGGGGCGGATTCGTTCAATTTCCGCCAGTGCGGCCTGTTCACTGTCAACTTCGCACAGCTGGAAACGACCGGCGCTGATATCCATCCAGGCCAGGCCATAACGCTGTTGGTGGCTGGTCAGTGCCAGCAGAATACAGTCGCTGCGCTCTTTCAGCAGTGCCTCATCACTGACCGTGCCGGGGGTGACAATACGCACCACTGCGCGCTCCACCGGGCCCTTGCTGGTGGCTGGATCACCGATCTGTTCACAGATGGCGACCGAGCGCCCAAGCTCAACCAGCCGGGCCAGATAACGTTCCGCCGAATGATAGGGCACGCCGCACATGGGGATGGGTTTGCCATTGGAATTGCCCCGGGCGGTCAATGTGATGTCGAGCATGCCGGCGGCATCCACCGCATCCTGGTAAAACAGCTCGTAAAAGTCACCCATGCGATAGAACAGCAGGTTGTCCGGCTGGTCGGCTTTCAGGCGCAGGTACTGCTGCATCATGGGTGTGTGCTGTTCGGTATCGGTCTTGTTCTTCACGTGCTTTTTGATCCTGCCCGGGCATAGATGTTGACAACGCGACAGAGTATCAAACCTGACTAATCCAGAACAGTTGAAACAGTGAAATTCAAAGATAAGTCGCTATCTAGCACTGTGTACCATTATCGGGAATTCCTACCGGGAGCTGCCACGAATCATCACCAGGAAAGGCGAGCGATGACATGCCTGCGATCAACGTGTATTGAAAATGACCAGCCATTGCGTTCACACAATCGTTGCACGATGCCCAGGCCCAGGCCGTAGCCTTGAGGCGACGACATTTCGGCCGGCGTTTGATTGTCATCAGCATCACTGTTCAGCTGATTGGTAACAAATAGCTCGTGCTCTTTGACACGGATAGTAATTGGTCCCTGTCCATCGAGTGTGTGCTCGAATGCATTTCGCACCAGATTGTTGGTGGCGATAACAAAGGCCTGTAAATGTCCACACACTTTAGGGCTTGCCTGCTCTTCGAAATCAACATCGACGGATTTGCCGCTCAGCAGGTAACGCTGCTGATCTATCGCCTGACTCACCAGAGGCACCACCAGAAACTGTTCTTCATACAAACCTTCATCGGTTTCGCGGGCGAGGCATAAGAACATTTCAAGCGTCTTTTTCATGTCGAAGGTGGCGCGCCTGGCACGATCGACAGTCTTCACATCTGTCGCTGACAGATCGCTTTGCTCCAGCAATTCAAGCGCGCCGGTTATCACTGTGATTGGCGTGCGTAACTCATGGCTGGCTGAGCCGGTAAAGTATCGCTCCCTCTCAATAAACGCGTTCACACGTTCAAGTGTTTTCTCAATGGTTCCGGCGAGTGCGCCAACCTCATCATTACCGAAGCGGCTGGACTCTATGCGTTTATGATCCCCGGCAGACAGATGCTCCAGGTCAATGTCCGCGACCATGTTGGCGAGATGCACGACCGGGGCAACAGCTCTGCGCATCACAACCACGCCCAACCCGAAACCAAGCATACCGAGCGTACCCACGGCACCGGTGATAACCAACAGCCAAAACCAATCCTCTGATGATGCAGCCTCAATCCCGGCAACATCAAATACAACAAAGGCATGTTGCAGTTCACCGCCTGAGGGTATTACCGCGACATGCAACTCCTCGTCAGTGAATTCGTACACGCCCTGCTCAGGATCGGTTTTCGCCCAATCCCTGAGTGACACGGGTAAATTGGCAGCTTCATCGTAACCGCGAATATTCATCGGCATGGTGGGATAACTTTCGGCTGCACGCTGAAGCTGATGCATCAGCACACGATCTTCGCTCAGCCTGATCGCCGTGAAGAAAGCGAATCCCCAAGCCACGCTTAAAGCAGCAACACATGTGGCAAATGCAATGGCCACTCGTTTGCGCAAACTGTGCCGGTACATTCTAGGCATCCTCTGCAATGCGGTAACCAATGCGGTGCACCGTATGAATCAGCTGATTCTCAAATGGCCGATCGATTGCCTGCCGCAACTTGTACATGTGTGAACGAAGCGCATCACCATCAGGTCGCTCGTCTGCCCACAATAAGGTTTCGAGATCATGGCGAGCCACAACAGACGGGGCCTCTTCCATCAGTCGTTGCAATATTTTCATGCCGGCAGGGTTGAGGTCGACACGTTGCCCCGCGCGATGCACCTGCAGTGTAGACATGTTCATGGTCAGATCGCCAACCGTTAGCAGGTTGTCGGTATTTCGGTGACTACGATTGTATAGTGCCTGAAGTCGCGCATGTAGCTCTTGTAATGCGAATGGCTTAACCAGATAGTCATCGGCTCCTGCCTCGAACCCCTTGAGTTTATCGGCGAGCGTGTCTCTCGCCGTTAACATAAGCACGGGCGTTCTTATTTTGGCATCAGCGCGCAGCTTTTGGCAGAAATGCAGGCCATCCATCCCTGGAAGCATAAGGTCCAGAACAATCACATCGAATGGATGCGTCAGCGCCAAATGCATCGCCCTGATACCGTCATAGGCAAAATCCATGACATAACAATGCTTCTCAAAATACGCAGCTATGTTTCCACAGATGTCGCGGTTGTCTTCAATAATCAACACTCTAATCGGTGTCGCACCAAGCGCGAGTACCATCTTCTACTTCCCCTTGCCAGGCCGCACTACCATGCATAGTCCAGTCTCAGACCAATGAGCGGCTCGGCTTCGCTGTCATCTTTCACTTCAATGCCCCGACGGTAGTCAAACTCAGTGTCGTCGCTCGAAGACGCTGCCGTCACGTTAATCACATCAAGAAAGGCGGTAAAATCGATAGGGCCAAATGCACGCCGGTAGTCAACCCGAGCGTTAAACAATCCGGAGCCGCTTTTGCGACCGACATTGCGCTCTGTGATTTCTTTAGAATAGCGCAGCGGCTGTCCTGCGCCCAGCACGTCTGAATGAATTATGAAAATATCATCCGGCCTGCCGGAAAGATATTTGTAGCGCCCGGCGACTTTCCAGCGGTCGTTGATTTCCCAGGTCAAACCGAGAGTAGCGACATGTTCACGGCTGAACTCATCGACAACGTCGCCACGACCGTCTTTTCGGTCAACTTCAGCATCGTTGTAAGAGTAAGTTGCGGTGGTGTATATGCCTTCGCGAATAGTACCGGTGGCGACGACATCGACACCAATTGATGTGCCATCGCCCAGGTTTGCAAAGGTACCGCTTGCTCGATCCAGATCTACCACCAGGTTGTCGAGTTTCTGATAATAGGCTTCGGTCAATACCGACCAGTTGTTGTTCAGGTAATATTCGAAACCCAGACTACCGTGGGTAATTTCTTCGGTCTCAAGTGTGTTGCTTTCGTTGGCGGCAAGTTCCAGAAACCGCGGTGACTGATGGTAGAGCCCAGCGGTGGAAAAGTATCTAACTTTTTTATTTGGTCGCCAGTTGACGCTGAATCTGGGTGAGGCAAAGCTTTGATCTGCAAAACCGTCCCGTTCCAAGCGCACACCTGTGCGAACATCCCAATCACCAAGTTCAAACACTTGGTCGACGTAACTTGCATAGCTTGTTTCTTTCTGATTGAGTGAAGAGTTGATATTTTCAGGAGTTAACACAATGTATTTCTGGTCAGGGTCAGGCCTGAAATCATCGTCGTCGTAGATAAATCGGTTCCAGTCTCCGTCCAGGACCGTGTTGTAGTTCAGTTCAACTTGCGTTACCCGAATACCGGCGCTGAACACACCCCACTGATTCATGGTCTCGAAATCGCTTCGCCAGCCGATCTCTGTTTCATCTTCGCCGATGGTAATGATGTTTTCCCGAACGGGGAAACTGGAGGCGGGCGAACCTTCAGGTACCTGATCAGGAAACGATTCACCCTGAGAGCTGGTCTTGTCGCTTGTGCGGTAGTAGACCTTGTTGGTCCAGACCGCCTGTTCACCGATCAATGACCGCAAGGTAAACCCGTACAAATCACTGTCTTGCTCTGAATCCTGAAGCGAGGCATCTTCGAAATTGGGTGATGCAAAAACGTGCGTCACGTCTCGCGTATAATCTTCGTGCGTATCCATCAGCAGAATTTCGAGCGTGTTGTCCTGGTCTAATGGTATGACCGACTTTACGATAACGTCCCTTAGCACAGGGTTTCCAATATCCAGCTCTTCGATGGTTTCAAAGAACTCGCCGAAATCCAGTCGTCGGGCAGAAATCAGCAGGGTAGCGTCCTCAGTGATACCAGTTGGGCCGTCATAACCAACTTCAAAGCCGGCAAGGTCAAAACGCAGGCTTGCTGACGGGCTGGGATTGCCATCGGCGACATCCAGTTTCAGCAGCGATGCAGCCCGGCCGCCGTAAGCCGCACCCCAACCACCGGGAGAGAACTCTGCGCCATCGATGACGTTTGGGGCAAAAACTGAGAAGCGCCCACCGCCACCGACGTCTTCGTCTTCACCTATGGTTGCATCAAAGTGCACGGCTTTATCAAAAGGAAAATCATCAACCAATAACAAATTATCCCGTGGGCCACGGCCGCGCACGCTGAAGCTGGCGAATTCACTGTCGGATGCCAGGCCAGGTAAGCCGTCCAGCGACAGCAGCGGATCCGCGCCACCGCCAACAGCGCCGCGTAACGCTTCCCTGTCGAGGTAGGTGTTGGAGGCTGATGAATAGGCATCAGCTTCCCGTGCTCGCACCACGACCTCCTCAATTGTCTGCTGTCTGAGTTCGAATTCTATCTGTATGTTTTTGCGCGTAACCACTCGTACGCTTGGTTCGTACGATGAGGCGAAACCGCCTTTGGCGACGCTTACCGAGTAGAGGCCGGGGTCAAGCTGCTCAACGACGATGCGGCCTTGCACGTCGGTTTCTGCCGTTCTGGTGGAATTGGTTTCGCGTTCCGTGATCGTGACCTGTGTGGTTTGCAGCGGACGGGCAGTCTGATCATTAACAATAATAGTCAGCGCACCAGGGGCCTCTGCGGCGTGGGTTAACAATGGAAAGCCAATCAGTAGCGCCGACAGAGTCCACCACAATAGCTGCCTCATATGCCTACCCATATTGCTCAGTTGCCTGCTCATATCGCTATTCCTCTAAGAATCTACCGTAATGACTTCACTAAAGCTTGGCAGTCTAACAATGAGCATGTGACTAAAAAGTCGCCAAAATGTGAAAGCTACATCTTCGTTGGATGCTTTTACCTCGCTTAATTCAACCTGTGCGCCTTGAAAGCGCAATGTTACACTCGCAGCATGGACAAAGAGATTTATGAATTGGCACAACAGACCGGTGAACGTGTGCTTTCACTGGGCCTGCGTATGGCCACGGCGGAGTCGTGCACCGGCGGCTGGATAGCGCAGGCGGCGACATCGGTGCCCGGCAGTTCACACTGGTTTGATACCGGTCTGGTAACCTACTCCAATCATGCCAAACAGCATTTTCTGGAGGTGCCGGGCAGCTACTTTGCCGGGCCCGAGGCGCCGGGTGCGGTCAGCCGTGAAACTGTATTGGCAATGTCGCGGGGCATTCTGGCAGCCACCGGGGTGTCCTGTGCGGTTGCCACCAGTGGCATCGCCGGGCCCGATGGCGGCTCTGCCGACAAACCGGTGGGCACCGTCTGGATTGCCTGGGTGCTGAAACTGCAGGGGCAGTCTGTCCTGCGTCAGCAGGCACAGTGTTTTGCCTTTTCCGGTGATCGCGAAGCGGTGCGCAGACAGAGTGTCATCGAGGCATTCTGCGGCCTGCAGCGCCTGCTGGATGGTGCCAGTGCCGAATTTTCCGACACAGACAATAATACTGGTTGAATATACAGTAAAGCTCTGCTTTAATACTGTTAACTGAAACCTGGCACATATAATTACTGATATCCATTTTCCAAAGCGACCTACAGGAATTGACTCATGGCTGATTCGCAAACCCGCGACCCGAATAAAGAAAAAGCACTGACGGCAGCGCTGTCCCAGATTGAACGTCAGTTTGGCAAAGGCTCGATGATGCGCCTGGGTGACAAAGGGCGTGAGGCGATTCCGGCGATTTCAACGGGCTCCCTGGGGCTGGATATCGCGCTCGGAATAGGCGGTCTGCCACGCGGGCGTGTGGTTGAAATTTACGGGCCGGAATCCTCCGGTAAAACCACATTGACGCTGCAGGTGATTGCCGAGTGTCAGAAAATGGGCGGCACCTGCGCGTTCATTGATGCCGAGCATGCACTGGATCCGATTTATGCCGGCAACCTGGGTGTGGATGTAGAAAACTTGCTGGTCAGCCAGCCTGATACCGGTGAACAGGCCCTGGAAATCTGCGACATGGTTGTCCGGTCCGGCGCCGTAGACGTGGTTGTGGTCGACTCGGTTGCGGCACTGACCCCGAAAGCCGAAATCGAAGGCGAAATGGGCGATAGTCATATGGGTCTGCAAGCTCGACTGATGTCGCAGGCACTGCGAAAAATGACGGGCAACATCAAGAATTCCAATACCCTGGTGATATTCATCAACCAGATCCGGATGAAAATTGGTGTCATGTTTGGTTCACCGGAGACCACCACGGGTGGTAATGCATTGAAGTTTTATGCCTCAGTGCGTCTGGATATCCGTCGCATTGGTTCCATCAAGGAAGGCGATGAAGTGGTTGGAAATGAGACCCGGGTGAAGGTGGTGAAAAACAAGGTGGCGCCGCCATTCCGTCAGACCGAGTTCCAGATTTTCTACGGCAAGGGTATTTACCGCATGGGCGAAGTCATCGACCTGGGCGTGAAGCTGGGCCTGATCGACAAATCCGGTGCCTGGTACGCTTACCAGGGCGATAAGATCGGCCAGGGCAAGAAAAATGTGGCCATTTATCTTGAGGAGAACCCCACGCTTGCCAAGGACCTTGAAGAGCAGATTCGTTCTCAGTTGCTGGGCGGCGCTGCGGCTGATGGTGCCGGTTCGACAGAAGATACCACCAGTACGGCTGATGTGGATTAAGTGGTGGCCGCGACAGGAAACACAGAGTTATTGTGAAAAACGAAGATCAGCTCAGCGAAAAAGAACTGATCACGGCGTTGCGACGACGTGCCATGGATTACCTGGCACGTCGCGAACACAGTCGGTATGAGTTGCAATGCAAGTTGCGCGAAAAGTTTGAGATTCCCGACGATGCCATGATTAGTGCGGTGCTTGATAAACTCGAGACTGACAACCTGTTAAGCGATACCCGGTTTGCAGAGTCATACGTACGCTCGCGCATCAGTCGCGGCTACGGTCCACTGTATATTCGTCATCAGCTACGGCAACGGCACGTGGATACTGCGCTGATTGATCAGGTGGCAGAGTTTGATGAACAGGAATGGGCGGATTTGTTAGTGGATGCGCTGGCAAGAAAGGTGTCAGCGGTGCCCGAGCGCGGCAGCAAGCAGTGGTTTAAGCTGCAGCGCTTCAGTCAGTCGCGGGGTTTTACCTTGTCGCAATTTGTCGAAGCGACCGGGCGTGGTCTGCAGTCTGGCTAGTGGAAGGGGCCAACAGCGGAGGTGTCATAAGAAACTAGATTTCTATTATCTCCGGGCGCAACCCCGCCAGTCTTTCCAGTAAACGGTTCTGGGCACTGAGCGGAGTGCCAGCTTTGTCCATGGCTTCCATCATATTTTCAACCACAGCGTTAAATTCCGCTGAATTAATGTCCATGCCGCGGTGCACCAGCACCATGCTGTCGCCGGTATATTCGCAGGGGCCGTCCGATACCATACACAAATGTTCAATCATTTTTTCGCGGAATCGCTGAACATTTGAATCCGCGAAGCGATCAAAAATGCGCTCGTCGTAAGCAATTTCCATAATGAAATTTTCAGCGATCTGCTCAATACCCTGTTCCGCGCCGAGCGCCTGATAGAGACTGTCGTCAGCGTCGGTAGCCGGCTGAGTGGCGCATGCGCCCAGGCTCAGAACCAGAGCGGCGCCGAAAAAGAGAGAGGTCCTTAACGTGTTTGCTGCCATGTTATGTATCTCACTGATCACAGGTTTGCCTGCAGGGAAAAATAGACGCCACGTTGATCAGGGGCACCGGCGATTTCGCCGAGATCGACCCATGCCGCGGTGAATGACAGGCGTTTGTTGGGGAAATAGGCGACAAACAGATCATGCGCATTTTCCTCTTTCAGCGCCGACAGGTTGTCCGGTTTTTGCCGCCATTCAAAACCGACGGCTACGCTGCGGTTGAGGAACATGGCGCCAGCCACTTCAACGTTGACGCGGGTGTCGGCATCGTCTCCGCCGTAACCCAGAATGCCAAACTGATTGGAGTCGCCGTAACGCAGGTTTACGTTAAGCAGGGTAGTGCGATGGCCAATGCCATTGATCCAGGCCCGGGCCATGCTGATGGTGTAGACAGTCCCGCGTGTCTCGCGTGCGCCTACTGACAGGGCAACGGCTTCATCCCGCAGCTCTCCGTGTTCAACACCAACGGTAATTTGCGGCAGTCGGTCGTATATGACGTCGCCGGCAACTTTGTAGCGAAGTCCGATTTTGTCCTGGCGAATGTTCAGGTCAGCGGCTTCGATAAGAAAATCCTGCCTGACGTAAGACACTTCCACTTTGTCGTGAAAATTGAATGAGCCGCCGTATATGTCGAGCTGGTAATCGTCGACACGCGCCTGACTGGCAAAAACAGTGCCGCCCAACTGTCCTGCTTCGGCATATGAGCTGAGTGTTGCCCAGGGTGTAAGTCCTCCTCCACCGACGCCGCTGATGCTGGATACACCGCCGGTGCCTTTGATTTTACCAAAGCGAGGATTTTGCTCTTCATCTGCCACCGTCAGACCCGGCAGCGCAGTCATCATTACGACCGCCATACACAGTGAGACTGTTTTTGTGTCGATCCGGAACCCTGCTGCGCTCAAGGTCTGTTTCATTGTGTACCTCCCGGCAGCAGCGCACGGAAGCCGAATTGCTGATCGGGGTTAACAATAGGCAAGGTCAGCTCGATACGTTCCCCGGAGGTATTGTTGCTGACATCCAGCTCGTACACATTATCGGGACTCTGTAGCCAGGGATGCCAGATATGCAGCGTCTGTGGCTGCTGTTCCAAACCGGTCAGCGCAACGTCGCCATTGCTATCGCTTAGCGCTGTGTCCTGCCAGGCGCTGACATAAACATAGGCCACCATGCTGTCGTGAATATTGCAGCCAAGCACGGCGATGCCGGGTGTTTCAAAGCGTATCGGTTCGACATTTTCATCGGCGTATAGCGGTGTGGAAAACTGTTTGATATCAGAGAAGGAATACACATGATGGCGCACATTGTCGCTGTTGGGGAATGAGACCTGCTGTCCGGGCACAACCAGTTGCACCATGGGTACAAATCTGCGATCGACCTGGTCGATTGCCACCACGGGTGCGTTGTTTTGTGTTTCCATTGGTGTGAGCCGGGCTTCAACAACGGCCATTGTCACTGCATTACCATCTTCGTCCTGCAGGCTCAGAGTTAGCTCGGCAGCGCTCAGCGGCATGGCAAACAAAGCTGCAATGGCGCAGGCAAGTACCCGATTGAGGCCGTTGGTCCGGCGTGGTGAGCCGGGTTCGCTGATGCCAGGGATGTGGCTATCACTGACGGATGACGGATTGGCGGGATGATTCAGAGCAGGATTTTTAGCGTCAGAATAATTCATTAAAAACATCGCTAGTTGTTGTCATTGTTGAGGATTGTGCCTATCTTAGCGTCTGCGCACAAGCCTTCAGCTGCTGTTGCCATGGGGTAATGACTGTCAGCTCGAAAAAACGGTTTCCGGACGTTTATGACCGCAAAATCTTCAAAATTCAAATCCTCGAGCATCCGCGCACGGCTGATTGTGTTTCTGCTGCTGATGCTAGTGCCGGTGCTGGGTGCCATCTACTGGTTTGTTGATAGTGAGAATACGCGCTATACCGACGAAACGATCAACTCGTATCTTAATATCGGCGCAGATGTTTTTGACTTTAGCCGTGAGGAGCACAAGGACACGCTCCTGACCATCAGTAATGCATTGACCCGGGACTGGGGGTTTCGCAATGCTTTTGGCGCGGCCGACGCACAAACCATTACTGATGCCACCCAAACGCTGCTAATGCGGTCTTTTGGCGCCGCTGACAGCATGATTATCACAGACATGTCGGGGAAGATTATTGTCGATTCCACTGACCCGGGGCTGGAATCGCTGCCGCCATCGTGGATAGACATGATCAACACCGCGGCGGGTACCGGTGACGGTGTTGCCGACGACATTCTCATGCTCAATGATGTTCCCTACCAGATGACAGTGATACCCCTGTTTTTGCCGACGCCTGTGGCATGGATCATTGCCGGGTTTGCGCTGGATGACAGTTTTGCCAGAGATATTAAATCCAGCACTGCCTCGGAAGTATCCATCGTGCGGTATATGCATCAGGGGGTGGGTCAGCCGACGCAGAAGCAGGTGATTGCGTCGACGCTGCCAGCGGCCGATCATGCCTTGCTGGCTTATCGCCTTGACGCCAGTATCTATAGTGAGACCCAGCGGATAGCGATGAGTGACGCTGACTATGGCACGCTGGTGCGCTCACTGACTGGCAGAACGAACGAAGGTGAGGAAATTGTCGCCGTTATCCAGCGCTCCTACCGGGAGAACCAGGCCAATCTGGCCGCGCTTCGCGATCGCCTGTTTGATTTCTCGTTGGTGGTGATTGTGCTGAGTCTGTTGGCTGTTGTTATTCTGGCGCGGGGCTTCACCCGGCCTGTATTGCAACTGGCGAGCCGGGTACAGCGTATTGAACGTGGCGATTACAGCGCCGCGAAACCGCATGAACGGGTTGCGGGGCGCGACGAAGTGGCCGGGCTGGCAGAGTCGATTGACAATATGGCGACCGGGCTGGCGGAGAAGGAAAAGGTCCGCGATCTATTGGGTAAAGTGGTTTCCCGGGAGATCGCCGATGAATTGCTGAATAACCGCATTGAACTGGGCGGGGAAGAGAAAGTGGTGTCGGTGCTCTTCGCTGACATTCGCGGATTTACTGCGCTTAGTGAGCAGCAGTCGCCGTCGCAGACCCTGGCCATGCTCAACGCCTGCCTGGAACTTATCTGCTCGGCAATCGAGGCTCATGGTGGTGTTGTCGACAAATTTACCGGCGATGCAGTGATGGCGCTGTTCGGCGCGCCAGTCGGGCACCCGGATGATGCGCTGAGGGCATCACGGGCGTTGCTGGCGGTACAGCAGGCGATGATCGAAGTGAACCGGGAGTTTATGACGATTGCGGATAATAAGGGCCCGAAGCTGCAACTGCGGCTCGGCGTCGGTCTGCATACCGGTCTGGTCGTGGCCGGGAACATGGGTTCGCGCAATCGCATGAACTATACCGTAATCGGCGATGCCGTTAATCTGGCGTCTCGTCTGGAAGGGCTGACCCGTTATTACGATGTCGATAATGTCATCAGCGAGGCCAGTCGTGAGGCGCTGGGTGAACAGGCGCAGGCGTTTGCCTGGCGCGAGCTTGACCTGGTCCGGGTTAAAGGCAAGCAGGAACCGGTGCGAATCTATGAGCTGGTGGGATTGCGTTCGGAACTTGATGCGCAGACTGAAGCGGAACTGGCGCAGTTTGCCCAGGCGCTGTCTTATTATCGAGATCAGCAATGGGACGCGGCGCTTGATATACTGCGCGCTTTGTCGAATGCCAATGGTCTGACGCTGTACCA
>Ga0115567_10005143_pt1 | contig 12687 bp, 4 predicted proteins | sample COGITO_mtgs_1204_2_FD_88679 | JGI IMG/M metagenome (GOLD analysis project Ga0115567, IMG submission 88679) | Pelagic marine microbial communities from North Sea - COGITO_mtgs_120412 | ecosystem: Environmental > Aquatic > Marine > Epipelagic | place: Germany:Helgoland, sampling site Kabeltonne...
CATCTTTCGTAACAGGAAGATTCCATGCACCGGTATCTTGAAATTTTTTCATAACATCGGTCATTTTATCATTTTCCAATGCAATTACTGCCGGTGCCGCATGCATTATGTCTCTTGCAGTAACGTCCTCATACATTGTTTGGTCGAACATTACAGGTCTTAGATCATCGAGTAAAATAATTCCTTCAAGTTCTTTAGTCTCTTTATTTACGACTGGAAAAATATTCCTATTGCTTTTAACGATCGCTTCGCGCACAATCTCTCCCAACGTCATCTCTGTAGTAATTACCTTAAAGTTATGTTCTATTACTGTCTGTATATTCATTAAAGTCAACACTGCGTGATCTTTATTGTGGGTGATCAAGTCGCCTTTTCGGCCAAGTTCCATCGCATAAACAGAATGTGGCATAAAGTGTTTCGTGATTGTAAACGAAATAACAGAAACGAGCATCAAGGGTATAAAAAGTTCATAACCACCTGTAACTTCAGCAATAAGAAAGATCGCGGTTAGAGGAGCGTGTAAAACCCCAGCCATAAGCGCCGTCATACCAACTAAGGTAAAATTACTTTCAGAAACGGGATTGTCCAAGAAATTGAAGTGGTTCAATACTTTTGCTACGCAATTGCCCATAATACTTCCCATAAACAGCGTTGGTGCAAAAATACCGCCAATACCGCCAGCACCAAAAGTGAGCGCACTTGCTATTATCTTAAAAAAAATGAGTCCGCACAACAATGCAACTACTACCCAAAAGCTAGTGGTCTCGACGTGAAAAATATTATTCTCCAATGCTTTACTGGCATTTCCTTGTACTAGGTTATTTATTACCTCAAACCCTTCTCCATATAGCGGCGGAATGAAGTAAACTAATATCCCTATTCCCAAACCGCCAACAAATAGCCGTTTGGTAGGCGAGCCCAATTTTTCAAAAAAATCGTGGAACCTTCTATAGACTTCAGTAAAATAGACCGAGACCAAGCCGCCAACGCAACCAAGAATTGCATATAGAGGAAGATCTACCAACGTAAAACCTTCCTTTATATCAAATGGCAGGATCAGATCATTTCCGAGGAAAAAATAAGAAGTTATTATCGCCGAAACAGATGCCAATAACAACGGTATTAATGAAACCAGCGTTAGATCAAGGCTAAATACTTCAATAGCAAAGATTATTGCTGCAATAGGTGCCTTAAAAATCGATGACAATGCACCTGCCGCCGCACAGCCTATCAACAAGGTTCTCGTGGCTTGATTTAAGTGCAATACGCGCGACAAATTAGAACTTATTGCAGCACCTGTTGCTACGGTTGGACCTTCAAGTCCAACAGAACCACCAAATCCAACCGTTAAGGGCGCAGCGATTATACTCCCATACATTTGAAAATGTTTCATTATTCCTTTCCGTTTGGAAATAGCAAATAATGTTGCGGGAATACCGTGCGTTGGTTTTTGGCGAATTATATGTGTAATGAACAAATAGGTAAGTGCGAGGCCTATAAAAGGAAAGATGAAGTAAAATGCCGTTTGGTATTGTTCTATAAGTTTACCCTTTAAGAGGAGTTGGATAAAGTGGGTTGCATTTTTTATAAGTACTGCTCCCAAACCAGATAAAATACCTACAACGATACTAATTAGATAAATAAATTGCTTCTGCGGAATGTATTTAAGCCGCCAGATCAAAAATCGTTTTAATAGTGTTTTTTTTGGCATTTTTATTTCATCACAAAATTACTTTGTTAATTGGAGCAGAGATAAGAACATTTAATATGAAGTCTCGATAGGTCGGTATTGTCCACCGACCACCTTGATCGAACAGAATGAATTAAACAACTTAAAATTAGTCATTTAATTGAACTTTTAAATGAAGTTCTTTTAACTGTGCATCATCGATTTTCGCTGGTGCATCTATCATTACGTCCCGCCCAGAATTGTTTTTAGGAAATGCAATAAAATCACGGATTGTTTCTTGTCCTCCCAAAATAGCCGTCAATCTATCAAGTCCAAATGCAATACCTCCGTGCGGTGGCGCGCCGTATTGAAAGGCGTCCATTAAAAAGCCGAATTGTGCCTTGGCTTCTTCGGGCGTAAAGCCTAAATAATCGAACATTTTCGCTTGGATTTCCTTATCGTGGATACGTATTGATCCACCGCCGATCTCGTTTCCGTTAAGGACAAGATCATATGCATTTGCCTTAACATCGCCTGGATTTGTTTTTAGCAATTCCATTTGGCCAGGTTTTGGAGAGGTAAATGGATGGTGCATTGCATGGAAGCGATTTGTTTCTTCATCCCATTCCAATAATGGAAAATCTGTTACCCATAAAGGTGCAAATTCTGTATTTTTACGAAGTCCCAAGCGTTCTGCCAATTCCATTCGCAAAGCGCTCAATTGCGCTCTCACTTTATTTTTTTCTCCTGAAAGGACACAGATAAGATCACCTTGTTTCGCACCGGTAACTTCTGCCCATTTTGCGAGATCTTCTTGATCGTAAAATTTATCTACGGAAGATTTATAGCTTCCATCTTCGTTTACGCGACAATAGACCATTCCCAAAGCACCAACTTGTGGGCGTTTTACCCAATCGATTAGTTGGTCGATTTCTTTTCTTGTATAACTGTTTCCGACAGGAACAGCGATACCAACAACCAACTCAGCATTATTAAACACACCAAAATCCTTATGTTGTGCAACTTCGTTCAATTCACCAAATTCCATCCCAAAACGGATATCTGGTTTATCGTTACCGTATTTTTGCATTGCCGCGTCGTAGGTCATTCTTGGGAATTCTGCTACTTCAATACCGTTTATTTCTTTGAGTAAATGTTTGGTTAGACCTTCAAAAGTATTCAGGATATCTTCTTGCTCAACAAATGCCATTTCGCAATCTATCTGTGTAAATTCTGGCTGTCTATCGGCGCGAAGGTCTTCGTCTCTAAAACATTTTACGATCTGGAAATATTTATCCATTCCGCCAACCATCAATAATTGTTTGAAGGTTTGCGGTGATTGTGGCAAAGCGTAAAATTGACCTTCATTCATTCTGCTTGGCACCACAAAATCACGTGCGCCTTCAGGAGTGGATTTAATAAGGTATGGAGTTTCAACTTCTATAAAACTTTTCGCAGAAAGATAATTACGTACCGCCATGGTAACTTTATGTCGAAAAATGAGATTATCACGTACCGGTTTCCTACGAATATCCAAATAGCGATATTTCATGCGCAGATCTTCACCTCCATCAGTATCGTTCTCTATAGTAAAAGGAGGTGTTAGCGATTGGTTTAGAACCTTAAGTTCTGTTACAAATATTTCTATATCACCCGTTGGGATATTTGAGTTCTTGCTTTCTCGCTCGATTACCTTACCAGTAATTTGGATAACGAATTCTCGTCCCAGTTTTTGGGCTTCCAGCATCAATTCTTTAGAAGTACGCGACTCATCAAAGACCAATTGTGTAATGCCATAGCGATCACGAAGATCTACCCAAGCCAAAAACCCTTTATCGCGAATTTTTTGGACCCAACCGCAGAGTGTAACTTCATTGCCAATATGTTCGGCTCTCAATTCGCCATTTGTATGCGTTCTATACATTACTGAAATTTAGCTGCAAAAGTACTATCTTTCCGATACTTGCAATAGCTTTTAACTGAATAAAAAACAGGTTTAGAATACTGATCGATCTAACGAATTCTTGCAATACCTAAATTCTCTTCCGAAGTAAATAAAATGCTTCCATTTTTGGTATACCTAAATTAACCTAGTAATTTTTACAGAACGATCAATAGTATTTGTTCTCAGAAAAAGCTCAATTTCCAATATTGTAGTTTTAAGATATTCACTAATACATCTTGGATAGTAAGAAAAAATCATGGAAGATTAACTAATAGAAATCTTTAATATTCTTTAAAGGTTTAACGGTTGATAATTATAGATATAAAGTCTTAAAATTTTAACATTTATTCAAAAAACTTCATTATTTTCGAACTAATAATAACCAAACAAACCAATTATGAAACAAAAAAAATTTAATCACAGGCATTTCCTGTATTTATTATTACTCTTTCCGGTCTTTGCATTTGCGCAAACTTCACTAACTGGTAGCGTGACTGATGAAAAAGGAGAAACTGTTCCCTTTGTAAACGTTATAGAAAAAGGAACAAGAAATGGAACCACCACTGATATGGATGGTAATTTTAATCTAGAAGTAGAAAGTGTGCCTACTATCTTGGTGTTTTCTTCTTTGGGATATGCAACTCAGGAATTTAGGGCTCTTAATAGAACTCCCATTAGTGTAACTTTAGGAGAATCTTCTGAAGCTTTAGAAGAAGTCGTTGTTACAGGTCTGGCAACCTCTATCAAACGCTCGAATTCTGCAAATGCTGTAGCCTCGCTATCTGCCCAAGAACTTACAGGAACTACACCACCACCAACTTTAGATGGTGCATTGTACGGTAAATTTCCCGGTGCGATTGTAAACGCTAATTCAGGAGCTCCTGGAGGTGGTCTCTCTGTTAAATTGAGAGGTGCAACTTCTATTCTGGGTAATACGCAACCGCTTTACATCGTTGATGGTGTTTATGTTGATAACTCATCTATAGGGGCTGGTTTAAATACCGTTTCTGGTGCTGCGGCAGGTGGAAGTTCTTCTCCCCAAGACAACCCTACCAACCGTATAGCGGATATTAATCCTGAAGATATTGCAAATATCGAAATCTTAAAAGGGGCTTCTGCTGCTGCTATTTATGGGTCACGTGCGGCTGCAGGTGTTGTGATTATTACTACCAAAAGAGGTAAAGCGGGTGAAACCCAATTTAGATTTTCGCAATCTACAGGTTGGTCAGAAGCTATTAATCTTTTGGGTGTACGCAATTATACAGAAGAGCGTGTTCTAGAAAGTTTTGGACAAACGGAACTTGATAAATTTATTGCGGCTCGGGATGGTGGAACACTAGTAGATTACGAAGATGAAATCTATGGAGAAAAAGGTATAATCTCAATTACAAATTTCAGCATGAGCGGCGGTAGTGAAAAAACCAAATTCTTTGCTGGTGTTACGCATAATGACGAAAAAGGTATTGTTTTAAACACAGGTTATAACAAAACCTCACTGCGTTTAAATCTAGATCATACGCCAGAAGATTTTTTAAAATTTACATTGAGTACTAATTATATCAATTCAAGGTCGGATCGTGGTTTTTTTAACAATGATAACACGGGTACGACTATAGGTATTGCTTTGACAGCCACGAGACCGTGGGACCAATTATTTCCAAATAGTGATGGTATTTATCCAGATCACCCGAACAATTCATCAAACCCTTTACAAACACGAGATTTGGTTACTAACAAAGAAATCGTGAACCGTTTAATAATGGGTGGTTCGGCAAATCTTGATATCTATAAGGCAGATAATTCTAATTTAGAATTGATACTTAGGGGTGGAGTTGATTTTTATGGTCAGCGCTCTAGAGTGTTCTTCCCTAAAGAATTGCAATTTCAAAAAGCATCTAATGGTGGGTTAAATGGAGTCTCAGCACAAGGGAACACTCAAAATAAAATTTATAATCTTTCTAGTTTTTTAGTGCATAATTATTTTACGGATAGTGATATTAATTTCAGAACCCAATTTGGACTAACTAGAGAATATTTTGATCAAGATACTGAACTTATTACAGCTACGGGACTTGTGGCTTCAGAATCTAATATTGATCAGGCAGCGAATACTGGGGTTAATCAAAGTAGATTATTGCAAGAAGATTCTGGCTTTTTCGCTCAAGAAGAGATTAATTTTAAAGATATGTTTATTGCAACCGTTGGTATACGGGGTGATAAATCATCCAATAACGGTGATGCCAACAAGTTGTTTTATTATCCAAAAGCATCATTGGCAGTAAATTTAAACGAATTTAATTTTTGGCAGGATGAATCTGTTTGGAATCAATTTAAACTTCGGGCAGCATATGGAGAGGCAGGTAATTTCCCTCCATTTGGTGCATTATTTACATCTTACGATGCATTTTCTACAGAAGGCATATTGGGTATAAGCCTAATAGGTGTTCGAGGCGATCCAAATTTAAGATCTGAACGTCAAAAAGAATTAGAATTTGGAACTGATCTTGGGTTTTTTAATGGACGCGTTAATCTTTCTGCTACTTATTATATAAAAAACATCGACGATTTAATATTACCAGCAAATTTGGAACCTTCTACTGGTTTTACCTCAGAAATAGTAAATGCTGGAACATTAAAAAATAAAGGTCTTGAAATTAGTCTAAATACTAGTCCGATTATGACAGATGAGATTCAATGGAACTTGGGAGCCAATTTTTTTAAGAATAATTCAGAAATTACCGAATTAAACGTTACCCCATTTAATCTTGGTGCTTTTGGTGCAAGCTTAGGAACCTTTAGAATCGAGGAGGGAAAAAGTGCTACGCAAATCGTAGGAGGATATCCTGATGGATTAAGGGTTATAGGCGATGCCGAACCAGATTTTTTAATGGGATTCAATAGTGATCTCAAGTATAAAAATCTGCAATTTACAATGTTATGGCAATGGAAAAAGGGAGGTGATAATGTCAACCTTACAACTTTATTGACAGATTTAAATGAAACAAGTGCAGATTTTGATGATTTTGGATTAGATCCTTCAGGTGAATTATCGAATGGACAATATAGACCAGGAGCTCCTCCAGAAGTTCACGTGGAAGATGCTAGTTATGTAAGATTGCGTGAAGTAGGTTTATATTATACATTGCAAAAGGATATTTTGAATAATATTCTTAATGGTTCCATCGATAGTATAAAATTTGGGGTGTCTGGAACTAACCTGCTTAACTTTTTCGATTATAACAGTTATGATCCAGAAGTATCCAACTTTGGTGGTGGCTCAATTTTTACAGGTGTCGACGTACTCCCGTTCCCATCATCAAAAAGGTTCTTGTTCAACATTTCTGCTAACTTTTAAACTTAAAAAAAATGAAAAAACATATATATAAAATAATGTTCTTAACTTCTATAGTAGCAACCTTGCTCTCTTGTGAAGTTAACGAATTTGACGATTTGAACAACGCCGAGGTCGATGGTTTCAGCCAAAACTTAACTCGTGGCGACTTGCAAGATCTAGTTGGTGGTATTCTTTATAGCTCACGTGTTCGCTTGGGTACCTATTATGACGATTGCGGAGTAATTGGTCGCGAATACTATAGGTTTTCAGGTTCTGAGCCACGATTTACAGGAGATCTGTTAGGTAAGGAAAGCCGTATGTTAGATAATAATACATTCTATATCACAGGTCCTTGGTCCGCACGCTATCGAACAGTTAAAAATGCTAATCTAATTCTAGGTTTTATTGATGGTCAGGATTTGTCAGCGCTATTTACTAATGAAGAACTTTCTGCAACCAAGGGTTTTCTTAAAACTTTTATTGCGTATGAATTGTTATTAAATCTTAATTTGACTTATGAAAATGGAATCCGACTAGATGTTGTCGATGAAAATGATTTGGGTCCGTTCGTTTCTAAATCTGAAGCTTTAGCCGGTATAAGAGCACTTCTGGTAGAAGGCGCCGATAACCTTGCCAGTGGCGGTGGGAATTTTCCATTCACTTTGTCGACCGGTTACTCAGGGTTCGATACTCCAGATACTTTTTTGCTTGTCAATAATGCGATTTCAGCTAGAGTTGCAGCTTATCAAGATGATTATCCTGCAACATTGGCATTTTTACAGGATTCTTTTTTAACATTAGATTCTAGCGGTTTAAATATTGGAATATTTCATAACTTTTCTTTAGATCAAAAAGATATTTCAAACCCTCTTTATTTAGCTCCAGCTGGTTTAACGGCTGCTAATGCTCGTATTGTACAACCATCTTTTATTACAGATGCAGAAACTGGTGACAATAGACTTAGTAAAGTTGTTGAACTTGATGAACCAATAAGTCTGGATGATTTATCTGGTACATTTGCTGTATTTAGATACAAATCGAATATAGACGATATTCCTATTATTAGAAACGAAGAGCTGATTTTATTGTATGTTGAAGCTTCAATAAATAGCAATCCCGGTAATGCTGTTATAGGATTGAATATAATTCGAAATAGCGCAGGTCTTACGCCTTATACAGGGCCTACAGATGCAGATTCTTTAATAGACGAAATGCTGAGACAAAGAAGATATTCACTTTATGCTGAAGGACACCGTTGGATCGACATGCGAAGGTTCAATAGATTGGATGAACTTCCAATTGATAGGGTAGACGATGACGTATTTACACAATTTCCCATTCCTTTGACAGAAAATCAATAGTAAACAAATTTATTAATTCAAAAACCCCTTTCTGAATGAAAGGGGTTTTTTTGTATAAAAAATCCAATAATCTTAATTTTATGCTAAGCTTCAATCCTTCTGGCTTCTTTTTCTTCAAGTTTTCGCTGTCTTCTATTTTGGCTCTTATCTGCAAACCTGATTTTTGCTCGGTTCACCAAATAGAACATTACGGGTACAACAACCAGTGTTAGGAATGTTGCGAAGATAAGGCCAAAGATAACCGTCCACGCCAAAGGTCCCCAAAAGATTACGTTGTCGCCACCAATATAAATTGCTGGATCATAATCTGTAAACAAACCGAAGAAATCAATATTAAGGCCAACAGCTAGCGGAATCAAACCAAGTACCGTTGTAATCGCAGTTAGCAAAACCGGACGCAAACGTGATCTACCACCTGCAACAATCTGTACAAAATACTCTTCTTTAGTCAACAATTCCTCGTCTTCCATATTGAGTTCGCCTTTTTTACGGTCGATAAGAATCTGTGTATAATCTATAAGTACAATTGCATTATTTACAACAATACCTGCAAGCGAAATAATACCCATCATCGTCATAATTACGACAAAATCCATCTGAAAAATTACAAGTCCCAAGAATACACCCGCCAGACTAAGTACGATGGCCGTTAGGATAATAACTGGTTTAGATAATGAGTTGAACTGTGCCACAAGGATAAGAAGTATTCCGCCCATCGCGTAAAAAAGCGCCATTAAGAGAAAGCTCATGTTTTCTGCTTGTTTTTCCTGTTCGCCCGTAAACGAATAATTGATTTCGTTCGGGGTTTCATAGGTGGACAGTTCATCTTTAAGTTCGTTAACGATTTCGGTGGGATTGTAACCACCCAAAACGTTAGAATAAACCGTAATTACACGTTTTAGGTCTTTTCTTTTAATTGAGCTGAAAGAAGATGTATTTTCCTTTTCGATCAACGAAGAAATTGGCACTTGTATCAATGTACCCTTATTGTTTCTGAAAGTTACAGGTTGGTTGAAAAGTGCACTTTCATCGTACCTATATTCTTCGCCAAAACGAACGATTATTGGATAATCGTCATCACCTTCCTTATAGGTAGAGATCTCTTCACCATAAATCGCACGCCTTAAAGTTTGCCCAACCGCACCCGTTGAAACACCTAGTTGGCCAGCTTTTTCGCGATTAACGGTAATATCCATTTCGGGTTTCGATTTATTAACGTCAATCTTCAGTTCTTCAATGCCCGCAACTCCTAATGTTTCGATGTGTGAACGCAGATTTTCTGCTTCACGCAACATGTCTTCATAATTCTCGCCCCTAAGTTCTATGTTGATTGGATAGCCAGTTGGCGGACCAGCAGCATCTTTTTCAACAACAACAGATGCGCCTGGAAAACCTTTTACGGCATCGCGCACTTCTGCCAGAACTGCGCTACTTTTTATACCGCGACGTAATTGAAAATCACGCATTGAAAGTGTGATCTTTCCCTTTTGCGGCATCTCATTGCTTTGACCAGCATCCGTCTGTGGATTTCCGGCACCTTGACCAACCTGCGAAATAGCAGATTCGACCATATAGTTATACCCATCGGCATCCTCATATTTTTCAATAGCGCTATAAACGCGTTCTTCTATCTGTTTGGTAAGCTCATTGGTCTTCGCAATATCTGTACCTTGTGGATATTCAATATAAGTGATGATCTGGTTTGGTTCATTTTCTGGAAAGAAAAGTACATCTGGTTGTGCTACACCAACCAATACAAAAGATAAAATCAACATCCCGAAGGTTCCGAAGAAAAACCAATAGGCTTTTTTTCCGCGAAGCGCAAATTTTAGAAAACGTTCGTAAAAGTCTTCTAATTTTTTCAATGCTTTAAATTGGAAATAGTCTACTGCCCCGGCTAAAAAGTATTTGTAGACCCAAAGCATAATTGCCGTAAAAATGGCAAGGTTACCAATTCCTCTAAAACCTGCCACGTCCATCACAAAGCCAGCAATCAAAAGCAAAACACCCACACCTGCTAAAATCAGGCTCCAACGTATAAGTTTCTTTTTGGTTAACGACTCTTCTTCAGTCTGCATAAATTTTGAGGTAAGCATCGAGTTTATTACCAATGCCACGAAAAGTGAGGAGCTTAATACTACCGAAAGCGTGATAGGGAAGTAGATCATAAATTTCCCGATCAAACCAGGCCATAGACCGAGCGGGAAAAACGCTGCCAAGGTTGTAGCTGTAGAAGCGATAATTGGCCAAGCGATTTCGCCCATTCCTTGCTTTGCTGCCTTGATACGCGGCATTCCTTGACCCATTAATGTATAGACATTTTCTACCACCACGATACCATTGTCCACAAGCATACCAAGACCCATTACGAGTCCGAACAATACCATTGTGTTCAGCGTAAAACCAAGTGAAGAAAGGATAAAGAGCGATAATAGCATTGATAGTGGAATCGCAAAACCTACAAAGAGTGCATTTCGGAAACCTAAAAAGAACATCAACACCAAAACAACGAGGATTACACCAAAGATTATGTTGTTTACAAGGTCATTTACCTGATTTTCGGTCTTGATCGATTGATCGTTTGTCAACGAAATAGTTAGGTTTTCGGGAAAGTATTCTTCTTGTTCTTTTTCAACGATTTTTTTGATGTCCTCGACCGCTGCGATCATATTTTTGCCTGCACGCTTTTTAATATCGAGCATAACGACTGGTTTGCCATGTTCGCGTGCGAAAGTGGTTGGGTCTTCTTCTTTAAAACGAATCGTTGCGATATCCTTTAGAAAAATATTTCCGCCATCTGTTTTTACAACAACGTTTTCGAGTTCTTTTGGATTATCTATTTCACCTATAATGCGGATATTTTTTTGTACACCGTTGCTAATAACGTTTCCGCCAGAAATAGTATTGTTCTCACCTCTAACCGCATTGATTATGTTGTCAAAACTAACCTGCGAGGCCGTCATTTTATAGACATCTACTGCAATCTCTACTTCCATATCTTCGGCTCCCCGAATGGTTGCCTCTTTTATAGGTGGAAGAATCTCAATCTTATCTTGAAGATATTCAGCGTAATCTTTTAATTGCTGAACGGAAAAATCTCCCGTCATATTAATATTCAGGATAGGTTGTTCTTCAGAAATATTAAGATCGAAAACGTTAGGCTCAACCTTAGCGCCATTATCGAGTGTTGGCCAAGTAGTTTCGGCCTTTACCTGATCTACCTTGTCCTTAACGCGCTGTTTAGCTACTGGAATGTCTACATCTTCCTCAAACTCTACAATAACGATTGAATAATCTTGAAGGGTAGTAGAGGTAATTTCACGAACACCTCCAATATTATTAAACTCTTCCTCTAATGGTTCGGTAATAAATTTTTCAACATCTTCTGCCGAGTTGCCCGGATTTATAGAACTTACGTAGATCTTGGTCTCGACAATTTCTGGAAAAGCTTCCCTTGGCATTGTATAATAGGAGTACACTCCTAGAAAAAGGATGATGGCCATAATGACGTAAACCGTCATTTTGTTATCTATCGCCCAAGAAGAAATACTAAATTCTTTATAAGTGTTTTTAGCCATAACCTTAGTTTTTCGAATTTTTGGCGCTAACCTTTTGGCCATCCCTAAGTGTTTTGGCACCTTCTATAATTACAACATCGCCATCTTTCAGTCCGCTTTTTACCTCTATTTGATTGCCATAGTTAAGGCCAACAGTCAAAATTACCCTTTTTGCGATACCTGTTGTATCTGTTTTTGGTTCGTAAAGATAAGCGACTGTTTCACCTTCAGAGTTTTCTTGTAAGATGTTTTCTGGGATAGTGATCGCTTTTTCATTGGTATAGTCATTGACTTTTACCGTTGCGATAAGGTTTGGTTTTACCAATCCATCACTGTTCGGAATTTTTATTTCTACGTCGAATGTACGGTTACTTGGGTTTATATAACTGCTAACTTGTCTAACAACACCTATATAATCCTTACCGATGGAGGAAAGGGCTACTTTAACTTCGGTACCTTTATTAACGGCTTTTATATAAGTTTCAGGGATCGACGCCTTCACATACATTTCGCTGAGGTTTACCAAACGAATTACTTCTGTCTGACCTTGTGTAACTACTTGGCCTTGTTCAGCAATCACATTGTCTATAACCCCACTAAATGGAGCTGTAATTACGGTTCTGGCCACTTGTGAGCGTATCTGGTTTACGGCGCTTACAGCACCTTCATACTGTGCTTTTGCTTGTAGGTATTGAATCTCGCTACCAATTTTTTGGTCCCAAAGTCTTTGCTGTCTCTCAAAAGTTGTCTTGGCGAGTGCGGCTTGGGTTTGCTGTTGTGCAAGCTGGTTACCAAGTCCACCATCATCTATCTTGGCTAAA